>Ga0207667_10001449_pt1 | contig 29742 bp, 34 predicted proteins | sample KBSCornC52_FD_184301 | JGI IMG/M metagenome (GOLD analysis project Ga0207667, IMG submission 184301) | Corn rhizosphere microbial communities from Kellogg Biological Station, Michigan, USA - KBS Corn C5-2 (SPAdes) (version 2) | ecosystem: Host-associated > Plants > Roots > Rhizosphere > Soil ...
TTCCGCATAAACGCATACCCATCATTGGAATCACCTCAACATTATCCAATAAAATTGAACGGTTCTACCTAGACAAAGGCATGGACATGATTTATAAAAAACCCATTTTAAAAGATCAGTTGGAAGAGATATTGAAGATATTTGTGCGCGAGAAAAATTTTTAACATTGTGGATTATCTTGCTGTCTGTTGATTGAGCTTATCTAAAAAGTTTATTCACCCAAATAATAAATTCAGATAAGTTTATTAACCAAACAATGCGAGTAACTCGGTTGCTTTTGTTCGTTTAATTCCAACAGAAGAAATAAACCGTTGCACTTCAAAAGAAGTTATTTTTGCACGAGCATAGATCATGCTTGCATATTCTGTATGATGATTACTGATAAGAACTTTAATTCCTGCTTTGGAATATGTCTGAGCGAGTTTTGATAACTCCTCTTGCTCCGCTAAGCCAAATTTAAACGCACTATAACTTGTAAAATTAGAGGTTTTTGATAAAGGGATATATGGCGGATCGCAATAAATCACATCACCTTGTTTTGCAAGTTCAAATGTTTTTTTAAAATCTGCGTGCAAAAAAATCGCATTTTGTGCTTTTTCATGAAAATATAACATTTCATTTTCAGGAAAAGCAGGGGATTTAGGATACAAACCAAAAGGTACATTAAATATATTTTTTGAATTGTATCTACATAATCCGTTAAATCCATGCTTATTTAAATAAATAAATAATGCCGACTTTAACCTTAAATTTTTTGTGGTGTTAAATTCATTTCTTAAAGAGAGATATTCTGACTCACAATTATTTTCTGGATGAAAAAATTTTTTAGCATAACGAATAAATTTTTTACCATCACTTTTAAGATATTGATACAAATTAATTAAATCTTGGTTGCTGTCAGCAATGATGTTTTTTTTATAATTTGTATTTAAAAAAACAACCGCTGAACCTGCAAATGGTTCAATTAACCTTTTGCCTTCAGGTAAAAGAGCTTTAATTCGTTCAACTAGCCGAGATTTACCACCCGCCCATTTTAAAAATGGTTTGTAAATCATTTTATTCCACTCAAAAAGCTTAAATTATGCAAATCTTTAAAGAAGAGCACACACAGATATACAGCAGTCATTCTCTTCAGTTTTTGTTACTAATGGGGTTGTATCATTGTCAGCTGAATTAAACTTCGTAAATTCATTACCCTCTGATATCGGCCTTTTCATGCCAGTGATTCTTTCTCTAATTTTATCCAAAAACGAATAATCTCTTGGATTGACTTGTTCCACAACTAAATTCTTACCTGTTAAATTAAAATCCGGGATAAGAGCTTTGGCTTCATCGTAAAAAATATCTCTATCGTCATAAAAGTAATGATTTTTAGTATCGTTCCATTTACCAAATGCTAACTCTTTGATAGCGTTTGGCTTATATCCGCATACTATTATCTTAGGATTACCGGCTGCATGGATATCAATTTTAGCAATTTCTTCATCTCTAAGCCCAGCTCCTTTTAATACTATTGGAATTCTATCTTTAGTGCCATTAGTAATAATGGCAACATGATGACCTCTTTTCATAATCTGACGCAATGTATCAATTGCGCCTTGTTTCATGAGCCCTGCACACTCTTTGTCACTTGGATTTCTTGTTCCAAAATCTTCTACATGCCGGTTTGTTAAAGTATCATCAAAATCAAAGTAATAAGCTTCTACTTCAAACATAATTTTTTCTCCTATAATGTTGATGTATAAATACAGCAAGGTATTGTAACCTATGAGCCTTTTAAAAGGAAAAAATTTATTTTCTATTAAACATAGAAAGAAAAAATTTCTGAATCAAATTTTCTGGAACTAATTTACAAATATAAACCGTCACGATTGCGCATCCAATGGCTACACATAAAAATACTTCATTAACAGAAAGCTTCATTTTTAACATTATTATAGTGAATACTGAAGATAATACCATGAACAATGCATTCATAATGTTGTTGCTTGCGATAACCCTTGCGCGATGAGTCTCTTCGCTTCGATGTTGTAAAATTGCATAAAGTGGAACGGTGTAAAGCCCGCTGCAAATTGAAAATAATATTAAATCGAACGAGATTCGCCATCCCCTAAAGCTCTGAAGAAATTGAATTAGAGTTGTTAAAGGGCTTGTTGTAATTATAGCAACATGAGAGGCTGCAAAATAAAGATCTAACGTAAAAAGCGCCATACCAAGTGCACCAAACGGCACATAATTTGCGTGAATTTTTCCTTTTAATAATTTACTACAACACAAAGAACCGATGGCAATTCCCACTGAAAACAAGAAAAAGAAATAGGTTACAATTGTTGAATTAGCATGTAATTCATTTTTTGCAAATCCAGGAAATTCAGCAAGAAAAGTGGCTCCGACAGCCCAAAACCATGAAATACCAAGAATACACAAAAAAATGTCTCTTTTAGCTTTTGAATATTGAATAATTCGATAAGTTTCAGCAATAAAGTTATAGCGAATATTGATAGCCGAATGACGTACGATGGTTTTAGGAATCCATAAACTACTGAGATAACCCGTTATAGCAATTAAGCATATTAATAATGAGACGAATGCAAAACCCTTTGGATATACAATTATCACGCCACCCAATATGGTACCAAATAAAATCGCTAAAAAGGTGCCTGCTTCTATTAATCCGTTACCTGCAACTAACTCCTTGTCTTGTAAACATTCCGGTAAAATAGCGTATTTTATTGGGCCAAAAAATGCCGATTGAGTTCCAATTAAAAACAATACACTTATTAATATAATAATATTATTAAAATATAATCCAATTGAGCCCATCAACATTAATATGATTTCTGAAAATTTAATCACACGTATGAGGCGAGATTTTTCAAATTTATCGGCCAGCTGTCCTGCTGTTGCAGAAAATAAAAAAAAAGGAAATACAAAAATGCCTGCGGCAAGCGTGACTAATATTTCAGCATTTAATTGTAGAGTCATTTTATAAGTCATTAATATTAATAAAGCATTTTTGAATAAATTCGCATTAAATGTCCCCAGTGATTGGGTAAGAAACAATGGTAAAAATCGTTTTATTTTAAGAAGTTTAATAATCATAGATATGCTCTATCTGGATATTATTTTGCTGTAAGTATTGCAGAAATTCGACCAATGAATTCACTGGGAGTCGAACTGCCATACGCTTTGATTGAGGATCTGTCAGTATATTCATGACAAATAACAACTGACTGTTATTAAAATTCATATTCCAATATTTAGGCACAACAAAAGTAACAAGAATTTCATTATTTCCCGCGATATTTTTAAATCTTATTGGCTTTGTGGTCATTTTTTTGACTTCATCTGTAAAGGGTTGTTCACTTGGAATCGCAACTATATTTTCTGAAGACCCAATCGATTTAATATTTTTTACATTTGGATATTCTTTGAAAAAATTTTCCGGTATCTGTGTGATTAATGCATAAGTGTCAGAACTTGTTGTTCCATAAGCCATATGTGTACCCAATGCAATGAGAGAAGCATAAATTGATTTAAAACCATACTCTACACTTAGAATCACTTTTCGCTCTAATTTACGCAGCATGTGCGGCCCAAAAAATGGTGTGCCTGCCCAAAGCCCTACTAATCGTTTTGAAAATGAAAAATCATACCAGGGATATATTGGAATAAACTCTGCATAGTCTTGTGCCGTTTTTTGTGCGTAAATATCTTCAGCAGTCGCTTGATTGCCGCTTAACCATTCGGTTGTGCGTCCAATGGAGTTTTCATAAATTCCTTTGATAAAATATTCTGCAGACAAACTCGATCCAATAACCACCAACATGACATGATCGCCTATATTGTATGGAAAACGATTTTTGATGAATTCATTGGCTGTATTATAACTCCACCAATATTGTGCAATCGACGAAAAATAAGGAAACCCGCTGGGGCGATGGTCTTTTAGATAATTAGCATATTCTTGTGAGCTATAAACAATATACCACTCAGGAAATGTAAGGTAAGTACTTTCAACAGATTTGTAATAATCTGCAATATTATGTTGAATTTGAATAATTTGTGGGGAGTTTTTTTCAGGTGAAAAAGTTTTCCACGATAGCGGCTGACAAAGACTAGATTGTACTGAGCACCCTGAAAGCATGCTCATGAAGCAAATCGCTAAAATAATTAACTTTTTCATCCGACTATAAACATTTTGCATGTTGAACATCTTGTAATACTAGCATACAATATCCGCTTGAAACATATAACTGAGCCGTATTAATTAATGAATAAGCAACAACATTCTTTAAACACAGCTATTGTCAATGACGTCACTGGCTTAAACCCTATTCTGGTTGAAAGTATCGCTATCCCTCATACTCTTGAAGAAATACAACTGTTAGTTAAATCACATAAAAGCGCTATTTCAATTGGCGGCGGCCATTTCAGTATGGGTGGGCAAACTGCATCAGAAAAAAGCCTGCACATAGATATGAGGAATTTCAATAAAATCCTGCATTTTAATCGCGTTGAAAAAACAATTACCGTTCAAGCGGGCATCAGATGGCGAGAAATTCAACACTTTATAGATAAACATGATTTATCCATAAAAATCATGCAAACCTATTCAAATTTCACGGTCGGTGGTTCATTAAGTGTTAATGCCCATGGACGTTACATTGGACAAGGCCCCGTTGTTTTGTCTGTTAAATCATTGAAAATAGTATTAGCAGATGGAAACATTATACAGGCTGGCCCTACTGAAAACTCAGAAATTTTTTATGGTGCAGTAGGCGGTTATGGAGGCTTAGGAATAATCATTGAAGTGACACTTTATCTCGCTAATAATACCAAACTTGAATGTCAAAACATTAAATTAAAATCCCTGGAATACCAACAGTATTTCTTTGAACATGTTCGATCAAATAAAAAAGCCATATTTCATAATGCTGATTTATACCCCCCTCACTACAAGACAGCCAGAGCAATTACATGGCTTGAATCTGAAAAGCCTTTAACTGTTTTACATAAAATTATAAAGATCAAAAAACATTATCCATTAGAAAAATATTTTATTTGGGCGATTTTATCGACCCCATTTGGAAAATGGCGCAGAGAAAACATTATTGATCCGATTCTTTATTCAACTCAAAAAGTAGTATGGAGAAATTTTGAAGCAGGTAGATATGATGTTGCAGAACTAGAACCAAAGTCACGAAAAAAAAATACATTTTTACTACAAGAATATTTTGTATCTGTATATAAGTTTGACGAATTTTTACCAAAAATGGTAAAAATTTTACAACGTTATAATGTCAATGCATTGAATATTTCAGTCAGACACGCCATCAAAGATCCTGGCACATTATTGGCTTGGGCAAAAGAAGAAGTTTTTGCTTTCGTATTGTATTATAAACAAAAAACAACTGTTGTTGAAAAAAATAAAGTGGCTATTTGGACAAGAGAATTGATTGAAGCTGTTATTTCAACGGGTGGGACTTATTATCTTCCTTACCAGCTTCATGCAACACAAGAGCAATTTTTAAACGCTTATCCGCGTGCAAAAGAATTTTTCCAACTAAAAAAACAGTTGGATCCGAATTATACATTTAGAAATAAATTATGGGATAAATATTATTTACAAGCACGGGAAGGGAACAGAATGGTTTCAACTAATTTTTCATCAGAATTTAAAGCTATATTTTCAGATACTGTTTGGAGTGATAGATGCTATCTATTTCTTCAAAACATTTACCGCATTTATCCTGAAGACAAATTTCATTATTTAATTCTCCAACTTTGTGAAAAATATTCCACTGATAAAGAAATTTATGAACAATTACAAAAACAATTGCCCACCATTAAGCCATTTTTATCAAATACAAGATACGCTCTTCCTGCTTTATTCAAGCAAAAAAATGAAATGGCGAAACAAACGTTACAATTGTTAGGTGATAAAAAAATAAATCATTATGTGGAAATTGGTTCCATGGGTCGTTATGTCAATGCTTTAAGAAAAAAAAGAGAAATTAATGGTTCAATTTATCTCATTGATGACAAACAACCCACTTATTCTCCTGTAGACATTATGGAAAGGGGGCAGATAAATAAATTAGGGCATACTTTTTTGCTTAATAATTATGACCCTATTAGTGAAAATCAAATTTCTTCTAATAGCGTAGATCTAGTAACTTGTTATATTGGTCTTCATCATTGCCCCTTAGATAAGCTTAATGCATTCGCAAGGTCAATTGGAAGAATTTTAAAAACGGGTGGTAGCTTTATTGTACGTGATCATGATGTCACAACGCCTGAAATGCATACATTTGTCTGCTTGATTCACACGATTTTCAATGCTGGATTAAATATACCTTGGAGTGAAAACGCAAGCGAATTAAGACACTTTACCTCCATTGATAAAATTGTTTCTCTTCTGAAAGAAGAAGGATTTTTATTTTCAGGGAAAAAACTTTTACAAAATCACGATCCTTCTTTAAACACGTTGATGGAATTTGTTAAAGCATAGCTTTTAATTCTTATTGAAAACAAATCACGGAGAAGGTTTATTATTATTGTTGTAACTATTGTTGTTGTAACTACTGTTGTTATTGCTATAAGCCGGTCGAGATTTTAGGTTTAAAGAATTATTCCTGTTACGCGCGTTGGAATAGAGTTTATTTTTGTCCATTTCACTCTCTGAATCAGATTTTGAGATAGACTTTTCCTCTTCATACTCACTATTGCTCTCACTATCACTCAATTGCTGCATATTAGATGAATTACTGTTTCTTTTGATAGCCTTACCTGATCTATCCAGATAAGGTGATGGTTTTTGTTTTGTTTTATTATAAAAAATCTGAGATTGGTTGTTGTCAAAAGAAGACTCTAACTTTGATGTGGTTTCTATTTCATTATTCTTTATTGGCCGCGTGTCCATCCTATCATCCGCTCCTTGCTTCTCTAATTTGTCTTCCTCATTGAAAGATTCAATATCAGAAAAATCGCTTATAGGAACTAAAGAACCGTCCTCTTCAGAAACAGTAAAATTTTCTTTGAAATAATTAATGATTTCTGGATTATTCCTTGTTTTGGCAAATTCTAAAGGGTTTTTGTAATCTATTCGAGAAGGAAAATGTTGGGATATTGCGCCCAAGGGTACTCCCGCTTTTACGAGTGCTTTAATTATTTCTAATTGTTGATTGAAAATTGCGTGAAACAAAAGAGATTCGTCATGTGATTTAATATTTAAGTCAAGCGTATGGCTTCTTTTTTCTTTTAGAAAATATTTTATTACAAATATTACTGCTTTTGTGTTTCCAGCTCTTATTCCAACATGTAGGGGAGAGGGTCCAGAGTTGCTGCCTTTCTTGTTGGGGTCTGCACCAAGCTCTAATAATTTTTGAATAACATCGAGGTCGCCCGTTCGCAAAGCGAATCCAAATAACGTTTTATTGCCTATTTTGTCTTTGTAAAGATAATCAATATCCCTATTATAGAGATGAAAAAATTTTAATAGCGCTAACGTTTTTTTGCTTTTCGGTTTTTGTTTAATAGCGTTAATAAGATAAGTAAAGTATTGTTTTTTTGGTAACGTTTCTGTTGAAACTTCACTTTCCTTTTTTTCACGATTTGTAAAATAAATCATTATTTCATCCATTTTTTTTGCAGTTTCAGTGTTAATACTCTCAAGAGCCTTGTTTTTAAGTTGTTCTACAACTTCAATAGCACTTTTACAGGCCTTGCCTTTTTTCATGACCACAGATGTGTTCGCATAATAATCTTCGACAAGAAGTTTTATTAGAATCATATCTGCTGCTTCAATAGCATAATAAAGTGCGGTTTTTTTGTTATTATCTAGCGCATCAATTTTGGCTCCATTTCTAAACAAACAATGAATAAATTTTATATCGATAGATTTTTTGACAACATAATGTAATGTCGTATTGAAGCTTTTGCCTGTTTTTGTTAAATTAACGTTTGCGCCAATTGTCATGAGTTTTTCTGCTAAATCCAGCAAACCTCTTCTACATACCCTGATTAAGGGGGTCATCATCATTGGAGCATCTGGGTAGAATTCATTTAAATAGCGTTTAATCCAATCCTCTTTTCCTTCCTTATTCAGTATTTCAACTTTTTTATCAATCCATGCTATTGCCTTAACTTCTTCAGCATGTGCAAGTATTTTTGAAAATTCATAAGCGAAAGTATCATATTCAGGATCTTGTGGAATTTCAGGTTTTTGTTTGATCACTTTTCGCCTTTTCTTGCTGGCTTTGGCGCGTTCTGCCTGCTTTTCTGCTTTTCGTTTTTTCTTTTGTGCAGCTTGATCACCTATTTCTTGTAAGTTTTTAAACATTCCTATCAGCATCTTTCTAAGAACCGTTTTTACTGCACATCCTTTATTGGGAGACCCTCCAACAAAATAAACAACAAACGTTTTACTTTCTTTCGAATAAGATATTTTTTCCCCATCAGGCCCTTCTCGTAAATAATTTGATAGTGTCTGATGCGATCGTAAATATTTCAAGAAATCTTGTTCAGTGATGTTATATGGGTTTTTTTCAAGATTAAACCTAAGAATCCTGTTATCTTTGAGGCGAGTGGTTTTTTTGGTGTGGTCAATAAATATATTTATGCCGTCGTCTGTTTCTTTAATGAGTTCGAAAATTAATTCGTTTTTTTCTGCTTCATTTAACCCATCGGCAATCTCGGTCATCTCATTATCAATTTGATAAAGCTCTTCTGTCAGCATTTTAATATCATTGTCTAGGTTAAGCAAATTTTTTTCATATTCATTCATAGTTTATAAATTCCCAATATTTGTCTTGATGTATTTTGGAAGCTGCTGCAATATTATAATTATGCATAATTGGTATAATATCAAGTTGATACAGTATCTGTCACTAGCAATCACGAAAATCGCTAGAGAAAATTTTTCAATTAAGCGCGATAAAACGCTCAATCATAGAATTGATTTGATCGGGCACTTCAAGAGCAGCCCAACATTTTGAACCAATAACTTTTCCCACTTCGAAATGAGGAGCTTCTTCTTTTAGTTTATGATAAGCACAGTGATGTTCGTCAGTGAGAATACACAATGTAGGATAATTTATATTTTTTAACAAACTTTTTGAGTTTTTGTCCCATTCAATCAAACCTTTAAACATCATTTGTAATAATTTTCTATCAACAGTTAAAAATGCTTCTCTAGCAATTTGTTTTTGTTGACTATGTGTATTAATAAATAAAGCATCCACTAAATTAAATACAAATTTTTCATAATCTGGTTTTTCAAGTTGTTTAATAAATTGATTTATTTCTCCAACAAAGGAATCTTCCATGAATATAGGCGGATCGATTAAAATCAAGTTTTTTATAGGCAAAACATGATTCGCTGCAATATCTATAACAATATTTGCACCATTGTTTAGTCCGATAAAGCAAATATGCTTGAGATTCAATTCATTACAAATTTTAACAATGATTTCAGATAAGTCACTCATTTTATTTAGATCAACAACTTCACTTTTTCCGTGCCCTGGTAAATCCAATAATATAATATTGCCATAATTTTTCAGTTTATCAATTTGGTAAGTAAAAAATTGATGTGTTCCACCTGCATTATGAATAAATACAAAATCTATATTTCCTTTGCCTGCAATTTTTTTTACAAAAATTTCGACGCCGTTAATTTTCATAAAATATCTCTATAAAATTTACCCGATTATTGTAACTCTAATATATATTAATATTGAATTAAAAAACTTTAATTTCATTTCAAAAAATTTATGAAATCATCTCACTACATTCACTCTATAGACAAGGCAGTTACTATTTTAAAAGAAGCTTCTCATCAATCTGATTTTGTCAGCGTCCAAATGACTAAACGCAATATTGCATTAACAGATTTTGTATCCTCGATAGCGTGAGGTGATTAAAATTTAACAACAACTTGTCTCATTAAAATTTTAGAAGAAAATATTCTAACAACTAAAGAGATTGAAAACATTTTATTATATCAAGCAATTTATTGTGGGTTTCCTTGCGCTATGAATGGGTTTGCAGCTTTAATTAAAATCAATAATCTTTAATTTAACTCATCTGCAATAGCATCTATTCCAGCCTGAGCACATATTTCATCTAATTCTGGTGTTGCCCCGCTTATTCCAATAGATCCAATATGTTGTTTGTCCTGTGTAATAATAGGAAGTCCGCCGCCCAGTAATAGCATATCTGGAATTGCACTGTAAGGATTGGCTGGCATGTTTGCGCTTCTCTCTTGTAATGCACGTGAAGTTAATGGCATGCTGGCAGCTGTTTTAGCTTTTAATTGAGAAATTCTAATACTGCCATAGCTTGTATTATCCATACGCTGAAAATATTTTAAGTTTCCATGGTTGTCAAAAATACTAATAACAATATTAATGTTATTCTCTATAGCTTTATTCTCAATTGCATTCGCGCATTTTTTTGCCATACTCAGTGTTAACATCTTTTTTAAAATGGTCATAGTGTTTCCCTCAAAAATTAAATGATAAAACTTTTATGCAATGCACCAGTCTCCTTGCAAATTGTACAAAAATCAAAAATCTCTTAATGATTTAAGATATTTTACCTAAAACTCCATAAATACCATTTCAGTATTAACATGAAAATATTTTTGAGTAAATGAAAGCGCTGCTTGTACATCAAAATTTTTACAAGTGTAAATGATAATAGATAAAAATTTATCTTTTGACCAAATATACGCTGAAATTCCAGAATCAATTAATGGTATAAATGCATCAAACCCTTGATTTTCTTCTTTTCCCATTCCCGTGGGCGAAAATATTGTCGGCTCACCATATGTTCTTAAATTCAAATGCGCAGAAACGCCATATAAATATTCGCTTAATATTTCCTTTGTAATTTCTTGAGTAAAAAAACCCTCCATCAATAATCGCTGTCTTGAAATAGTTGGTGCAATATTTTTCATAGACGATCCCGCTTAATTTAAACCAAAAATAATATCATACAAATTTAATTTTAAAGCAGCTTTTCTGCTAACAAAAAATCGGTTAGCCTAATTAATGGTAACCCCACCAATGCTGTTGGATCATTACCTTTAAATGCTTTTAATAATGTGACGCCAAAACCTTCCGCCTTAATGCTGCCTGCACAATGTAATGGATTGTCTTTTCGAATATAGGATGCAATAGTCTCTTGCGTTAACTCACGAAAAAAAACTTCGCATCGTTCAACACTAGTATATATACAATTTTTTTGTATGTTCAACAAGCAAAGCCCTGTATAAGAAACAATGGAGTTGTTGCTCACCAACATTAATTGTTTTACAGCATTATCAAATGTTTCTGGCTTATCAAGACGAATATCATTACACATAATCACCTGATCTGATCCAATCACATAAGCCTTGGGATAATTATCTCCAATAGCTTTTGCCTTTGAAATTGCAAGCCTTTTTGCCAACGCATCTGGGGCTTCATAACTGACCGGAGATTCATCAATATGCGGGGGAACAACCTTAAAAGATATTTGTAATCTTTCAAGCAATAGTTTACGCGCAGGAGAGCTTGACGCAAGAATAATTGTATTGCTATTCATGATGTTTTCCTTGCAACAATGACCATACGCTCTGTTTTATTATCAAAAAAATTTTTACCGTCTATTCCACACTGAGAAATAATTTTAAACCCATTTTTTTCTAATATTTTTTTAAGTTTATTTAAAGTATATAACTGCAGAGTAATTATTGTTTTTGATGTTTTTAATATTTTTAAATTTTTTTGAATATAGTTAGTTGTATATGAAATTAATACTCCATTTTGATCGATAACACTGTGCTGAACTTCGCGATATTGTAAATTATTTTTTGATTTCAACCAGTCAATGGTAAACTTAGTGATATTATCTTTTTGAAGATAATAATTTAAATTAAAAATATCAAAAATATAAATACCCTTTTGATTTAAGTTTTTTCGAATATTTCGTATAGCTATTTCAAAATCTAGCCGAGATAAATGCCCAATCGCATTAAATATGGAAATCACCGCATCGAATTTACCTAGATGAATATTTCTTATATTTCCCCTATAAAAATCAACATTAATTTTTTCTTGTTTGGCTTTTTTCTTTGCTATATTTAACATACCCTTACTGATATCAGAACCCGTGACTTTATATCCGCGCTTATGCAAATAAAATACTTGCGAACCTGTACCGCATGTCATGTCAAATACAGTATTTACTTTATATTTCTTAAGAAGTTTTTCAACCGTTTTGTTGGTAACTTTAGCATTATCTGTATTTTCATTGATAATGTCATATACATGGCTATCTTTATCATACCATGTTGGAATTTTGCCGTGATGAATTTTGTTCATGCCAATGCCTTTAACTTTTGCGTAAATAAATTTTACAAGAAATTAATACTTCTTGATCTTCTCTATGCTGCCAACCATTAACCATCGGCAAACAATCTAATTTACTTGTGTTTTTATTTATCCGTTCACGCTTTTTGACGTCATCCAACAATGCTTTAGCTAGCGTTAAGAATTCTTCTGTACAGATTGATGTTTTTCGATTTTTGTTTACCACGATTTTAGTGTTATTGTCTGTTGTCATATATTTGCCTCTCAAATTAATTATATGAAATCAAAACAAGAATGATATCAAAAGTCAAAAAAATTGAATATAGAATGTATTATTAATGGTATACTCCTAATGTATGACATATATAAAAACTAAGGTTTCTCCAATCATCGAAGGCAACATTGTCTTTGACGGTTCTTGTGACTCTCGACAGTGTTCTACGCAATAAGTATTATTTTATATTTCTTAGTTGTAAATTTTGTTTTTTCAATTTGTATCGACCCTGATAGAATCTTGACTATATTATGAGGAGCAAGGTCATCATGAAACAAAGCGCAATGAAAAGTCAGATGTCAGCTTTCCAGCTTAAAGGAAGTTTACTTACCTTAACAGTGCTTGAATTATTAAAAACGGATATGCATGCGATTGACGCGCAGTTTTTGTCGCTTGTACAAAGAACACCTGATTTATTTAATCGAATGCCAATTGTCATAGATTTAAGCAAACTTAAATCTGACGATGATTCTACTCAATCCATAGATTTTAAATTACTTAAAACCTTATTACTTTCTCATGGATTAGTACCCGTAGGCATTCGCCAAGGTAACGCAGAACAAGAAAAACAAGCCGTTGAAGCAGGGTTTGCATTATTACATCACGCACGAGTTGATCAAACTGAACATAAAAACGACTCAAAAAATACTGAAAAATCAGATAAACTGCAAGATAAAACAAAAAATAGCGGTGTGCATGAGACATCATTTTCATCCGCAAAATTAATTACTCAACCTGTACGTTCCGGCCAACAAATTTATGCAAAAGATTCAGATTTAATCATTTTAGCGCCTGTGAGTCCGGGTGCAGAAATTCTTGCTGGCGGCAATATACATGTATATGGAACATTACATGGAAGAGCCATTGCAGGTGTCAGTGGTGATAAACACGCACGAATTTTTTGCAGAAAACTTAAAGCGGAGCTTGTTTCAATTGCTGGTACCTATTGGGTAAGCGATGATCTTATAAATGCAGCACCCAGTGCTGAAAAAGATCAAATATTACAAATATATCTTGAAAACGATTATTTACAGATAGGAGTAATATAATTTAGAATTCAGTTTTGTTTATTGTTTTTTGTATATTAAAGGAAGGAAAGTCTCTTGAACGCACAAATTATTGTAATTACTTCCGGCAAGGGAGGGGTAGGGAAAACCACCACGAGCGCTGCATTTGCAACAGGTCTTGCTTTACGGGGATTCAAAACTGCAGTGATTGACTTTGATGTTGGTTTACGAAACCTCGATCTTGTGATGGGGTGTGAACGTCGTGTGGTATATGATCTCATCAATGTAGTACAAGGTGAGGCCAATCTTCAACAAGCCATGATTAAAGATAAAAGAATTGAAAATCTTTATATTTTGCCTGCATCTCAAACTCGCGATAAAGACGCTTTAACGCAAGAAGGTGTTGAAAAGGTACTTCTTGATCTGAAAAATGAATTTGATTATATCGTTTGCGATTCCCCCGCTGGGATTGAACGCGGTGCGATAATGGCGTTGTATTTTGCTGATGCAGCAATTGTTGTCACTAATCCTGAAGTCTCTTCTGTACGCGATTCAGACAGAATTTTAGGGATTTTAGCCAGTAAATCTAAACGAGCAGAACATAAATTAGAACCTATTCGAGAATATTTATTATTAACTCGATATTCGCCAAAAAGAGCGGTTGCAGGCGAAATGCTCAGCGTTAATGATGTTGTTGAAATATTGCATATTCCACTTTTGGGCGTCATTCCTGAATCACAAGCAGTCCTTAATGCTTCTAACCGAGGTATCCCTGTTTCACTTGAACAAGAAACAGACGCGGGTCTCGCTTACTTAGATGCTGTTGCAAGATTTTTGGGCGAGGAACGCCCTCACCGTTTTATTCACGAAGAAAAACGCGGCTTATTGAGTCGAATTTTCAGGAAGAGTAGACAAAAAGAGGGAGTTTCTTAGATGATGAAAGATTTACTAGATCTTATTTTACGAAGACCTGCGCGAAATTCTGCGCAAGTTGCAAAAGAGCGTTTGCAAATTATTGTTTCACATGAACGCGCTCCAAACCATTCACGTCCGGATTTTTTGCCGATATTACAGCAAGAAATTTTAGATGTACTGGCTAAATATTTTGTCGGCATCGACAGAAAAAGCGTCAAAGTTGAGCTTCAACGCACAGAAAATTGTTCAGTGTTGGAACTTAACGTTGCTTTGCCAGAGCAAGCGGCAACCACTGAAAAGGTTGCTTAATATCAAATGAATACCCTCTTTGCATGCAAAGAGGGTTCGTGCAAAACCCAGAGGAATTCAAAAAACCTTAAACCTATTTATGCGCAAAATATTTCATATAATCATTAGAAGAAATGTTTGACGAATTGGAGTTAATTTGTTGATTTTCCAACGACTCATTAAGCCGCTTTAGTTTCTGTAGTACTAGAAGAAATTCATCAGGTTGAGTGGGTAAAAGAGATTTATTAAAAATAGCGCGTATGTGTTCTGGCTTTCCATCCTTTACATTTTCAAAATTCCTTAAAAAGCGTTGGGGTATTTCCTTCCAACATATATTCAGAATATCATCGTAGTTATCTGCCGTAAATCTAATATTTTGATGGTGCAACTGATTTCTATTAAAATAATTTTCTATTGATGAAATTAAATTATTACAACCAGTGGGTTGTAATTTTTTACAATGTTGTATGAATTTCTGAATTTCTTTTTTAATCTCCGCAAGAGCATTATTTGATTTAACCCAAAAAGACTTAGAGGTGTCAAAATAATCATGGAAATTTGATGCAATGTTTTTTATTTCATTCTTAGCCTCATTTTTTAATTCTTCTGAAGCTAGCTTATTAACATAAATATATTGATATTCGCTGTTGCTTAGAATTGCATCTATGTCTGTTTGTACCGTAGAAGAGAGTTTATTGATTATCCTGTGTTGTTTAATTAAATAATTCGACAAATAAACGTGCATTGTTGTAATTTTTTCAACTTGAATTTGATCATTTTTTAGCCGCGAGCCAGAAAATCCTTTTAACTTTGCCAACTGATTTACATAAGCATCGGGTAAATATCGATCTGTTTCAAATGTACATTCGATTCCTTCAATATTCTGCAAAACTGCTGAAAAGACATAAGACAATTTAGTCAATTCTTTCGGTAAAAAATTAAGCATTATAAAACTACAAGGAAGAGAGTTTGAATCGAGCATTTTCACAATATCACTGGCTATTGCGCAAACCACATTAATATTGGTGCCTGAATTTACATCGGCCAATACTTTGCATATATTATTTGCAATTAAACTATCTGTTGAAGTGATTTTTTGATCCATATTAAATACCCTTTATCTATATTAATTACACCTGAATATGCGAGTTTAGCCAAATCACACAATATCCTTCTGATATTGTATCTCCATCTTTGACCGTCAACCATGACTTATATCAATTATTGGTACTTAATTATAATTAAACTAACTGTTTTTAAAACCCCATCAATATACACAATATTGTAATATTAATAATGGAAAATAAAAACATTTTACGCGACCATTTGATATTGCCCGCATTACTTTTTTGATGAAATCCAATTATACCCATGATTAACCAAACAAGGCCAAAAATGATTGCGGTACTAAAATATAAATTTCCAACATAGCCATAGAAAAAGGGTAATACTGATATAACCGCATATATTGTAATAAAAACGATCATACTGATTTTTGTATATTGAATATTTTTTGTTAACGGCAATACCGGAAGACGCGCAGCAGAAAAATCTTTTAACCTATAAATAGATATCGCATAAAAATGTGGGAGCTGCCAGAAAAACAACATCAGAAATAAAATAATAGCGCCCGCATCAAATTGATTTGTTACAGCACAATAACCTGCAACGGGCGGAACACTACCTGCAACGCCGCCAACCACTGTTCCAAAAACAGATTGCCGTTTAAACCACAAACTATAAATGACCACATAAACAAAAAAACCGATAAATGCAATGAATACTGTGAGCAAGTTTGTTTGCCGGTAAAGCACAGCGAACCCTAATATTCCTAATACCAACCCATAGACTAACGCTGTCATCGTTGACATTTTTTGTTGCGGCAACACGCGATTTTTTGTCCTTTCCATGAGGCTGTCTATATCTTTATCGATATAATTATTAAAGACACACCCCGAAGCAATAACAAAAGTCATTCCTAACAATGTATACAATAGAAGCGAAAAATTAAATGGATGTTCACCAGAGGCTAAAAAAAATCCGCCCATTACTGTGACAAGATTTCCAAATATTATGCCGGGCTTTGTGATAGATAAAAATTTCATTAATGCATCATGTTGTAATTTAAATTATACATAATCCATAATGTTCCAGTGACAATAATGGTGACAATAAATATTGCAAATAAAAACGGCATTAAATTCCATCGACCTTCTGGACTTGCATTTAATCTAAGAAAACAAATCGATTGTACAAATAACTGAATAACAGCCAGTACGGAAACAGCAATATACAATGTTGACTCTGAAAACATTCGTTTATCAATAATGCCAAATGCAGCCAAGGTTAAAATTACACACAAAACAAGCCCTGTAACATAAGCTCTCAGTGTTTTAACACTGGGATCGCGAGAGGTAGTTTGATCAGACATTAAATAACCCCCATTAAATAAACGATCGTATACACGAAAATCCAGACGATATCTAAAAATGCCCAGAATAACCCCAAATAAGTGAGCCTTCTTACAAGTGTATGATCTAAATCAAAATAAAGTAATTGAAACATCAAAACCAACATCCACAATAATCCAAAACTCACGTGACAACCATGTGTACCCACAAGTGTGAAAAATGAGGTTAGCGCTGCACTGACATGCCAGGAATGTCCTTCCGCATATAGATTTATAAATTCATGCGCTTCCATTCCAACAAAGGTGAGCCCAAATAAAAACGTGACGCCTAGCCAAAAGATAACTTGCATTTTATTTTTTTTGTACATCGCTAATATCGACATTCCATAGGTAAAACTACTCGCCAACAACGCCATGGTTTCACCTAATACATAGGGCAAACTGGTTAATTGTTTAATTCCAGATGAACCAAATGTATTGTTATGTAAAACTGCATATGCTGCAAAAATTGCTGCGAATAGCAGGCAGTCTGTCATTATGTAAATCCAAAATCCGAATATGTCTGTTTCATCCATGTGATGTTGATGGTCATCGTGATGATCCAAGTGATTTTGATGATCTGACATTAGTGTAACCCTCTATGTGATGCTGCTCTTTCTATTTTTTCCACTTCTTCCTTTTTAACGTAATAATCTGTATTCATATTAAAGCTGCGTGCGATGACAGTTAAAATAATCCCTGCTAAACCCGCTAAAACTAACCAAGTAATATGCCAAATTAACCCAAATCCAAATGCTCCGCTAAACATGGCAATGACAAACCCAGTTGCAGTATTTCTTGGCATGTGAATATCAGTATAAACGGGTGTTTTATCTGATATCCCTGAGGTTAATTTTCGTTGTTTTTCTTCCCAAAATGGATCTCGTGAATGCACTTTCGGAACAATAGCAAAATTATAAAACGGCGCGGGGGAAGGTATAGACCATTCCAGAGTTCTTCCATCGCCCCATGCATCACCTGTTAAATCACGTGTTTTATGACGGTTTTTAATACTGACTATAAGTTGTAATACCTGAAAAAATATACCGCAGCCAACAATAGCTGTGCCCACCGCAGCAACAATTAAATAAGGGTGCCAACCTGTGGCTGCATCGTAGTGGCTTAACCGTCTTGTCATGCCCATCAGCCCAAGAACATACAAAGGCATGAATGCAACGTAGAATCCGACTATCCAACACCAAAATGCACATTTACCCAACGTTTCATTTAATTTAAATCCAAATGTTTTTGGAAACCAGTAAATAAACCCAGCAAAATACCCAAAAACCACACCACCAATGATGACATTATGAAAATGTGCAATTAAAAATAAACTGTTATGTAATTGGAAATCAGCTGCAGGTACTGACATGAGTACGCCCGTCATTCCACCGATGGTGAATGTTGTGATAAATCCTATTGTCCAAAGCATAGGTGTTGTAAAGGTGACTCGGCCGCCATGCATCGTAAATAACCAGTTAAATATTTTTACTCCTGTTGGAATGGCAATGATCATCGTCGCAATTCCAAAGAAGGCATTAACATCCGCGCCTGCGCCCATGGTAAAGAAATGGTGTAACCAAACAATAAATGATAAAACGGCAATTATCATGGTGGCCCAAACCATGGTTGCATAACCGAATAATTTTTTACGTGAAAATGTTGCTACAACTTCTGAAAAAATTCCAAATGCCGGTAAAATTAAAATATATACTTCAGGATGTCCCCATGCCCAAATTAAATTAACATACATCATTTGGTTACCGCCAAAGGCTGATGTGAAAAAATGCATCCCTAAATAACGATCAAAAAACAACATCGCCAATGTGACTGTTAACACTGGAAATGCAAAAATAACAAGAATCATCGCTGCTAATATTGTCCAACAAAAAATAGGCATTTTCATCAACGTCATTCCAGGACACCGCATTTTAAAAATGGTGACCAGGAAGTTAATTCCTGACAACAAACTTCCCACACCTGAAATCTGGACAGCCCAAATATAATAATCTACACCTACTGTTGGACTATAGGCCAACTCAGATAAAGGCGGATAAGCAAGCCAACCTGTTCCTGCAAAGTCTCCAACAAATAAAGAGATCATGACAAGGCCTGCGCCTATCACCGTCAGCCATAAACTTAAAGAATTCATATAAGGAAATGCTACGTCTCGTGCCCCTAGTTGTATAGGCAGTACAAGGTTAATCAAACCAAACATAAAAGGCATGGCCATAAAGAAAATCATAATGACGCCATGCGCAGTAAATATTTGGCTGTAATGTTCAGGGGGTAAATACCCCATAGAGCTTCCAACAGACAATGCTTGTTGCAACCGCATCATGATGGCATCAGCAAAACCTCTTAGCAGCATCACGCCGGCAAGTATAATGTACATCACGCCAATTTTTTTATGATCAACAGATGTAATCCATTCTTCCCACAGATACGTCCACTTTTTAAAATAAAATAATGATCCAATAACCACTAATGCAGCAAGCGCGGAAAATGCAAGCGCTCCCATGATAATAGGATTATGGTAAGGAATTGCTTCCAGAGATAACTTTCCAAAAAGCATTGATTGTGTCATATTGTTACCTCAATTCTGGTTTATCTATTTTCAAGAGAGCGAGTATCACCCATAGGCATCATAAATTTCATCATGACATCATTGAACAAATTCGTTTTTGCCGAAGAATAATATGCCGGAGGATTATTTACACTATTTTTCATTAAATTATTATACTCCTTGGCCGACAGAGATGGATGTGAAATAGACTTCACTGATTTTACCCATTTTTGAAAGTCTTCAGAAGAGCTGACCCTAGCTATAAATTTCATGCCATAAAACCCATCGCCAGTGTAATTGGCAGAAAACCCGCGATAGTCCCCATTTTCTGTCGCCATGAGATGCAATTTTGTTTGCATGCCTGCCATAGCATAAATTTGACCCGCTAATCTTGGAATTTGGAATGCATTCATGGGTGCGTCTGAAGTGATTAAAAACGTAATCGGCTTATTGACGGGGAATTGTACAAAATTCACGGTTGCAATATTTTGTTCAGGATAAATAAACAACCATTTCCAATTAAGTGCAATCACTTGGATAACGAGCGGTTTTTCTTTAGTATCTAACGGTCGGTAAGGATCAAGTTCATGCGAACTTGTCCAAGTTATTACGGCAAGAATAGCAATAATTATACATGGTATGGTCCACCAGATGATTTCCAAAATCGTGCTATGCCCCCAGTCGGGAGTATAATTTGCTTTTTTATTCCCCGCTCTGTATTGAATAGAAATAATCACTGCAAGAAAAATTACCGGAATAACCACGATCAACATTAATAGAACTGCGGTAATCAAAAGATGTTTTTCATCTAAGGCAATTGTCCCTTTAGGATCGAGCACAGCCATTTTGCAGCCGCTCAACATTAATACACTTAGCAAGAGCAATACTTGGCGTAAAATTTTTCGACATCGAGAGTCTGTCACCATGAGAGCCTTCTGTTATTCAGTAAAAATGGGCGGATTTTATCATAAAAACTTGATTATTTTCAATCAGAATATCAAAATCTTATCTTTAAACTACTGTGAGCAAAATTATGTCTATTCAATTTCTACCAAGACAATTTCCCCAAACACGTATGCGTAGAATGCGGGCTCATTCTTTTTCAAGAAAACTCATGCAAGAGAATGTCCTGACCGTAAATGACTTAATTTACCCCATTTTTATTTGCGAAGGGAATAACCAGAAAATTCCTATTAATAAAATGCCTGAATATTATCGATTTAGCATCGACAACTTATTAAGAGAAGCGGAAGAGAGCATAAAACTAAACATACCCGCTATCGCGCTTTTTCCCGTGATTCATCCCGATAAAAAAACACCCGATGGCCGCGAAGCATACAATCCCGATGGATTATTACAAAATGCGATAAGAGAATTAAAAAAGAACTTTCCTGAACTGGGTGTTATCGCTGATATAGCGCTTGATCCTTATACTTCACATGGGCATGACGGCGTCTGTGACGATAATGGATATGTTCTCAATGATGAAACCAATGAAATCTTAGTAAAACAAGCTCTCGCTCAGGCTCACGCTGGTGTTGATATTGTTGCGCCCTCAGATATGATGGATGGAAGAATTATGGCCATTCGCGAAGCCCTAGAAAAAAACCAGTTTAAAAACACAAAGATTTTATCTTACACACCAAAATATGCCTCCGCTTATTACGGCCCATTTCGAGATGCATTAGGGAGCGCGAGCGTTTTAAAAGGTGACAAAAAAACCTATCAAATGGATTATTCTAATAGCGATGAAGCTTTACAAGATGTTGCTTTAGATATACAAGAAGGTGCCGACATTGTGATGGTGAAACCAGGTTTACCTTATTTAGATGTTGTTCGACGCACAAAAGACTATTTTGGTGTACCCACTTTTGTGTATCAAGTCAGCGGTGAATACACCATGTTGAAATCCGCTTTCTTAAATGGTTTTTTAGATGAGAAAAAAATTATAATAGAAACTTTTACATGTTTTAAACGGGCGGGTGCAGATGCGATATTTACATATTTTGCCAAAGACTGTGCAAAAATTCTTGCTGAGGGATTAATATGATCTGGAAACAAAATATTACATTAGAGTTAATCAATTCACGCGGCACAAACACTATGGTAGAACATCTCGGCATCGAATTTATTGAAATTGGCGACAATTTCATGATTGCTAAAATGCCCGTGGATCATAAAACTAAGCAACCTTTGGGAATCATGCACGGTGGAGCTTCTTGCGTGTTGGCAGAAACAGTGGGAAGTACTGCTGCGAATTATGCAGTCGATTTAAACCAACAATATTGTGTAGGATTAGATATCAACACTAATCATATTAAGTCTATGAAACAGGGTGAAGTGTTTGGAAAAGCAATTCCTTTTCATGTAGGCAAAAGTACGCACGTCTGGGGGATTGAAATTCGAGATGAAAAAAACCAGATCATTTCAGTCACGCGTTTAACCATGGCAGTGCTGCAGCGTAAATAACGATTATAAATCGTATTTTACTATATTAATTTTGAAGGCATAACAACATGATCACACTCAGCCGGCTTAGCATGGCATACGGGAACAAATTATTGTTCTATGATGTCAGTTTAATTTTAAACAACAATTCACGATATGCTCTTGTTGGTGCAAACGGCAGTGGAAAGTCTACATTCTTTAAATTACTCTCTGGAGAAATTGAATCTTCTTCAGGCGATATTTTTATGCCAAAAGATATTACACTTGGAATTCTGAAGCAAGATCAATTCCGATATGAAGAATCCATCATTGTCGATATTGTCCTACAAGGAAAACCATTACTATGGAAAGCTTTAATCGAAAAAGAAGCATTACTCGCCTCACATACTTGGACAGATGAAATTGGACATCGTCTAGGAGAGCTAGAAGAAATAATCGCACATCAAAATGGTTATACCGCTAATGCATTTGCAGAAAAACTACTCACGGGTTTAGGTATTCACTCAGATTACCACTACAAACCTTTAAAATCCTTATCAGGCGGGTACAAATTACGCGTATTATTAGCACAAACATTATTCCAAGAACCCAATGTACTATTACTTGATGAACCAACAAACCATTTGGATATTTTATCGATCCATTGGCTTGAAAAATATTTGAAAAATGAATTTCAAGGATTACTTGTTTTTATTTCTCATGATATACAATTTATCAATAAACTTGCTGATACGATCTTAGACATAGACTATGGTGAAATTAAACCCTATAGTGGAAATTATCAAAAATTCTTGAATGAAAAACAATTAGTTCAAGATCAAGTTTTACAAATAAAGAAAAGCGCTGAACAAAAAATTTCACACATGCAACAATTTATTGACAGATTAGGCGCTAAAGCCAGCAAAGCAAGACAAGCACAATCGCGCTTAAAAATGATTGAAAAAATTGAAATCCCTGATATTAAAAACTCATCTCGAATTTCACCTTATTTCAATTTCAAACAATTCAAACCTACAGGCAAAAAAGTATTGCAAGCAAAAAATGTAAGCAAGAAATATCAAAATAACATTATATTTCAACGCGTACACCTTGAAATTTATCGCGGTGAAAAAGTGGCCATCACAGGTGTTAACGGTATTGGAAAATCCACACTAATCAAAACATTATTAGAAATTGTGCCTCGCGACGAGGGTGAAATTGAGTGGATTAATACTGCAAAAATCAGTTATTTTTCACAAGATCATCATGATAAATTAAAAATTCATCAACCCATGCTAGCGTTCATGCAAAATCAAGTCTCAACCGCTTCTGAATTACACATTAGGAAAGCATTGGCAAATGTGCTATTTACAAAAGATGATGTAGAAAAAGATATTTTAACGTTAAGCGGCGGTGAAGCCGCAAGAGTGTTATTAGCACAAATTATGTTGGAAACACCTAATGTTATTATATTAGACGAACCCACCAACCATTTAGACATAGAGGCCATTGATAGCTTAGCCGAAGCATTAAAGCAATTTGAAGGTACGCTGATTTTTGTTAGCCACAATCGGTATTTTATTGATAAAATCGCCAATAGAATATTATTTATTGCAGAAAATAAAACTATTAAAGAATTTAAAGGCAAGTATAGTGATTTTGAAGCAGCGAATGATTAACTTATTTATCGCCTTCTTCACCTATACTTTCTGCAAACCACCCTAAAAACACTAACGAAAATAACTTAACGCAAATAAATCAGAAAAATTTCAGAACCTAAATTTTTTTATAGGATAAACTTATTATGTCTAAAATTAACACGGTATTTTTATTTATCAGCTTGTTTTTATTGTCAACTTATTCATTTGGAGAAACAATTTCTCAACTAACCGACAGACGAATATCATTATTAGAAGCTGCCCTTGCACCAAAAACTCCGCAGTCTGTTGCAATATCTTGGGCAAAAGCTGCCAAAAATCGCAATGGCGCTATTCAATATATGTTAATGTGTCCTGATTTACAGCAAAAATATCTATCCAACTTGGAAGCACTAAATTGGGTGACAGGTATATCCAGCCCTTGGGTATCTGACTTTAAAATTTTATCCCAACGTAAAAATGCTAAATCATGGATTTTTACCATTCAATATGTGCTTTCTACAAGTGGTAAAAGCGCTGGAACAGACGTGGATACCATCACTGTCGTTCGAGCAGATACCCAATCAAACTCGCAACAATCCTTTTGTATCAGTAAATTTACTTATCTTTCGCCCGTGGATGGGCTTTAAAAATTAATCATTTTAAATGAAATACACGAATAATTTATAATGAGGTTATTTATATTTATACTCACCTTACGCAGGATAGGCAAATTAAGGCAATTGCACTGAATATCCGAGCCGCGACCGTTAGGGAGCGTTCTCAGGTATTGGAAAAAAATTCAAGACAGGATAAAGTAAAAGATATTCAAAAAAATCTATATAAGATCACAGATAAATAATAACTCAGCGAACGCTCCCTAACGGTCGCGGCTCGGATACGGATTCGTCTTAACCCGCATTCAACACTCCTTTTTTTCTTCACGCTTGCTGGATTTTGAAATCATTGCCTTAACAGATTACACGCAACCTTAAAAACTAACTGATTGAAATTTTCATAATTCTTATTTTGCAAAACCCAACTGTGCCAATAGACGGGCATTTTCCATGTTTTATCAGGAAATAAATTAATTAATTTCTTTTGCTTTAATTCTTTAACAATATCAATATTTGGAATCAACGCGTACGCATATCCTTTTAATGCAAATTCTCGAAAGCCCGCTACCGATGGAATGGTATGAAAATGATTACTGTGTTCAGTTATATTAAAAAATTTTTTCAAGTATCGAATATGCAAATCATCTTGATGATCAAAAATAATATATGGTGCATGTTTTAATTGTTCTACAATATTATCTTTTTGTGTAAAATATTTATTAATATACGCGGGTGATGCGACCAAAATATAATCCAAATATCCCAAAAATGCCGCGTGACATCCTGTGATGGGTTTTGCCTGGGTCGACGCACAAGCAGAAACCAGCCCTTTTTTTAAATAATTTATTGTGACTTCTTGGTCATCAGCCAAAATTTCCAGTTTAATGGGTAAAAGTTTTTTGATTTGTTCGATGACTTTCAGAAACCATGTTTCTAAACTATCTCTACTTAAAGCGATAGATATGGTGGGAGATTCCACATCAGATACCATGGAAACTTTAAGCGAATCTTCTAAAAATACAATACGCTTATAATGTCCTAATAGCATTTCACCTAATTCAGTCGGCCGATAGGGTAACGTACGAATTAAGACGGGTTTTCCGTAATAATTTTCAAGCGAACGAATACGCTGCGAAATCGCAGATTGGGTGACAAATAATTTTTGAGCAGCAGATTCAAACCCTTGTGTTTCGATGATAGCTTGAAGCGCTGCAAGACCCAAATAATCCATCATAAGTAAAACTAATAATATATTAAAATTATTAGCTTATCAAATATTAAAGCTTACGTATAATACCTATTTTTACTGACAATAAACTTATCTAAAAAGTGTGGTTGAAATGAATACTCTCGAAACTACTTGCCATAAAATAAAAGGGAAATCGAAATGCATATAAATGTTTTCATGTATGGAATTGTTTTAGCTTTAGGATTAATTATCCCGCTTGGCGTGCAAAACATTTTTATTTTTAACCAAGGTGCGTCACAAAAACACTTTTTGCACGCAATGCCAAGTGTTTTAACCGCATCTGTATGCGATACATTGCTTATATCTATTTCCATACTTGGGATTTCACTTGTCGTTTTAACGCTCCCCTGGCTTAAAGCAATCATTTTTTCCATCGGATGTTTGTTTCTTTTTTATATGAGCTTTGTCACTTGGCATAGTTCACCCAAGCATCTAAATAAGCAGAAAAAACCCTTATCGGCAAAACGTCAAATTTTATTTGCGGCCTCCGTATCGATATTAAATCCACATGCAATTATTGATAGCATCGGTGTTATCGGTACAAATTCCTTACACTTTACAGGAACAGATAAATGGGTATACAGTTTTGCGTGTATATTGGCATCATGGATTTGGTTTTTTAGTCTTTCCGTTTCAGGACATTTTGTACACAAGCTAGATAAATCTGGACTTTGGATAAAATCAATCAATAAGCTTTCTGCTGTTATCATATTTTCTGTCGCCATATATCTTGTTTATCAATTATATCTCTTATATTGCAACTGCCATTGATAACTTATCAAGTTAATAATTGCTAATATTATAATTATGTTCATCATTCTGAGGAATATACTCATCCAACGGGGAATAGGATATTTCTAGATTTCTGGCATGTCGATAGGCTGCCAACTCAGGCAAATTAAAAAATGGTATCGCCGCTGATGTTTTTTCTTTATGATCCGTGTTTAACATATAAAAATCGTCTTGATCTTGTTCAGGACATTTATACACTTGATCTGAATTCCAATTGGCTTCTTTCCAACATAAAGCAAGTTTTTGGGATTCAATACTTCCGTATACAAGCGCATTTTTAAGATAGTCTTTGAATAATTGATTTACGTACATATTTTCATTCATAATCTCACCTGTTGTAAAATTAATAATAACTGATTTTGAATGAGTTCTTTTATCTATTTGATGCAATTTATTTAACGGGTGAACCTCATATTCTAAAGAGCAACAAAAATGCTGTTCGCTATTTTTTTCTATCATGGACACACATGGCTTTAGACCAACGATTAATATCCCTTTGTTTTTTTCTACGCATATTAAATTAAATGATTTTGATAAGATTGTTAATATTTCTGACATTACATTAATAAAAGAAGAGGGGATATTGGATATAGATGTATTCATTTTCCCTTTATAAACTGTAATTTTTCGACTAATATTGTTTTTGTTAAGCAATCTTTCAATTTTTGCGACAAATTCGTATTGTTGCATGATGCCCCCCTTTTTTAAGTTGTTTGATTTCTATCAAACAATTATGTGATCATGCAATAATTCTTGCATATAAAATAGTGTGGATATGTCGATGATCGAGCTAGGGATTACATTAGGTATATATTACTGTTATGCTGTATACGAAGGGCTTTACCGTGATGCACATCATCTGATGCTTTATGAACAAACTGCTGGCAGTAACACCGTAAAACAAGTCCCTTTGCCTTTTTCACTTTCAAAAAAAAGTTCGCCATTAAAGGATTTAATAATTTTTTGGCAATAAACAAGGCCCAAGCCGGTTCCAATCCCAACAGGTTTTGTTGTAAAAAAAGGCGTAAACATATTCTGTTGTATACTTAGTGGAATACCAGGCCCTGTATCGAATATTTTTATGGACACTTTATTATCGGATGTCATCCCCGTCTCAATCCTAATTTCATTTTTACTGCTATTACTTTCTAAAATAGCTTGCGCTGCATTGATGAGAAGATTAAAAAATACCTGAAATATGTGCTCTTCACTGGTATAAACTGGCTTAATATTGCCATAGCTTTTGATAAGAGTAGTCTTCTCTCGTATGTCCTCCGACACCACTACAACAACAGAATCTAAAATTTCATTTATGTTATATTTTCCACAATTAAATTCTTTTATTGTAGAAAAAATTGTTAAACTATTGACAATATTAAAAATCCTTTCTGCGGCATGCTGTGCGTCTTTTAAGCTCTCTAATATCTTATTAGTATCTATTTTCTTTTCTGTTTCTTGTAGTATTTCTTTTTTTGCTACATCGAGATTTCCTAAAATGATAGTCAAAGGATTATTAATTTCATGTGCAACTCCAGTGACAAGATTTCCAAGTATGGCTATGCGATCTTTCATTAGGCGCTGCATCATTAATTACCTTTTAGCTATAATTTTTAATAGTGGCCAAAATCATACTCCTTGTACAGTGTTAAAATCCTGAATTTTTGTCATCTAATTGATTACAATTTTATTGCAATTCAAAGCTCTTTGTTGTAATGTAATTCAGCGAGTAATTTATATTTGGAGATAAGGAATACGACAAATATTATGAACAGATCTATTCGAGCGGAACAGCGTTACAAGAGTGCTAATAGAGGTGTGGTTTCAGCAGAGGTCACTCGTGAAAATCACCATGAAATTAGCCAATTACTGACGTCTATAAAACAAACTTCTGAAGAACTCTTAAAGGCGGTCGAGGCCGTATTATCCCGAAATATATATTCTTATCCTGATATAACACTTGCAATTACCCAATCAATGCGTGACGAAAATATACAGCTACCCCATGAAAACCTATCCTCACGTGAATTTGAAATATTTCGATTAATTGCAACAGGGCTAACTGTAAAAGAAATTGCATTCCAATTAAATCTAAGCGATAAAACTGTCTCAACATACCTAAGACGCATTCGCGACAAGACAAAATTAAGTTCACATGTTCAAATCGCACGGTACGCATTACAAAATGGAATTACTTGATGCTAATAACCTAAGCTTTATTTATCATTTACCCATTATATGTAAGGAGTAGAAGAGCGGAGAAACTATTTTGCGGCAATAAAGTGTAAAAGACCTCGGTGTTTAAATGACTTGCCAGGCAAAATTCACTCCATTTTTTAAGTATCAAAATGAGATACAGCATCTTAAATGATACTCAAATTAATCAGGTTGAAATGAGGGCTAGTCATGATTCAAAAACATGATCCAACAGTTTTTATTGTAGAGGATGAGCTTGCTATCGGTAAATTATTACAGCACTTATTTGAATCTGTACAGCTCAATACAGAATTATACCCAGATGGACAGACCTATTTGGAAAGGCATGATAACGATAGACGCGGGTGTATTCTAACAGATATTCGAATGCCGCGATTAAGCGGTCTTGAATTACAAGAGCAATTAATTTCTCGTGAAAATGTATTACCCATTATTTTTATGAGTGGTCATGGTGACATATCAATGGCGGTACGTGCGATGAAATTAGGCGCCTTTGATTTCATTACCAAACCTTTTCATAATCAAAGCTTACTTGAGATTGTCCAAAAGGCGATACAACTTAGTATGGCTCAAAAAAAACAAAATTCAGTTTCTCAATCTGACTATATCCAACATAAATTTGAAAAATTAACACCCAGAGAAAATGAAGTGCTAAAACTAATCATCGATGGTAAATTGAATAAACAAATTGCCTACATGTTGTCTATTTCAATATCAACAGTAGAAATGCATAGAGCAAATATTATGAGGAAAATGAAGGTAAAAACTTTAGCAGACTTGATAAAATTATCGCTTAGATTAGATTCGATAAACTAAAAACTAGAGGAACAAACAGAAAATCAACCACTCCATTTGCGAAAATGCCCCCTTTACAGAGGGCATTTTAAACTTTCGCATCTCACTTACACGAGACTTTCCCTTTAATTTTAAAAAAGGGACAAATCAAAT
>Ga0207667_10001451_pt1 | contig 29742 bp, 29 predicted proteins | sample KBSCornC52_FD_184301 | JGI IMG/M metagenome (GOLD analysis project Ga0207667, IMG submission 184301) | Corn rhizosphere microbial communities from Kellogg Biological Station, Michigan, USA - KBS Corn C5-2 (SPAdes) (version 2) | ecosystem: Host-associated > Plants > Roots > Rhizosphere > Soil ...
TCAATGAGCGTTTGGCCGTTTGGGTGCAGGTCGTGCGCCGCGAATTGTCCTTACGCAATCCTGCGGATGAGATATTGGAGGACTGCTTATCCGTGCAATCTTGGGAGACTTGGCCACCTGCATGGTGGCCAGAGGAACCAGATCAAGCGACGTGAAGAACATCGAAGAAGATGAGCTAAACCGATCGCCGTTTGGTGTCGGAGGGACCGGAAACCGAAATTGGAGTCTTGCTCCAATCCAGCTTCTTCGAGGCTCTACCTCCTATTGCAGCGTTTTCCGGTGGGGACAATTGAATGCGTACGTTGGTAAGTGAGTCTTTGAGGGTGCAGCATTTGAGGAGGGAAAGCGCGTGTGCTGCGGAACCTTTAGTGCGTACAACAGGCGAGCCGCTCGAGCCCGGGGGGCGACGCCGGCGCACTGGCTGCTCGTTCTTGATTGATGCAAATGCCTATTGTGTCAAATTTGGCACGACATATCCGCCGGTGGATTCACGGACATGGCACCGGCCGGCCATCGACAAGCACACGCACAGTTTGCGCACCCGCCTGACGCGCGTAGAACTCGGCCGCATCGCAGACCGCGCGGCCGGACTGCATGTCTTGGAAAAGAATCGCGCGCACCGGGTCAGCCGGACGAAGCCTGGGCGGCACGGGAAGCCAACCAGCAGAAGCCACAGGGCGCGAAACGGAAGGCGCTGGCACCGATGATGCACCAGGCCAAACGCCGAACACGAAAAGCCACAGCAGGCACGCCAGCGCCGTCGCAGCAACAGCAACCCCGTAGTAGAACCACCGCATCCAGCCACCTCCTGAAATCCCGCAAGCAAGGAGGATGCCAGTGCGATACGAGGAGCTTCCGGGACCGCTAGAGGGATGGACCTACGACGAAGAAGGCGTCGTGCACACGCCGAGCGGCTACCGCTGCACCGCGCAACAGATCGAAGGCATGCTGTGGCTATTCGGCTGCCTACCCTTCAACCCCGAAAAACTGTTAATCCACTCCGACGAAACAGCGGGCGCGCTGCGGCCGCTCTACGAGCGCGCGCACATCGACACGACTAACAGCGACGCTACACCAGCAACAAGATCGCGGACAGCTAGTCAGCGGTAAAAAGGTGAACCGCCCGAGCCGTAGCTGCTCAAGGCACTAGGACCACCCGTGACGAATTGGTGCCGAGATTCCAGCAGGCCCGTGTAGCGCTCAAGCAGTTCGGTGATCTCTACGTCGTCGACGGCCAAAAGCCGGCTCTCGGCGCTCTTACGGCACCAGCACGGCGGCGCCACTGAACTCGCCACTGCGCAGATCCGCCAGCGCTTCGTTCGCTCGCTCCAGCGGGTAAGGTTTTGTGGTCGTCGTGACACCCATTGCAATCGCGGTCGAGAAGAAACCACGCGCGTCCTCGCGGGTGAGATTTGCGACGGAAACGATTTCGCGCTCTTCCCATAGCAGGCGATAAGGGAAAGCGGGAATGTCCGACATGTGGATCCCGCCGCACACCACCCTCCCGCCCTTGCGCACAGCTTTCAATGCGGCAGGAACCAGCGACCCGACCGGCGCGAAAATGATCGCGGCATCCAGTTGCTTCGGAGGCAAAACGTCCGAGTCGCCCGCCCACGCGGCGCCGAGCGACAACGCAAACCATTGCGCAGCCGCGTCCCCGGGACGGGTGAAGGCAAATACCTCGCGATCTTGCCGAACCGCCACTTGCGCGATGATGTGGGACGCGGCGCCGAACCCGTACAACCCGATCCGCCAAGCGTCGCCGGCGCGTTTCAGGCACCGCCATCCGATCAAACCCGCGCACAGTAGCGGCGCGGTGGCTACCGCATCCACATCGTCGCGCAAGCGAACGCAATAAGCGGCGCGGGCGACCACGTGGCTGGCGAATCCACCTGGCCGGGTATAGCCGGTGAATTCCGGGTGATCACACAGGTTTTCGCGCCCCGTTGTGCAATAGCCGCAAACCCCGCAGGTGCCACCGAGCCATGGCACGCCGACGCGCATCCCCGGCACGAATTCCTCGACATTATGACCTGCGCGCTCGACAACACCGACGATTTCGTGCCCCGGTATGACCGGAGGTTTCACGAGCGGCAGCTCGCCATCGACCACGTGCAGGTCAGTGCGGCACACGCCGCAGGCTTCGACTCGCACGAGCACTTCGTGCGGCAACACAGAGGGATTCGCCAGCTCTTTCAGAACAAGCGGCTCACCGACCGCCTCCAGAACCATTGCGCGCATGTTTCCAGCCCACGAACCCGGCAGACATCAGTGCCGCAGAAGCACAGGAATATCGGCCCATGTCAGCACGTGACGAGTCGCGCCTCCCAGCATCCATTCGCTGAAGCGACTGCGACCGTAGGCACCCATCACGAACAGCTCCGCTCCGAACTTCATGGCCTCTTCCAGCAGGACTTCGCCCACGTCATCGTGTTTTCCTGCAACGTCATGTCGTTCGGCCGAGACGCCATGATTGCGGAGGTATTCCATGATGTTGAATGGGGGATCCCAGTCCACGCTGTGGTAGAGATCGCGTTCCTCGCCCCACAGCAACAACGCCTGCTTGCCCTGCAGGAACGGCAAAGCCGCGTGTACTGCACGCATGGCTTCCGGCGAACCGTTCCAGCCGATCGCGATCCGCTCGAACGGGGTGTAATGCACGCCATGATGCGGCAGGACGATGCAGGGAATGCCCGTCTTGAGGATGACTCCGGGGATGTCCCATGCGGAGCCGTTGTCATCCTCGGGGTGATCGAGCACCAACAAGTCGTGCCGCGTCGCGGCTTGCGTCAGCGCGTCGCCGGCCGAGCCTTCCGCGACCAGCCATTCGGACTGGGGAACGCCCAGCGAAGACACCCAGTCCAGGAACGATTGCTTCGCCTGCACCGCATCCTTCACCAGCTCGCGCGTGTTCCGGATCGCCTCGGTCATCAATTCGGGTTCAAACGCTGGCGCAATATACAAGGGCTGGGGGCAGGCATAGACACCCGTGACTGTTGCCCCGAAGGTCGCCGCGAGCCGTACGCCGAAGTAGGCAGCCGGCGTGCGTTTCTCAAAGTCCCTGACATGGATGAGGATGTCTTTCATGGGTCAACTCCGCACAGTGGATCGATTCGACTTCGGAATCCAGGTGCATGACAAGATGCCCGCGTCTCCATGGCGAGTATTGATGTTCATCAACAGTTCTGTGGTAAAGGTACTTCACGACCAGGTTTGATCCAGATCACCATGGCGTGCCGGTGGTGAACCAACATCAAGAATCGCGGCACATACGCCGCATTGATCGACATACAACATGACTATCCCGACTTCTATCACTTTTCGCGGCATGGATGCTTCCGAAGCGTTGCGCGCAAGAATCGAGGAACGCGCGCAGCGACTCGACCGGTTCGCTGAAGACATACTGGCCTGCAAGGTCGTCGTGAGCGCCTGCGAGCACAAGCACCACCATGGCAATCGCTACAACGTGCGCGCCTTGGCCACCCTGCGTGATTGCACGATCGAAACCGGACACACGCCTTCACCCGATTCCAGTCACGAGGATGCCTACCTTGCCGTGACGCACACGTTCAATGCCCTGCGTCGCCGCGTCGAGGACCATGTGCGCCGTCGTCGCGGCGACATCAAGTCTCATTCCATTGTCCAATGAGACGCGCCTGCCTCTGACTCGCAGACGCAAAAAGGCCGCCATCCCCTCGTGACGGCGGCCCCGACAAAACCGGCATGAATCAGCTCACCGTGATCCTGCGGGCGTTTCCATTCACCCGCTTGGGAAGCGTGAGCGTGAGCACACCCTTGTCGTAGCGTGCCTCCGTGCGATTGCCGTCAATGTCGCTCGGCAGTGCGAAGGCACGATATGCCCTGCCCCACGAGCGTTCGACAATGAGCTCCTTTTCGTTCTTCTTCTCCTTTTCGCGTTTTGCCTCGGCGTTGATCGCCACGCGATTCCCATCCACCGATACCTCGATATCGTCCTTGGCCACGCCTGGAATTTCGGCATCGATGTAATAGGCGTCGTCGTCCTCGGTAATGTCCACCCGCATGTCGGACGCGAACTCGGGCTGATTCCAAACCGGACCAAGTCCGAAATTGCGGAACAAGTCGTCAAACATCGTGGGAGTATCGAACCGTGCCGGAGTCCGGAACGGGTTGAAGCGTGTGATTGCTGTCATGGCGGTTTCCTCGATAACGATCGTGCGCCCAGGGCACGAACCAGCACGCTACGCGCTGGCTGTCGGGTCGTGTTGACGCACATCAACTCGATCAAACTCGACAAATGCCGAAGCGATTGACCGGCATCAACATCTGCCTGCACGGTCGCGGCAAGGTTGCACTCATCATGAAGGCTGCCTTCCGTCCAATCGCCGCGCGCGATCCCGCGCAAGCCCCGCAGGCGCAGGTGTTCGCCCTTCTCGGCAGCAGCGCCAACGGGTTGACCGAATCCGAGGCCACGCGCCGTCTGGCAGAACACGGACCCAATGAGGCGCATGCCGGCCCGCGTGCCAGTCCCCTAGGCACACTGGTCGAGCTGTTCGGTAACCCGCTGGTGTTGATGCTGCTGGTAGCGGCAGCGGTGTCCGGGATCCTGGGCGATCGCGCTGGTGCGGGCATCATTGTGGCGATGGTGCTGTTGAGCGTCATGCTCAACTACATATTGAGCTATCGCTCAAAACGGGCTGCCGAGCGGCTGCGGGAGGGGATCGCCCCGACTGCCAGCGTGCGCCGTGATGGCGCTTGGCATGACGCGCCGCGACGCACTTTGGTGCCCGGCGACCTGATCCGTCTAGCCGCTGGCGACCGTGTACCTGCCGATGCACGACTACTCGAAGCACGCGATCTGCACGTCCAACAGTCCGCGCTGACCGGAGAATCGGCAACCGAAGAGAAGGACGCCTGCGAGCGGCCGCAGGGACCGATGAATGCCGAAGCGCGGCATCTCGTTTTTCTCGGCACCTCCGTGATCGCCGGCACCGCGACAGCCATCGTGCTGGCGACCGGCAACAACACCGCCTTCGGGGATGTTGCCGCGCGTCTGTCGGAGCGTCCGCCGCCTACCGAGTTCGAACGCGGTCTCTCCGGGTTCGCACGCTTGATCATGCGCACCGTGATCGGGCTGGTGCTGCTGGTCATGCTGGCCGGCATCGCGTTCCACCGTCCGTTGCTCGAGACTCTGCTGTTCGCACTGGCGCTGGCGGTTGGGCTGACACCGGAATTCATGCCGATGATCACGACCGTCACTTTGGCACGCGGTGCCATGCGCATGGCGCGCCATCGCGTGGTGGTGAAACATCTCGCCGCGATCGAGGATTTCGGCAGCATGACGGTACTGCTGAGCGACAAGACCGGCACGCTGACGCACAACGAAACTGAAGTCTTCGCGAGCGTCGATCCAATGGGTGAGCCTTCGGCGCGAACCGCCGACCTCGCCCGCTTGAACAGTGCGCTCCAGACCGGTACCCACAGCCCACTCGACGATGCGATTCTGCGCGGATGCGTTCCCCTGCAGGATGCGGCGCAAAAACTAGATGAGATTCCTTTCGATTTCGAGCGCCGCCGCCTGAGCATCGTAGCGAAGCGGGGGGATGAAACGCTTCTGGTCGCCAAGGGGGCGCCGGAATTCGTGATCCGCGAATGCACGCAGTGCCTGGTAGACGGCGTCGCCCGTGCGTTGGACATGGACACGCGAAACGGAGTCCAGCGCGTCGGCGACGCCTATGCGAGACAAGGTCTGCGGGTCCTCGCCATCGCCTATCGCGAGGTCGAACAAAAACCACGCTACACGCCTGATGACGAAACGGGCCTGATCCTGTCCGGGTTTGTGTCGTTCGCCGATCCGGTACTGCCCGATGCGGCCGAATCCTTGCGCGCACTCGCGCGCGACGGCGTCTCCGTGAAGATCCTTTCCGGTGACAACGAACTGGTCGCACGTCATGTCTGCGAACAGGTCGGGCTGGACGCACGTGAAATCGTCACCGGCGCCCAGGTGGACAAGCTCGATCAGGATGCATTGGGTATCGTTGCCGAACGCGTCAGCGTCTTCGCGCGCGTCAGTCCCGCGCAGAAACATCGTATCGTGCTAGCCCTGAAAGCCCGGCGTGCCGTGGTGGGTTTCCTCGGCGACGGGATCAACGATGCGCCGTCGCTGCATGCGGCCGATGTCGGCATTTCCGTCGCCAATGCCGTGGACGTGGCACGCGACGCCGCGGACATCGTCCTGGGCGAGCGCGATCTGGGGGCCCTGCACGCCGGCGTCATCGAGGGTCGCAAGGCTTTCGCCAACGTCATGAAATACTTGCTGATGGGCACCAGCTCGAACTTCGGCAATGTCCTCAGCATGGCGGCGGCATCGCTCATCCTGCCCTTCCTGCCGATGCTGCCCACCCAGATCCTTCTCAACAATTTTCTCTATGACATCGCGCAGATCACCATTCCCAGCGACAACGTGGATGCTTCGCAACTGAGGGCTCCGCGTCGCTGGAACGTGCGCTCGATCCGGCGATTCATGCTGGGTGTGGGGCCGATCAGCTCCCTGTACGACTTCCTCACCTTTTACGTACTGCTCTCATGGTTGCATGCCTCGCAGGCCGAATTTCATACCGGCTGGTTCGTGGAATCGCTCGCCACGCAGACTCTGGTGCTATTCGTGATCCGCACCGGCGGCAACCCGCTGCGCAGCCAACCGAGCAAGTCATTGATTGCCACTGTGCTTGCTGCGGTCATCATCGGAACGGTGTTGCCGTTTACGCCCGTCGGCGCAGATCTGGGATTCATTCCCCTGCCTCCGATGTTCTTCGCCTTCCTCGCATTCGCCACCGCAACCTATCTGCTGCTGGTGGAACTTGTGAAGCGTCGCTTCATGGGTACCGACATCACCGGCCCGGGGATAATTCAACGCGCGACATCTGTGGCTTGACATCGCGCATTCTGGTGATCGAGATCAAACCAGCCTAGATTGCGTTCCCTACGCTGGCATTGCGTTATCGAATGGCTTCGGAGGTTTCGCATATGCAAGTCATCCCGATTATTTGGCCGGTACTTCTCTGCGCGTTCCTCACGGGCATGTTGTTCGCCTGGGTCTGGTTCGTGGCGCTGCCACGAATGCGCCGGGCCGAAAAAAATGCGCGTTTTTTTAGACCGCGGGCCACGCTCCGTAACAGAAGCGCCCTGTCGCGACAATCCAAGTCACCCATCGTTGATGCGGATCAACAAGCCATTCGCCGCAACGTGTGAAATTGGATTTCCGATCCCAAAAAGGAGCATTGCGATGAACGATAAAGAACTGCGCCAGCTGGTCGTCGACGAGCTGGAATACGAACCGAGTATTGATGCGGCAGACATCGGTGTGGCAGCCGAAAATGGCGTGGTGACCCTCAGCGGCCACGTCGCCGACTATGTGCAGAAGATGGCGGCCGAACGTGCAGCATGGCGAGTCAAGGGCGTCAAGGGCATCGCCCAGGAAATCGAGGTGCGGTTTCCCGGCGACAAGAAATGGAATGACGACGAAATCGCGCAGCGCGCCGTGAACATCCTGGCGTGGAACACCTTGGTCCCCAAGGACAGTGTCCGCGTGAGGGTGTCCGATGGCTGGATCACGCTGTCGGGTAGTGTGAACTGGAATTACCAGCGCCTGGCGGCCGAGAATGAAGTCCGCAAATTGAGCGGCGTCAAGGGCGTCACGAACAGCATCACGCTCGCTTCGGTCGTGCAAGCCGGCGACCTGAAGCGGCGCATCCAGGATGCCTTGAAGCGGCACGCCGAGGTCGAGGCCGACGCGGTCCGTGTAGACGTACGCGGTGATGGCACGGTGCGAATCGAGGGGCGGGTCGACAACTGGAGCGAAATGCAGGCGGTGGAGCACGCGGTCTGGTCGGCACCCGGCGTGCAACGCGTCGACGATCACCTCACGTTTCGTTGAGAAAGTCCATGGCGGACATCTGGATCCTCGCCGCCGATCGTGCGCGGGCGCGCCTGTTCTCTCTCAGCAAAGGCGCGCCGCGCATGATTGAAATCGCTGACTTCGTCAACCCGGAGGCGCGTACTCCCGGCCACGAGCGGGAGCACGCGCCTCCGCCACGAGTGCACGATCGTTTTGGCGAGGGCCGGCATGCGATCGAGGCGCACACTTCGCCTAGAGAAAAGGCTGCATTGCAATTCGCGACGATGCTGGGGTCGTACTTGAAGCGCGCACACGACGAGCAGCGATACCGCGAGCTCGTGTTGATCGCGCCTCCGGGATTTCTCGGGGCGCTCAATGCGGCGCTCGGCGCACGTCTCGGTGAGACGGTACTGTCGCGGGTTTCAAAGGACCTGACGCGCAGCCCAGCGAACGAAATTCGTAAGGCGTTGCCGCACGGACTGTTCAAGCACCGCACATTCGCAAACGGGTGACAGCAGGATTTTTTTGCCGCTACGCTACCGCGGGGCCGTACCCATGGACGGTTCGCTGACGGTCATGATGCCGACAATGCGGCGCCACGCGATCTTGATCCGCGTGCGCTCATTTTCAGCAATGCGAGCCACACACCCGACGCCGCCACCATCGCGCCAATGACCATCACCGTTTGAGCGTCCGGCAGCGCCAGTCCCATCAAGGCGCGCAGCGGTGGAATTCCGAGCACGGCTGCGAGGCAGGTTACGACACCCAGCAGCATCCATTTGAGCCACGGATTACGGCGCTTGCGGTGCAGAAAACCAATGCTGCTTTCAGCCATGGCAAGCAGGAACAAGCCCACCAGCAACCCGGCGAACCCAGCCGCGCGAATCTGCGCTGCGTCGCCTCCGTGCACCAGCAGCACGGCGCAGCCCGCGATCAGCAGTGCGGCCAGCCCGGCACCTTGCAGCACGGCGTACACCAGCCGGCCGGGTGCGAATGGCGTGTGCGCGCGTGGCCGTGGCGGCCGCCGCATCAAGTCCGGACTTGCCGGCTCGACCTCGAACACCATCGAAGATGCGGGATCGATCAGCAGTTCCAGCAGCACGATGTGGACGGGTGCAAGGATCACCGGCCAGTGCAGGAGCGCCGGCAACAACGCGAGCACGATGATTGGGACGTGCACCGCGAACACGAACGCGGTGGCCTTGCCAACATTGTCGTAGATGCGCCGGCCTTGGCGGATGGCGCGCACGATGCTCGCGAAACTGTCGTCCAGCAACACCAGCGCGGCGGCCTCACGCGCCACGTCAGTCCCGCGCTCGCCCATCGCGACACCGACGTCCGCGGCCTTGAGGGCCGGCGCGTCGTTGACGCCGTCGCCGGTCATCGCCACCACTTCACCGGATTGCTGCAGCAGCCGCACCAGCCGCAATTTCTGTTCCGGGCGCAGCCGCGCGCAGATGTCCACCTGCCGGAGCCGCGCGCCCAACGATGCGTCGTCAAGCTGCGCGATCTCCGCGCCGGTCAGCACATCCGCGCGCTCCGACAACCCGATTTCGCGCGCGATCGCCTGCGCCGTGGCCGGATGATCGCCGGTGAGCATCAACACACGCACGCCGGCGCTCCTGCATTCGGCGATCGCGGCCGGCACCTCGGGTCGCGGCGGATCGCCGAACCCCAGCAGTCCGACGAATTCGAAAGCGAAATCCTGTTGCCGTTCCGGCCACGTCGTTCCGTTCCAGACGCCGCGCGCGACGCCCAGCACGCGCAGGCCGCGAGCCGCCAACACGGCAACCTGGTCCAGGATTGCGGCCGCCGATTCCTTCGGCATCCGGCACAGCGCCACGATGGTTTCCGGGGCACCCTTGGTCGCGACGCGATGGCCGGATTCTCCCGGCACGGCATAGACGCGGGTGGTCGCCAGCATTTCCGAGGAAAGCGCGTAGGCACGCTGCAATGTCCAGCCGGGGTGCCTGCGTCGCGCGTCGTCAAGCCGGTCGCCAAGCGCAAGGATGGCCGTTTCCATGGGATCGAACGGATCGGGCGGCGTCGCCAGCAGCGCGCATTCGACCAGATCTTCCGTGGCTGGCGGCAACGGACCCACCGCATCCGCCGACGTGTTTTCCAGCGCGCCGTCGGTCGTCACCAGTGCAGTGATGCGCATGCGGTTCTGGGTCAGCGTCCCGGTCTTGTCGACGGCCAGCACGGTGATCGCACCGAGCGCCTCGACCGCGGGAACGCTGCGCGTCAGCACTCGGTGGCGCGACAGCCGCCAGGCGCCCATCGCGAGGAACACCGTCAGGATCACCGGTATCTCTTCCGGCAGGATCGCCATGCTGAGCGCAACGCTGGCGAGCAAGCTGTCGAGGAAGGTTTGCCCATTCCACAGCCAGTTGATCAGGCAATAGCCGATGGCCAGCAGCAGCGCGATGGCGGCCAGGACGCGGATGAGCTCGCGCGAGGAACGTTGCAGGCCCGACACCGGTTCGCGGGCCGACTGCAGCATGGCCCCGATTTCACCCACCTTCGTCGCCGTTCCGATGGACGACACGCGCGTCAGCGCGGCGCCACGCGTCACCACCGTGCTGGCGTACACGCGGTTGCGGTCGGGATCGGCACCGCGCGCCACGGCAATCGCCTCGCCGGTCAGCAACGATTCGTCGACCTCGATCTCGCCCTCCAGCAGGATGGCGTCGGCCGCGATCCGATCGCCCTCGTGCAACGCAAGCAGGTCGCCGGGAACGACCTCGCGCCCGGGCACACGCAACGGCTGCCCGTTGCGGATCACCAGCGCGCGTGGCGCCGACAGATCGCGCAGCGCTTCGAGTGCACGCTGGGTCCTGCGTTCCTGGAAAAGTGTCAGGCCGATGACGGCAAAAATCATCCCCAGCAGGAAGGCGGCTTCGGCACGGTCGCCCAGCGCCAGGTACAGCGCGCCGGCCACCAGCAACATCAGGAACATTGGCTCGGCCAGCACCTTGAACACGATCCGGTGCAGCGGTTTGTGTTCGCTGCCTGACAGCGCGTTCGGCCCGAATTCCGCCAGTCGATGCTTCGCCTCCGCATCACTGAGCCCGAGGCGCCACGCATCAGGGCCGTCCGGCTGTTCCGTCGATGGCGATGATTGGCTGGACCCGCTTACCTCACGATCTGGCATCGCTACTTTCGTTTGCACAGGTGTCCGCGATCGATGACCTTCAGCGTCGGCGGATCAGAAAGCCGGCCAGCAAACCGAGTCCCGCACCGATACCGATCGCCGCCCAAGGGTACTGCCGCACGAGGCGTTGCCCCTTGTCTCCGAGCTCGCGCGCATCCTCGGCGAAGTCACGCGTACGTTCGGACACGTCGGACGTGAGCGCCCGCGCCTTCCCGCCGAGCGTGGCACGCGCCCGGTGCCATCCCTCGCGGGTTTCGTCGGCCGTGGTGCGCAACAATGCTTCCGCGGCGTCCTTGACATGCTCGACGCTGCGCTTCAAGGACTCTTCGTTGCTCGTTGCAGGGGCGGTTTCGCTTTTCATGATGGGTCTCCTTGGCGACAACCTCATCATCGGACTGCTTGCTCTGGTGCAATTGACATGCATCAAGCAAACAGCATCTGTACGCGCGGACTGGGCAGTCTACGGCGCGGCACGTGCATGCGACCCATTTTGTCCCGGAGCGACGAGGCGAGCGAAACCTTTGATGTGCATCAAGACCGCATGGTTTGGACAGCAGCATCCTGAACTTGGCGGTGCAGATTCGAACATTCCGCCTGGTGCCTTGGGCAATCCCGCCCGTGCTTTCGGAGAGTCCCATCATGAAAAGGTTCGCCACCCTCGTTCTGGCCGGTTCCGCCGCGTTGTTCTCGCTGGGCGCGTTTGCCGCCCCCGTTTGCACCAAGGTTCCGCAGAGCCAGTGGATGCCGCAACAGACGCTGAAGGATCGGCTTGTCAAACAGGGCTACACCATCGACAAGTTCCTGGTCTCGGGCACCTGCTACGAAATCTATGGCAAGAACAAGGCCGGCAGGTTGGTCGAGATCTACTTCGACCCCGCCGACGGCCACGTGGTCAAACAGCGCATCAAGTGAAGGAGCGCCGTCCATGGCCACGATCATCCAAACCGCGGCCGGCAGGGAGGCCGGCCACCGGAGGGCGACCGTCAGGGTGTGGGATCCGCTCGTGCGGCTCTTCCACTGGTCGCTGGCGGCATGCGTCTTCGGTGCGTTTTTGGTCGAGGACGGCGACACGCCTCATCGCGTGCTTGGATACATCGCGCTGGGGTTGGTCGCGTTCCGGATATTGTGGGGATTCGTCGGCACGCGGCATGCGCGCTTCCGGGATTGGGTGCGTGGTCCGCGCGCGGTGCGCACCTATCTTCGCGAGCGCCTGACCGGAACTTCGCGCCGCCGACTCGGCCATAATCCCGCCGCCGCGGTGATCATGCTGGTTCTGCTCGCCGGAGTCGTCCTGGTCGGTGTCACCGGCTGGATGCAGACACTCGATGCCTTCTGGGGCGCGCAGTGGCTGGAAGAGCTCCACGCGGTGCTCGCGTGGGGCCTGCTCGGCTTGATCGGCCTCCACGTGCTGGCCGCCCTGGTCGAGAGTTTCCACTACCGCGAAAACCTGATAGCGGCGATGATCCACGGCCGCAAGCGCCCGCTTGACCGCGGCGGACTGCCGCCCTAATCGTGCTTGATGGCGTGGTTGCGCAGGTGCGCGTGACATGGATCATCGCCTAGTGCGCGAGATGGCCGATCCTCGATCCAACCATTCCACGCGAGAGGAGTACTCCATGCGTCCCGCGAGCATCACATTCGGTTTCTTGCTGCTGACGAGTCTGCCGCCATGCATCGCTCTCGCGCAGCAACACGCGCATCGGGCATCCACGCCCACCACCAGCGCGGTACCTGCACAACGCTACACCACCGATGCGACCTTGCGCGAACAGATGCGTGCAATCCGCGAAAACGTAGTGACCCTCGAACACCGTGGATCCGAGGACATCAGCAAGGAGTTGGCGGCGCAACTTGCCGACCAGATTACCGGCCACGTCAATACCATCATCGTCAACTGCAAGCTGCCGCCGGACGCAGACACCGCGCTGCACGACATTATTGGACCGCTGCTGCAGAACGCCAGCGCGCTGAAGGCCGATCCCGGACGCAAAGACGCCATTGCGAGGATGCGCGCGGCGCTCGATCAGTACGCCCACACGTTCGATGATCCCGCCTTTTCCCGAAGCAGGAATTGAGTGTCGGCCACGCTACCTCAACTACCGCACACCGCAACGCGGCGTACAGCGACAGTGGCCGCACCGGCGTGGCCTTGTTCGAAGCAAGAATCGCATCGCACAACTGCGTCTCGCCGAAACCAGCGTGGAACTGTGGCGCGGTTGGGTAACTGGTATACCGTGGTGCAGGCACGTCATAACGCGCCATCAGCACGGGATCGAACTCGAGGGACTGCGGGAGCGTGTTCATGCCGTCAGTCTGCGTGTAGGCGCGGGATCGGCATTGATAGAGATCAACACAAACCGAAAAGCCCTTTCGATGGTGCAATTAGTCGTCGTTGATGACGGCCGCCCAGTCGCGTTCGTCGTCGGCGTGCACCTCGAACCACATCGCATTGAGGATGCCGAAGCTGCATGCGAGACCAACTCCCAGCAGCCATGTGAAGTACCACATGATGAAACCTCCCGACCCAATCGGGTCGTTCAATATTTTCCTGTCTTCCCGGTATCCACTGGCCAGAACTTCAGTCCTTCAGGGCCCAAGCGGACAAGGCGGACCAGCAGGACCGCACCTGCCGCAAAGAACCCTGCGATGAGCAGGCAGGCGACAATGCCGACGATCGCCTCTGGGCGACTGGCGTGCGTTTCGGTGACCGGCAAAAGTCCATCGACCAGCCAGGGTCCGCGCCCGACTTCGCTCACGATCCAACCCAGTGTTCCCGCCATCCATGGCAGCGGCAGGCTCCATGCCGCGATTCCCAGGAAGGCGCGTTTTTCCAGTCGGCGTTTCGAAGCCAGCCAGAACGCACAGCCGAACAGCGCGATGCTGTAAATGCCCAGCAGTACCATGAGACGAAAAGTCCAGAACAGGAGCGGCACGTTCGGAATCGTGCTCCTGGCTGCGGCGGCAATTTGATCGCTGCTCGCCCGTGCGGGATGCTGGGTGCTGCGCAACAGCAGCAATGCGTATCCGAAGTTGGGGTTATCTTCTGCATCGAAAACGGGGCCGCTCACGCCCGAGGGATCGGCCCATGGCGTGTCCAAGGTGGTAAATGCGGCAATGCCATCCCGGATGCGCGCTGCGTTCACTGCCTCGAGCTCGTCCAGGCCGGCAACCGACTTCCTCCATGAATGGGTGGCGCCCCACCCCAGCACCCATGGAATGTCCACGGCAGCGTGCGTCGTGCGGCTGCTGCCATCGGGAAGCCCGAAGATCGTGAATGGTGCTGGTGCTGTTTGGGTCTGCCATGCCGCAGCGATCGCGGCAATTCGCATCTGTTGGCCAGGCGATGCGGCATAACCGCTCCGATCGCCAAGCACCGCCAGCGAAAGCGCTGCTGCGAAACCGAAACTCGCGGCCACGGCGAACGAACGGCGCGCAATCCGCACGTTGCGGTCGCGCAACAGGTACCACGCCGAAATCGAAAGCACCAAGGTTGCGGCAACGAGGTAACACGCGCCCATGAGATGCACGAAGCGCGATTGCGCAGCCGGATTCATCAACACCGCCGGCAGATCATAAATCCAGACCTGCAGGCTGCCGGGGTCAAGTTCAACGCCAGCTGGGTTGTCCAGCAGGCCGTACCCGATCGAAATCTTCAACACCGCGATCCCGCACAATGGCACCCACAACCAGGTAACGAGCAGATGCCGAATTCGATGTGGGTTCCACCAGTCACGGAACCAGTTCCAGAGCAGCAAGCCAAACGCGAGTACGAACGGCAGGAAAAAACCGACCAGCGCCGGGCTGGGCATCCCATGAATATGCTTGGTGAAGCGGCCGGGATCCACAACGTACAGGATCGTGAGCGCGACCGAACCAACGGCCCACATGAGCAGGGCCACGCCGAACAACTTGCCCCAGAAGCGGGCGGTTTGCTTCCATATTTCCCGCCCGGTCATGACGTAAACGCTTTCTATGATCGCGATGATCGGCGGTAGCCCTGCTGCCAACGGCAGCAGTGTGGCGCAGTACAACGCCACGATTTGCGGCCACAAAGCTGAAACATCGAACGCCGGGGAACCGGTCATGGCACTTGCTCCGATTGGCGGGTGGCTGCTATGGCGCGATCAACGCACCACCAACACCGAGATGCCGGTATGGTTCAGGACCTGTTGCGTTTGGCTTCCGAGTACGAGCCGCGCGATACCCTGCCGGCCATGAGATGCCATCACGATCAGGTCGCATCGGGCCTTTTGAGCCGCTGCGACGATGGCTTCGTGGGGTCGATCACCTCGCTTCGCGATGGTGTCGCAATCTACGCCCGCGAGCTCGGCCTCGCGTTCCAACGGAGCGAACAGCCTGTCCGCGTGGGCCCGGGCAAGTGCTTGCAGTTCCTCGGGTGGCGGCTCCAGCAGTTCCTCGACGATGCCGGCGTGGTTGAATTCCGTCATCGCATGAAAGCCCGTCACGCGAGCATCGATTTTCTTCGCGAGCGCCACGCCCAATTTGATCGCGTGGCGCGAACCTGGATCGTCGTCGATCGGAATGAGAATGTGCGTGAACATGTCTAGGTTTCCCTGGGCCGCGCCCCGTCCCTGGCGCGCGGCCCGAACACTTGCCTGAATAGCGATTCAGGCCGCGATCGTTGTTTGATCGATGACGTTGCGGACTCCCGGTGCCCGCCATGCGGCCAGGCGCGTCGCGTTCCGCTCGCTCGGAGAATCCAGTTGCCCACAAAGCGTCACGGTTCCGCCATTCACCACCACCGAGATGGTCTTGGCGCGCCGGAAAGATCGCCTGCGCAACGCTGCCTCGATCTGGCGCGTGACGTCGCGTGGTTCGATCCTCGGCTTGATCTCGATCAGATTGACCAGGCCCTTGATGCCCACCAGGTTGCGCATTGCGGATTCCGCGGCGCGGCTCTGGTATTCCCATTCCACATTGCCGGACAACACCAACCAACCATGCTTGACCGCCACCTTCACTCTGCGCGGCGGGATCGACGTGTTCCACGCCAACACGTTGTGGGCGGCCTTGGCGATGTCTCTGTCCGATCGCCAGTCGTTGCTAGGCAGCTCGACTTCGAGGTCCGCAATCACGCCCTCCACACCGCTCACGCGCCACGCTGCCGTTTGCGCGCTGCATTTCTGCGCGTAGCTGTTCACCAGGCCCGTGAGGGTCGCGATGCCAGCCTGCACCTCCACGTCGATCCGGCCCGAATCGACGGATGGATCCCAGTTCAATTCCGCCGTCACGTCTCGTTGAAGTTCCTTGGCGGTTTTCATCACGCGATCTCCTCGGCACGAATCAACTATCGACTTTCAAGGAAGCTCCGATTTGATTCGCATCAACTCAATGAAGGAAAGGCTGCTGGACGGACCCAAGCCTTTCGGGCGATCCATATCACAGCCCGGTGTTGTACGGCCAGAACTCCCACACGCCTGCTCGGTCTCCAGGGCAGCGTGCCGTGCGGATAGCGCAGGCAAGGCACCAAACATGGCGGCTGCGCATGATTGGGTGTCAGAAAGGCGCAGTGGCGGGCCGAGTGCCTTCGCTTTAGGACGCGCGCACGAGCCGGCTCGCAGCTATCTCCTGCTCGTGCAGGCGCTGGCAATGGATGCAGCGCTTGGCCGTGGGATAAGCCAGCAGACGTTCGTACGTGATTGGTTCGCCGCAATCGGTGCAGATGCCATAGGTGCCCGCCGACAAGCGTTCGCGCGCGGCCTTGATGTCGCGCACATCCTGGACATCCTGGTTGAACACCGCGTCATCCGCAGCGAGCGTAGCTTCGACCAGCGCTGCATCGATCCAGTCGGCCGGAACGCCTTCATCGCGTTCGCCGCGCGTGCGCTCCCTGACGGCACGGATCTCTTCGAGTTCGCGGGCGAAGCGGACGTCCATCAAATCGGACAAGTGCTTGATTTGTTGCTGCGTCAACGTGGCCATACTGCCTCCAGATGCATCGGAACCGTCGATGGGCGGGCGCGGCGACCTCGACGCCGGGCCAGTCAAAATCGACCTGTATCCAAACTATCGACTGGCGCTGCATCGATGTTGATGTGGGTCAATGCACCGGCAATCCGTCATCAATCACCATCGGTATGGGCTTCGAAGATTTTCCGGCGCGCGATTTGGCGCAGCCGGGGGAACGCCATTCCTCAGCGACCACCGATATCGAGGGAGTCTTTCCAGCCCGCCGTGACGACGGTCCTGATATAAGATTCACCCCTGCTTACCGCATCACGTGCAGGCGCCATGCGAGATCGAGTGCACTTGCTGGTCGTTGATGACGATACCGGCGTCCTGGACTTGCTCCGTCGCTATTTCACCGGCCAAGGTTTCGAAGTCAGCACCGCGGCGAATGGCGCCGAGATGCGCGACGCGCTCACCAGAACGGCCGTTGATCTCGTAATGCTCGACCTCGGTCTTCCCGGCGAGGACGGTTTTGAGCTTACGCGCCAGCTGCGCAAGAGCTGGAATGGTGCGCTCATCATCATCACCGGCCGTGGCGAATCGGTGGATCGCGTGGTCGGGCTGGAACTGGGGGCCGACGATTACGTCACCAAACCCTTCGATTTGCGCGAGTTGCTGGCACGAGTGCGCAGCGTGCTGAGGCGCGCCCATCAGAACGCCACCCCCGATGACGCGGCCAATCAGGTTGCGTTCCAATTCGGCAATTTTCTCCTCAGCCCCCAGTCACGCACCCTCCGTACCACCGGTGGAGCGACGATTGCACTTACAACCGGCGAATACGAGCTGCTGCGCGTGCTCGTCGAACACCCCAACCGTGTGTTGTCGCGCGACGATTTGATGGAACACATCCATGGCCGCAACGCCGGTCCGTTCGACCGCGCCATCGACGTACAGATTGGGCGATTGCGCCGCAAGGTCGAATCCGACCCGGCCAACCCGGAATTGATCAGGTCTGTACGCGGCGCCGGGTACCTCTTTTCGGCGCGCGTTTCCAGGCAGGGGCATGGATGAACCAACAGGATCTCCCCGCCGTCAGCTTCGTGATGTTGAGCATGTGGTTCGATATCGCGCCCGACGCGATGATCGCGGTGGACCTGAAAGGCGCCATCGTGCTGGCCAATGCGCAGGCCGAACGCATGTTCGGTTACGGGCAAGGCGCACTGCAGGGCTTGGCGCTGGAAGCGCTGGTGCCGGAATCGCTGCGTCAGACGCACCGGTCGCACCGCGACGATTACATGGCCAGACCCCGCATTCGCCCGATGGGAATCGGCTACGAATTGATGGGCCTTAAGCACGAAGGCCAAACGTTTCCCCTTGAAATCGGCCTGAGCTCCATCGCCACGGACAAGGGCGTGATCGCGATCGCTTCAGTGCGCGATATTTCCGAAACCCGGCGCGTGCGGCAGGCGCTCGAACGCGCGCAACGGGACAGCTACATCGCGTTGATAAGCCGGCTGGCACTGGAGTCCCCCGATTACGAACTGGCCATCCGGCGGATCCTCGAGTTGACGGTGGCGGCACTGGAACTGCCCGCGGCCGCCATTTTCGCAACCGACTGGCGGCACAGCACGTTCCATATACGCGCCTCCACCGGGCTTTCCGAGCAAACTGCCCGCACGATTACCTCCATTCTCGGGAACGCCGATTCCATTCGGAGTGCCTTCGACGCGCGGAAACACGACGTGATCACGTCCGACATGATGCAGGACGGTTCTTCCGAGACGATCCGCGCAGATCTTTCCAGAGCGGGATTTCACGATGTAGCGCTGGTTCCGCTTTTCGTCCGGCAAGAGGCGTTGGGCTTTCTGCTTGTACTGGCCGCCGCGCCGCGCAGTTTCGACGAAGGCAAGGTGAATTTCCTGCAGTCGATTGCCAGCTTGCTGACGTCGGCGATACAGCGCAGTCGAACCGAAGAACAGTTGGCGCATGCGCAACGGCTGGACGCTGTTGGCCAGCTCACCGGCGGTGTCGCGCACGACTTCAACAACCTGCTGACAGTGATCTCGGGGAACTTGCAACTCCTGGAGGCTGAGTTGTCCAACCAGCCGAGCTTGCAGGAGATCATCGATAGCGCACTACGCGCCGTGGAGAGGGGTTCTTATCTCACCCGCCGGTTGCTCACTTTCGCGCGCCGGCAACCGCTGCAGCCGAGGCCGGTCGTGCCGCAACCGCTCATGGAAGAGCTGGGTTCGATGCTCCGGCGTACATTGGGCGAATCGATTGTGGTGCAGATCGACTGCGCGGGGGAGGTTCCCGACCTGTACGCCGACCCCAATGAACTGGACACGGCACTGGTCAATCTTGCGTTGAACGCGCGCGATGCGATGCCGCGCGGCGGGCGGCTCGGCATCAGCGTACGCGAAAGCAACTTGGATAACGCCAACCAATGGAAACTGCCAGCCGGCCGTTACGTGGCCGTTGCCGTCAGCGATACCGGCACGGGCATGCCACCGGACGTGCAGGCACATGCCTTTGAACCTTTTTTCACTACCAAGGAATCCGGCAAAGGCAGCGGGCTGGGCCTCAGCATGGTCTACGGATTCGCCACCCAATCAGGCGGGGCCATCACGATCGACAGCCGACTCGGCTATGGAACCCGCATGGAACTGGTCCTGCCCGCTGCGGCCCCTGGCACCAAAATGGTGAACGATCCGCGGACCGACGACACCAGGCATGGCGACGCACGGGAAACGATACTGGTGGTCGAAGATGAAACCGATGTCCGCACCGTTGCAACCCGGTTTTTGAGTGCCGTGGGCTACAACGTGGTTGCCGCCGCGAACGCGCACGAAGCGCTGGACCTGCTCACTGTGAAGCCGGACGTGGACCTGCTGTTTTCGGACGTGGTGCTGGGCAGCGGTATGGATGGTATCGAACTGGCTCGCGAAGCTCGCCGCGTCCGGTCTGATCTCCCGATACTGCTTGCCTCCGGCTACCCGGGCTCGGGCGACAGGCGGCACGAAGCGTCGGGTGAAACCTTCGAATTGTTGCGCAAGCCGTATCGGCGCGAGCAGCTCACCGGTGCAATTCGGCGGCTACTCGACAATGCCTGATCCTCGTCACTGAAGCGTGCCGGACACGCCTGCGCAAACGCTAAGCTTCGGGATATCGAGAAGTTTCACTTCGCGCCGCAGCACCGAAATGTACTCAAGCTGCTCGAGATGCGACAGTGCCCGACTCACAGTCTCGTGTTTAAGCGCGAGGAAACTCGCGATGTCGGCGCGCCCCATGCGCAGGACGAAGTGGCTGGCACTGAACCCGAGGCGGGCAAAGCGCCTGGCGATGTCGAGTAGGAATGCCGCCACGCGTTGCTCGGCAGGCAGGGTTCCAATGGTCAGCATCCAGGATCGATCGCGCCGGATTTCCTCAGCCAGGGCGGACGACAATCGGACTTGCAGCTCCGGGATGTGCAGGCACGCCGTAAGCACCGGCGGATAAGGTAGCTCCCAGATCTGCGAATCCTCCAAGGCGACTGCATCACAGGTGTGGATTGCAAGGCCAATGGACTCGACACCGAGAAGGTCGCCGCGCATCCGGAAGCCGGTCACCTGCTCGCGGCCGTCCTCCGACAGTTCGCACGTTTTCAGGAAGCCGGCGTGGACAAGATACAAGGCGTGGAATGGTTGTCCGTTCCGATACAGGTATTGGCCTGCCCTCACCTTCCTTCGCGTCACGACCATGTGCCGCTGCAGTTCCTCGATGTCCAGCTCGAGTGGCACTTCGAAGGTAACCGGCTGCGGGGTAGACGTTTCGATCGTGGTCGGGACAAAGGGCGTATCCATGGCTGTGCTCCGGTCGTGACTGCATTCGCGGCCAAGATGCGATGCCACCGTCACAGCCGGATGTCCATAGCGCAACGCTGTGTAACGGTGCGTAACAGGAACACCTTCAGTGCGCTCTGAGTTGACAAAGATCAGATTCCGGTGCTGACCGATACGGATAGTGGGTGCTGTCCACACGACCTTGTTTCCATGACCGATTCGCATAGACCGTCCCCCTTTGTTGACCTTGCAGCTGTCGAGGCTTGGGACGCGTGGTTCCGATGGCGGGAGAACGCCGATCTGCGCGACCTTTCCATCGAGGACACTTGGCGGCGCGTGTCGGCCTCGCTGGCCTCGATCGAACCAGGTGGGGAAACCACGACATGGCAGGCGCGCTTTACGGATGCGTTTGCGTCGTGGCGTCTATTGCCCGACGAACGCCTGCTCGCGTGCGCCGGCACCGGCCGGGCCACACATTGGGATGGAGTGCTGCATGCCTCCCTGAATGCAGCAGGCTTCGTATGCCAGAGCCCAGCCACGGACGCGTCGATTGATCTGGCCGCGCTGAGTGACTGCGCGGCGCTGGCGGTTCGCGCACTGGACAACGCGGCGCTGGAGGCGGGCATCGCCGCGCCGCATCTGCGCATCGGCATGATCGGTGTCGCCGACGCACTTGCACTGCTGGGCCTGCGTTACGACAGCGACCCTGGCCGTAGGCAGGCAGGAGCCATGGCAAGAGCGCTCGTCGAGGGATGCCTGCACGGGAGCATCATGCTCGCCGCTGAGCGTGGGTCCTGCGGACAAGAGGCGCATGTTTCCATTGCGCGCGCGAGGTTACGCGGGTTGCCGGGAGATCTCCTGAATGCTGCCGCCCGCCACGGCGTGCGCCACGTGCAGCTGACGGCGATCACATCGCAACCTCGGCTCGCGCTGTTGGCCAACGACGTGGCCGATGCCGTTGACCCGCTGCGGGGAAAGAATCATGCAATCTTGATCAGTACTTCGGACGGGCAGCGCACCACCGTGCGTTCATCCGGATACGCGCTGAATCTCCTGCGCGCAGGTGGAATCAAGCGCGAAGACATGCCGGACACACTCCCGGACATATCATGGACCGCACAGATCAAGATGCGGTCCACCCTGCAACCATGGATGGACGACCCCATCGACTATCCATTGCTGGCGACGAATGACCTGGGCGAGGCGCAGCGGCTCGAAGCAAGAAAGCTCGCTGAGGGCCACGAGCTGGGAGAGCCAACTTGGCGTGAGGTCGCTGATCTGCAGCCCCGGTGATCTTCACGTGCTCAACGCAGCACGCCGGCATCCGGTGACGACCACGACCAGTCGCGCACCTCCGGCAGGTCCACCCCGTTTTCGCGGATGTAGTGGTTGTGCTCGATCAGCTTGTCGAGCAGCTTCTGCTTGAGGTACGCCGTCTTCGCGGCAAGCCCGGGCACTCGCTGGAGCACGTCCATCACGAGGTGCCAGCGGTCCAGGTCGTTCAACACGGTCATGTCGAAGGGCGTGGTGATCGTGCCCTCCTCCTTGTAGCCGTGCACATGGAAATTGTCGTGGTTGCGGCGTCGATAGGTCAGGCGATGGATCAACGCCGGGTAACCGTGGTAGGCGAAGATGACAGGCTTGCCTGTTGTGAACAACTGATCGAAGTCCTCATCGTTCAAGCCGTGCGGATGCAGACTGTGCGATTCGAGCTTCATCAGGTCGACCAAGTTGACGACGCGTACCTTCACGTTCGGCAATTGGCGGCGCAGGATCGAAGCCGCTGCGAGCGTCTCCAGCGTTGGCACGTCGCCCGCACAGGCCAGCACCACGTCCGGTTCGCCACCTTCGTCGTTGCTTGCCCACGGCCAGATGCCGATGCCGCGGCTGCAATGGTTGATTGCGGCCTCGATATCAAGCCATTGCGGAGCCGGGTGCTTGCCCGCGACTACCACGTTGACATAGTGCCGGCTGCGCAGGCAGTGATCCATCACCGAGAGCAGGCAGTTCGCATCCGGCGGCAGGTATACGCGCACGATCTCCGCCTTTTTGTTGATCACGTGGTCGATGAAGCCGGGGTCCTGGTGCGTGAAACCATTGTGGTCCTGCCGCCATACGTGCGAGGCCAGTAGATAATTGAGCGAGGCAATCCCGCGGCGCCACGGAATGCTCGCCGTCATCTTCAGCCACTTGGCATGCTGGTTGAACATCGAATCCACGATATGGATGAAGGCTTCGTAGCAGTTGAAGAGACCGTGGCGGCCAGTCAGCAGATAACCTTCCAGCCAGCCTTCACACTGGTGTTCGCTGAGCATCTCGAGGACACGTCCCTCGGGCGCAAGGAACTCGTCAGTCCCGATAACGGGCGGCTCCCATTGCCGATTGGTGACTTCGAACGCCGCTTCCAGTCCATTCGAAACGGTTTCGTCCGGACCAAAAATGCGAAAGTTGCGCTGGCCATCATTGGCGCGGATCACTTCGCGGAGAAATCGGCCAAGCACGCGCGTGTCGCCGATGCCGGAGGCACCCGGCGCGGGCACGTCCACCGCATGCGCACGGAAATCCGGCATGCACAGGTCGCGCAACAGCAGGCCGCCGTTGGCATGCGGATTGGCGCTCATTCGCCGATCGCCGCGCGGCGCGAGCGCGCGCAGCTCATCGCACACTCGCCCGCTCTCGTCGAACAGCTCCTCCGGGTGGTAGCTGCGCATCCACGTCTCCAGTTCTGCGAGATGCTGCGGAGGCGTGCTTCCAGAGATCGACAACGGCACCTGGTGCGCATGGAAGGTGCCCTCGACGGGCTTGCCATCCACGACTTTCGGACCGGTCCAGCCCTTGGGTGAATCCAGCACGATCATCGGCCAGGTCGGACGCGTCCGATCCCCACCCTCCCGCGCTTCCCGGCGTATGCGTCGGATATCGGTGACGACCGAATCGAGCGTCGTGGCCATCAGCCGGTGCATCACCTCCGGATCGCTGCCGCGCACGAAGTGCGGATCCCAGCCGCAGCCGCGCAGGAACTGATCCAGCTCTTCGGCCGGAATGCGCGCCAGCACGGTCGGATTCGCAATCTTGTACCCATTGAGATGCAAGATCGGCAGCACCGTCCCGTCGGTGACTGGGTTCAGAAACTTGTTGGAATGCCAGGACGTCGCAAGCGGACCGGTCTCGGCCTCGCCATCGCCGATCACGCAGACGGCAATCAGGCCTGGATTGTCGAGCACGGCGCCGAAGGCGTGGCTCAGCGAATACCCGAGCTCGCCTCCTTCGTGGATGGAACCCGGGCATTCGGGCGAGGCGTGGCTGGCGATACCGCCCGGAAACGAGAACTGCTTGAACAGCCGTTGCAGGCCGGCCTCGCTTTCACCGATGTTCGGGTACACCTCGCTGTAGGTGCCTTCGAGGTAAGCATTGGCCACCACCGCCGGCCCGCCATGGCCCGGTCCGGAAATGTAGATCATGTCCAGGTCGTGTTGCTTTATGACCCGATTGAGATGGGCATAGACGAAGTTCTGCCCCGGCGTGGTGCCCCAATGGCCCACCAGCGTGTGCTTGACGTGTTCCAGCTTTAGCGGTTCGCGCAGCAGCGGATTGGCGCGCAGATAGATCTGGCCGACCGAAAGATAATTCGCTGCGCGCCACCAGGCATCCACACCGCGCAAGACTTGTGGATAAGCTGTCTCGCGCTCGACATCAGTTTTCATCGTTCGATTCTCATTGACAACCACGCATAACTTGGGATCGCCGCAGAGGCCATCCGTTCACTTCGCTAACCGAGATTCAGGACCATACGTCCCGTCACGCGGCCTGCCTTCAGGTCGGCGAACACCGTGTTGATGTCCTCAAGCGCTGCCGTCTGCGTGCGGGCTCGCACCTTGCCCGCTGCGGCAAATGCGATCGCTTCGGCCAGATCCTGGCGCGTGCCGACGATCGATCCTCGTACGGTGATCCGCTTCAACACGACATCGAAGATCGGTGTCTCGAAGGTTCCCGGCGGCAATCCGACCAGACTCACGGTGCCCTTGCGCCGCACCATTTGAAGCGCCTGCCCGAAGGCCGAGCTGGACACCGCCGTGACCAGCACACCATGTGCACCACCACCGGTCGCATCGATCACGCGCTGCGCGGCATTGTCCAGACGCGCATTCACCACGACCTCGGCACCAGCCGTTCGCGCAAGCGCAAGCTTGTCCTCGGCGACGTCGAGCGCCACTACCCGCATACCCATTGCATTCGCGTATTGCACCGCTAGATGCCCGAGGCCACCGATGCCGGAAATCGCGACCCATTGGCCCGGACGCGTTTCGGTTTCCTTGATGCCCTTGTACGTGGTCACACCCGCGCACAGGATCGGCGCCATGGCCACCGGATCGGCATGTTCCGGCAGCCGCGCGACATAGGCCGCTTTGCCCACCGCGTACTCGGCGAAACATCCGTTCAAGCTGTATCCGCTGTTGTGCTGGGCTTCGCACAGGGTTTCCCATCCGGCGATGCAGTATTCACAGTGACCACAGGCATCGTGCAGCCAGGCGATGCCGACGAGATCGCCCTCTTTCAGATGGTGGACACCCGGACCGAGCATCACCACCCGGCCGATCCCTTCATGGCCGGGAATGAATGGCAATGCAGGTTTGACCGGCCAGTCGCCATCGGCGGCGTGCAGGTCCGTGTGGCATACGCCTGATGCCATGACGCGCACCAGCACTTCTCCGTGATCTGGCCTTGGGAGCGGCCATTCCTCGATCGACAACGGTTGTCCGAAGCCACGGATGACCGCCGCACGCATGGTCTGCGAAATGGTCATGATGAACGTCCTGCTCACGCCCAATGGGCACTGCCCCATGTCAGCACGCATCCACCTGCTCCTTGTGATCCCGATCAAGACTGCTGCACCTGGATCACGCAGGATGTGCATCTCCAGACGAGGACCGCCACCTTGCCAGCCGATGCAAGCATCGAAAGCCGCCAATCACCCTTAGACGCCTTGCTGAAAGCCGCAGCGATGCTCGGGCCCATTCCCGCGGCGGTCGTCCATCCCTGCGATACGCTGTCGTTACAGGCAGCGCTGGAAGCGGCACGCTCTGGATTGATCCAGCCAATCCTGGTGGGGTCGCGAGCACGCATCCTGCGAGCAGCTGAATCGGCGGCTCTGGACATTCGCAATTGCCGTATCGAAGACACCGCGCACAGCCACGCGGCGGCGACGCGCGCCGTCGAACTCGCGCGCGCCGGCGAAGTCGCCGCCTTGATGAAGGGTGCGCTGCACACCGACGAGTTGATGGCCGAAGTGGTGGATCATGAACACGGCCTGCGTACCGAGCGCCGCGTCAGTCACGTCTTCGCGCTGGATGTACCTCGATATCCGAAGCTGCTGTTGTTGACCGACGGCGCGCTCAACATCACGCCCGACCTGCTGGACAAGCGCGACATCATCCAGAACGCGATCGATCTCGCACACGCAATCGGCATCGCGCTCCCGCAGGTTGCAATCCTGTCGGCGGTGGAAACGGTCAACCCGCGCATTGTTTCGACCATCGATGCTGCGGCTTTGTGCAAGATGCGGGACCGCGGCCAGATCACCGGCGGGATACTCGAGGGCCCCCTGGCCTTCGACAACGCGGTATCGGTCACCGCAGCCGCGATCAAGGGCATCGAATCGCCGGTCGCGGGCCATGCCGACATCCTGGTGGCGCCTGACCTGATGACTGGCAACATGTTGGCCAAGCAGATGGTGTACCTGGCCGGCGCCTCGTCGGCGGGCATCGTGCTGGGCGCCCGAGTCCCGATCGCATTGACCAGCCGTGCCGACGAGGTACGTGCACGGGTGATGTCCTGCGCGCTGGCACGACTGCTCGCCCACTCGGCGGTGACCGTTCTTCCATGAATACCGGGATCCTTGCACTCAATATCGGTTCGTCCAGCATCAAGTTGGCACTATTCGATGCGGTCACGGTCGAGCCGGTCCTGCGCGGCAACATCACGGATGTGGGGCGCGATGCGCGTGCCACCTTCACGTCGCGCGGGCAAACCACCGTTTCAGAGCGGCCCGCCGCGGATATCGGCGAGGCGGTTCGCTGGCTGCTGGCCGAGCTGCGCGAGCTGTACCCGAAGGGACACCTTGCCGCGGTGGGTCATCGCGTGGTCCATGGCGGTACGCGTTTCGACAAGCCCGTCCGCATCGACGCGCACGTGTTGAAAGAACTCGAAACCTTGGCGGTTTTGGCGCCCGCGCACCAACCGGCGGAGATCGCGCTGATCAGGGACATGCAGGAGCTGTTGCCGGACGTGCGGCAGATTGCCTGCTTCGATAGCGCGTTTCATCGCACGCAACCCAAGCTTTCGCAATGGTTCGCGTTGCCGCGCGCGCTGAGTGAATCGGGCATCGCGCGCATCGGATTCCACGGCCTGTCGTACGAATACATCGCCAGCGTGTTGCCGCAAATTGCCGGCGCACATCCATGCGGGAAGGCCGTGGTTGCGCATCTTGGCCATGGTGCAAGCGTGTGCGCGATGCGCGACCTGCGGAGCGTTTCCACGTCCATGGGTTTCACCCCACTGGATGGCCTGATGATGGGTACGCGCTGCGGCGCGATCGATCCCGGGGTATTGCTGTATCTGCAACAGCAACGCGGAATGAGCGCCCAGGACGTAGCGGACCTGTTGGGCAATCGTTCCGGGTTGCTGGGCGTATCCGGCATCAGCGACGACGTGCGCGTGCTGGAGGCCAGCGATGATCCTCGTGCGCGCGAAGCGCTGGAGATGTTCGCCGACCGCGCTGCTGCTGCCATCGCAACCCAGTGCGTGGCACTGGAGGGATTGGACACGTTGGTGTTCACCGGGGGAATTGGCGAAAATGCCGAACGCACGCGCAAGCGCATCAGCGCACGTCTCCGCTGGCTCGGTGTTGAGCTAGACGGCGCGCGTAACGCGAGCCACGTTCCGCGCATCAGCCCCGACGATGCACGGATTCAGGTGCTCGTGATCCCGACCGACGAGGAACGGGTGATCGCACGCGCCACCGCGAGGCTGATTGCGTCGTCGCCGCAGCGTTGATCGGTCTTCTGGCGGACGCCACGGTTGGGGGGTCGAGGTTGCCTGCGCCGCACAAACAGCGATCGAGTTGATCCTGGTCACAAGACAGCAGGTCTGGCGAATCATGCTTGGTCCACAAAGCCCATGTGAGGTGCACACTATGCGCATATCAAGAAACACGGCCCAGGACCGGACGACCAGCACCACCACTGCCAACGCAAATAGCAGGATCACTACCCTGCCCGCCCCCGCGGATGTCCCGGAATCCGTGGTAACCCTGCGGGATGGCAGCGAAGTGACAATCCGAACATTACGCAAGGAAGATGGACGACTCGATCGCGACTTCATCCGCAATCTGAGCCCGGAGTCCCGCTGGATGCGCTTCCTTGGTCAGATCGGTGAGCCCAGCGATTCGCTGATTCGCGAATTGACGGAGCTCGACTACCAGCACGACATGGCGTTCATCGCGTTGTCGCGGGAAGTCGGCAACGTTCACGCGATCGGCGTGAGCCGCTACAGCCTCGCGCCGGATGGTCAGTCATGCGAGTGCGCGGTCGCCGTTGCCGACGCATGGCAGGGCAAGGGGTTGGGAACTGCCCTGATGCACGGCCTCATCGACATCGCGCGTCGGCGCGGCATTCGTACCATGTTCTCTCTGGATGCCAGCGAAAACGAGCGGATGCGGGAACTGGCCCGCGACCTGGGTTTCAAGCGCGAGCAGGACCCGGACGATTCGACCCGAGTGATCCATCAGCTCGTACTCTGAGCACAAACCGGAACACATTCACCGTCGTCATCCGCACAGCGCTCGTGGCGCTGCGTGCATGGGTCGCCGGCCTCGGCCACCCAGGCCAGCGGCTGTGATCAACGCGCCAGCGCGTTGAGCGACCTGGCCAGAACCGGTCCTCTTGTGGTTCTTTTTTCCGCTTTGGCTGCAGCGGACACTCCCCTGCGTTCGCGCCAGCAACCTGTCTAGTTTCAACTATTTAGTCGTTCCACGATTCATTGCGGCAAGCACCCATTCCATTGCCTTGTTGGTTGCCTGCGGCTGCAATCGCCACGTGACGCGGCTTTCACGCGAGTCGTGCTTTTATCCGGTGCCGTGAGAGCGCATGAGTCGATCGCGCGCACGTGCGACCAGGAGGGATTCCATGTTGCTTACCAGCTTCATCCTCTTCGCGATCACGGCGTTTCTCGGCGTATGCATGGCCGGTATTCGCGAAGGCCGCCGTCGCAATCCGCCGGCATGGCTGACCATGTTCCATGGGCTGCCTGCGGCAGCCGGGCTCACCTTGCTCTTGTACGCCGCTTTAGCGTTCGGTATTCCGAAACTGGCGATCGCGGCATTGATCCTGTTCCTGGTCGCCGCAGCCGGTGGCGCGACGCTCAACCTGGTCTATCAGCAGCGCGGGCAGCTTCTGCCGCGCTGGCTGATGTACCTCCACCTGCTGCTGGCCGTCAGCGGATTCGTGTTGCTTGCGATTGCTCTGTTTGCGTGAGTTTCGCGCCAGCGCGTGATGCGGGCGCGGCGGGCAGACGAGGGCCAGCCTACCCGTTTCCGTTGTGTCGGCGCCCGCCCAGCAATCGTTGCATCGTGGCGGTGAGCTGCCCGATTGAAAGCGGCTTGCCGACGTGCGCGTCGAAGCCGCATTCATCGGCCCGGTGCACGTCTTCCGCGCGCGTGAAACCGGTCAGCGCCACCAGCGGCACTTCCCGGCCGAGTGGCAGCGCGCGCAGCCGCTGCGCCAGTTCGTAACCGTCCATTTTCGGCATGCCGATGTCGGCGAACACGATGTCGAACGGCGGCTTTCCCGGTCCGGCCTGCTCCGATCGGACTCGTTCGAACTCCGCGAGCGCCTGCTCGCCGTCGGCGGCCACCGTGACTTCGGCGCCGTCCATTTCCAGCAGGCGACCGAAAGTTTCGGCGGCTTCCACGGCGTCGTCCGCGA
>Ga0207667_10001452_pt1 | contig 29739 bp, 30 predicted proteins | sample KBSCornC52_FD_184301 | JGI IMG/M metagenome (GOLD analysis project Ga0207667, IMG submission 184301) | Corn rhizosphere microbial communities from Kellogg Biological Station, Michigan, USA - KBS Corn C5-2 (SPAdes) (version 2) | ecosystem: Host-associated > Plants > Roots > Rhizosphere > Soil ...
AGATCAGTTTACCAACAACATCCTGGCTTTTATGGCAAAAAGAACAACGGAGGGAATCGTCGGAGCCGGCACGCTTCACGGGATCTCCTGCACCAAAGGGATTGAAGTCTCGTACGCTCCTAGTATAGCCGACTTCGGCCCGTCCTGCGTTGAGGGTGCGAACAAAAGGGGCACCTGAGGGCCTATCTGCCCTTACCGATACCGATTTCCGTACAATCAACACTATGACCGGCTGGCGGCATTGTCGGATTGCGGCGGCGGCCGTGTTCTGTATTGCCGCGGCGGCCCAGGCCACCACACCGAAACAGGCACTCGGTTTTAACCTCGGCGACGATTCGCGCGCTGCCTATTGCGGCGGTTCCGGAGGCGGGAGAACGTCCGGCCGGCCCCGATCGAAACGAAGTTCCTTGAGCACCTGTTTGCCCGATTTTGCTGTGATGCTGACCATCGTCGGCCGCAAACTCAGGGTGCATTCTCCCGCGGAGTTGATGCCTATCTGACACGCGACTTGCCAATCGAATGTCGTCTTTGAAATCGAGAGGAGGCTGACGAGGGCCGCCCGACCTGTTTGCGGGGAAGCGGTGCCCCAGCTGAAGAGATAATCTTTTGGCTGCACTCCGGGCGCATTCTTGCCCGTGAAATCCTTGTCGATTGGCAGCAATCCAGTGTCGAGTAGAATTCGCGGCGAGAACGGCATGTTGGATTGAATTGCTTGGATCAGAACGGCCAGATGGTCGGACGGAGTACGCTGCGCGACCGGAATCGCGATCTGGGTGGATAAAATCAATCGCGCTGGCACCATTGAACCCGCGGCGTTACGGACGGTGTCCGCTTCGAATACCGTGAAGTCGCTCAAGGATTCGGTTTTGTAACGCACCGAATTGTTCTGCGCGTTAAAGGCCGTCAGCAACGAAGTCAGTGCCGCGGGCTTCGCGGCGGCGCCCCGTAACGTTGGAACGGAAAGCTGTAGGACATCCGCGTCGGGCGGTTCGACCTGGTCGCCATAAAAAGTCGTCCTTACGCCTGCTCCCGCAGTCGCTCGCGTGTCCCAAACAGGCTCTTCCACACAAATGTGCCAGCCGGTCTTCTGCTGGAGACTCCAGACGACCGCTCGCAGGGATCGGATTTGCTTAGAAGTCGCTTGGAACTCGCTTGTCTGCGAGACCAGCAGAGCAAAGAACCCATTCGCTCCGATCAAAGCCGGAAGCAGATATCTGGGCTTAATTTGTAGCATGGTGCGGTTCGTCCTTCCGATCTAAGGATAATTGCGAACATTGGTGACGCTGCTTCGCGTCGTTGTGAGGGATGCGGCGGTCGCTGTTGCAGCGATAATGTCGCCGATTGTGCTGCCGGACGTGTAGTACTGACCGGCGCCGGTATAGCCGGTGCAATACATGTACATGGTCTGCGTTGCCGTGACGGAACAAGCGTTGCCGGTCGGCCTCATATTGTTTACGTATTCCCCGAGACGCTGGCTTCCGCTACTCAAATAGAAACCGAGATTGTCGTATCCGTAGCTATTTGCCCGGCTGTAGAGGTAACTGGCGGTGGTTCCGCTGGAATCGATTCCTACAATTGAGCCGACGTACCATACGCCACGATCGGAAAGGCTTGTCAGCTGGCTAAAGCTGTTGTCCGAACGCCAGCACTCGTCACTCGCAGTGCTGGTGAACTCGGTCACGTATCGACCCGTAAACGTGCCGCCATTGAGGTCCTGGAGATAGAGACCCAGGTAGGGCCAATAAGCGTTCGTAAATCCCATCCCGTAGGTGGTTTCCGAGGAAGGATAAACACACGCGCCTTTCCGCTTCGTCTGGAAAAGCTGCGCGGTTATCGCTGTTTGTTGCGCGATAGCGACCGGATAGCCTGGTGCGTAGATGTAGGTATTGTCGCTGTAATTGGGGTTGGAGATCAGGCTGTACCCGTACTCGTCTTCGTAATCGTAACAGTCGTAGTAGCAGCTGCCATCCAGCTGGTAGACGTAGTAAACCGTCCACAGATCGTGAACGGTTTACAGCGAGAAATATCCGACCGAACCACCCACGTTCGCAGTGCATGAGGCGGAAACGTAGGTTTGATTCGCCACCGAGCCCCAGCTCGTACATACCTCGCTTTCCGAGCCGCCGTCGGGTTGAAAGTACAACCATCCTTCAGTAAAGAGATCATAATAGTATTCCGTATTGTAATCGGTGGAAGAGGAGAACGTGCCGGTTCCATCACCCGTCGATTCATTGACCTGAATATCCGAGTAAACGTACAAGTCTTGGGCGTGCATCGCCGCGGACAAAACAACGAGACAGAACAATAGATGATTCCTGAGCTTCATCTTTGGAATTCTCCTTTCCTGGAAGAAACCTACTGTGCCGCCTTGGCGGCGGCTTTCTGTAAGGTGATATGGGACATCAGCTGCGAGGTGATGTAGGCAACCTGAGCTGGTCCTAACGTTGTTTCCAGCGACGAAATGGCACTGCGGATCACGTCTTCTTTTTGACTCTGAAGCGCCCGCAGCTCACTCGGCGGCGGAGGAACCTTGGCGCCTTTCGCGGCCCCTACTGTGCGGTATTGCGCTTTCGCCAAGCCGATGATCGTCGACGCCTGGGTATCGATCGCACTAACGGCCGCCACGTAAGCGCCCGAAGTCCGGATCAGCGCGTCGATAGTCGTGTCCGGAAAGTCGTAGTCGTCGCGGAAATGGAGGCGGCTCGCGATTCGCGCCGACGGCAGGGCAACGGTCTGGGTCTGATTGAGATGGCGCAAGAACAAATCATACGCGTAAAGTTTTGCGCGATCGACTAAGTCGGCGGGCGAAGCAGGGAGAAGTAAGATCAGCGAGATTGCTGCAAGGCGAGACAGATGTTTCTGGAAGCCGGTCATGTATTACCTCCAGTAGCCAGCAGGATATTATCACCTGCACCGTGGTCGTGTCTTAACTAAGGTATTCGGAAAACACGGTGGAATTCTAGAGAACAACATGTGTCTAAGCGCCAAAAAGTTGTGAGAACACTGGAATGTGAAACAGTTAGGCGGAACTGTTACGTTTGCGGGCGCGAATCGAGGAGAATCTGAGCCGGTAAAACGATCCTTGTGCCTGTTTTTCGCAGTTCGTCCAATGTCGCGGGATTATTGACTGGCGCCAGATCGTATCGCACGAGAGACGCCGAAAAAGGTCGCAGTTCCCCCAAGCTTTTGTTCGGGGTCGTCGCTGCTGCGCAAGCGTGTCCGCTTGATCCGCACCTCCTGGCCATCCACCACGCAGTGGCCGTCTTCCTTGCCCCAGCGATGTGCACGGCGTTGATCGAGCTACTGATGGCGCTCGCCAGTCAGCGACTTCACTGCTTTGTCCATCATTAGGTGCATCAACTCCAGCCCGGCGCACCGCAGCAAATTGCCCATACCTCCTCCAGCAAGCCCACGATGTCGGCCACCGGCAGAATGTTGGCGTTTTGTTCGATGGCGAACAGGCGGAACTGCTGCACGGCCCGTCGCTGGTCGATCTGGTTTCGTTTCTTCATAGCGACTCTCTCCTTTTTCTTGGCAGAAAAACTACCCAGAGGCGTTCACTCCTCCAGGTTTGAGAGTCGCTTACTTTCTACGAACTAACAGGCGTCCTCTGAGGCATGGCCGCGCCCTACAATCCCGTTTCGACAACGTACAATCAACACTATGGCCGGTCGGAGGAACCTATATCTAACCCTGGCGCTGGTGTTTGCCGGAGCCGCCGCCGCCGTTACCCCTCCTAAGGCAGCCCTCGGGTTCAACCTCGGCGACGATTATCAGGTCGCCAACTACACCCAGCTCGAGGCTTATTGGAAGAAACTGGCGACCGAATCTGACCGCATGAAACTGGTGGACATCGGAGCCACGGGAGAGGGCCGGCGGCAATACATGGCGATCGTCAGCTCGCCTGAGAACCTCCGGAATCTGGATCGGTATAAGGATGTGGCGCGTCGACTGGCCCTCGCGGAGGGCCTTACAGAAGACCAGGCCCATGCGCTAGCGCGCGAAGGCAAAGCCGTGATCTGGATCGACGGCGGACTGCATGCGAATGAAACCGTCGGCTCGCAGCAGTTGATGGAGATGGTCTACCAGATGGTCAGCCGCGATGATCCGGAAACCATGCGGCTGCTGGACGACACCATCCAGCTCTATGTGCAGGCGAATCCCGACGGGCAGGAGCTGGTCGCCAACTGGTACATGCGCGAGGCGGATCCGGCCAAGCGCAGCCTGAGCGGACTTCCGCGACTTTACAACAAATACGTCGGCCACGACGACAATCGCGATTTCTTCCTTTCGGCCATGCCCGAAACCACCAACATGAACCGGCAGATGTTCCTGGAGTGGTTTCCGCAGATCGTCTATAACCATCACCAGACCGGCCCCGCGGGCGCGGTGGTGTTCATCCCGCCGTTCCGCGATCCGTTCAACTACAATCTGGATCCGCTGATTCCTCTGAGCGTAGAGATGGTGGGATCGGCCATGCACAGCCGCCTGGTGGAGGAAGGCAAGGGCGGATCGGCCATGCGCAGCGGCTCGAATTATTCCACCTGGTGGAACGGCGGCCTGCGCACGATCGCGTATTTCCACAATATGATCGGGATCCTGACGGAGATCATCGGCAGCCCCACGCCTATCAATATTCCACTGGTTCCCGACAAGCAGTTGCCGCAAGGCGACGAGCCGTTGCCCGTGGCTCCCCAACGCTGGCATTATCGCCAGTCAATTGACTACGACATCAGTCAGAATCGTGCCGTTCTGGACTATGCTTCGCGCTACCGCGAGACGCTCCTGTTTAATATTTTCCGGATGGGGAAGAATTCGATCGAGAAGGGCAGCCAGGATAGCTGGACGATCACGCCCAAGCGGATCGAGGCGCTGCGTACCGTCGCGGCCAGGCAGTCCACATCTTCAGGCGGCAATATTGCGCCTACGCTCTATAACACCGTGCTGCACGATGTCCGGTATCGCGATCCGCGCGGCTACATCCTTCCCGCGGATCAGGACGATTTCCCCACGGCAGTCGAGTTCGTGAACGCGCTGCTTAAGAACGGCATCACGGTGCTCCGGTCGACTGCGGAGTTTCAAGTGGCGGGCAAGACTTACCCCGCGGGCTCGTTTGTGGTGAAGACTGCCCAGGCGTTTCGCCCGCATGTGCTCGATATGTTCGAGCCGCAGGATCATCCCAACGACTTTCGCTATCCCGGCGGGCCGCCGGTGCCGCCCTACGACATCGCGGGCTGGACGCTGGCGCTGCAAATGGGAATTAAGTTCGACCGGATTCTCGACGGTTTCGACGGACCGTTCGCGAAGATGACCGGTGTGCTGGATCCGCCCGCCGGAGTGATTCGGGGTCCGGCGAATCCGGCCGGATATGTGATCAGCCACCGCATCAACAATTCGTTCACGCTGGTGAACCGGCTGCTGAAGGCGGGTAGCGAGGTTTATTGGCTGAAGCGCGACGGAACCATCTGGGTCCCGGGCAGCCCGGCCGCTCGCACTATTCTCGAGAATAGCGTCCCAAGGCTAGGCGTGCCCGTCGAGGCATCGGCGACGCCGCCCGGCGGCGACCTTATCAAGCTCAGGCCGGCGCGCATTGGCCTGTACGATCAGTACGGCGGCCTGGCGCCTTCGGGCTGGACGCGCTGGCTGTTTGAGAAGTTCGAGTTTCCATTCGAAGTGGTATATCCGCAGACGCTCGACGCGGGCAATCTCAACAGCAGATATGACGTGCTGGTGTTGACGGACGGCGCGTTCCGCAAAGGCGCGCGGGGCGGGGCGCAACCGGCGCCTGCCAGTATTCCTTCGGAATACAGGTCGTGGCTGGGTCGCATCACCGAAGACAAAACCGTTCCTCAGTTGAAGAAATTTGTGGAGGCCGGAGGATCGCTGGTCACCATCGGCACCTCCACCAGCTTGGCGGAGTTGCTGGGCGTGCCGGTGAGCGATCCACTCGCGGGACTTTCGCGCGAACAATTTTACGTGCCGGGATCGCTCATGCGCGCGACCATCGATCCGACCAATCCCTTGGCCTTCGGCATGGGTCCGGAAGCAATTGTATTCTTCGACAGCAGCCCGGTCTTCAGTCTTAAGGGTGACGTTCAGAAAGTAGCGTGGTTCGCCAGCCGGGAAACCCTCGCCAGCGGATGGGCCTGGGGACAGGAGCATCTGGAGGGATCGACAGCGGTGGCCGAGGCACAGATCGGCGCGGGAAAAGTGGTGCTCCTGGGACCCGAGGTCGCGTTTCGCGGGCAACCGCACGGGACATTCAAGCTGCTTTTTAACGCACTTTATTAGGAGCCGTTATTTGGTCAGCATCTTGAAGGCGTGACGCCAGTCGTTGCGCAGGAATCCAGGCAGGGTCCAGAGAATGCAGAGGGGCTCGATCGCGCGCGAGGCCGCAATGTCCCCGCAGTCGAAAGGCTCCCAGCCAAACTGGATACAAATCGCCGATACGGCGCTCTTGGCCTCGGGATTATTGCCGCACAGGAACATGGTCGGCGTGCCCTGCTCGAATTTCGGATCGATCATGAGCGCGCTGCCCACGCTATTGAACGCTTTCACCACATGCGTGTTGGGAAGCAGCGCCTGCACTTTCTCGCCCAGAGATTCGTTGGGTCCGGTGCTGAACGTCAGGATCCCGTTCACGGGTTTTTCACTCGCCAGAGGATTGGTGGTATCGATCACAATCTTGCCGGTGAGATGATCCGGTCCGGCCTGGTTGAGGACTTCCTCCGCTGCCAGCCCCTTTACAGCCAGTACGACGATTTCTCCAAAAGCCGCAGTCTCGCGGAAAGTTCCCGCTTTCGCGCCCGAGTGTGCTGCCTCGTGTTTGGCGACCCAGGCCGGCACTTCGCCTCTAGCTGAGTCGCGCGTGCCCAGCATCACTTCATACCCGTTCTTGAGAAATCCATCGGCTAGAGTACGCCCGACCACTCCTGATCCCAGGACTCCGATTTTCTTCGCCATTAACGCCTCCGCCCCTAGTATGCCAGTCGTCGGACCAGGGTAATCGCGTCATCCGGCGTGATATGTCACGCTTAACTGTAGGCCCATTGACAAGACTGGTTCAGATCATCCATCCGGAGTATGGACGGCGCGTCGCGTTAGTGAACGGCGACGAACTGCATCTTCTATCCACTTACCGGACGGCCTACGGATTCGCTGCGGCAGCCATCGAGACCGGGCAGAAGCTGAGGGAGCTTCTGAGCACGGACTTATCCGGCATTGTTCTGGATTATCGCGAGGTCTATGCACTGCGAAGCGGCTGGCGGTTCCTGCCGAGCTTCGATCATCCGCAGAACACGGCGTGCTGCCTGGTTTCCGGATGCGCCAACGCTCATGGCGCGCTCGATTCCGTTCCTCCCACGGCGCCGCCCTGGTTTACGAAAGGGAATGGCATGCATCTGCGGGCACACCGCGAGCCGTTGACAATTCCGTCGTTCGCTTGCAGCGGGGCCGAGGAGGCGGAGATCGCGGCCATTTACCTGATTGGCCCCGATGGCGCCCCGCGGCGCGTGGGACTCACTCCCGGAAACGAATTCGCGGATCCGGCCATGGCGGCGCAGGATGCTCGCCTGCTCTCGCGCGCCAAGCTGCGGACGTGCTCGATTGGGCCGGAGCTGGCGCTCGACGCTGAATTCCAGGACGTGACGGGATCGGTGGCCGTGGAGCGAAGCGGAGCGCCGATCTGGTCCAAAGCAATCCGGACGGGCGAGAATCACACCGCCTTCCGGCTGGAGCAAATCGAGCAGCGTCATTTTGAGTTCGAGGCACACCGGATTCCGGGCGACGTGCATGTCCATTTTCTGGGCGGCAGCGTTTCCAGCTATGCGGACGGCTTTGTTCTGGATGAACGGGATGAGGTCGTGATCCAGTGGGACGGTTTCGGGCTCCCACTGCGGAATCGGATCGAGCGGGAGCCGGCGGCCACGCATTCGGTGAAATCCTTATAATAGGCTGCGTGAAGGTTTGGGCCTTAATCGCCGTCACGTTCGGCATACTGGGCGTGTTCAGCGCCGCTCTCGCATGGCAGCAGCCCTGGCGGGAATATCCTGGACAGGATAATATCGCGGTTCCTCCCGATTTCCAGGAGAAGACGGAATGGGCGTTCGCCCGGCTTATGTATCCTCCCTATCCCGGCTTCGGTAGAGGGTTCGGACGTAATCGAGGGGGAGATTGGAGGAACGGCCGGTCCAGTTGGACCACCGATTACTCGGCGGCGGACCGGCACGTGGCGGTCGCTCTGCGGAGGCTGACGCGCATTCACGTTCGATCAGTGGAGCAGCCGGTGAACCTGGACGATGGTGACGACGTATTTAACTACCCGTGGCTATATGCCGTCGAAGTGGGGCATTGGCAGCTCACCGATAGCCAGGTGGCGCAGATGCGTGATTTCCTGTTACGCGGCGGTTTTTTCATGTGCGACGATTTTCATGGCACCCAGGAATGGGCCGTGTTCATGGAAACGATGCAGCGCGTGTTTCCCGATCGGCCAGTCGTGGACATTCCGGATAAGGACGCCATTTTCCATACGATTTACGATCTGGACGGCCGGTATCAGGTTCCCGGGGCTCAGTATCTAAGGACTGGCGTCACCTACGAGCAAGACGGGTACAACGCGACCTGGCGCGGCATCTACGACGATAAGGGAAGACTCATGGTTGCAATATGCCACAACATGGACCTCGGAGACGCTTGGGAGTATGCAGATGATCCGCGCTATGACGAGAAGTTCGCGGCGTTGGCATTCCGGATCGTCTCGAACTACATCGTTTATTCGATGTCGCATTGAGCCTTTTTAAGAAACGACCATAAGGAACCTGACTCGCTGCGCGCACGTCTACAGGGCAAAGGTGTGCGCTATGACTAAAACTCGGCTCGTGTTGGCGATCCTGGCAGCCGGTGCAATTTCGGTTCTGGGAGAGGACAGTGCCTCGCAAGTTGACGCGTGGAAGAAGCCGGTTCCGGAATGGACTGTGGATGACGCCCACCAGATCATGACCGACTCGCCCTGGGTGAAAACCACGACGCCCACCATGGAAGGACGCGCCAACGACGGCCAGCGTCGACGCGCAGGGGGAGGCGGGAGCCGGGGCGGCGGCATCGGAATTGGCGGCGTTGGGATTGGACTGCCCGGAGGAATCGGACGGCCCCGCGGGTACCCCGGCGGAGGTGGTTATCCCGGCGGCAACCCTCCCAACCCGGGCGCCGGCTATCCCGATGACGGCGGAAGAACGGAGCCGGTTACGCCGCCGAAGTTGACGCTTCGCTGGGAAAGCGCGCTTCCGGTTCGTGCGGCCGAATTGAGGGGCCGCGACGTGGACGCGCCGACTGTGGATGAGAACCACTACGCTATCGCCGTCCTCGGCGTTCCGCGCAGCATGCTGAAAGCCGACACTCGTGCGATGGAGAACGAACTAAAGAAGGAAGCGGTCCTCAGGCGCGACGGCAAGAAAGACTTCAAGCCTTCGAGTGTGCAGATCCTGCAGCGCGACGATGGGCCCGTTATCGTCTATTTCTTTTCGAAATCGAACGAGATATCGGCGTCCGACCGGCGCGTCGAGTTCGAGGCCCAGATCGGCCGCTTAAAATTCGGCGAGGCTTTCTTCACCGAGGACATGATGTACGACGGGAAGCTGGCCCTTTAAGCGCCGCCGCCGGTAAGTTCTGAACACGTTCAAAATAGTTCTTGACAGCCAGCCTTGTCTTGCCCATACTATTCTTGAACACGTTCAAAACATGCCAATCGTAAAAGCGACCATTAAAGCCGAAGAGACCGGACTCAGGATTCTCGATGCCGCGCTGGCCCTATTCCGGCAGCAGGGGTTTGATGCCGCCACGATGCGGGATATCGCGGAAAAGGCCGGCGTCGCAACTGGGGCGGCGTACTACTATTACCCGTCCAAGGAAGCCATCGTCATGGACTTCTACCAGCGCTCCTGCGCGGAGATGCAGCCTAAGATCGAGGCGGCCCTGGAGCACGAGAACACCCTGGAATCCCGCCTGCGCGAGCTTATAAAGATCAAGCTGGTGCACTTCGCGCCCAATCGAAGTGTACTGCGGGCGCTGCTGCGGAACGGCGCCGACCCTAAGCATCCTCTCTCGCCCTTCAGTTCGGAAACCAGGGACATTCGCGATATCGACATCGCCTGGTTCCGGCAGATTCTGATCGATTGCGGAACGCGGATTCCACGCGATCTGGAACCGCATCTCCCAGGCGTGCTCTGGTTCTTCCAGATGGGAGTAATCTTTTTCTGGGTGATCGACGAATCGCCCAATCAATCCAGAACCACACGTCTGTTGGACCTGGCTACAAAGAGCGTCGCCACGTTAATAAAAGTGTCTGCTTTGCCCCTCATGCGTCCCGTGCGGAAAAGCGCGCTGCAACTGGTTGAAGTAGTGAAGGGAGACTAGGAGATGAGCACTCGTACGCGCGGGTTGGTTGGGTTGCTATGGCTGGTCGTTATGATCGGCGCAGGATTCGCCTTGGTCCGCATCGGAACGTACGGCTTGACGATTTTCGCACTCTTTCCCGTGTTCCTGGGGGCACTCTCATCCTGGGTTTTCCGCCCTTCGAGCGGCAGTCTAGCCGCAAGCTGGGGCGCTCTGGCCGCGTTGGCAGGCTTATTTTCGTTTTTGCTCGCGGGAGCTGAGGGAGCGGTTTGCCTGGCGATGGCTGCGCCACTGGCTCTTCCTTTGGGCGCTTTGGGAGGGTGGCTGGTCTATCGAGGCGGCTCATCCAAGACCGCGGCTCGCAGCGTCACCATGTTGCTATTCATGCCGCCCGCTACCCTTACGTGGGACGCGACTGCTCCTCCGCCTGTGTTCCAGGTGCGGACCTCGATTGAAATCGCGGCGCCTCCGGAACAGGTTTGGAAATACGTCGTAGCATTCCCTCGGTTGCCCGAGCCGCACGAATGGTATTTTCGAGCCGGACTGGGGTATCCAACCCAAACCCGGATTGAAGGATCGGGCCCGGGATCGGCACGGTATTGCGATTTCTCCACTGGATCGTTTGTCGAACAGGTTGAAGTCTGGGATGAGCCTCGTCTGCTGCGATTCCGGGTGACGGAGAGTGCCGCGCCCATGCGCGAGTGGAGCCCCTACGGGGAGATTGTGACCAAGCATTTGCACGGATACTTTATTTCCAGGGAAGGCCAGTTCCAGCTGACGCAGTTGGCGAACAATCATACGTTGGTGGAAGGAACCTCCTGGTATGAGCACGGTCTCAGGCCGGCGGAGTACTGGCGCTGGTGGTCAGACGCGATTATTCATCGTATCCATATGCGGGTGCTGAGGCATATCAAGACGTTGTCGGAAGAGGTTGCCACATCGCACGCCAGCAAGTAGATCTCCTTGCCGAAGACAATTCGGAGGAGGGAGGAGGCGCACTGGCATTCTCTCTTGCATCTGTTACGGCTAGGCCAGATGGGCCGCCACTCCCACCAGCTTGTTTATGCCGTTGAACGCCGCAGCCTTGTAGCACTCGGCCAGCGTCGGATAGTTGAAGACGGTATTCACGAAATAATCTACCGTTCCGTTCAGGATCATCACCGCCTGACCGATGTGCAGCAACTCGGTGGCGCCGTCGCCAATGATGTGGACCCCCAGGATCAGGCGGGTTTCGCGGTGGAAGATTAACTTGAGGCGTCCGGTGGTGTCGCCGCGGATCTGGCCGCGAGCGATCTCCCGATAATAGGCTACGCCGACCTCGTAGGGGACATCTTCCTCGGTGAGTTGCTCTTCGGTCTTTCCGATGAAGGAAATTTCGGGAATGGTATAGATCCCATACGGATAAGTCGCGGGATTGGACTGCATCGGCAGACCGTACGCGCGGGCGGCGGCGATGCGGCCTTGTTCCATGGAGACCGAGGCGAGGCTGGGGAAGCCGATCACGTCGCCGGCGGCAAAAATGTGCGGAACCTTGGTGCGGAAGTCGGCATCCACTTTGATACGCCCGCGATCGTCGGCTTCGAGGCCGGCGGCCGCAAGATTCAGGTCGTCCACGTTTCCCTGCCGGCCTACCGCGTAGAGCAGCGCGGAGCCGCTGATCTTTTTATTGCTCTCCAGATTCGCCACTACATTACCGTCGGGCATTTCCTCGACGCTTGAGACCTCTTCGTTGAGACGCATGGTTACGCGGCTATCGCGCAGGTGGTAGGAAAGAGCCTCCACTATTTCCCCATCGGCGAATTCCAGCAGCCGAGGCCGTTTTTCCACCAGGATCATGCGGACGCCCAGCGCGGCGAACATGCAGGTGTACTCGACGCCGATCACTCCGCCTCCCACCACGATGAAGGTCTTGGGGACCTCTTTCATGTTTAGGATCTGATCGCTATTGATGATGTTGCGATTGTTGTAGGGAACTTTCGGAGACACGGCCGGCTTGGTTCCAGTGGCGATGATGACGTTCTCGGCATGGTAATCGTTCGCACCAACCAGACTGGTAACGCGGATGGTGTGCGGGTCGGCGAACGAGGCGCTCCCGGCCAGAACTTGCACGCCATTGCGTGTGAGCTGCGAGACGGTAACATCGATTTCGGTCTTGATGACGTACTGGACCCGAAAGGCCAGGTCCGACATGGTGATCTTTTCTTTAACGCGGTAATTGACGCCGTAGACTCCCTGGTAGGCGTAGCCGGAAAGATGCATCACGGCCTCGCGCAAGGTCTTAGAAGGGATGGTGCCGGTGTTGATGCAGGCGCCTCCCACGCACTCGCGTTGCTCCACCACAGCGACCTGTTTCCCGGTCTTGGCCCCTTGAATGGCAGCCCGCTGGCCGGCCGGCCCCGAGCCAATCACGATCATGTCGAAGTTTTGCATTGGTAAAAAAAGGACTATAAGAAGCCAGTATAGTGGTGATCGGTCCATTTGAGGCACTGCATTAACATCCTGGGTGGCGGACCCGCGGGATCCGCGGCGGCCTTGGAGGTGCTGCGACACGGCGCACGGGACGCGCGAGTTCGCGTAATCGAGAAATCCCGGCTGCCGCGCCACAAAGTTTGTGGCGAATTCTTTTCGCCGGAAATCGGTCCCGATCTCGAGCAACTGGGCGTATGGGACGCATTCCTGGCAGCCGGCCCGGCGCGGGTCCGGAGGACCGTTCTACATTTCGGCACGCGGGAAAAAGCCGCGCACCTGGCAGAGCCGGCATTCGGTCTGAGCCGCTACACCTTCGACAAGCTGATGCTCGACCAGGCGCGAGCGGCAGGTGCGGATCTCGCCAGCGAAAGAGGAGATGAAGCTCCATTGATTGTCGCCACGGGACGGCACTCCGCACCAAGCCCCCGTGGCCGGCGTCTGTTCGGGTTCAAGGCTCACTTTGAAGGTCCGGTGGATGATGCTGTCGAACTGTTCTTTTTTCAGCGCTGCTACGTAGGAGTCAGTTCCATCGAAGAGGGCAAGACCAACGTGTGCGGACTCGCGCCGGAGAGCTTCCTTTCGCGCTTTGGTTTCGAATACGACGCCATCGTGTTGCAGTGCCCGGCGTTGTTGGATCGACTCAAGCCTCTGCAGCGAGTGACTCAGTGGTTTTCCACAGGGCCATTGCAGTACGGGCAATGGTTTGACCCCAGGGGCACGGAATTCCCTGCGGGCGATGCCCTGTCATTTGTGGACCCATTCACGGGATCAGGGTTATTGGCCGCCGTCCGTTCGGGATCCATGGCGGGACGGGCGGCCGCGATCGGACAGCCCGTACCTGAGTACCTGCTGGCATGCCGGGCGAGCCTGCACCAGCCCTTTCAGTTCGCAGAACTATTGCGACGGGCGTTGCAAGGTGGATGGGCGGAAAGACTCGCTCCGCTGGCGCCTTCACGTCTGCTGTTCGCGCTCACGCGTCCCAAATGAAAAAAGCCGGTGAGTACTCGGAGGAGGATACTCACCGGCCGGCTTGCCACTGACAAAAAGTCGAGTAGCGCGCCAAGCTTTCGGGAAGTCCACCGGGCAGTCGGTAGCTCTTCCCTCGAGAAAGAGACGCGATGAAACCTTTAAATAAAGGTTCCACAACTGGACACAACAATGCTACCACCGCCGCGAGCCTCTGTACAGATCTAAGGTTCCGGCGCGGATGTCAAGCCGTAAGTAAATGAAAATAAAGTATGTTGTTGATCTGGTTACGCCGTGCGAAGCCTTCCGCGAAGCCACCAGAACGCACCCGCCGCGGCGAGCTGCAACGTCACACCGAATACCGTCACCGCGGTAATCGAATAGTCATAAAGGACGCCCATGATGGTGCTTCCAACGAACCACATGATGCCGTAAACGCCGTTGAAGGCTCCGAAGGCCCCGCCACGTTTGTTCATGGAGACCACTTGGGCAATGCCGGACCGTAGAATCGCATCCTGAGCTCCGATGCCGGTCGCCCAGCACGCGACGCCTAGCATCGCCGCCGTGGGACCGCCGAAAAATCCGAGCGGCAGCGAGAACATCGAAATCAGAGTTCCCACCGACAGCATCGCAATACCGAAGCGGTCGAACAGCCGGCCGAAAAGGGGGGCTGTGATGGCATTCACAGCCATCGCACCGGAGTACAGCACCGGGATCATAGGCGGGGCTATGACTCCCTTATTCTGAAAGTGGTAAGACAGCAGGGCGAAGTCGACGAATCCGCACGCGAGTAATCCCGAGGCGGCAACGTAGATCCAGAAAATCCTGGGAAACGTCTTCTGTTCGAGTTGTTGAGGGGCCGCCGCACCTTGAGCCGGGAACCAGGCGCGTGCGATCAGCAACGCAGCCACGGCGGCCGCGGCCGGAAACACTAATCCCAGGAAGGCCGGTCCAAAGGCGTGCGATTTCAAAACCGTCGCGGCCACCAGCAGCGGGCCAATGACGGCGCCGGTCTGGTCGAGAGCTGCATGCAGGCCGAATCCCCAGCCATGGCCGACAGTGGCCGTTGCTTCCGAGAGCAGGACATCTCGCGCCGGGCCTCGGATGCTCTTCCCGGTCCGTTCCAGGGCGACGAGGATGGCCGCCATCCACCAGTTCCCTGCGAAAGCCAATGCAGGGACGGCGATCAGATTGACGCCATATCCGACTATGGTGATGGTCCAGTAAGAGCGGGTCCGATCGGCCAGCCGTCCGGAGAAGAAGCGCAGGCTGGCGGCCAGCATCTCGCCGATGCCGGCGATGATCCCGACCTGCGCGGCACTGGCGCCCAGGTCGTGCAGGAACGGTCCGATAACACTTCGGGCGCCTTCATACGTGATATCGGCGAACATGCTGACGATGCCGAGGCAGACGATGAAGCGGATGGCATGCTTCCTCTGATCGGCGGCGCGCTGGGTATCGGAGCCGGTCACTTCGCGGCCATCTTCAGTAACTGTTCGGCGTGGCGGAGCGCTTCCTGGGTGATGCGCTCGCCTGAGAGCATGCGGCCGATTTCACGGGTGCGGGCGTCGGGCTCCAGTTCCTCGATCGAGGCGATGGTGCGGCCCTGTGCCGAGTGCTTTTCGACGAAGTAATGATGATCGGCGAATCCGGCGATCTGGGGAAGGTGCGTCACGCAGATCACCTGGTTCGCTCCCGAGAGCTTCTTGAGACGCCGGCCGACGGCTTCCGCGGCGCTGCCTCCGACACCGGCGTCGACCTCGTCGAACACCAGCGTGCGGGGGGCAACATTCTTCCGGTCGGCTGGGTTGACCGATGGGTTGACCAATGGGTTGACCAATGTGCTTACGCAAGTTTTGAGCGCCAGAGCCACGCGCGATAGCTCGCCTCCGGAGGCGATCTTATCGAGGGGCTTCAGTTCCTCGCCGAGGTTGGGCGCGATCAGGAAGGCGACCGTGTCGGTGCCGCGCTCGGACCATTCAGCCGGGTCCATATTGGTCACGACGCGGATCGCGATGCGGGTCTTTTCCATCGCCAGCGCCGCCAACTCCTGCTCGACACGCTTGCTGAGATCGACCGCGGCCTTCTTGCGCTGGGACGAAAGCTTCCTGGCCGCGGCTTCGTAGGCTTGGGCAAATCCGGCGACTTCCTTTTGTAGTGCAATCCGGCGGTCGTCGGCGGTTTCTATCGCCATCAGGTTGGCGCGGACCTCCTCCAGGAACGCGAGCACATGCTCGATCGATTGGCCGTATTTACGCTTGAGCTTTTCGAGGGCGGCCAGCCGGTCTTCGACTTCATCGAGACGTCCGGGATCGGCCTCCAGCTTGCCCAGGTAGTGACGGAGAGAGTGTGCAGTCTCTTGCAGGGCGATGGTCGCAGGCTGGATCTGAGTCAGCATCTCCTGCGCGCTTTCGTCAATGCGGGCGAGCTCTTCCAGGCGCTTGGCGATGACGCCGGCCTGCGCCGTGGCGCTATCCGGATCTTCGTATAACGTGGCATAAGCTCCGCCAGCCAGTTCCTGCAGCCGAACCACATTGCGCAGCACGCGGCGCTCATTTTCAAGCTCGGCATCCTCGCCGGGTTGGGGAGAGACGGCCTCGATTTCGTTGCGCTGGAACGACCACAAGTCCGCCAGCCGAAGTTTTTCCTGCGCACCGCGGTCGAGCTGGTCATATTCCGCTGCTGTTCGCTTCCAAGCATGGAAGGTTTCTGATACCTGGCTTGCCAAATCGGCCGCACCCGCGAATGCATCTAGCATGTCGCACTGGACGGCCGGCGAAAAGAGCTGCTGCTGGTCGTGCTGGCCGTGGATATCGGCCAGGTGGACGGACAGATCCTTGAGCAGGGAAGCGGTGGCGGGGCGGTTGCCGACGAACGCCCGCGACTTGCCGCCGGCCTGGATTTCGCGCTCGACGAGCAGTTCGCGGTCCTCCATTTCGATCCCGGCGTCTTCGAGGAGCTTGGAGAGCGCCGGCGATTCCGCCATTTCGAAAATTCCCGAAATGCGGGCGCGCGCAGCGCCGGTCCGGACCATTTCCGGGGACGCGCGGCCGCCCAGCAGGAGTCCCAGAGCATCGACCACGATGGATTTCCCGCTGCCGGTCTCGCCGGTGAGCAGGTTCAGGCCGGCATGAAACCTCACTCGGGTCTTTTCGATCACCGCGTAATTTTCGACCGCGAGCTCGACCAGCACTGGAACTGATTATAGTCGGGCAGGCGATCCGGTCGCCTGCCGATAGGAACGACAGGTGACAAGATCACCTGCCCCACCATCCCGCCCAGACGGTATAAGGCGGCGCTATTCGCTCTCATAGAAACATTTTTTAACTTGCATGTTTCAGGGTAGTCTCGTTTACAATTGGAAAAGGAAGCATCGCTAACGCGGTGTATCGGCAGAAGAAGGGAATTGAACGGGTTGACGCTGCCACACTGGAACGGGGTTTTGCTGCAAGTGAGCGTATCGGAGCTGAGCGATATCTCCGATCCTGTTTTGCTGGCGGTAGTGGGAATTCTGCTGGTGTTTTCCCTGCTTTCCTTCACCATCATCTTTTCCAAGCTGGGCGGCTTCCGCCGCGCGCGCAAGGCCAACCAGCGATTTCTCAGGGCGTTCCGGAAGTCGGCCGGGCTGGAGCCGATTGCCGCCGCGGTGGAGCAATTCCGCGCGGCTCCCTTGGCCACGGTTTTCGACTTCGGCTACAGCGAGCTAAGCCGCCAGAAGGGAACTCGCTCCAAGCTGACCAACCTGGTGGCTTTGGAACGCAGTCTGCAAATGGGGATCAGCGAGGAGATCACCCGCCTGGAGCGCAACATGAACTGGCTGGCGACGGCCGCCGCAGTGTGCCCGTTCATCGGACTGTTCGGAACGGTGCTCGGCATCATCGAAGCGTTCAATGGATTGGGGGTCGCGGGGTCCACCAGTTTAAGAGCCGTAGCGCCGGGCATTGCCAAGGCCCTCTATGCCACCGCGTTTGGCCTGGGCGCGGCCATTCCGGCGGCCATCGCGTATAACTACTTCAATAATGGAATCAAAGAGATAGGCCAGAGGCTGGAAGATTTCTCGCTGGAGTTCCTAAATGTTGCGGAGAGGACCATCGAAGGTTCAAATTAGGAGTTAGATATGGCGTTTTCCGGGATGGGATCGAACGGTGGCCGAGGCGGCCGCGGCCGGTGGCGTTCACAGGTAGGCGTCCTGTCGGAAATGAACGTGGTCCCGCTGGTGGACGTTGTTCTTGTGCTGCTGATCATCTTTATGGTCACCGCCAGCGTCATGGAGTTTGGGCTCAATATCGATGTGCCGCAAGTGAAACAAGTCCGGGACACGAACGAAGAGCATCCGGTGGTCAGCGTGGCGCGGAACGGCACCACGTATCTTAACGACAAACTTGTAAACGTCAACATCCTGGGTAAGGAAGTCCGGCGGCAGTTCCCTGGCCAGAGTGACGTGTACGTGCGCGGGGACAAGAATCTGACGTGGGGAAATCTCGCGCAGATCATCAGCGCACTGGACGAGGCGGGGTTAAAGCAGAAGCTGGTCACCAAGCCCGAGGATCGAACGAAATAATGGGTCACGTCGACATCCTCGACCAGCGCGAGTCGCTCCGCGGACCATTTACCGGAGCTCTTACGCTGCATTTCGCGATAATCGGCGGGCTGGTGGTGTACACATTGCTGCTGGGGCATCGGGAAGCGTTCGGAGATCCGAACGCGGGGGGCGCGGCGGTCGGCATATCGGTGACGAAGTCGATTCCCCTGCCGCATAGCGGTCCGCCGAATCCCGTCGCCCACGACACGCAGTCGCAAGTGCCGCAGGAGCCGGCCAAGCAGGAGCGCGTGAAGAAGGAGCCCCCACCGCCCAAAAACGCGGTCGAGCTGAAGAGCAGGACCGCCAAGCTGCGGGCCAAAGCGGAAGCCCAGCCGCATCCGCCCCACTTCAAGTCCTTCGACGAGCTGGATCCGAATAAGATCAAGTCGCAGCAGGCCCCCGCGGTCTCGAATCCGCTGTTTTCCGAGGTTTCGGGGGCAGGGCGCATCGGTACAGGGGCTAATACCACGCTGGGTGCGCGATTCGGGGAATACTCCCAGCGAGTTCAGCAATTGGTGCAGCAGAAGTGGCGCACAGGAGATGTGGATGCCAGCATCCGGACCGGTCCGGCGGTGATCGCCAACTTTGAGATCCGACGGGACGGCACGATCGGGCCCATACGGATCGTCCAAGGCAGCGGGATATCCACCTTGGATTTTTCAGTGCGAAGAGCGATCCTGGAAGCGAGTCCATTTCCGCCCTTGCCGAAGGAGTTCGAAAAGAATTCGGCGACCGTAGAGTTTGTATTTGAGTTGAAGCGATGAAAACCAGAGACATCACCGTGCTTCTGTTTGTGGCCGGTCTCGCGATCGCATGCAGTTTTGTGCTCGCAGGTCAGCGGCCCGTGGATATTCCAGGCACCATCGTTACGGGCGAGAGACCCGTTATCGCCGTCGCCGACATGCACGGCTCGGGCGCGGCCCAGCAGTACATGGATGTATTCAATAAGACACTCTGGGACGAACTGGAAAACAGCGGACAGATCAAGCTGGCTCCGAAGACCTCGTATCCGCTGCAGGTTCCGCAGCAGGATAGCGATTTCAAGCCACCCGTCATGTTCTCCGATTGGACCAGGCCTCCGGTCAGCGCGAACTACCTGGCGTTTGGATATACCGTGGTCCAGGATAATCAGATCCTTTTGTTCGGCAACTTCTTCAACGTGGGGCAGCCCACGGTGCAGAGCGCCAAAGTGTTCGGGAACCGCTACTACGGCGCCTTGAGCAGTGACGGGGCCAAGAACGTGGCGCGCCAATTCGCGGCGGACATCCTGAAGCAGTTAGGCATCCCGACTCTGACGGGCACCAAGATCTATTTCGTCTCGGACCGTACCGGCGGGTCGTTCGTCAAGGAAATCTGGTCGATGGACTACGACGGTTCGAACCAGCGGCAGTTGACTCGCTATGGATCGAGCAGCAGTGAGCCGGTCGTTTCAGCGGACGGAAAACTGTTCGCGTTTATGACCTTTGCCGGCGGCAATCCGCAGATCCGGATCCACACGACCGATACCAGCCGGCGCCAGACTTTTATCAATCCGATTTCGTCGGTGGTGGAAACACCCGAATTCACGCCGGACGGGAAGAATATCCTGTTCGCCGCGGCCGTGGGGGGGTGGACGCAACTGATGATGGCGGGAATAGACGGCAGCGGCATGCGGCGCATCTCCAACGTGCCTGCCGTGGAAGTCTCGCCGCGGGTGAACCCCAAGACCGGCAGCGATCTGTTATTCATTTCCGGGCGATCCGGGCACCAGCAGCTATGGCGGATGAATCTGGACGGCACGGACAAGGAGATGCTCACCTCCGGCGTCGGCGATGTCGCCAATCCCTCCTGGAGCCCGGACGGACACCATATCGCATTCTGCTGGACGCGCGGCTACGAGCCGGGTAACTTCAATATCTTCGTGATGGACATCGCGGACAAGGTCCCGGTGCAGTTGACGAGCAACAGCGGAAGGAACGAGAATCCTTGGTGGGCGCCGGACGGAGTCCATCTGGTGTTCTCGTCCATGCGTGGACGTGTCACGCAAGTTTATTCGATGCTGGCAGACGGCACCAGCGTCCGGCAGCTCACAACCCAAGGCAACAATCTTCAACCGGTGTGGGCCAAAGGGATCGAATAGAATCGCAGACAGTTGTAGTCGAAATTCATGGAAGGCATGAGGACATTTTTAGTATGAGAATGAACATCAGGACACTGAGTGCAACGGTGTTCGCGGCCACGCTGTTACTGGCCGCCTCTGGATGTAAGAAGAAGGTCGCGGCCGCGGCCCCGCCGCCGCCAGCCCCGGTGGTTGAGACCCCGCCTCCTCCGCCTAAACCACAGCCTCCCCGGATCGACACCTTCTCCGCCGAGCCGGCGTCGATTGAGCGCGGCCAATCTTCAACCTTGCGCTGGGCGGTGGCGAATGCGACCAACATGTCGATCGACCAGGGCCTGGGCGCGGTGCAGGCCAACGGTACCCGCCAGGTGAATCCGGCCAATTCGACCACTTACACGCTGACCGCGAGTGGAGCCGGCGGCATGGAGACGCGTTCGGTCACCGTGACCGTGAACGCTCCGCCGCCTCCCCCGCCTCCGCCGGCGAAGCCGCCGACGGTTACCATTTCGAGCGCCGAGGTGCTGAGCCGCGAGGCGCAGGATATCTATTTCGATTACGACAAGAGCGACTTGCGCGCGGACGCCATGCGTGCCGCCATGGCGAATGCGGAATTGCTCAAACGCATCTTTGCTCAGGATTCGGGATTTACCGTACTCATTGAGGGGAACTGCGACGAGCGCGGTTCGGCCGAGTACAACTTGGGTTTGGGCGATCGCCGGGCCACCAGCCTCAAGGACTACTACGTCCAGCAGGGCTTGCCGGCGGACCGCATCAAAACCATCAGCTACGGCAAGGAAAAGCCGGTTTGCACCGACGCGAATGAGGCGTGCTATCAGCGCAATCGGCACGACCATATGGCGCCGGGGCAGTAACCGGCGGTTGAGAGTCGGGGGACGGCCTCCCGCCGTCCCTCTTAAAGCAGTGACGTTCAGGTAGCACAAGGGAGGAACGTGATGAAATTTTCACGCTTGCTGGTTTCCGGGTTTATGCTGACGGGCTTGCTCCAGGCCCAGTCGGAAAAGGATCTGATTCGGGAAGTGCAGCGGGACGTCGCCCAGCTCCAGAATCAGCTTCGGCAGTATCAGGACGCGCAAGGCCAGAAGAATACCGAGCTGGAATCGCTGTTGAAGCAGTCCTTGGACGCCAACGCAAAGCTAACGGCAACCCTTGGCTCGCTGCAGCAAAGCTTGACGTCGGCGATGGCCGAGCAGCAGGGCAAACTGGCGCAGCCGATCAATCTGGTGGGCATCAAGGTGGACCAGATGTCCCAGTCCTTTGGAGCTTTGCAAACCAGCATGGACGCGTTGACGCTGCGGCTGTCAAGGAACGACGACAAGCTAACGGAAATCCTGAATAACGTAAAAACTCTAAGTGCCCCACCTGTGCCTCCGCCGCCTACCGGTTTGCCGGGCGGGACAGCTTCGGCCGCGGGCTCGACCACAGGCGCTTCCGCCGACGTGGCCTTTCAGAACGCCTATCGTGACTTTTCGAGCGGGCTGAACCAGCTCGCCATGGATGAGTTCCGTAACTTCATTGCGCAATATCCGACGTCGCCCGAAAATGCGGCCAAGGCTCAGTATTATATGGGCGTGATTTTCGACCGCGGCGAACAGTATGAGGACGCCGTAAAGGCTTACGATGCGGTTCTGGAACGTTATCCCGAGAATCCCTCGACTCGCGATGCTTTGTACGGAAAGGCGGTCGCGCTGATGAAACTGGACCGCAAGGTGGAAGCCAAGAAGGAATTCACCGCGTTCCTGGCGAAGTATCCCACCGACGACATGGCGCCGCAGGTGAAGCAGTATTTGAAGGAGCTGAGTGGCCCGCGTCCGCCGGTGAATAATGGCAAGAAGACCCGCCGCTGAACACCAAGGACATCAATGAAACGGACCATACTGATACGGTTGTTTGCCGGATTTCTGGCGCTGGGCGGCGCTTGGGTGGCCTATACGCAGAATCCGCAGGGCAAGCAGGCTGCGGCGCAAACCAAGGCCCCGGCGCCCTTCAATCTCATCAAGGTTGCCGACGATCTGTACGTCATCGACGGCGGCGGGGCGGGGAACGTGGCTGTCTACATCACCAACGAAGGCGTGATTATGGTCGACGACAAGTACGAACAGCACTTCGACGAGATCATGGCCAACGTTAAGAAGGTCACCAATCAGCCCATAAAATATATCCTGAGCACGCACTACCATGCCGATCACAGCGGCGGCAACACACGCTTCAGTTCCATCGCCGAGATCATCTCCACCCGCAATGCGCACGATGGCATCGTCCAGCATAAGCAATCGAACGCGCCCAACGATATGATTCCGGCGCGGGTGACGTTCACCCAGGAAACCGATCTGTTCCTGGGCGGCAAGGAAGTGCGGGCCAAGTACTACGGGCGGGGCCACACCAACGGCGATGCGTTTGTGTATTTTCCCGCTTTGAAGGTGCTCCACACAGGCGATATGTTTACCAGCGCAACGCCCTTGATCGATTATCCCGGCGGCGGCAGCTTGCTCGAATGGCCCAAAACGCTCGACGCCGTGATGAACGATAAGAGTCTGGATTTCGATACCGTGATTCCGGGCCACGGCCCAGTGTCGAAGAAAGCCGACCTGCTGACCTATCGCAACAACGCCCAGAAGATGCTGACGCGCGTCCAATCCCTGATCCGCCAGGGCAAGAGTCAGGATGACGTCGCCAAGGTGATGACGGCCGAGTATAACTGGCAGCCCGGGAGCCTCAACATGCAGTGGAGCCTGCCGGGGATGATGATCGAGCTCAGGTAAACCAGCCGCATAATCTGATATAGTGTCCCGCATGAGCCGGACAATACTGGTACGCCTCTCTGCCGTCGCGATCGCGCTGGGATGTGCGTGGATGGCTTATACGCAGGCTCCCGCGCAGCAGGGCAAACAGCAGGCTAAGCAGCCCAATAACACGCTTTCCAAGGTGGCCGATGACCTGTACGTGATCATCGGAGACGGCGGAAACTCGACCGTGTATGTCACCAGTGAAGGCGTGATCCTGGTAGACGATAAGTTCGAGTACGATGGCCAGGACATCGTCGACAAGGTCAAGAGTGTAACGAATCAGCCGATTAAGTATGTGCTCAACACGCACCTGCACGGCGACCACACCGGCAGCAACGTACGGTTTCTGCCCACGGCCGAGATCATCGCCACCAAGAACGCCCGTGACAACATGGTGAAGAACAAGGCGCCGGGTGTGATGCGCGTGGTGTTCACCGACGAAACCGACATCTTTCTGGGCGGCAAGGAAGTCCGCATGAAGTATTACGGCCGGGGCCACACCAATGGCGATGCCGTGGTCTATTTCCCGGCTCTGCGTATCCTGGCGAGCGGCGATATTGGCGCGAACAATGGTCCCAACGTCGACTACGCCAACGGCGGGAGCATGAAGGAATGGGGCGCCACTCTGGATGGAGTGCTGAAACTGGATTTCGATACGGTCATCCCAGGCCACGGGCCGGTTTCCAAGCGTCAATACCTGATCGACTATCGCGATGTGGCTAAGGAGCTGCCGGCGACGGTGATTTCCATGATGCGCGACGGCAAGAGCAAGGACGATATCGCCAAGGTGTTTATGACCAACGGCGGCCTATGGGTGAATCCGAACGTCGTGAACAAGCTGGATCAGATCATGGCGGAGTTAAAGAATTAGAAACGCTTCATCTTCCCGGGAGTCTTTCCAGTAACCATGGCTACTGAAAAAGAAAACCCAAAAGAAATCAAGGAACCCAAGAAGAACCCCGACGACGGCGGGGTGAATATCGATGACGCACAGATCGAGGAGCCGAAGGACGATGCATTCCGAAAGTCCCCACAGCCCGCGCCGCCATCGAAACAGCGTCGCAAGAAAGCCTGATGGAAAATAGGACCGAACCGAAGACTGCCGTGCAGTGGGTTCGGTACGTCGTGGTGGCCGTGATCGCACTCTGGCTGGTTCTTTGGATGCTGCGAATCTCCGGCATCAATATTCTCTAAATCGCATTCCGTAAGGCGGGGCGTGGTAAACTGCTCTAAGAGTGGGCCTGTGGCGCAGTTGGGAGCGCGCTTCCATGGCATGGAAGAGGTCGACGGTTCGAACCCGTCCAGGTCCACCAAACTTTCCCGAATCCCTTCCATCCGGTACAATCTAAAGCTGGAGCTCAGGCATCCGTGCAAGTGATTGTGCGCAGTTCATCGCTATTGTTCTTCCTGGTCGCGATTTTTTTTCAGCTTCCGGTGACCAGGAAGCTGGGCAAACCTGATGCCGGTCATTGATCTGAAGGCTTGCGACCTGACGGGCCGCACGGCGCTCGTGACCGGGGCAGGGCGGGGCATCGGACGAGCTATCGCTCTGGGGTTGGCGCAGGCCGGCGTCTCCGTGATGCTGAATGATCTCGATCGCGAAGTGGTTTTCGAGACCGGCACGCTGATCGACCAGGCGGGCGGCATCGCAAAAGCCATTCCCGGCGATCTCACCAATGCCGATTTCCCCGACAAGCTGGTGAAGGCGACGATCGCGGGCTTCGGATCGCTCGACATCATCGTCAACAACGCGGGCTATACCTGGGACAATGTGATCCAGAAGACCAGCGACGAGCAGTTTCAGGCCATGCTCGATATTCACGTGGTCGCGCCGTTCCGGGTGCTGCGCGCCGCGTCAACCTGGATCCGCGAGACCGCCAAGAAGGAACAGGCCGAAGGCCGCCGCGTGATGCGCAAGGTAGTGAACATCACCTCGATTTCGGGGATGGACGGGATTGCGGGACAGGCCGGCTACGGTTCGGGCAAGGCGGGGATCATCGGGCTGACCAAGGTGATGGCCAAGGAATGGGGACGCTATAACGTCAACGTCAACGCCGTGGGCTTCGGGTTTATCGAGACGCGGCTGACACAGGCTCTGGGCGGCGAGATCGACGTGCAAGGCCGCAAGATCAAGGTCGGCGTGCAGGAAGCGGCTCGCGAGGCTTTGCGGGCGCAGAATCCGTTGGGGCGGTTCGGAACCGCGGAAGAAGCCGCCGGGCCGGTGCTTTTCTTCTGTTCACCGCTGTCGGATTACGTTACCGGCGAGGTCTTATTGTGCTCGGGTGGGAGCAGAGTGTAGGTTGTCTTCGAACAGTTTGAAAATGCGCTTATACTCGTCGGCCCAGCTCTCCGGCCGCACGAAGCCGTGATTCTCCACGGGATACATCGCCACCGACCAGTTCTCTTTCCGCAGCTCGATCAACCGCTGGACCAAGCGCACTGTATCCTGGAAAAACACGTTGGTATCCACCATCCCGTGGCAGATCAGCAGTGCACCTTTCAACCCTTCCGCGAAGTAGATCGGCGACGACTGGCGGAATGCTTCCGCGTCGGCTTGCGGCGTATTAAGAATGTCGGAGGTGTAGCCGTGATTGTAGTGCGCCCAGTCGGTAACCGGCCGCAGGGCCGCGCCCGCCGCGAATGTGTCGGGCGAGGTGAACATCGCCATCAGGGTGATGAATCCGCCGTAACTGCCACCGTAGATGCCGATGCGCTTGGGATCAGCGCCCTGGGCAACCAGCCACTTCGCGCCGTCCAGGTTATCTTCCAGATCCTTGCCGCCCATGTGCCGGTAGATGGCCGTACGCCAATCGCGGCCATAGCCCGATGACGCCCGGTAGTCCATATCCAGCACCATGTAGCCGTGCTCCATAAGGAAATGATGGAACAGGTACTCGCGCGGATAGTTGGATGACCAGGATTTGACCACGTTCTGCAGGTATCCAGCGCCGTGGACGAAGACGACGGCGGGTCCGCCGGGCTTGTAGTTGGCGGGTTTGAAAACTCGTGCCGGGATCATGGCGCCATCGCGCGCGGGAACCTGCACGATGGGAGCGTCTTGCCATGGGTAATCCCAGAAGTCTTTGGATGGCGAATCGGTGCGCTTGACCTCTTGGGCGCCAGGCGTGTTTTCGGCAGTGTAGATCTCGGGGGGCCGATTTACATAGGAGTAAACGTCCGCCAGATACTTCTCATCGCTTGAAAGCGTCACTCGATGGCCGCCCGGTTCCGTAGTGATCCGCGTCCGTGGACCACCGTTGACGCTCATCGAATAAAAGTGGTGTTCCGCAGCGCCTGCTTCGCTGGTGGTGAGGTAAAACTTCGAGCCGTCCCGGGAGAGATCGACATCAGTGACCTCGAACTTGCCGGAGGTGAGTTGCTTCGGGTCGCCGCCCAGCGCGGAGACTGTGTAGAGATGATCCCAGCCGTCGCGCTCGCTTTCGAAATAGATTTCGTCACCATTCTTAAGCCAGCCGACTGTTTCATAGCCCGGCCCATCGAGCCACGCATCGTCGTGCTCGTGGAACAGCGTAGTGGTCTTCGCGGAGGCGGTATCCAGCAGTTGAATCCAGCGGTCCTTATTGTCGACCGAGCGCACCACCATCAGGGCCCGAGTCCCCTGTTCATTGAATAACGGAAGATCGACGTTCACCTGGCGGTCGCCCAGCCCGGCATCCGCCCACTGAATTTCGCCGCTCACCGCATCCAGAATGCCGACACGCGTCCGCTCCTGAGGATCGCCCACATTGGTGCGGCCCTTGATCTCCTCGGTGTAGCCCGTTTCGGTGACATAGTTCGGAACATTCTCCGGCTTGTCGCCCTTGGGACCGTCTTCGATCAGCGCGATAACGCATTTTTCGCTGGGGCACAGCTCCAGGTGCTGGACCGTCTGGCGCTCGGCGAGTTCGAGCGGCTTACGCGGATTCTCACGCTTTTTCTTTGCTTCCTCGGCATCCTTTTGACGGGCGCGGTCGCGCACAGCGGCCAGCAATTCCTTTTCCTGCTTTTGCAGGAATTCCTGGCTGCTTTGTGCGGCGGGCTTGCTCTCAGGCGTGGAGGGCGCGGGCTTGATATCGGTCATCTGGTCAATCGAACCCTGGCTCAGATCCAGGACATATAGGTTGCCGCCCCGCGAGAAGGCCACGCGTTTTTCGTCCTGGGTGAAGCGCGGATCTTTCTCGGCTTCTGTCGTTTTGGTGAGCTGGCGGGACTTGTCGCTGATGAAATCGTACAGAAAAATGTCGCCATCCCGGACGTAGACGGTTCGCTTCCGATCGCGTGCGGTATTGCCCGAAGCGGGAGGCGCGGTCCTGGCCTCGTCGTCGCTAAGCTTGCGGGGGTCGCCGCTGTCGCGCGGGACTACCCAAGTGTCTAGCGGCTTCTCAATGGGATCGCTGGCCTGCTTCCACTGGAGATAGATCCGCTTGTTATCTCCCGACCAACGAACGTCCTGAGGCGGATAGCCGTACAGTTCCGGCCCGCGCATGATGTTGTCGATGGTGAGCAGGAGCCTGCCCTGCGCCGGGACCTCGGATAGCTGGCCTGCCAGGAGCGTGAGAGCCAAGATGGCGAGCGAAATCCGCTTGAGGGGCATCACCGCGATTATATGATGCTACGAAGCCGGGACACGCCTTTAGCGAAAGTAGTGGGCTCCGGTAGCAGGCTCAACACCAGGAACGCCTCGGATTCGAAGTCAAAGAAGAATCCAGGCTGAACCAGCACATTGAACTCGCCGAGCAGCTTGAGCGACCACTCCTCTTCAGAGCGGGTGCGAGGGACCTGAAGCACGGCATACCATCCGCCTTCCGCACGCAGGACAGTCGCGGCCGAGCCTTGCATCGCTTCTCGCAAGCTGGCCAGGTTCGAGGCTGTGCGCTGGCGAATCTGCTGCATGATACCGCTGGAAAGCTGGAGCAAGCGGGGCAAGGCGACCTGAACCGGCGTTGAAACCGAGAGATACGTGTCCGCGATCAGTTCCAGCGCGTCCATAGCTTGATCGCGGGTTCGATCGCGATCAGGCCCGCTGGCGACGATCCAGCCCAGCTTCATCTGCGGCAGCCCCGCGATTTTCGAAAGTCCGCTCATGGAGAACGTGAGTGCCCTCCGGTCGCCGGCCAGTGTGGACACACGCTCGGTATCTTCGGCGAAGGCGTACTCGCGGAACACCTCGTCGGACAGGATTGCCAGGCCTCGAACGGCGGCCAGCGAATCCAGACGATCCAGCTCGGCGCGCTTCAAAAAGGACCCCGTGGGGTTGTTGGGATTCACCACCACAATGCCGCGGGTACGACGCGTGATGGCCTGCTCCAAAGCGTCGAAATCGATGTGCCAGACGCCGTCATAGCGGAGAGGATACTGGCGGATATTCACCGACTCGAGGCCCGCCAGAAATTCGAACAGCGGATAGGAGGGCCGGGGCGCCAGAATGTCGTCGCCGGGATTCGCCAGCAGCTTGAAAAGAAAAGCATACGCTTCGCTGGTGCTGGCCGTGAGCAAGACATTCTGGCTCTGGGCGGGCGTCCCGCGGTCGCGATAATAGCCGGCGACGGCTTCCCGCGCGGCGTCCAGACCTCGCGGCGACGGATGGTAGCGCAGGGCGGTCGCGTCGGTAAGAGCGGCCAGGATCTCCGAATCCGGATAGGTTAAACCCGCCCGCGTCGGGTTCGATTCGGTCAGATCCAGCACTTCCGATCCAGCTTGGCGCTTTTCCGCCAGCAGAGTGGACAGGCGATTGGGCGGAAGGCTCCAATGCAGGCGGGATGAGAACACGTTACTTCTTTTGGACCGGAGTGATGGTGACTTCGGATGCGCCTTTGCCGGCACGGACATCGATCATCACATTGCGGCCGTGGGAATCGTCGGCGGCCGAAAGGAATCCACCGTATTCGCCGCCGCCGCGCGCTTCCTTGTGGACGCCGTTCTGGGCCAGCTGCCGCTCATAGAAGTCGAGGATCTTCTCGGCAGGATCGGCGCTTTGGAAAACGAAAGCTGATCCGTTCATTTGAGGGGACGATCCAGGGTAGGCTGCGATCCAGGAAGGTAGCGCATGAAGGTCCGCGGGCTTCGAATCACAGGCGCTGACCAGCAGAGGCAGAAACGCTAACCCCATCCATCTGCGAGCTCTGGATGCCTTTGCCATCAGGGTGCCATCATAGCATTCCTCTCTTAAATCCGCGGAAAGTTTGACGCTTGGGGGAACCTACGCTACCATGATGTTGCGGGGTGGAGCAGTCTGGTAGCTCGTTGGGCTCATAACCCAAAGGTCGTAGGTTCAAATCCTACCCCCGCAACCAATCCCCACGCTTGTCCGGCCCGGACACATAGGTAACAGTTTGTTCCTAAGACATAGGTAACACTTTTGGCCCAAAGGGGTTTTCGAGGGGCTGCAAAGTTCGTTCCTCCAGATCGATATAACCAAGATCGTAATCCAT
>Ga0207667_10001458_pt1 | contig 29676 bp, 24 predicted proteins | sample KBSCornC52_FD_184301 | JGI IMG/M metagenome (GOLD analysis project Ga0207667, IMG submission 184301) | Corn rhizosphere microbial communities from Kellogg Biological Station, Michigan, USA - KBS Corn C5-2 (SPAdes) (version 2) | ecosystem: Host-associated > Plants > Roots > Rhizosphere > Soil ...
TGCGACCCGGAGCCATTAACTGTCCCAACCTGGATTGAAAAATCGTTTACAACCCGCTTCGCATTGCCGGCAGATTTCGATGTCGCCTGGTCCTGTGCCACAAGCTGACTGCTAGTCATCTAAAAACGCATCCCTTCCGTATGTGGAAGCCTTCACCTGGAGCTCGAAGAAGAAGAGAGTCCCGGTCAACCCACATGGCCGGGAGCTTCGGCTCAGGCGCGGAACCGTTGCGCCAAGCCAGGAGCACTCGGAGTTCTCGGTCCATTTCCACCTGTTCTCTATTGTATTCCACCGTGCGCTCCCCTGTGGATTCAGCCCAAAGCGCTGGAATGCAGTCAGTTACTGCCAAGCGGAGGCGGAACCGGAATTCAGCAGTCTGCTACAGTTATCCCATCTATGGTCGGCAGCCCTTATCTTCCGGTTCTTGTGCTGTTATTGGCGGCCGTGGGATTTGCACTCGCTCCGCTCCTGATGGCATCGATCTGGGCGAGGAAATTTTCGCCTCAGAAGACCGGCGCAAGCAAGAATGCGGTCTATGAGTGCGGCCTTGAGTCCGAAGGAGACGCCTGGATCCAATTTAAGCCCGGCTATTACCTGTACGCCATCATCTTCCTTATCTTCGACGTCGAAGCCATTTTCCTTCTTCCGTTTGCAGTCTCCTTCACCGGATTCACAATTGCCGAGTCCATAGCTATGCTGGTCTTTCTTCTTCTGCTCGTGGAAGGGCTGGTATGGGCCTACCAGAAGAGAGTCCTGGTTTGGACCTAGAGCGTAAGAAAGAACGACTGCGGCGCTCGCGCAGTCTAATCTTCAGAGGTAAGGATCTTTGGCGTTGGATGAGAATCTCAAAGCAGAACTGAGCAAGCAGGGCATCTTCGCCACTACGCTTCAGGAGCTCTATAACTGGGGACGCAAAAGCTCCATCTGGCCTCTGAACTTCGGGTTGGCCTGCTGCGCGATCGAGATGATCGCTACTACGATGGCTCGGTACGACCTGGCACGGTTCGGCGCCGAGGTGTTTCGTCCTTCGCCCCGGCAAGCTGACCTGATGATTGTCGCAGGCACTGTGACGAAGAAAATGGCGCCTCAGGTGGTGCGGCTCTATAACCAGATGCCCGAGCCCAAATACGTGATCTCGATGGGCGCCTGCGCAATCTCCGGCGGGCCTTTTAAGCAGGGTTATAACGTCCTGAAAGGTATCGACCGGTTCATTCCGGTCGATATCTATATTCCCGGATGTCCACCGCGCCCCGAGGCGCTGCTTGACGCTTTTATGGCGCTGCAGAAGAAGATAGACGGTCAGGTTCTTACGGGCGAAGACCGCCCGCGGCACCTGGTTAAATCGGAGCCCAGCGAGTACATCATTCCGGAATTCGGCCCTCACGATATCCAACCAACGCACAATCCCGGCATCTGGCAGGCTCCATCGCTCGTCCAGATAACACCGGCCGTACAGGCAGGGACGGATGGAACTCGAAATACTGAAGTCTGAAATCGAAGCCGCTATTCCTGATTGCCGGCTCGAAATTGTCCCGAATCCGGCGCCGTCGGCCCAGCACTCGCTCCGGGTCGCCCCGGAACATGGTTTAGCGGTCGCATTCTTTTTGCGCGATAGCTGCCAGTTCGATTTCTGCACCAACGTCACAGGAGTGGACTGGCCTGCCAAAGAATTGACCGAGAAGATCAAGGTCAAGCAGCTGGTTGACGGCGAGGAAAAAGAGGTCGATCAAGTCCGCAAAACTACAGTTCCAGGTTCGCTGGAAGCCGTTTACCACCTCTACTCGGTTGAACGCGGACTCGGTCCGTTGCCTCTCCGCATGCGCACGACAGATCGTGAATCAGGGGTTCACCTCCCTTCTCTCACGTCTGTCTGGCGGAGCGCTGAGTTTCAGGAACGGGAGATCTACGATCTGTACGGAATTGTGTTCGACGGCCATCCCGATCTCCGCCGTATTCTGATGTGGGACGGCTTCGAGGACCATCCAATGCGCCGCGATTACGTTGAGCCCGACGACTACGAGTACGAGCCCACCGCACACGACGAAGTCCTCGCTCGCGCCAAAGAACATGCAGCCAAGGCCAATACGGTATGACCACAGCATGGGCCCCCATCACTGAGCCGAACGCAACCGAGACCCCCTCTCTTGGGCAGCCTGCGCCGCGTCCGGCTGTGCCGGTGACCTCCGACTCCGCACTTGCCGAGCAGTACCTCGAAATTTCCATGGGGCCGCAGCACCCATCCACCCACGGCGTCTTTCGGATGAATGTCGTGCTGGATGGCGAGCGGGTGATCCAGCTCAAGCCGGTTTTTGGATATCTGCATCGCAATCACGAAAAGATCGCTGAAACTGAGTCGTACCTGGGCAACATGCCCTATACCGACCGGCTCGACTACATCTGTTCCATCACCAACAATTGGGCGTATGCACTCGCGGTGGAGAAGCTCGGTGGCATCGAAGTTCCCGAGCGCGCGGAGTACATTCGGGTCATTACCGGGGAGCTCACCCGGTTGCAGAACCACGCCTGCCTGCTTGGCTTTCTGCTGCAGGACATGGGTGCGAGCGGAACTCCGCTCATGTATGCATTCCGTGAGCGAGAGAAGGTCCTCGACCTTTTCGAATCGCTGACCGGCGCGCGGATGATGTGCAACTATCTCCGCTTTGGCGGGTGCCGTGTCGACCTGCCCGCCGGCTGGCTCGATCGAGCCAAGGCATTCCTGGCCGAGTTCCCCCGCTTTCTGGACGAGTTCGAGAGGCTCCTTGTTGACAACGAGATCTTGATGGAGCGAACTCAGAACGTCGGCGTCCTGTCCCGCGAGCTGGCCGTCAGCTCCGCCATCTCAGGCCCCATGGCCCGAGCAAGCGGCCTGAACTATGACATCAGGAAAGCCGACACTTACAGCATCTACAGCCGATTCAGCTTCCGGGTTCCTCTTGGGCATCACGGCGACGTATACGACCGCTACATGATTCGCTTCCTCGAGATGCATGAATCGGTGAAAATTCTCGAGCAGGCCATGCGAGACATCCCAGCTGGCCCAATCCAGAACCCTGCCGTAAAAGCTCGTCTCTTCCGCCCCAAACCGGGCGAGGCTTACGGCCGCATCGAATCGCCCAAAGGCGAACTTGGCTTCTATCTCATCAGCGACGGCTCCGGCATTCCGTACCGCTACCGCGTACGGCCCCCGAGTCTGATCAACCTTACGGTTCTCGAAGACCTTTGCCTCGGCCGTAATGTTGCGGACGTGATCGCGATACTTGGCAGCGTCGACATTGTGATGGGCGAGGTGGACCGCTAATGAGCCGCGATCGAGGATCCCGATTGCTGGGTGAAGGCATTATCAAGGGACTGGCTGAGACTGCCCGGAACTTCTTCGGCAGCTATGTCAGCAAACAGCGGCTTACCACCGTGCAGTATCCGGAGGAACGAATTCCTCAGGACGAGTCCTTCCGCAATTTTCCTTTTCTGGTCTACGACGGCAGCGATCCTGAGGCCGGCCTGCGCTGCGTCTCGTGCCAGATCTGCGAGAAGGAGTGCCCGCCCAAGTGCATCTTCATTGAGAAATCCAAGGACAAGAAGCCGGATGCTGTGGGCAAGCCGCAGTTTTATCCGACCGTCTTCGACATCGATGTCTCCGTCTGCATGAGCTGCCAGATTTGCGTCGAAGTCTGTCCCTTCGAAGCCATCAAGATGGACGTCAAGTACGATTACCCGACTGAGAGTCGCTTCGCGGCGCTCCTATTCGACAAGCACCAGCTTACAAAGTCCAACGACTACTACCACCAGATTCATCCGACAGAGGCGTCCGCCGTCGATGCAGCTCTTGCGGCCGAGCGCGAGGCCGCCGCCACGAAAGCAGCGGCTGCAGCCGCAAAGGCAGCCGCTGCCAAGCCGGCGGCGACCGCAGGAGCCCCCGGGACCGCCACAGCGTCAGCCGCTACTTCGACCGTGACTCCACCGAGCGACACCACCGCGGGTGAGCCGCGATGACCCAGACGCCCGACCAGGTATTCGTGATCTTGAAGCATTGGCTGCTGGGGTATGTTCCGACATCGGTTCACGCCATCGCCTCTGCAGTGCTCTCCATCCTGCCGCTCATGGTCGTCTTCCCACTCCTGTTTGCGATCACCACGCTGCTGGAGCGGAAGGGCCTGGGGCGCATCCAGAACCGACTGGGTCCCAACCGGACTGGCCCCATGGGACTGTGGCAACCGCTTGCCGACGGCATCAAATCGCTCACCAAGGAAGATATCGTTCCTTTCACCGCGGACCACATCGTCCATTTTCTAGCGCCCGTTCTGCTCGTCGTCGCCGCGTTCCTCGCGTACGCGGTGCTGCCCGTCGGCAGAAATATGGTGCTCGTCAATCTGAACGCAGGAGTCCTGTTTTTCTTCGCTGTCGGGTCGGTGGTCGAGCTCGCCGTCTTCATGGCCGGCTGGTCCAGTCGCAGCAAGTACTCCATGCTGGGGGCAATGCGAGCCATTGCGCAGATGATCAGCTACGAGGTGCCGCTCGTCCTCGCATCCGTGGTCGTCATCATGCAAGCGGGCTCGCTCTCTACCGTCGATATCGTCGAGCGTCAGGCGACGTACACCGGCATCTTCCCTCACTGGTACGTGTTCACGCCTTGGGGATTTCTCGGCTTCATTCTGTTCATGATCGCCGCCACCGCGGAATCGAACCGATCCCCCTTTGATCTTCCCGAGGGAGAGTCAGAAATCATCGCCGGCTACTACATCGAGTACTCGGGGTTCAAGTTCGCCCTCTTCTTTCTTGGCGAATACCTTGGCATGTTTGCAACCAGCGGCATCGCCATCACGCTTTTCCTCGGCGGCTGGTCCGCTCCGCTGTCTGTACTCACATTCATACCGTCCTGGGCCTGGTTCTTTCTAAAGCTGCTCACCCTGATCTGCATGTTTATATGGGTCCGAGGCACCCTTCCGCGGCTCCGCATGGACCAGCTCATGAACTTCGCCTGGGAGTTTATCCTTCCCATGGCTCTCTTTAATATGGTCATCGCCGGTCTCTGGCGCTTTATGAATCCGGGAGCCGTACGATGGTTCGTCTGTGCTTTCCTGATTCTCGTCCCGATGTTCGTACTCAGCGCGCTACTCAAGCGCAAGAAGAAGCTGCAACTGCGAACCTACTCGTTCGCCGAATAGATATCACCGCCATGCGGTTCATGGCGGCGCCGTCAGGAGTTTGCTGTGCTGAAGGCTAACCCGCCGCAGAGATCCGCTGCGCAGATTCGACCGGTGCGCGGATGAGCATTTCGTTTCTGATCATCGCCGTCCTGATCGTGGGCAGCACGGCAGCGGCCATGGGTCTGCGCAACCCCATTCATTGCGTTCTTACGCTGTCCATCACCTTTGGCGGAATCGCCGCTCTTTTCCTCCAACTGGGCGCCGAGTTCGTCGGGCTCACGCAGATCATGGTCTATGTGGGCGCGGTGGCCATCCTCGCGGTGTTCGCCATCATGATGACCCAGAGCCGCCGGGGGCTGATGCTTGGAACCTTTTCCCGCAACGCTCTTGTAGGCCTGCTCACCGCAGTAGCCGTATTCTCTGTACTGGGCTGGGCCGTTCTTTCGCAGCCCGTGGCGGGCGTCACGGCGGCAGTTTCTCCGGTCTCAGTTCAACAAATCGGATCCTCTCTGATGCACGAGTACGTCCTTCCCCTTGAGCTCATCGGCCTGCTCCTTACCGCCGCCCTCATCGGAGCCATCGTGATTGCCATGGAACGTAAGGAGGATACGGAATGACCGGCCTGCAGGCGTATTTGCTCCTGTCTTCCCTGCTGTTTGCGATTGGACTCGCGGGAGCGCTCACCCGGCGGAACGCAATCCTTGTACTTATCGGAATCGAGCTGATGCTGAATGCGGCCAACATCAACTTCATCGCCTTCTGGCACTACGGCCCCGCGACGACGTACATCACCGGAGTCATGTTTGCCATCTTCTCCATCAGCGTGGCCGCCGCCGAAGCTGCCGTAGGTCTTGCTATTATCGTCGCCGCGTACCGTCACTCACACACCATTGATCTTGACAGCATGAACTCACTGAAAGGCTGAGCCGGATACTGCGCCTCCACAGAATCGAATGACCTGGATCGTACGATATGTCTGCCTGATTCCTGCGCTGCCAATGCTGGCGGCAGGGATCAGTGCGTTGCTGCCGCAGCGAAGCCGAAAGCCGGCAGCCGGTCTGGCCATTGTGTCCATGGCAGCCAGCTTTGCGCTCGCGCTCTGCGCCTTCGCAGCGGCACTCTCCAACCCCTCTCCCCAGGTTTTTAACTTCTCCTGGCTTCAGTTTGGCGACCAGACTCTCGCCCTTGGCTGGCTGCTCGATCCTCTTACCGCGGTGATGCTCGTCATGGTCACCTTCGTCGGCCTGCTCATCTTCATCTACAGCACCGGCTACATGGAGCACGACGAGAATTTCACCCGCTTCTTCTGCTTCCTCGCGCTCTTCGCCGGAGGCATGCTCGGCGTCATCATCGCCAATTCCCTGCTTCTCCTCTTCATGTGCTGGGAGATCGTCGGTCTTACCTCTTACCTTCTCATCGGGTTCTGGTATCAGAACCCACGTGCCGCCGCAGCCGCAAAAAAGGCCTTCATTACCACTCGCATCGGAGACCTCGGCTTTCTGATCGGCATGGTATGGCTCTACGCCCAGGCCCACACGCTGCTCTTCTACGACAGCGGCCGAGGCGCGCTTGAGGCCGGTGCCGTCTCCCATCTTGCTGTTACGACAACGATCTACGGACTCACCCTCTCATCTGCCATTGGCCTGCTCATCTTCTGTGGAGCGATGGGCAAGTCCGGGCAGGTACCACTACACGTCTGGCTGCCCGACGCCATGGAAGGTCCTACACCCGTCAGCGCGCTGATCCATGCCGCAACCATGGTTGCGGCCGGCGTCTTCCTCATTGCCCGTATCTATCCGCTGATGTCGGCGCACGGGGTCGAGGTCGTAACGCCAACAATTGCCCTCCAGGTGGTCACGTGGGTGGGAGCCATCACTGCCCTGTTCGGGGCCACTGTCGCCGTCGCGCAATGGGATATCAAGCGCATCCTCGCGTACTCCACTGTCTCCCAGCTCGGCTACATGATGATCGGCCTCGGCGTAGGCGGCCCCGCGGTCGGCATGTTCCACCTCATCACCCACGCCTTCTTCAAGGCGCTCCTCTTCCTGGGCGCCGGCTCCGTGATTCACGGCTGCTCGGGCGAGCAGGATATCCGCCGCATGGGCGGCCTGCGCAAGTACATGCCACTGACCTTCCTCACCTATGGCATCGGCATGCTGGCCCTCAGCGGCTTTCCGCTTGTGGTCTCCGGCTTCTGGTCGAAGGATGCGATCCTCTACTCCGCTCACCACTGGTCGGTCTCGCAATTACCGTTCTATATCGCATCGCTCGGTGCGCTACTCACCGCGTTCTACATGACGCGTCAGGTCTGCTACGTCTTCTTTGGAACCCTGCGACTCCCGGGTCATGGCCCCGTTTCGCACTCGGAGCCGGACTCCGAAGACACGCGGCACCACGGCGCCGGACACCCGCACGAGAGCCCCGCCGTGATGACTGCGCCGCTCGCGATCCTCGCCTTTTTCGCCTTCGCGCTGGGTTTCCTGGGTACTCCGTTGTGGCCGTGGTTCCAATCCTTTCTCAACGGCGACCACTCCGTAGCTGCTGAACACGAGCCTGGCTTGGTGGCCACGATGGCCGCCTCTTCGGTCATTGCCCTCTTAGGAATTTTCCTGGGATGGCTGCTCTACGGCCGTCAATCCATCGCAACATGCGAAGCTCCGGATGTGCTCGAGCGAGCCCAGCCGCAAACCTTCCGCGTGCTGCACCAGGCGTATTTCATCGACGCAATCTACGACGCCACCTTCGTGAGGCTCACGCGCTGGACGGCAAAGCTCGCCGATCTTCTCGATCGCTTTCTCTTCCATGGAATCGTTCAGGCCATATCCTTTGGGGTCCTCGGTCTAGCCTGGGTCGACAGTTTCGTCGACAACTACGTCGTTAACTTTGGATTCGATAGCAGCTGGCGCTCCATTTCGATGGGCGGTCGCGCCATGGCAGCGTTGCAGGGCGGTCGTGTCCAGGCGTATCTGCGATACATCGGCCTCGCTCTCGTGGCGCTGGTCCTTTATTTGCTCTGGGGAGTCGCACGTTGACCTTCCCTGCCCTCACAGCCCTGACACTGCTTCCCGTTGCCGCAGCGGCAGTCCTTCTGCTGCTTCCCCAAAGCAGCTCCAAGCTGCCACGCGTCATCGCGGCCGCTCTGAGTCTCTTGATCCTTGCCTGCACCCTGCTGCTCTGGGTTCGGTTCGACCACACCTCCGGCGCACTGCAGTTTCAGGAACGCCACGCCTGGATCCCGGCACTGCACGTCGAATACCGCCTCGCAATCGACGGCCTCGGGCTGATTATGCTGCTGCTCACGGCGATTGTCGTTCCCATCGGTATCGCGGCCTCGTGGCGTACGAAAAAGCGCTCATCTCTCTACTTCGCACTGGTGTTCCTGCTCCAGGCATGTATGTTCGGCACCTTCACCGCGCTGAATTTCTTCCACTGGTTCATCTTTTGGGAACTCAGCCTCATTCCCGCCTTCTTCCTCATTCGCCTCTGGGGAGGCAAGCTCGCTGGTCCCGCGGCAACCCAATTCCTGGTCTATACCATGGTCGGCTCCGTCACGATGCTGCTCAGCTTCCTGGCAATCTACCTGGCGACGGGGACATTCGATTTCATCGAACTCGCGGGACGCGGCGACTCCTTCCTTCCCGGCGTAGCCGCAAACCTGGGCTGGCAACACGTCAATCCGCAGCATCTCGCGTTGGTTCTCTTTGCTGGCGTGTTCCTGGGCTTTGCAGTGAAAGTACCACTGATTCCGTTTCACACCTGGCTGCCCGCCGCCTACAGCGAAGCTCCCAGCGGCGTCACCGCCATCCTTACCGGTGCGATGTCCAAGATGGGCGTCTATGGCTTCCTCCGCATCCTGCTGCCCATCTTCGCGCCTCAGATCCACAAGCTTCAGACACCGCTCCTCTGGATCAGCATCGCTACGATTGTGCTTTCAGCCTTCGCCGCTCTCGCCCAGAAGGACTTGAAGCGCATCTTCGCCTACTCCTCCATCAACCACCTCGGCTATTGCTTGCTGGCAGCTTTTGCCCTGGTACGCACCTCGGATGCCGCTCTGCTGCCGGAGCAGTACGCCGCCTTCTCCGGCATTCTCCTGCAGGTTCTGAGTCACGCAATTACGGCGGCCACAATCTTCTGGTTCATATCGCTCCTGGAAAACCGCTCCGCCGGTACCCGCTTGCTCACTGACTTCGGCGGACTGCGCCGTATCGCTCCGGTCTTCGCCGGTCTTATGGGCATTGCGCTGTTCTCGTCCCTTGGACTGCCCGGCCTCAACGGCTTCCCGGGCGAGTTCCTCATCTTCAAGGGAACCTTTCCGCTCGTGCCCTGGGCAGCTTCAATCTCTGTGCTTGGTCTGCTGATCACCGCGGTCTTTATTCTTGGCGTAATCCAGAAGGTATTCACTGGTCCGCTTCAGCCCGAGCGCGCCGTCTTCCCTGACCTGACCTCGGGAGAACGCGTATCCTTCGCTCCTGTCGTCGCTCTTATGTTTGTCCTCGGACTGTATCCGCAGCTGGTGCTCGGGGCGCTCAACAGCACGGTGATTTCCTACGTGCACCAGCTCAGGTTCTGATCCGATTGCATTGAAACCTATGCTCGCTTGGACGATTTACATCTCGTTTTTCGGTGCGGCGATCTTGCTCCTGCTGCCGAAGCGCGCTGCCTCCCTCGCGCGCTGCCTTGCCCTATTGGCTGCGACATCGGCGTGCGGCATTGCGCTCGCGGCCTTTCTCCGCCACCGTACCGGAGAACTCTTCACCATCGTGGATAAGCCCTGGATCGCCTCTCTCGGCATCCGGTACCACTTGGCGGCAGATGGCATCAGCCTGTCGTTGGTACTGCTCACAGGCATCGTAGCTATCGCCGGCGTGCTCTTCTCGTGGGACATCGACGATCGCACCAACCAGTTCTTCGCCTTCTACCTGCTTCTGATTGGTGCTGTCTATGGCGTTTTCCTCTCGTACGATCTGTTTCTGCTCTTCGTCTTCTACGAAATCGTCATCATTCCCAAGTACTTCCTGATTGCAAACTGGGGATCCACGCGGCGCGAATATGGCGCCATGAAGCTCGCCATCTACTCCATTGTGGGCTCCGCCATGGTGCTCGTGGGGCTGATCGCCGCATACGTGGCCGCGGGTTCCTCCTCGATGGCCCTCGATAAGCTCGCCGGGTTTCCTTTTTCTGCGCACTTCCAGATGGTTGCCTTTCCGGTTGTCTTCGTGGGATTCGCGATTCTTGCCGGCCTCTGGCCGTTCCACACATGGGCGCCGACCGGACACGTTGCGGCTCCTACTGCGGCCTCGATGCTGCTCGCCGGAGTCGTCATGAAGCTGGGCGCCTACGGATGCCTTCGCGTCGCCATGACACTCTTCCCGCTCGGTCTGGGACCATGGTCGCATCCGGTGCTAGGTATTCACTCCTGGCGCGAAGTCTTTGCGGCCCTCGCAGTCATTGGCATCCTCTATGGCGCGCTGGTCGCGCTGGTGCAGCGCGATTTCAAGTTCGTCATCGGCTACTCCTCGGTCAGTCATATGGGCTTCATTCTGCTCGGCCTGATGACGCTGAACCTGATGGGCCTCTCCGGCGCGATCATCCAGATGATCTCGCACGGACTGATCGGCGGGCTTCTGTTCGCTGTGGTGGGCCGCATGGTGTATGCGCGCACGCACACACGTGAGCTCGCCGCCCTAGGCCCTATGAACCTCTCGAGCGCTCTTCCTTTTGCTGCTGTGACCTTCGTCGTGGCAGGCATGGCAGGTATGGGACTGCCCGGCTTTTCCGGCTTTGTCGCCGAGCTGATGATCGTGATAGGCGCCTGGCGCGCTTTCCCGGTGCTCGCCTTGGCGGTCGGCTTCGGAATCTTGATCGGCATAGTTTATGTCTGGTGGGCGATGCAGAAAGCTTTTTTCGCAGAGAGAGGCCACGAGCTGCCGCCGCCGGATCCGCTGCAGCCGATTACTATTCCTGAGAAAATCGCTGCGGCCCTGCTGATCGCATCGTCAGTCGCCGTTGGCCTCTATCCGCAGATGGTTCTGAACATCATCCAGCCGGCACTCCATTCCCTGCTGTTCGCCGGACTTCGGCGGGGAGGCTGGCAATGAGCTCGATCCAGCCCACCTATTCGCAACTGCTGTCGCTGGCGATCCCACAGATGATTTTAGTTGGCACCGCTCTGCTCGCCATGTCAATCGACCTGCTGGCGCTTCGGCGCGCGACCCTATCGACACGATCCGCTGCCACAGCCATCCTGGGGTCGCTTGGATGCGCAGCGGCGGCGGCCTACATCGCCATCATCCATCCCAACGGCAATCTGCTGGGCGGCGTGCTCCTTGGAAACGCCTTTATCCAGTTGCTGCAGATCGCAATCCTGGCGCTCACGATCGCCGTTCTGCTGCTGGCAGCTGGCAGCACCTTCACGCGCCACGTGGGCGAGTATGTGCTTCTCATTCTGATGGCCACTGTGGGCATGCTCTTCCTGGTGGCAACGCAGGACCTGCTCGTAATCTTTGTCTCCATCGAGCTGCTTAGCCTTTCCCTTTACACCTTGGCGGCCTTCAATAAGCAGAGTCGCTTCTCCTGGGAGGCCGCGCTCAAGTACTTCCTGTTCGGCGGAATGTCCGCCGCGTTCCTCCTGTTCGGCTTCTCGCTCCTGTACGGCCTCTCCAACTCAACCAGCCTCTCCGAAATCGGGGCTCACATTCACGGCCTGAGCCCACTGTTGGCCATCGCGATCGTCTGCGTCGCGGTGGGGCTCGGATTCAAAGTCGCCGCGGCTCCGTTTCACTTCTGGGCGCCGGATATCTACCAGGCCGCTCCTGCGCCTTCCGCGGCCTTCATCGCCTCCGGCTCCAAAGTGGCAAGCTTCATCGTGTTCTTCCAACTCGCCTCCATCGGCTTTGCCGGAGCCCAGGGTTCGGCTACGTGGGGCCACTTCGTACGCGGCTGGATTCCGGTGATTGCCCTCGTCGCTGCGTTGTCGATGGTGCTTGGAAACTTCGTGGCCATCCGCCAGAGCAGCGTTCGCCGGCTGCTCGCCTACTCCGCCGTGGCACATGCCGGATACATGCTGCTGGCGCTCACCGCACATACACCGCAGAGCCTGGCTGCGCTGGTCTACTACGTGGTGACGTACTCGGCCGCGACGATCGGCGCATTTGCCGTGCTCAGCATTGTGGAGGCACAGACCGGCTCAGACCGAATCGGGGATCTGCCGGGGCTCTCCCGTCGCGAGCCGGTGCTGAGCTTCTGTCTGGCGATCTTCCTGCTGTCGCTCGCCGGCATTCCGCCGCTCGCCGGATTTTTCGGCAAGTTCTATCTTTTTGTGGCGGCGCTGCAGTCGTCTCCGGAATCAATGCCGCTGCTCTGGCTGGTAATCCTCGCCATTGCGACTTCGGCAGTGTCCCTGTACTACTACCTGCGCGTGCTAAAAGCCTCGTACATCACGACGCCGGAAAGTTCCGCTGCGCTGACCTCCGGTCGGGTTTCCGGCGAAGAGATTCCGAGAGTACTTTGCGTTTTGCTGGCCGCTGCTGTTGTGCTACTCGGCGCTTGGCCCAGCCTGCTGCTGCGGCCACTTCTTAATGCGCTGCCACGCGTGTTCTAAAAACCCGCACCGCCATTCCAGAATGCCTTGCTCTTTTCAAATGGAATGCGACACCTGACATATACATTTGGCGCGCTGCCGATTCACTCCTCCCTGAGGACATCGCGCGCGGGAGCCTGTTCATCCCAATAGGGAGGGTGCGGCTAAGTTCAGCCCTGTTTTGCGGCTGCGTCGCGACGTGACCCGTGGAGGTGAAAATGCCGCTGTGGCTGGATGCTGGGCTTTGGGGACTCCTGGGAGCGGCAGCGCTGCTGCTCGGAGCTGCCCTGGGCTATTTCGCAAAGGTGCAGCAAAAAATCATTGCCGGAGTCATGGCGTTCGGAAGCGGAGTGCTGATCTCCGCGCTGGCCTTCGATTTGATGGACGAGGCCTATAAACGTGCGTGATTTGCTCCGGCAGCCATCGGGTTTGTTTCTGGCGCGGCGGTTTACACGGCATGCAACTGGGTGCTGTCGCGACATGGAGCCCGGCACAGGAAGCGGTCCGGGACCCAGCAGGCATCGGAATCCGAGCAGCCCGGAAGCGGGCTGGCGATCGCCGTGGGTGCTCTGCTGGACGGAATTCCGGAGTCGATTGCGATTGGCGTGAGCATGATTGCGGGCGGCGCGGTCAGCATGGTGACGGTAGCGGCAGTGTTCCTGTCGAACGTTCCGGAAGGACTCTCAAGCTCGGCGGGGATGAAGAATGCCGGGCGGTCCAAGCAGTATGTGTTTGCCGTATGGACCGGCATTGCAGTCATCTCCGCGTTCGCGTCCTTGATCGGGTACGCGGTTTTCCGTCACTTCACAAGCGGTGTGATCGCCGGGACGATCTCTGTTGCCGCGGGAGCGATTCTATCGATGTTGGTAGACACGATGATACCGGAGGCCTTCGACAGTACTCATGACTTTGCCGGGCTGATTACGGTCATCGGATTCCTGATTGCGTTTTTGCTAACGAAGCTGAACGGCGGGTGATGGCCCTCTCCAGCGAGACCATCAGGTCAGTCTCGGCACTCCTTTTCCCCAAGTCTCAGGAGGTGCGAGCTGGCGCCGGATAGGTGGATCGGTCATATCCCGCTTCCTGCCTGAGAAGATCTGTTCGCCTTGGGAAATAATGTAGTCTGCGGTTCGCGCCGCGAGCGCCTGAATAGTGAGGCCGGGATTTGCGGAGCCCTGCGTGGGAAAGACGCTGCCGTCACATACAAACAGGTTAGCGATGTCGTGTGAGCGGCAGAATTTATCCACCACCGAAGTGCGTGGGTCGGAGCCCATGCGGCATGCGCCCACGAGGTGCGCATAGCGTGGTTCCTGGACCACCTCTGTGGCGCCCGCGGCACGCATGACCTCCATCGTCTTTTCCTTCGCAGCCCGGATGAGCTTCTTGTCGTTGTCGTGCAGATTGAAGGTGACATGCGCGACGGGCAGGCCGAACTTGTCCTTATCTTCGGAGATTGTGACGCGATTGTCTGCCCACGGAAGGATCTCACCGAGCAGGCCGAACGATGCCCAGTGGTTGTAATCCATCATTTCGCGCCGCAGCCCCCATCCCCAAGCCTTCTTCGCGGCGAACATTTGCTTGCCGAAGGCTTGCGGCAAAGGCCCCACGGTCTGGATCGCGAATCCCCGCGCAAAGTCGTTCTTCGGATCGGTCTCGTAAAACTCCTCGGTGAGGGCATGCGCAGGCGGCGCTTTATACATACGGACCAGCTCCTCGAAGCGCCCAAGAACAACGTTGCCCGCCTGCGCCATCAGGTAATGACCGACAACTCCGCTCGAGTTTGCCAGGCCTTTTTCATAGCCCTTGCAGGCGGAATTCAGAAGCAGGCGAGGCGTCTCGATCGAATATCCGGAGACGATAACGGCCCGAGCGCGCTGGAAACGGGCCTCGCCCTGGCGATTGAAGTAATGGACGCCTCGAACCCGGTTCTCGCTGCCGAGCTCAATGCGCGAAACCATGCAGAAGTCGCGGATCTCCGCGCCGCTGCGGAGGGCATCGGGCACATGGGTGACCAAGGTGCTGGCCTTCGCGCCAACCTTGCATCCCTGAATGCAGAATCCCCGGTAGATGCAGTGCGGCCGGTCTCCATGCGAGCCGGAGAGGATAGCCACCGGACCTCCGATGGAGACGGGGATGTTTAGCGCAGTGCAACCTTTGATCAGCGCATCGCCAACACCGCCCATGGGGTGCGGCCCGTAGGCATATCCATGCGGATGGCCCCAAGGGTAATACGCCGGGCCGGCCACCGGCATTTCCAGCTCGAGCTGCTCGTAGTAGGGCTTGATCTCGTCGTAGGTGATGGGCCAGTCGGCGCCCACGCCGTCTCGCGTGTAAACCTCAAAGTCTGACGGATGAAGTCGCGGCGTGAAGGCGGCCCAATGCACCGAGCCCCCGCCCACTCCCTTGCCGCAGTTATTGGACCCAAGGGCAAGTGGATCAGAACCGCCGGTTACGCGAGGCTCGGTCCAGTACAGTTCCCGCGAGCCGGCCTCGTCACTGACCCAGTCGCGCTCTGTGTCCCAGAACGGCCCTGCCTCCAGGCCGACGACGTTGAATCCGGCACGCGCCAGCCGTTGCAGTAAGACCCCGCCAGCCGCGCCGACGCCGACAATCGCGTAGTCAACCTGCTCCTCGTCCTTGAATCGGCGCATGGGGAGATGAATGGATTGAAGAGAGCCGAGCATGTGTTTGCGGCTCTGGGGAGCTTCGAACGCTCCGAGGATGGGTTCCTTCAATGCGAACCTCCGCTTCCGTGATGGCTCTGAGGACTCTCCCCCGAGGCATCGACTTCGCCAGAGACGGAGCTGAGCGGAGGAATCCAGTCGTACCGTTGAGGTTCAACCTCCCAGGGCTCTGGCTCTCCCCGCTCCAGCCGTGTGTATGCGCGGGGATAGGCCGGCCCACCGAAACCGATTTCGTCCCATGCCCACGGATGTGCATAGTAAGTGTCAATGGCGTCGGCCATGATCAACTGCCAGAATCGCGTCACCGACATTTTTTTCCAGATCTCCGCGGCAGCCTTCGGCCTTTCCTGCTGTATCACCTTCAAGACCTCATCGCGATGCAGGGAGGAGAGAGTAAGGAAGCCTCCTCCGTAGCGGTATTGGGCTTCGGCGTCAATCGCCTGAATTCCCCACTCATAAACCACGCGATCGTGCGGCATATCTTCATAGCGGTAGCCCACCGTATAGTTGGCTGCAAGCCGCTCATCGAGCGCTGGAACGAGCGGGATCCGACGGTCCGGAGTTCTGTCAGTCTGCGGGATGAGGTGCTCGAAGACGACCGTCCAGAAGTCCCACGCGGCCTGAGAGAAGAACTTCCGCTCTGGAGGGTGATTCACGCGCTCTTCGACAACCCGGCGGGTGGCCTCGTCCCAGTAGCGCCGTTGCGAGAGCGTGTTGAATCCCGGGTAATATCCCGGCTGCTGCCTGGGTGGAATGGGTTCCTGGGTTACAGGATCGCGGGGCAGCAGCGCATCCTCTACGGCTGGAAAGATGGGCTTCATGCTTGTCTCCTGCGCAGAAGGCTGGCGAGCACTCCCAACATACCCGCAGCTCCGAACAGAAGCGGGGCAAAGATGGGCGGCCCATACATAACGTTGTAGAGCAGCCGTGTGCTTCCCCCGGGACGCCGCAGCACTCCACGGCCGTGATAGAAGAAGCCGACCGCGGCATCCGCTCCGGCGAGGATAGATACCGCCGGCAAAGCAGTTGTAGCAAGCCTTCGGCTCTTTATAGAAGCAAACGAAACCCCAGCCAGTACCGGCGCAAGAGCGACCGGCGTCCACTGTACCCAGTAGCGGAAATTGTTTTTGTAATGCGAGTAGTACGCTTCAAATCCGCTGAGTAAAGCGCTGATGCCCGTGACGATGGCCACCTGGCGCTGGAACTTCCCCTCCCGCATGTCCTGCTCCTCCGACAGGAGCTCGCGGCTCTCCTTGTCGGGAAGCAACCGCTGGAAAAAGCTACCTCCTCCAGAATCTTCTGTGCCCTCTCCGCTCTCCTCCCGCTGAAGGTAAGAAGCGACTAGCCCGAGATAGGCGCTTGTCCCGAAGAGCAAGGGGGCAAAAACAGGTGGCCCCATGATCATGTTTGTCATCGGCAAACGCCAGCCGCCCGGCTTGCGCTGGATGCCACGGACGTGGAAGTAGAAGCCCACGCACGCGTCGCCGAGCGTCACCAGCGAGATGAGGCGGAGGACTGTGCGGGCCGCTCGACGGCTGAAAAATCCAGCTACGCACGCAATGGCGAGCAGCCCGCTAAGGATGACCGGGGTATACATCACCCGCCGGCTGTAGCTTCCGCGATAGTGTTCGTAAGCCACCTCCAGCCCGCTGATGATGCTGGTGACCGCGGTAAGCAGGGCAAGACTGCGCTGAAACCGTCCTTCGCGGATGTGGTTGGAGACAACCTCGAGATCACGCTCCGCCGTCGATAGCGATCGCTCTGCGCTATTTGGCATCGGTTAGATGACCTCTCTGACTTTGTCGACGCCGATGGTCTTGACGATTTTGAGTGCATTCTTCTGGCCGCGTACGAGGGCCTTCGCGAAGTGCAGCGCTTGCTCTGTGGTGACCTTTCCCGGCATGGGAGGCTCATTGGGATCGACCACGGCTTGCACCACCGTGGGCCCGCGATGAGAAAGAGCGTCGCGCAGGATGTGCTCGGCATGCTCCGGACGCTCAATGGTGTACCCCTGAGCACCGCAGGCTGTCGCGACCATGGCAAAGTCGATGGGCTCGAGCTGCACGCCGTACTGGGGATTTCCTTCCAGGATCATCTGTTCCCACTTGATTTGACCGAGAACGTTGTTCTTGATCACGATCACGCAGACCTGCAGGTTGTACTTGACCAGCGTGGCGATCTCGCCCATAAGCATGGTGAGACCGCCATCGCCGACGACGCACACCACCTGCCGGCCCGGATAAGCTACGGCAGCGCCAATGCTGTATGGGAGACCATTGGCCATGGTTGCCAGCGAGCCGGATAAGGAGAACTGCATCGATCCGCGGATGTCCACATACCGAGCCGTCCAGGTCGCGATGGTGCCGCTGTCGGAAGAGACGATCGCGTCATCGTTCAGCAGCCTGTTCAGCGTATGCGTGACCACCTGCGGTTTCATCGGCATATCAGGTCGCGTACCGCGCTCTTCCATCAGCTCGAACCAGGACTTCATGCGCTCCTGCGACTTCTTCAGGAACTTGCCATTCTTCTTCTTGAGCAACGGCAGCAGAGCAGGAAGGATGCTCTTTGCATCTCCTAGCAGGCCGACGTCTACTGGATGGCGAAGCCCAATGCGGGTGGGATCGATCTCGATCTGCACACACTTTGCCTGCCCTGGCTTCGGTAAGAATTCTATGTATGGGAAGCTGGTGCCGATCATGACGAGCGTGTCGCACTCCTCCATCGCATCCACGGAGGGAGCCGTGCCAAGTAGGCCGATCCCGCCGGTAGTGTAAGGGCTGCGATCCGGCAGGACCTGCTTGCCGAGCAATGCCTTGACCACCGGCCCTCCGACGATCTCCGCCAGCTGGGCAATCTGTTCCCCACAGCCGAGCGCGCCCCGCCCGCAGAAGATAACGACCTTTGAGCCGGCGTTGATAACGTCTGCCGCCTTCTGCAGCACGGATGGTGCAGGCTTGGCGGACTGGCCCACCTTGTAGTCGCCGCTATGATGCGGCACGTTTGCGCTGCTGCGATGCTCGTTGGAAACCTTCCATTCCTGGATGTCTTTGGGAATACAGATGTGCGCAACACCGCGGCGTCCGTAGGCCGAGCGCACTGCCATATCCACGACATTGATCGCATGCGGAGCGCTGTTGATGCGCTGGTTAAAAACGGTCACATCCATGAAGAGCTTGTCGAGATCCACATCCTGCTGGTAATCCATGCCGATCATGTCGGAGAAGGTGTGGCCGGTTATGGCAAGCACGGGCTGTTGATCACACTTGGCGTCGTACAGTCCATTGAGAAGATGGACTCCTCCGGGGCCGGAGGTAGCGCAGCAGACACCCAGGCGGCCTGTGTACTTAGCATATCCGACGGCCGCGAAGGCGGCGGCTTCTTCATGCCGGACCTGAATGAACTTCAGCTTGTCCTGGTGGGTTCGCAGCGACTCGAAGAATCCATCGACGCCATCGCCAGGAAACCCGAAGATCGTGTCGACCCCCCACTCCACCAGCCGCTCCACGACCAGGTCTGAAATCTGCTTCGCCATTTTTCATCTCCTTTGCGTACCTGTATTCGCGACGCCACATGTCCAGGTCAAAATCCACACGCGGCCCCTTACGAGACCAGAAACTTAGTTACGTCCTTTTCCTTAAGCTCGAGGCCCATACCCGGCCGAGATAGATCCGGAGACATCACTCCGTCGACAGGTTCACAAAAACCATCGAAGAACATCCGTTCGATGCGAACGTGGTCGTGAAAGTACTCCATATGGACGGCCCGCGGAACCGCGCAACATACATGTAGATGCATGCTGGGACCGCAGTGCGAGGAGAGCGGCAGGTTCGCCGCCCAACAGAGCGACGCAGCGTGCATAAATCCGCTGATGCCTCCACAGCGCGTGGCGTCCGCCTGCAGAATGGTTACCGCCTCGGCATCCACCATTCGCCTGAAGTACCACGCGGTATAGCCATACTCCCCTGCCGCTATATCCATGTGGAGAGGCGCCTGTTCGCGCACCTGACGCAGGCCGGTCAGATTATCCGAACTGACGGGCTCCTCAAACCAGCGAACACCTTCAGCAGCGAACTCATGCGCAAATGCGATGGCCTGGGCGACTGTATAGGAGCCATTGGCATCGACGAAGAGTCCGACCTGGTCTCCAACTGCCTTTCGCGCAATCCGCACGCGTCGAGGATCGTCGCCGGGGTGCGTCCCGATCTTCATCTTGACCATGCGCAAACCTTGAGCAGCCCATCCTCCAAGCTGCCGTTCCAACTGCTCATCGTTGTAAGAAGTGAACCCTCCGCTGCCATATACGGGTATGCCCGCGCGCACGCTTCCGAGTACGTGAACCATAGGCAGGTTCAATAAACGGGACTTGAGATCCCATAAACAGAGATCGATCGCCGAAACAGCCATGCTGGAGATGCCGGTCTCCCCGGAGTTGCGAACCTGCGCGTAAAGATCCAGGAGGATGGACGCATGGTCGAAGACTTGCCTGCCATCGACGCACTTCTGAAGCAGTGACTTGACCAGAGCGCCGGTGGCGCCATCGGCGTACGTGTATCCCAGGCCGCGCACGTCCCCCGCGCTCAGCTGAACGAGCACCATGGTTGTACTGTTCCACGAGAACGTGCCATCTGCTTCGGGAGCATCGGTAGGAATGGTGTAGACCTTCACGCTGCTTGCCGAAATGGTGGTGCCCTGCTGCGACATAAAAAGACCTAAAACTCCCGGCCCCTGATTCCTGGTGTTACTCGGGAAGATTCATTGCGTGAATGGGCTGAGTTGACCGGCCGCTAGCGCCGCGCAGGAGGACTCCTATACTGGAGCTGCAGGGAGCGAACGCTGCGCGGAAGCCGGGCAAATACGCGGTGCTGTGAGCATGGCGTTCAACGCAGATTGCCACGCTTTCCCCCAATATTTGGTTTAGACACGAACCCTCTCCGCAGGGATGCCAAACAAAACGAATCTGCATCCCACGGAATGGAAAGGCGCTCGTCTGAGCGTTCGGTCAAAGAATGAAACAGCCTCTTGTCGTTGTCGTGACCGGCTCCTCAGCGGGCCTCGGCCGGGCAGTCGCCCATGCTTTCGCAAAGCGCGGAGCCAAAATAGGCTTGATTGCAAGAAATCCAGAGGCACTGGAAGCCGCCAAGCAGGAATGCGAGGATCTGGGCGGGCGGGCGCTCGTGCTGCCAACCGACGTCTCTGACGCCGAGGCCGTCGATGCCGCCGCCAGCAAAGTCGAGGAGGCATTCGGCCCCATAGATGTCTGGGTGAATGACGCGATGGTTAGCGTGTTCTCTCCCGTAAAGAAAATGGAGGCTGCGGATTACAAACGGGTCACAGAGGTGCTGTATCTCGGCTTTGTGCACGGCACCATGGCAGCGCTGAAACGCATGCTGCCGCGCGACCGGGGTACGATTATCCAGATCGGCTCGGCCCTGGCCTATCGATCCATCCCGCTCCAGTCCGCGTATTGTGCTTGCAAGCATGCCATCAACGGCTTTACGGACTCCCTCCGGTGCGAGCTCATCCATGACAACAGCAATGTCAAAGTGACAGCCATCCACATGCCTGCCATGAACACCACCCAGTTCAACTGGGTCAAAAATCGGCTGCCCAACGATACCCAGCCGGTGCCCCCGATCTATGAGCCCGAACTGGCAGCTGAAGTTGTCGTGGCAGCAGGATTCGCAAGCAACCCCCGGCGAGAGTACTGGGTCGGAACCTCCACCGTAATGGCCATCGTGGGACAGAAAATTGTTCCAGGGCTCCTGGACCTCTATCTCGGGAAGACAGGATACAAGTCACAGCAGATTCCGAATGAGCCGAAAGATCCCAACGCCCCGAACAATCTGTACAGCTACGTTCCCGGCACACACAGCGCTCGCGGGAAATTCACCAATCGCTCCAGGAGCACGAGCGCCGAGGTTTTCCTGGTTCTGAATCGCAATTGGTTCGCGCTAGGTGCAGCGGCATTGTGCGCCATAGCTGGCGCCGCCACAATTGCAAGAAGGAAGGCGTTGTGACGGATAGCTCTCCTACCGCCGGCGCCAGCGGGGACAACCAGCCGCTGCTGCTGGCTTCCACCTCTATTGCGCTGGCCAGCCTTATGCCGGTCGCTCTGTATCAGTCGAGATTGATTCCAGCTCTCCCGGATCCTTCCCTGCGCATCTTCGATTCTGAACGGATTACCAAATCGAAGACCGCGCATCCTCTCGGTATTCCAGATGGGTGGCTGGGCCTCGCGAGCTTTGGAACAACATTCGTGCTCGTTCTTCTAGGGCGACGCAATTCGACTGCCAGGAAGCTCTTGGGAGTGAAGTTGTGTGGGGATGCATCCGTGGCCGCCTTCAATGCGGTTCGCCAGATCGTGGAATTCCGGAAGCTATGCTCCTGGTGCACAGCGACAACGCTCTCAGCGGCAACAATGGCCTATGCAGGCCGCGGCTCCATTGCCGAAGCGGCATATGCAGGATTGTCGCTGGCACGGCAGGTTAGGAACCATCTTCTCTGTGGAGAGGTCGAGTCATTCGGAGGCAAATGGCTTACAAAAGGCAGGAGTTGCTAAAACGAACAGACAGAGCGGTAACGATCATTTTCCAAAAACCATCGCACCGCCCAGGCTACCTTGATAAACGAGGGCCAGGAGCGCGACGAACCCGAACGTCAAATACGTCCAAGTGGGCGGTATGGCGCGCCTATGAAATCTCCAACGCCATACCGCGAGCACAATGAACAACAGCGCCGCCGCCGTGCCGAGCCATTGATGGACCATGATGAGCTTCGCAGGGAGTTGATTTGCCTCAGTGCTCTTCCACCACCATCCTGCAAAAACTGTCAGCGGAGTGATGGCTGCTTCGTAAACCATCATCCATAATCCAACCGTATGCAGTGCTTGCCGCCGAAGCAAGCGACCCAGCAGATCGCTCAGAACAGCAAGAGGCAGTAGGGCAGCCGTGAAGTTCACCAGGATGGGATGGAACTCTTCAGGTCTCCTGGGCGGAGACCAACGTAAGCTTTCCTCCTCCTCTTTGCCCGGTGCTCCCTCGTGCTCGTGCTGTCCAGATTCTCCGGTCTGCGCGACGACGAGTTGCGCAGTCATATTGGGGTGAGGCCCGCAGTGATAGGCAATGGTTCCAGCCTTACTGATCGTGGTCTGCCAGGAGCTGCCGGGCGCGATTGGACCGGAATCGAAGCTGCCGTCACTCGCCGTGGCCGTGTGAGTGAAGATGTCCTCGTTCTTCCACTCGACCGTGTCGCCCGCTTTGACGTTCAGCGTAGCCGGTTCAAAATGCATCTGCTTGATAATGACGATTTGGTGGGAGGGTCCGGTCGCCGCGTGTGCTGAGAAGCAACAAGTGAGGGCTATCACGCCGGCAGCAGCGACACGAAGGCCGAACCGCAGAAGGGCTGCAGGCGAAACGGCCGTCGTTGATCGATTCGCCTGTAGCATGGAGGTCCTCATGGCCGGAGCACGTTCTAATGACTGCTGCCCTGCAAGGACTGCTGCAACTGCTGGGCGTGTTGCAGATGGCCTTGTAACACTGGCGCTGCGTTCTGGAGCGCCGACTTCAGTTCGGCATTTTTCGCATTCGGGATAAGCGTGTTGGTCGCAGCATCAATTACGGCCTGGTGAAAGGCGATTTCGTGCGACACATATTCGCGATCGAAGTCACTGCCTTTCAGGCCATTGAGCTTCTTGCTTTCCTCAGCCGCCTGCTGCTTCAGTTGCTTTGCCGTGTCGCTGGTCTGCTCTTTCGCGCCGAGTTTGTTCGCGAGATCGGTAACGGATTTTTCCAGGTTGGTGTGATCAGAAATCATCTGGTTCGCGAATTCTTTCACCTGCGGATTCGTGGATTTCCTCAGCGCGAGCCTCGCCTGATCGATATCGATCCGGTTGGCCGTCTGCACAATGCCGACGATTTGTGGGTCTGTCGGGACCTGAGCGTTGGCCATCGTTCCTAAGGCGAACGTGAATGCCAACCCAAGAACCGCACTCGATAGCTTTTTCATTTGTTTGCTCCTCGATTGAATGACATAGACATCTGTTATTCGCGTGCCGCAGAACTCTGGTGCATATCAGACCGGCGCGCTTTCCTGATCAGCAAGCCTGCCGAACAGAGCTGCCACGACTCGATCGGAGGGTGATGCCTCAAAGACCTCAGTGCGACGCGACACAGCCCGTAGTTGTATCGGCGCCTGATGATTTCGTATGCGCCGGTTACACCAGGTAGTACGCGCTTGACGAGACCTCCGTCGCTCCAACACTCAAGCGCGGCGCGGCTCACGGTGGGTGACATGGCATATCCATTTCGGCCCTGTACATTGCCGAATGCAAATCCTCGGCTACCTAAGAGAGTTCTCGCCTCGCAAACGGTTACACAAAGAGCTGGGCGGAATTACGGGTCGGACCTGGATTGCATTCCTCGTTCCGAACGATTCACCCCAACGGCTGCCCACCGCGATAATCAAGGAGTTCCGTCTCGCCACCTGCAAATTTCCTTGCATCAACGAGATCCGGGGACTGGATTCCGAACAGCCGGGACGAGCATCGTAGATTGCCGCTGGTCGCCTGACTGCAGAAGCCATGTTGCTAGATTCGCTGCATCTCCCTATTACTGGTTCGCTAAGAACGTCTGGCGCGCCTGGATGCGAAGACCACATGAGGTGCACGCATGTGCCGGCAGCAGATCAGGCTCGATTGCCGGAGGAACTTGCGGCACTTTTAGAAGGGGCCACCGCCCAACATCGTTAAATAGCCTCCAAACGCCAAAACGGCTTCCGAAGTCATATCGGAAAGCCGTTTAGTATCAGCAAGAACTTGGTTGCGGGGGCGGGATTTGAACCCGCGACCTTTGGGTTATGAGCCCAACGAGCTACCGGGCTGCTCCACCCCGCAAACCAAGTATACGTCGCATGAAAATCGGGGTCAAACCAGCGCCGTCTTTGGGCCGCAGTGTGCTGCTTTGGCTGGGGTCGTTCCAAGCGGCGGTTCAGCTAAGTTTCTGTTCCGCTAACCGTAACTTTCTGCTGGAATCCGAGTCTGCACCGATACGGGCCCGTGCGATCTGATCCGCGGGCTCGCAGGTTCGGAGGGTTCGTCATGTACCGCAGTTTCTTCCGGAGCAGATTGGGGCTGCAGGCAGCGGCACTCACTGGAGTGCTGGGCTGCAGCATCTTTGCCGCAGCGCAGGCGCAGGACTCCGCGGCCGGCAAACAGGACCGGAGTCCCGCGCCCAGCACCACCAAAGTGTCGGACGCGCAGGTGGAGGCAAATGTTTTGAAATCGCTGGCCGGCGCATCAGATCTGGCCAACCAGCCCATCACCACCACAACCGTCTTCGGCGTTGTGACCCTCAGCGGATCGGTCCAATCCGAGGCATTGCGCAGCGAGGCGGAAAACCTTGTAGCGCGCACCTCCGGCGTGCAGAAGGTGGTGGATGAAATGAACCTGAGCGATGAGACCGCCGCCGCTGGCGCCGACTCCTCGCAAGCGCAGTCTCCCGTGCCGCCTGAGCAGAACGAGGATGCGCAACAGCAGCAGAGCGCGCCACCTCCGCCATCTGCGAACGAAGGCCAGAATCAGCCGTATGGCAACCATGCTCCGATGCCGAATTATCCCGGAGCTCCGGAGTACTCACAGCGGCCGTACGATGGCCGGCAACAGCCGCCTCCGCCTCCCGGTTACAACCAGCCCGGGTACGGCTATCCCCAGCAACAGCAATCGTACGGAGCGCCCGGCTATGGACCGTATCCGCAACAGCCGTACGACAATCAACGGCCTTACGGGCAGCAGCCGAACTACGGACCGAATCAGCAGCCATATGGCCAGGCGCCCTCTTACGGACACGGCCAGCAGCCCTACTATGCTCCCCAGCAGAATCCCTATGGCGGCCAGCAGGCGGGCGTCCGCGTTACAGTCCCCAACGATGCACTGCTGCGGATCCGTATAAACCAGCCGCTGGACAGCGGCCGCTTGCAGCCTGGAGAGCGTTTCGACGGGGTAGTGGTAAACGACGTTGCGGCCGACGGTGCGATTGCCATTCCTCGAGGAGCAGCGGTCGAAGGCACGGTCGTCGATGCGCAATCCTCCGGGGCCTTGAAGGGCCGCGGCGAGCTCTCGCTCCAGCTCACCTCGGTCACGCTTGGCGGCACGATTTATCCCATCGTCTCCGACGTCTGGGCGCACCACGGAGGCGACAAAACCAGCGAGACGGTGGATAAGACTGCGGTGGGCGCGGGCTTGGGAGGCATCATCGGCGCAGCGGCGGGTGGCGGTCCCGGAGCGGCGGTCGGGGCCGGCGTGGGCGCGGCCATCGGGATCGGCTCTTCTGCAGCTTCGGGCAACGGGCAGGTGTACATCCCCGCGGAAGGCCTCTTGACCTTCCATCTCGCGCAGCCCGTCACGGTGGCCACTGTTTCCCAGGTGGAGATGGAGCGGCTGGCGCAGGCGGCTGGTCCCGTGCGTGGGGCTCCGCCGCAACTCCAGCGGCGGTATCCGCCGTCGGTTTACGTCGGCCCGGGCTACTATTACGGCCCGTACTATCCCTACTACTACTATCCCCGCCCGTACTACCGGTACCGTTGATGGCGGCGGGTGCGAATGTCTCCGTAAGGCCGCTTCGGCGGCCTTCTCTTTTTAGCTGATTGAGGGACAGGTTCCGTAGCTGAAATGGCCGGGCAGTCCCGCGACTAAGCTGATTTATACTTAAGTCTTGCCCTGCGATGGACTCCATGCTCCTTGGAGCGCAGTTGGGTTCCCGCAAAATCAAAGGCAGAGGCGCAGCATCGATAGGGACCGGCAGGTTTGTGCGGTCTGAACCCGCGGTGGTTCAGACGTGAACCAATGCCAGGCATCTCGCGCGAAACCAGGGTTGGCAGTCAAGAATGATTCGGATTCTCCAGCAAGACACCAAAGCAACCAAGATTCTGTTCGGCGTTATCATCGCTGCCACGATTATCTTCATGGTGGCCTACCTCGTTCCCGGACTGATGTCCGATAGCGGAACCGAGGATGCCACGGGCGTCTACGCCACCGTGCATCCTCCCGGAATATGGGGACGCCTGTTTGGCCCGGATACCCAGGTCAGCACGGACCAGGTGAACCGCACCGCGAGGCGGATGCTGGTCCAGCAGCACATTCCGGACAGCATGGCGCAGCAGTTGATGCCCATGGTGCTGCAGCGCGCCGGAACCATTTCGGTCGAACAGGCCATTCTGCAGCAGGAGGCGGACCGGCTGCATCTTCAGGTCTCCAATGAAGACCTTCGCAACTTCCTCCGCACCGGCCCCTTTGCGCCGTACCTGTTCCCTAACGGGCAGTACGTGGGCGATGACGCCTACATCAACTTCATCAACCAGATGATCGACCCGCAGCTGTCGCGCACGGACTTTGAGAAGCAGCTGAAGCAGGATCTCGAGCTGCAGCGGCTGCAGTCACTCATCACCGGCGCCGTCACAGTGCCGGACAATGCCGTTCGTCAGGCCTACATCCAGGCCGGCACCAAGGTGAAGTTTGACTACGCGGTGATATCCGCCGAGGACGTGAAGAAGACCATCAATCCGAGCGACGCGGACCTGCAGACATTCTTCAAGCAGAACGCCGCCCGCTACGCGAACGCGATTCCGGAGACGCGCAAGATCCAGTACGTGGCGTTTACGGCTGCCAACCTGCCCGGCGGCAAGCCGCAGGTGACCGATGCTGAGATCCAGTCCTACTACAACTCACACCTGGCTGAGTACAAGACAGAAGAGCAGGTGAAGACCCGGCACATCCTGATCAACTCGAAGGCAGGCGCCGACGCCCAGTCCGACAATGCCGCGAAGGCGAAGGCGGAGGACGTGCTGAAGCAGTTGAAGGCTGGCGGCAACTTCGCCGAACTGGCCAAAAAGTATTCCGAGGATCCGGGCAGCAAGGATCAGGGCGGCGAGCTTCCGCTGATGCCGACTGCGGGCCTGGATCCGGCCTACGCGAAGGCGGCGATGGCCCTCAACCCCGGCCAGACCTCCGGGCTGGTCAAGTCGCAGTTTGGGTACCACATCATCCAGACCGAGCAGAAGCAGCCCGCCGGCACCAAACCGCTGAGCGAGGTGAAGGACTCGATCGTGCAGGTCCTCGAGCAACAGAAGGCTGGACAGGCAGAGCAGCAGTTCGCCGGTCAGCTTGCGGACGATGCCCGCAAGAACGGCATGGAGAAAGCTGCAGCCGCACATGGGCTGCACGTGGTCACCACCGATTACGTCGCGCGCGATGGCGTGATTGGCGGCCTGTCCGACGCCTCTTCCCTGCTCAATCAGGCGTTCTCTGCCAGCAAGGGTGCTGCGCCTGCAACCGTCTCCACCGGCGATGGCTTTGCCGTCTTCCAGGTGCTCGACGTGAAACAGGCCCACGCGCCTGACTTTGCCGCGTACAAGTCGCACATCCTCGATGACTACCGCAACGAGCGCGCCCCCGTAATTATCCAGGACGAGCTCCGCAAGCTGGATGACCGCGCCAAGGTGCTCAACGATCTGAAGAAGGCTGCTGCCGAGTTTAAGATTCCCGTCAAGTCCAGCGATCTCGTGGGACAGGACGGCCAGATTCCCGACCTCGGAGCCATGACCGGCGGCGCAGCGGTTGCGTTCTCGCTGCCTAAGGGAGCCATCTCCGGCCCGATCAGCACGGCGGACGGCGGAGCCGTCCTCTCCGTCACCGACAAGCAGGAGCCGAGCGCGGACGAGATCGCCAAGAACTTCGATCGCATGCGCGACCAGCTTCTCAGTGAGCAACGCGATCAGATGTTCAACGTGTTCGTGGGCACTCTGGCCAAGCGGTATGAGGATGGCAGGGGAATCCGGCTGTCCAGGCAGGCACAATCGCCAGCCAGCTAAAGACTCATTGAATACTCGCCTGGGGCCTGTCCTCCGCCGGTTGTGCTCGCCGGCAGTGGGCAGGCCCTCTGGTTTGCAAGCTTCAATATCCAGTGGGCAAAATTGCCCGCTGCTGCATCTCAAGCAAAAGATCGCTGAAGGATCGGGGATGAATCAGGACCGCCTCTGTGGAGTCTTATTGCATGTCACGTCGCTGCCCTCGCTTGGGGGCGTGGGTGACTTCGGCCCCGCGGCCTATGAGTTCATCGATTTTCTGGTCTCCGCCAAACAGCGCCTGTGGCAGGTGCTTCCGCTCGGACCCACGGGCTATGGCAGCTCCCCGTACTCGGGCCTCTCGGCCTTCGCAGGTAATCCGGTGCTGCTCTCGCTGGAACGGCTGGTGGGAGATGGCCTGCTCGCGCCAGCCCTGCTCGAATCGGTGCCCGGCCCCGGCGGGCCGGCTGACTTCGGTACGGCGTGGGAGTGCAAGATGCCCCTCATCTACGACGCCGCATCCAACTTCCTTGACCGGGCAAGCGAAATCCAGCGCGCCGAGTTCCTCAAATATTGTGAGCAGAACATCTCATGGCTACCGGACTACGCCATGTTCAACGTGCTCCGCCGACGCTTCGGCTACCGGAGCTGGAATGAGTGGCCGGAGGAATTCGCGCTGCGCAACCAGCAGACTCTCTCGCAGACCATGAATGAGTGCAGCCGGGAGCTCGCGATGGAGCAGGCGGTCCAATACCTCTTCCATCAGCAGTGGACCGCATTGCGCGAGTACGCGAACGAGCACGACGTCCGCATCCTCGGCGACGTCGCCATCTTCGTCAGCTACGACAGCGCGGATGTGTGGACTAACCCGGAGATATTCGAGTTGGACGAGCAGCGCCGCATGATCCGCGTCTCCGGCGTGCCGCCTGATTACTTTTCCGCCTCCGGGCAGCGCTGGGGCAATCCTCTCTATCGCTGGGACATCCTGCGCGAACGAGGCTTCGACTGGTGGGTGGCACGCATGCGCCGCGCGCTCGCGCTGCACGACCTGGTGCGGCTGGATCACTTCCGCGGCTTCGAGGCTTATTGGTCGATCGCCGCCGAGGAAGACACCGCCATGCATGGGCATTGGGTCAAGGCTCCGGGCAATGACCTCTTCCAGCGACTGCGTGAGCTGCTGGGAGACCTGCCTTTCGTCGCCGAAGACCTGGGCCTCATCACACCGGAGGTGGAAGACCTACGCGAGCGCTTTGCCATGCCCGGTATGCGCATCCTGCAGTTCGGATTCGGCGAACGTGGCTCGCATGTTTATCTTCCCCACAACTACGTTCCCAACACCGTGGTTTACACCGGCACTCACGACAACAACACCACGCTGGGCTGGTGGCGCGATACGGCAACGCCCATTGAAAAAGCAAACATTGAGTCGTACCTT
>Ga0207667_10001460_pt1 | contig 29657 bp, 30 predicted proteins | sample KBSCornC52_FD_184301 | JGI IMG/M metagenome (GOLD analysis project Ga0207667, IMG submission 184301) | Corn rhizosphere microbial communities from Kellogg Biological Station, Michigan, USA - KBS Corn C5-2 (SPAdes) (version 2) | ecosystem: Host-associated > Plants > Roots > Rhizosphere > Soil ...
TTAAAATAAGTAATTCGGCGGCGCGGATATAGCCGCCTTTTTCTAACGGGTTCTGGCTGCGCCGGATCGTGCCGATAACCTTATCCTGGCCGTCGACTAAATCTAGCAGCTCCTCTTCTTCGCCCGTCATGCCCGAATTATATGCCCGTTACAGACTTGAATACAAACTTTTTAAGAACTCGACGTTTTCCTGCTGGCAATGGAACAGATGCCGGCCTTCTTCGGTCATATACTTATGGTGAGTAATCCTCTTTATCTGATGCCTGATGAAGGCCTGAAGGGCCTGGCCGGCCAGTTCGATTCCCGGGTTGGTTTCGGCAAAGAAGCGCCGCGCCGTATCCCAATACTGGGCTTTGGGCAGTCCGAACGACGACAGATCGGCGTCGGCCATCAGCATGGTCAGATAATCATCCGGCGAAGCGGATTGTTCGATACGGTGATTAGCGACTGCTTTGACCCTGGTAGCGGCGATGGCTCTTTTGACTTGGTTGATATCGGTTTGAGAAAGTATGCCAAGGACCAGGTTCATATGCCGGACGGCCAGTTCGGCGCTGAGTTCTTCGCTGTCTTGGTCGTCCTCGTGGACGGCATCATGGTAAGCGGCAGCGATCATCAGCGCATCATGCTGGTCGTGAGTGATCTTGCCGGCCGCGACAGCGGCATCGGCCAGTAGGCCGGCGGAAGTCACGACCATCAGAGTATGCTCCGGCCCGTGGTATGGCTTGGGGTTAGGGCTGTCCGGCCCATAACATCTATTGACGGTATTTAAACCTCGGGATATCAAAGCCCGCACGGCACGCTCGCGCGGGGATTCAGGCCTGGGGGAGTTTTCCATTTATAATATTTTGACATCTTATTAATAATTTGTCGATTTAATAACTCCCTGATGATTGATTGAGAAGCCCAGGGGCCGGCGCGAACGCCGACCCGCTGGGTTTCCCGGTACTGCCCGCTGAAGGGACTGGCCCTTCAGCTTTTTCGGGACCGCCTCCGGCCCCAGTCTTCAACCCCACTCGGCGACGAGCTTCCAGACATCGTTGATCCGGAAGACCGCCGAATGCGGCGGATCGCAGGCACCGGTTACCAGATACTCCGGCTTGATGCCCTTGTTCCACTTCTTGGGATGCGGATCGTATCGCCAAGGATGCAGGAAGACCGACCAGTCGTTACCCGACAGGGTACGGGCCGCCACTAGGCGATAGACGAAGGTGCCGTAGTGCATACGGATCACGGCGTAGCTTCGCCCGACCCGCAGCTGCCCGACCAGGCAGAACGGATGCTTGCGGGTGGTGCGATGGCCGGCCATGCCGACCGTGCCGCCCTGCCCCGGCAAGCTGTTGTTCCATTGCATGTCCTGCTGGTAGAAGGCCGGGCCATACATCAGGCTCTTGCTGGCCTCGGTGTCCATGTCGGGCTCCCAGCCCCGGAAAACCGGGGTTTTGAGTCCGATGGCGCCGATAGTGAGCGTGCCGGCCGGTCTGAGCATGGGCCCTACGGCCGGCGGAGGAGCCGCGTACGGGCAGCGGGCGGCCGAAGCCGCCCGGCTGTCCGTCACTGCGGAGGTGGAGCTGATGATGCTCGCCGCGGCCAGCACCAGGCCTGCCGCTAGCGCCCGCTTCATCAGAACGTGTAGCTCTGATTGGTCGGCGGATGCGCCGGCCGGTGGTACACCGGCTTCTTGGGCACGTGCGGCCGGGCGTGATGCGCCGGCGGCTTGGTGACGACCTTGCCCGGGACCGTGGTCGTAGGACCGGTCACCGTCTTGCCCGGAACGGTCGCGGTCGGCCCGGTGACGGTCGAACCCGGAACCGAGACAGTCGGGCCGGTAGTGGTCGACCCGGGCACCGACGACGTCGGACCGGTCACCGTCTTGGTCGTAGTGGTCGTGACGGTGGTCGTCTTGGTGGTCGTGGTGGTGCAGTGCTCCTTGCACGGCGGCGGCCCACAGTCGTGCTTGCAGGGCGGCGGGCCGCAGTGGTGCTTGCACGGCGGTTTGCAGTCGTGCTGGCAGGGCGGCGGACCGCAATCGTGCTTGCACGGCGGCGGAGGACTGCCGTTGCAGCCCGGCTTGTGGCCGAAGCCGTTGTCGTTGCCGTGGTTGCCCTTGCCCTGGTTGTCACCGCAGTTGCCGTGACCGCCGCCATTGTGGACGCACGGATCACCGCCGTGGGCTGGTGGGCATTCGGACGACGTATCGTCGCCGCTACTACCGGGATTGCCGTTGTGGCCGTTCCCGTTCTGTGACGGCTGGGTGGAGTGGCCGTTGCCATTCCCCTGGCCATGACCGTTACCGGCCAGAGCCAGCGCCGCGAAACCGCCCATGGCGAACAAGGCGATGACGGCGGCCGTTAAAAGCGCCTTCCTCACGGAGGACCCCCTTTGGGTTGGATAGTACCGGGATGTACGACAGACTCCAAGAAACTAAAAGCCTTGCCGGCGTTTGACGGCAAGACCTGATTCACTGTTCCGGAGTATGCGCAACCCCACAGTACCCCCGCCACACCTTTAAAGCTGTTAAATCCTGTACCGCCGCTTTGTAAGGTTTCAGACATTGCGGGGTTATAATAGATGGATGGACCCCGCCCAGAATGACCTTAACCTGCGTTATACCTCCCCGATAGTGGTATCCGACGGCCACGTAGTGGTTATAAATGACGAAGGCGTACCCAGCCTGATGTTTTTCCAGGCCCGCGAACAGCACGACGGCCATCTGCACGCCGACGTGGTGGCCGCCGTGCGGCTAAATAAGATAGACGACCTTAAAGCGCTGGTTAAAGCCATCAACGACACCATCAAACGCCACCAAGACCGCGAGCCCTAACTACTATAAGGAACCCTTTCGCGGTTCCTTATCGCGCCGGGCAAAAAGTGTGATTTTTGCTCGGGCTATCTTCCGGAGAAGCATAGTGATTGACTATTGCGCTTACGTTTATTTTGTGTTGTAAAATTGTTTTAAAGTATTGACCGCTACTCTTCGGTGGCGATAGTATCAGGTTAGGCGACAGCCATGCTCGCAAGGTATGACTGACAGCTTATAAATTTGTGAGTCGCAGTAAGTTCGGATCTTATAGAAAGCCCGCCGTTCTAGACAGCCGGCTTCACTAGGGAGAAGAAGGTCTTCTGACGAAACAGTGCGCTGGATGCGGACGTTCCATAAACGACCGCCTGCAGCGTGCCTTCGCCGGGGCAAAGGAGACAGGCTGTACAGCGTCCGGCCGGACGTTACAATTCCGAGAGATATCTAGGAAGTACGGCTGAAAATGCAATCGGCGCTTTAAACCCCGCACCTAGGCAGTGCCGGGGTTTTTTGAATATAAGACACCCCTTTCGGGGATGCGGCTCTGTTAATTAAGTAACATACCTTTGTGTCCGTTTGGGCTATATTTATCGTCATGAGGGAGCCAGAGTCCAATTATTTGAAAGAGATAAACCAGCTGTTTGCCGGCGGGCGCCCTAAAACCTACCCCAAGAACCAGCTGATCCACTATCAGGGCGACCCCTTGAATCAAATCTACTTGGTAAAAAGCGGCTTCGTAAAAGCCTATACGATCTTGGAATCCGGCGATACCCGGACCATCCTGCTGCTGGCGGCCGGCGACATCTTTCCCCTGGCCTTCGCTTCGACCATGGACTGGAGCGACTATAACATCCATTATTTCTACCAATCCCTGGTCAATACCGAGCTGATGGTCCTGCCGGCCCAGCAGTTAAATGAACAGATACGCTCCGATCCGGCGGCCATGAACACATATATGGCTTACTTGTCAGCTAGCAACGAGATCATCATGAACCAGCTGGAGGTAATGAAGAATAAGAAAGCCATCGACAAGGTCTGCATGCTGCTTCCCTATCTAATATCCAAGTCCGGAAAACAAATCAAGCCTCATGTCTACGAACTGCAGCTGAAGCTGTCGCACCAGGAGCTGGCCGACCTATCCGGTGTCACCCGCGAGACCACCACCACGCTTATCAAACAGTTGGAAAAGCTGGACATCATCGACCAAAAACATGGCAAGTGGCATGTTGACACCGCCGCCCTGGATAAAGTCTTGGAGGATAAGCGTTAAGGAGTTGTTGTAACAATCCTTACTGTTTCTATGGGCCGGTCGGCCCATAGTGGAATCCGCCGGGTTTTGAGAGAGAAAAATGGAGATAAATTAATGACAGCCGAAGACAATCAAGGGCTTGAGATTATCAGCCCGGTTTTCCGCAACGGGTCGTCTATCCCGCCGCAATATACCTGCCGCGGCCAGAACGTCAATCCGCCTATGAATATCTTTGACGTGCCCGCCGGCACCCAAAGCCTGACGCTTATAATGCACGACCCGGACGCCGTCAGCGGCGATTACCTGCACTGGCTGGTCTGGGACATCCCCCCCGGGACCGAATCGATACCGGTCAATAGCGTACCCGTCGGCGCCGTCCAAGGACAGAACGGCGGTGGTCAGACGGGCTATACCGGCCCTTGCCCGCCCAAAGGCACCGGCACGCACCATTATATTTTTGATTTTTACGCGTTGGACACCACGCTGGATCTGCCGAACGGCTCCGGCATCCAGGATGTCATAAAAGCCCAGGCCGGTCACGTACTGGACCACTGCGAGTTAGTCGGGATCGTCGAGGCCGAGCCAGCTTAAAAGATAACTCTTCAAAAACCCGACTTAAACTGGAGAATAGTTGACGTGACAGGCGCCGATACCGGTCTTTTGGACGTATTTCTGATGATATTCCTCGGCCGGCCACCATTTGCCGGCCGGTTCCAGCGTGGTGACTATCGGTTTTTTGTAGCCGCCGGAGCCATTTAATTCTTCGATAAGGGCGACGGCCTCCCGCTTTTGGTCTTCGTCTGAATAAAAAACGGCCGAACGGTAGTTGTCGCCGACATCCGGCCCCTGGCGGTTCAGCTGGGTGGGGTCGTGCATCTGGAAAAATTGTTTCAGCAATGTCTGATAAGAGACTTTTTCCGAATCAAAAACGACTTTGACGGCTTCGGCATGGCCGGTACCGTGCGTGCAGACCTGTTCGTAGGTGGGATGATCCACGTGGCCGCCGATGTAGCCCACCTCCGTTTCCAGCACGCCGGGAACCTGGTCGAAATAATCCTGGACCCCCCAGAAACACCCGGCCGCGAATATCGCTGTTTGCTTACTCATGCTCTGATTATACTCGCGAGACGAACGGGTTGTCTTTGATATAGAACCGCCAAGGCCGGTCGGCGGCCTTAGTGATACCGATGCGCGGCGCGGCCACGATTTCCTCATCTTTGAGCGGCTCGCCGGGCCGCAGCAAAATACTTGACTTGTTAAGTATTTGTCCGGATAAGGAAGTGTCGAAAATCCCCAATGCTTGAGCTAGTTTGCCCGGACCGTTTGTTAGCTTATTTATGTCACGTATACCTCTGTTAGTTTGCATTATTTTTACACCAGCTAGCGGTTCGGCGGCCCGGATCAGGACGCCTTCTCCCCTGCCGGCCGGACCGGTGACTATATTGATGGCGTAGTGCATACCGTATGTGAAGTAAATATACAGCCGGCCGCCGGCTTGGAACATCGGCGCCGTGCGCTTGGTGATTCCACGGAAGCTGTGGCTGGCCGGGTCGTCCTGATGGTAAGCTTCGGTCTCGACGATTCGGACCTTGATCGTGCCGTGCGGTGTTTGGCGCACCAGATAGCAGCCCAGCAGCCTTGGCGCCGCTTCCAGCGAACTGCGGCTAAGGACTTCCCGCAGATCCATGGCCGTCACCCATGTCTAAAACCAGCTGATTAGGATCGCTAAGCTCCAGGCCGCGGACGATATGATTGAAAACGGCCTCCACCCCGAAACTGGCGAGCGTCGCGTTGAAATAAGGGTCGCCGGGGCGGTAATCCGGGCTTCGGGCCGGTGCCTGGTCTATCAGGTATTCCATTAACCGCTGCCGGGCGAACGGCGATAACAGGCTTTTTAAGTCATCAAGGCTGGCTTGCAGCGCCAGCTCTACGGCGCCCGCCGAATTCACCGGATGTTCTGACGCCGCCAAGCGCGCGGTCATCTGACGCCCCAGAGCTCGGAAAATTTCCGGAGATCGGTCCTGCGGTTGCCGCTCCGGAACGGATTGACCGAACTCCCACGCCAGCTGCCGATGTTCATCCGGCTGGGCCTCGGGCATGTTCAAGCCTCCAGCCTTAATCGCTTAAGCAGCCAATCGCGCGGCAGTATAGATAAGAACCAGCCGGCCCGCGGACCTGATTCCTGGCCTATGAGCACCTGATACAGCGTTCCGAACAGCTGTTTGGGCGCCAGGGATGAAGAGTCTTTGAATTCATAGATAGCCTTATGGAACCACTCGCCGTCGGCGTCAGCCGGAGCGGCCTCGATCTTTTTGGCCAGGGCCAGCAGGTATTCCCTTTCCGGTTCGGAGATAAGTTTCGGCGGTTTGGGGGCCAGTTCGAATTTGATATCATCCGGCGCCCAGTCCTTAAGCCACTGGTCGATGAACTTCAGCTCTTTTTTGATGGTCTCTTCTTGGGCATCGACGGTTTCCTTATGCTCGGTGCGGCGGATGATTTCCAAGGTGTTGGCCGGGTCTTTTAAGGCCGCTTGATAGCTGGCTACCAGGTGCGAGAATGGGATGTTGCTGATGGTGCTTTCGGCTATATTGCCTAGTGATATCCGGATGAGCTGTTCGTCATCGGCCGTTTTGTCGAGCTTGGCCAGCAGGGCCGCGAAATCGTCGAACAGTTTGATCAGTCCGTCGTTCTCGTCGAAAAACAGCGTTTTGTCCGGCGAGTAGCGCAGTACGAAGTAGCGCAGGACTTCCGGCGGCAGGATCTGAAGCATGTCGCTGATAGCCAAAGTGTCGCCGGAGCTTTTGCTCATCTTTTTGGTCTGGCCGGTACGGTTTATGAAATTATAAGGCACCGGCAGCGGCGGCTTGTCTTTGAAGACGCTTTTCATCAGCGCCACGCCGGTGTCGTAGCTGCCGCCTTTGGTGGCGTGGTCGCGGCCGAAAGGTTCGACGTCCACTCCCAGCAGCCACCAGCGGGCCGGCCAATCCAGCCGCCAGTACAATTTGACGTCGCCGCGGGCGTAGCCGGCCTCTTTTTCACGGCCGTCCTTGTCCTGGTACATCACCACTTTGCGGAGGGTGTCCACACCCATGAACCGCCGGCTTTTCAAATAATCATCCTCTTTGATCTGGATGGGCGACCAGTTCTCGTCCAGCTGGCGGCCGGAAACCGAGATCAAAACGTCCCGCGCTTTGTCAATTTTACTCAAAACTACTTCTATAGCCGGGACAAAAAAACCGGCGCGGTATTTTTTATGAGAGCGCATGATCTCCATGTCCAGACCCAGCTTTTTGACGCTTTTGGCGAAATCTTTGAAGTAATAATCGGCCCAGCTGGAGCCGGATTTGCCGTCGGGCGCCGGCACGTCGCATAGCGACATACCCATATATTTTTCGAAACTGTCGTCGACGCCGGCCGGAATCTTGCGCAGCGGGTCCAGATCATCCACGACGTGGATGTGCCGGGCGTCCCGCCCCCGGCGGCGCAGCGCCAGCAGGATGGCATCGGCCGTCAGGACTTCGCGCAAAGTGCCCACGTGATAAACGCCGGAGGGCGAGACGCCCGAAGAGACCAGAATCTCCCCTTCCGGATGGGCGGCAATCACCTCATCGACTACCTTATCGAGCCACTGCATAACTACATTTTACCTTTTGAACTAACAATTCACATAACCTGTTTTTACAGTGATGCAGTACAAGGAAGAGCCGAGGAGCGGACTGAGATGTATTGAAATACTTCGAGGGAGCCCCGCAGGCTCTGACGCCGTAATGCGCGCTGTAAAAACAGGTTATGAAATCTCGATGACTTTGTATAGGTGGGCGCCAGCCGGCGTCTTAATCTCTACTTTGTCGCCGACTTTCTTGCTCATAAGAGCCTTGCCGATCGGCGATTCGTCGCTGATTTTACCGGCTGCCGGGTCGGCCTCGATGGTACCGACGACTTGGTAAAGGATCGGTTTGCCGCCGTCTTTAAGCTTGACGGTCGAACCCAGGCGCACCTGGCCGTCGCTTTTGGGCTTTTTGATAATCTGGGAATTCTGTAAAATGCGCTCTACTTCTGATATGCGGGCCTCTAAGCGATCCTGTTCTTCACGGGCGGTCTGGTATTCGGCGTTCTCGCTTAAATCGCCCAGTTCGCGGGCGTGCTTGATACGGTTCGCGACATGCGGCCGCTGGGCAACCAAACCGGCAAGTTCATCCTTAAGTTCTAGGACGCCTTCCTGAGTCAGACGATATGTCTTTTTTATCATGAAAAACCTTTCTTTATCTCAGCTTTGTGCCCTCAAATCTGTGATTCCAACTATTATATCAGGCTTGTAAAGGATTTCTTAACAGATTCGCCAGCTGGTCTTGCTGAACTATTTCGACCTGTGTCGAGGCGCGTTTTTTGAGCTCTAACCCGCCGGCCGCCAAGCTTTTGTCGCTGACTACCACCCGGTACGGGATGCCGAGCAGGTCGGCGTCGGCGAATTTCTCGCCCGGGCGCTCATCGCGGTCATCATATAACACCTTGATATGGTTTTCTGTTAGATAATCGTAAGCGGCATCGGCGGCTTGGCGGGCGGCATCCGAATCGCCCAGACCGGCCAAGTATACGGTGTAAGGCGCGATATTCTCGGGCCACACCAGCCCTTTATCGTCGGCGAAATGTTCGGTCACGACGCCCATCAGGCGGGTGATACCGATGCCATAGCTGCCCAGGACCACCGGCTTGGACTGTCCGTCCTCATCTGTAAAGTACAGCCCCAGCTGCTCGGACTTATGGGTCCCGAAGCTGAAGATATTACCGACTTCGGCGGCTTTGACCTTGTCCAGTTTGTCGCGGCTGACGCCGGTCTGAGCGACGACCTCGTCGCTCATGACTTCTTCATTGATGGCGATACCCTTTTCGCGGTCCAGATATATAGTATCCTCGCCGTTCGGCGTGACGGTCTGGAATTCATGGCTGAACTGAGTGAAAGCGCCGCCGGACGCATACGTCAGATAGGTGTCGTCGCCCAGGCCAATACTATCGAATATCCGCAGGTAGGTTTTGGTTATGTCGTCGTAGAATTTCTGGTGCTCTTCGTCGCTGCGGCTGAAAGAATAGAGATCTTTCATGATGAACTCGCGGCTGCGCATGACGCCGCTTTTGGCCCGGACTTCGTTGCGCAGCTTGGTCTGGAATTGATAGACGTAGGCCGGCAGATCGCGGTAGCTGGCGATGAACTCGCGCATCATGTCGCTGATGGGCTCCTCGTGGCTCCAGGCCAGGCCGACCTCGCTGCCGTTGGCCAGGCGCGATTTGAACCAGATGTCTACCTTGGCGTCGTCCCAGCGGTCGGTGTGCTCCCACAGTTCTTTACGCTGTAGGCTGGTCATTAACAGCTCGTTGCCGCCCTGCTTATTCATTTCGTGGCGGACGATGCGCTTGATGTTCTCGATGACGGCCAGGCCCATCGGCAGCAGCGCGTAAACGCCGGCCGAGTCCTTATGGATGAAACCGGCCCTTATCAGCAGTCGGGCGTTTTTGCTTTCTTCGTCGGCCGGCGCTTCTCTGCGGGTCTTTATAAACAGTTGTGAGCGTCTCATAATTGCTGGGTTAATTCTAGCAGATTGCCAAACCATTCTGAAAGTTGTATAAATTATTTATTCGCACTCATCTGAAGTGGACGCCGAAAGCAATGAGGTTATTGAGCATATGTACCAGCATGCCGGCGTACAGGGCCCCTGTCCTTTCGCGCAGAAAACAAAGGACGACTGACAGTAAAAACGTATCGACGGCCGCCGCCCAGACCAGCGGGCCGCCGCTGCCGAACTCCAAGTGCGCGGCGCCGAAGATCAGGCTGGCGACCAGCACCGCCGGCCAGAAACGCCAGGCCTGGCGCAGGCCGGAGTACAGATAGCCGCGCACCAGCGTCTCTTCGCCCAGCGGCGGCAGTATCACCAAAGAGACGAAGGCCAGCAGGTTCTCAGTACCGTTATTTATATTTTTGAAACCGAGGTTCTGCTGCTGGTTATTGATATCCGGCGAGATAAGGTTGATGATGAGGCCGGCACCGATCAGCAGCGCGTAAAAAGCCACGAAACCGATGGCGCCTTTCCAGAGGTCATTCACTTTGGGACGGCGCCCCAAGCCGATAACGGCCAGCTTAAGCCCCTGGCGGCGCACCAGCACGACAGTCAGCCAGGCGGCCAGGCCTTCGGCCACCAGGATATAGAAGAACTGGCCGGTGATGGAATTATTAAGATCTGGTCCGGCACCCGGCCTAACCAGGCCGTAAATCAGATCGACTACGAAGAAGCCGGCCGCCTGGCTGATGATGAATATCAGAACGGTCCGGAGGATGACGACCAGCGGTCCGCCCAAGGTCCGTTTAGTCCGGCTGGGGGCGGTGGCCGTCTCTTCCATCACTTAAAAGAACCGCTTTACGTCAACGATGGTGATAAGAATGACCAGCGCCATTATCAGCGCGAAGCTGGCGCCGACGATACGTTCTTCGGAGGTCCGGCTGAGCGGCCGGCGGAAAACGCCGCGGCTGATAACCATCATGAACAGCCGGCCGCCGTCCAACGCCGGTATCGGCAGAACGTTCATGATAGCCAAAGTCAACGATATCAGTGCGATAAGCAGCAGCATGAAATTAATACCCAGGCTGCCGGAATTCCACAGCGCCACGCCGATGGCAACCGGACCGCCCACCTGGGCACTGGCATTGTCCTGGCCGTTTTCCCGGGCCTGATGGTTATTGGTGACCAGGCCGGCGATAGCCGAGCCTAAGCCGCCCAAGGCATGCCCCAATCCCTGAAAAGTCAGTACGGTTATCTGTTTAGTGAGTCCCAGGGCGACGACCGGCGCGCTCCAGGTGCTGCGCTGGATGGTGACGTTGGTCGGGATAACGCCCAGATTGCCTTTTGGATTGTCGGTCTTAAGACTGGCGGCCACCTGGGCTTTGCTGAGCAGCTGCGTGCCGGCGGTCAACGTCTGCTTCCCTCGTTTATAAGTAATGGTTACCTTTTGGCCGGCGAAAGCCGAGGTGGCGTCGTGCAGCTGGGTGACGGTATGGACGGTTCTTACCCGGCCGCCGCTGCTGAGGCTGTCGAGCTGGTCGGTGGCCCGCAGGCCGATTTTCTGAGCCGGCGAGCCGGCCAGGACGGAGCCGGCCAGGACGGCCTGGCGGATGACATGCGTATCGCTGGCCACCGTGAACTGGTCCTGTCCGACGTTGTCTTTGGTAATAAGCTTAGGCATGCCGATGAGAGCCAGCGCCGTCAGCAGGATCAGCCCGGCGATCAGGTTCATGGTTACTCCGGCCAGCATGATCTTGGCTTTGGTGCCCAGGCTGGCCGCGCCCAGACTGCCTTTGCGCTCATCGCTGTCGTGTTCGCCCTTTAACTTCACGAAGCCTCCCAGCGGCAGGATGTTCAGGCTGAGGATCATGCCGGATTTGAGCTTGCGGCTCCAGGCCCGCGGCGGGAAACCCAGGCCAAACTCTTCGACGTCCACGCCGCTACGACGGGCCATGATGAAATGGCCCCATTCGTGGACCAGGATAAGACTTATGAAAAGCAGCAGCCCCAACCCAAAAACTAAGAATTGCATATGTTTATTTTAACAGTTTAAACCTGAGACTAAACTGTTAAAATTTCCTGTTCTTTGGCCCTGGCCAGACCTTCGGCGTCGGCTTTCTGGCGGGCCAGCAGGTCGTCTATCTGTTTTTCCAGGCCGAAGCGTTCGTCTTTGCCAATATCTTTGTCTTTTTCGGCTTGGTCGGCGGCCCGCATGGCCTCGTGGCGGGCGTTACGGCCGGCGATCATGCAGTCTTCCAGTTTCTGGTGCAGGACTTTGACCATGGCTTGCCTGGTCTCTTCGGTCAGCGGCGGGATCTGGATACGCACTACCCGGCCGTCATCGGCCGGATTTAGACCCAGGGATTCATCCTTGGAAATCGCGTCGGATATGGCCTGCAGATTAGACGGATCGAAGGGGGTGACCTGCAGCAGCTGGGGTTCCGGCGTGGCGATGCTGGCTACGGCCTTGAGCGGCATGCTCTGGCCGTAGGCTTCTACCGTCACGTTATCCAACATGCCCGGATGGGCCCGGCCGGTGCGGATCTTACCGATTTCCTGGCGGAAGTGCTCGGTGGCGGCATCGAGCTTACCTTTGGTCTGCTGGATCAATTGGTCTTTATTCATCAATCAAATTATATAACATTCAGCGGCTGTTGAAAAATAAGCGGTTTGGTTATATAATTTTATATCTGGCAAGCGGGCCACAACGCTTGGTATCTACTAAGATGTGCCGGCCCCCTGCCCGCACATCGACTCCGAGGAGGAATAAATGCTACGTCTTGAAGTTACCTCGACGCTGTTGTTCGTCGTGAGCCTCTTCGTCTGCGGGCTGGCGGCGATGATGGACAACCACCTTGACGCGCGGAGAGCGCAAAGAGCGGCTCTGTCCTTCGCGGCCCTCAGCCTGGCGCTGCTCTTCCCCCTTGGCGCCCTGGGCTGGAAGGACCTTTGCCTGGTAACGGGCTTGGTCCTGTGCGTGGCCGTGATCCGGTTCCATGAGGACCCCGTTCTGGTGATTACGAACGGCGGACTGGGAGCGATCGCTTTCGGGCTCTGGGTCATGCTCTACCAGATGACCTGGACGCAGTACGGCATCGGCTTCGGGCTGGCGCTTCTGGTGCCGGTTCTCCTGGCCGCGGTCCTGCGGATGCCTCGTCCGAAGAACGACTCCGGCTCCACCGCGCCAGCGTCAGCGCTGGCGGCCTGAAAGGAGACATCATGCTCGCCGCAAACCCGGCGGGATCGAAGCTGCTGGGGCTCTACGCCCGGCTGAAGTCGGCCTGGTGGACGATCAGCGACAACCTCGCCGAAGTCCGCGGTTTCCTCGGCTGGCTCGGCGGTTCGGAGTAAACGGAAGGAGAAAGCGTGAGTTTGACGGAAAAAATCGCCATATCGATAGGCGGATACACAGCCGTCATGGTGGCCATCGCCTGGAAGTTCCGGCTGCGCGAAGCCTTCAACCGGGCCCGCAACGACACCGGCGATCCGACCTACGACTAGCTCCACGAAGAGGACGCGGGGTGAGCGCAGCAAGTCAGCGCTCCCCCGCTTTGCGGCATGAGCCGCCGCTTGAGATTTTATCTCGCGGCCGTTCCTGCCGCTTTTTTAATTGACTTCACCTATAGCCAGCCGGCTGAAGCGGCGGACCACGATGTTCTCGCCCAAGCGGGCATTGGCTTCTTTGACGATATCGCCGACGGTTTTAGATGGATCTTTGACGAATTCCTGCTTGAGCAGTTCCTCGACGTCTTCGGGTTCGCTGGCGGCGATATGCAAGCTTAAATCCTTGACTAGCTCTTTGAATTCATCGGTCTTGGCGACGAAGTCGGTCTCGCAGTTAACCTCGACTAAGACGCCGATACGGCCGTCGTGGACGTAGCCACCGATCAGCCCGGCCCGGGCTTCGCGCTCGCCGCGCTTCTCGGCTTTGGTCAGGCCCTTTTCGCGCATTGCGCTCAGGGCTTTGTCGAAATCACCGCCGCTGTCCTGCAAAGCTTTTTTGGCATCGGTAATGCCGACGCCGGTCAGCTGGCGCAGACGCTTGATGTCATCGATCGATATATCGGCCATGGTTATTTTTCCTCCTTGGTTTCGGCTTTGGCGTCGGTTTTCGGTTCCTCGGCCGGCTTATCCGTCTTGTCGGCGGCCTTTGGTTTGTCGGCCTGTTTCTTGCCGGCTTCTATGGCGGCTTGGACGTAGTCCAAGATAAGGTTGATAGCCTTGGTGGCGTCGTCGTTGGCCGGAATCGGGTAGTTGGCGACGGTCGGGTCGGCGTTGGTGTCAATCAGCGCTACGACCGGCACGCTCAGCTTGCGGGCTTCTTTGATAGCGATGGAGTCCTGTAAGGCATCGACGACGAACACGGCGCCGGGTTTGGCCGCCAGTTCTTTGATGCCACCGTACATGTGGTTCATCTCGTCTATCTCTTCCTGGAAACGCTGGACTTCCAGCTTGGAGTAGCGGTTAGCTAACTCGCCGCTGATCATCCGGCTTTCGAGGTCCTTAAGGTGTTTAATACGGCCGCCGATGGTGGCACCGTTGGTCAGCATGCCTCCCAGCCAGCGTTCGGTGACGTAAGGCATGTTGGTGGCCAGAGCCACTTCCTTGACCTTATCTTTGGCCTGGCGCTTGGTGCTGACTAAAAGCACCTGTTTGCCTTGGCCGGTGGTCTTGGTGATGAATTCCAAAGCCCGGTCCAATGCCTCTACGGTCTTGGTCAGATCGATGATGTGGTTGCCTTCGCGCTTGCTATGTATATAGGGCGCCATGCGCGGATGCCAGCGGCTGGTCTGGTGCCCGAAATGGGCGCCGGCCTCTAATAACTTCTTAATATCTACCTGGGCGGTAGCCATGATGAATCCTTTCTCTTCGGAAAACGCCGGCCCGGCAGTCCCTGCATGGGATTTACCGGGAGGATCTTTACACTTCCCTGCTTAATGTTGACTGGGTTATTGTACCTGTTAGCCGACCTTTTGGCAACTCCCTTCATGCCCAGTAGAGTGTTGACCGACAGAGGTAAAACGAGTACAATATCCAGGTCATGAAAAAAGGTGTTCATCCAGATAATTACCGGCCGGTCGTCTTTCAGGACAGCAATGACAACACGACCATCATCACCCGCTCGACGGTTACTACCGACGAGACTATTACCATTGACGGCGTGGAATACCCTATGGTTAAAATCCATATCTCCAGCTCTTCACACCCCTTCTTCACCGGTGAAGAACGGATAGTCGACGTCGAAGGCCGGGTCGATAAGTTCAAGGCCCGCCAAGAAGCCGCCAAGAAAGCCCGCGAAGCCCGGGCCGCCGCCAAGCCCAAAGCCCCAAAGAAGATGCGCGTCGACGAGACCACCAAGATCGGAGCCAAGACCGCTCCTCAAGCCAAGCCCGCCCAAGGCAAGAACTTTTCCGAAGGCAACCCGGTCGCCTCCGTCGAGTAACTGAACAAGCCAAAATTCCTCTGACCGCATAGGTTAAAGGGAATTTTTTATATAAACTAGGATTAAAAGATGAACCAAGAGCAAGCACTGCGCGAAGAACACGACGGCCTTAGGCAGCGGCTGGCCGATCCGGCTATCTATTCGTCCAAGGAATATCCATCCTTAGCCCGCCGCGAATCCGAATTATCTAAGTTAATCGAGTTGTTCGATCAGCGCGAAATGCTGGCCGGCCAACTGGCCGAAGCCGAAAAGATGCGCGACAGCGGCGACGCCGAGCTGGCCGAGCTGGCCCGGGCCGAAATTGAAGACCTGCAGGCCAAGACCAGCCAGAACGAAGCCCTGCTCAGTGAGGCCCTGTTACCCAAGGACCCGAACGACGAGCGCGACTGTATCGTGGAGATCCGGGCGGCGGCCGGCGGCGACGAGGCCGGACTGTTCGCCGGCGACTTATACCGTATGTACAGCCGCTGGTGCGAGACGCACAATTATAAGACCGAGCTGATCAGCGAAAGCCCGTCCGAAGCCGGCGGCTTCAAAGAAATCATTTTCATGGTCCGCGGCGAGAACGCTTATAAGATGCTTAAGTTCGAGGCCGGCGTCCACCGCGTCCAGCGTATTCCCGTCACCGAAAGCCAGGGCCGCATCCACACCAGCACCGTTACCGTGGCCGTGCTGCCGGAAGCCGAGGAAACCGACGTCGAAGTCCGCCCCGAAGACATCCGCGTCGACGTATTCCGCGCCAGCGGCCACGGCGGCCAGTCTGTCAACACCACCGACAGCGCGGTGCGCATCACCCACTTGCCCTCCGGCATCGTGGTGTCCCAGCAGGACGAGAAAAGCCAGATAAAAAACCGCGACAAAGCCATGGGCGTGCTGCGGTCGCGGCTGCTGGCTAAGAAAATCGAAGAGGAACAGCAGCAGCTGGGCGACGCCCGCCGCTCACTTATAGGCAGCGGCGACCGCAGCGAAAAGATCCGCACTTACAACTTCCCCCAGGACCGCATCACCGACCACCGTATCGGCTACAGCCGCTCCAATCTCCCCGGCGCGCTGAACGGCGAGATAGACGACCTTATCGAACAGCTGTCGGCCAAAGAGCTGGAACTCTTAAAGTCCGGCGGCTAAGATGCAGCTGCAAAACGTCTTGGCCCGGGGCCAGAAAAAGCTGGAAGCCGCCGGCTTATCCTCGGCCCGGCTGGACGCGCTGATTCTATTAGAAGACATGCTGCATAAGGACCGGTCGTGGATTTTGGCACATCCGGAGCTTGAGCTAAGTTCCAGCCAGATCCGTAAGCTGGACCGCAAGATCGAACGGCGCGCCAAGCACGTGCCGCTGGCTTACATCCGCGGTTTTACCGAATTTTACGGCCGCAAGTTCAAGGTTAACCGGCACGTTCTGGAGCCTCGGCCGGAAAGCGAGACAATGATCGAACTGCTGCTGAAGCTTAAACTGCCAGCTAAGCCGGCTATCGCCGACATCGGCACCGGCAACGGCGCCATCGGCATCACAGCCGCGCTGGAAATCCCGGGCAGCCGGGTCGATTTATACGAAATAAGTTCCGGCGCGCTGGCCGTCGCCAAACATAACGTGCATATGCACGAGCTGCACCTGCACGCCCGCAAGATGAACCTGCTGAGCCGCCCGCTGAGGCCCTATGACGCCCTGTTATGCAATCTGCCCTACGTGCCGGACCGCTGGCAGATAAACGAGGCGGCGATGGCCGAACCCAAGATCGCCATCTTCGGCGGCAAGGACGGCCTGGACGTCTACCGCAAGCTGTTCCGCCAGCTGCAGCGTTTCACTTGGCAGCCCGGCTACGTGCTGACCGAAGCCTTGCCGCCCCAGCATGAACAGCTGGCCGAGATCGCCACCGCCCATAGCTTTGGGTTGCACTCTTCTCAGGACTTCATCCAGATTTTCACGCCTGCCAAAAATACTTGACTTGTTAAGTGTTTCTAATTTGTTGGCGCACTGCCGATAGTGGCATGCAGCGTGATTGTCTTGCCGTCGCGCACGACGGTCAAGTTCACTTTGTCACCCACTTTGAACTTGGCCAGGGCGGCCGTCAGGCTGGTCTTGTCATCGATGGTAACATTATTAATCTTGGTGATGACGTCATGGTCTTTGACTCCGGCTTTATCGGCCGGGCTGCCGGCGACGACCGCCGGCTCGGTATCGCCGCTGACCACGTAGGCGCCGCGGCTGACCTTGAGATTGAATTCGTGAGCGATGTCGTTGGTCAGCGACACGTAGCGGACGCCCAGGTAAGGCTGCTGCAGCTGGCCGCTGCTAAGCACGCTGGATATCAGGGCTTTTAGGTCGTTGACCGGCTGGGCGAAGCCGATGTTCTGGGCGTTGGCGGCCACGGCGGTATTGACGCCGATGACTTCGCCGTTGATGTTGACCAGCGGGCCGCCGGAATTGCCTTCGTTGATGGCGGCGTCCGTCTGGAATAAGTCCGTGAGGCTTTCGCTGGTCTGCAGGCCGCTGCTGTCGCCGGCCGTGACGTCCCGGCCGTAGCCGGAAATTATGCCGGTGGTGACCGTGTTCTGGAACTGGCCGAGGGCGTTGCCGATAGCGATCACCCTGTCGCCGACCTGGACCTTCGAAGAATCACCCAGCGTAACCGGCGTCAGCGTCTTGCCGTTAAGATCATTGATTTTCAAAAACGCTATATCCTGGGGGCTGGAATCGCTGGTGCGGCCCAAGACTTGGACATTATCGTATTTGGTGCCGTCGGCTAAGGTAACACTGACCGATGTCGTGCCGGCCGGCACGACGTGGCGGTTGGTAACGATGATGCCATCCGCGCTGATGATGAAGCCGGTGCCGGCGGCCTGGGTCTGCTGGGCCTGCGGGAAAGGAAACCCAAAGAAATCGGTGGCCGAGGTATCTTCCCCGGTGACGTCCACCGACACCACGCTTTGGCCGACATTACGGGCGATCGATTCGATAAGCTGGCTTTCGTTGGAGATATATTGCTGCCGGGCGGCGGTACTGGTACCGATATTGATTTTACCGTGATTCTCGGCCCAGGCGCCCAAGAAAGCGCCGCCGAAACCGAACAATAAACAGGCTGGCAGGAGCAGAACGATCGTCCGGGACAGCCTGAAGGCGGGGCGCCTGGGCCGCAAGTTCCGGGTACGGGCTTTTAGGGCATCAAGGTTGATGACCGGCTGGGGCCGGGTGGAATAACTGCCGCTGCGGGCCGGTTTCTTAGTCTTTGTTTCGTCGTCCATGTCTAATATTCTAGCCGTTAAGCTGAATTAAACCTGAAAAATTTATAAAGTGGCGCCGGTCCAATTGGAGAAAACCACGATTATGAACAGTATCGCCAGCATGATGCCCAGCATCTGCCGCCTAAGCAGCCCGGACAGCCTTTCGGTGGCGTCCAAGTAATAAAGGGCGGCCAGGCCGTAACCGATAGTCGTTAAGATGACGATGATCTGGGCGACGGTGCCGTAAAACAGCAGCCAGTGGGCCAGCACGAAAGCCAGACTGGCTGAAAAATAGGCCCAAACATGGGCCAGCAAAGCGCTATGAGGTTCTTCGAACGAAGTCAGATAATGCCGGGCCGATAAATAGGTCACCAGCCAGGTACCAGCCACCAGGCCGACGATGGAACTGTCGCCGAACTTCAAATAAAGCAAGCTTAGTCCCAGCAGTTGGCCGATCATCGCCTGCCCCGAGACGCTTAGGACGTCGTAGCGCGGTTTCAGCCACAGCAACCAGCCGCCGTAAAGCACCATCCAGAACAGCTGCCACCAGCCGCCGGTGGTACTGGCCATGAATAAAACCAGCGACACGGCCACCATGATATCCACGCCGTTGCCGATCAGGTTAGCCATCCAGTAACGTGGCCGGACGGCGAACATCCGCCATTTGCTCAGCAGGATCAGCAGGATGGCTATGCCCGCAAATTCTATCCGGACCAGCACGAAAGCCAGTATCGGCAGCAATAAGTTCAGACCCAGATATAAGATATGGGAGAAGCCGCGGCTGGGCTTAATTCTGGCGGGTAGGGCTCGCATCTTCGCCTAGGATTATAACAAATTTGGTGCCTTGCGGCGGTGTGACGCCGAACTGCGATGGTACTTTACCGACAGAGGTGACGCCCAATCGGCCTTCCAGATAATGGGCCGTGTATTTATCGGCGCCCTTACTTAGATCCACCAGAGTGCTGGTCGACGGGTCGGTGGCGTTGCCGGCGTTCTGGACGGTATTGACATTGTAGCCGTAGGACTTCAGCAGCTTGGCCTCGGAAGTTGCCAGTCCGGCCGTACCGGTGGCGTTATAAACCGCCACCGAAGCGTTCTCTTTGGTGATCAGGCCGTCTTTGAGAGCGCCGTGCAGGAACGTATGGATGTCGCCGTAATCGAATAGTCCGGCCCGCGGTTCGACGACCGACAGTCCGCCCATGTTGCCGGTGGTCAGCAATGTATTTGGCGGCGTCACCATATCCAGTGATTGGATGGAACTACTGGGAATGGTGGCCATCTGCTTATACAAACATTTGATGTCGGTGGCCGAGAAGTCGGTGTAAACGTTGGCGCCTAAACTATCTAACAGGCTGGAAATCCTCAGCGGATTAGCGAAGGTGCCGGCACTGAAAGTCTTGTCTTTGATGGCTGCGATCAGCAGGCGCTGGCGCTGGCCGCGGGCGAAGTCGCTGGACGTCTCGCGCGAGCGGGCATACAGCAGAGCTTGGGCGCCGTTGAAGGTCTGGACTCCCTTTTTGGCGATCACCGGATTGCCGTGGTTCTCCCAGGCGATGGTCGGGTCGTACAGGGTTTCGGGCACGTTGACCGTCACGCCGCCCAGGGCGTCAACCATATCTTTGAAGGCCGAGAAATCCAGCAGCACGTGGTAGTTGATGTGCACGCCGTCCAATATCGGCTGCAGGGTCTTATCCAGCTCGGCGATGCCGTCTTCTTCTTGGCCGGCCTGCGACTTGGATTTTGACTGGTCGACGGCGTCGGCGTAGGCGGCGTTGATCTTCTGAGTGCCATTGTTAGGTATATGCACCCAGAGGTCGCGAGGGATGGATAATAAGGCGGCCTTGTCGTTGATGGGATCGATGCTGGCCAGCAGGATCGTATCCGTTAAGTTGGCGCCGTCGTGGCCCGGGCCGCCGATTCCCAGCAGCAATATATTGATACGGCTGTCGCCTTCCTTGTTGACCTGCGAGACATCGACGTTATCCGTACAGACCGTCACCGATTTGCCGCCGCCGGCCAGCACTTTCTTCTGGGTGTGGTAAAGCTTGTAACCGAAGTAGGCGCCGCCGGCCAGGATCAGGATCATGAAGGTCATGGCCGTCCGTTTGATGCGCCGCTTCAGCTTGGCGTGGCGCTGCCAGAACCGCAGTTTGCGCTGGCGGCTCTCGATATCGTCTAAAACTATCGGTTCTTCTAATAAATGGGCCGCTTCTTCGGATTCGGAATAATCCAGCGGCCGCGCCGGCATGGCCTCGCGGGCCGAATAAAAGCCGTCGGTGCGGCCGGTAAAGTTGCCAAGGGTCGGCGTCGGAGCCGGCCGGGACGGCTGGTAGGAGGACGTCTTGGGAAAGCCTATCTGCCTTCCGCTCTGAACAATTCCATCAATCGAAGCCGGTTGGTTACGGCCCCTGCGGCCCTTATGTTTTTCCATTTCGCACGTACCAGTATAACATCTTGAACTTGAGTTTAAACCGTATATCGCTTATGTTTTTATGCTTAGTCTGAAATTAGGCCCCAGCCCGGCGAGTTGTCATATATAATAGGAGGCTGACATGGAGATAATCCCGCCCAAAAAGCAGGCCGAGCATAAGGCCCACCACCGGCCGCACGAGCCCGCGGCCGAACCGGCGACGCCGACCGGACCCGCCGGCCAGGCGCCCGAAAGTCGTCTAAGAAACGCCATGTCGACCATCGGCCTGTTCGCCTCGGCCCTGCTGATAGCCGTCCTTTTAAACACTTTTGTCATCCAAAGCTACCAGGTGGATGGCCGGAGCATGGAGACTACCTTGCATAACGGCGACCGGCTGATCGTCAATAAAGTTCCGCGCACCATCGCCCGCATCGACGGCCACCAATACGTGCCTAACAGGGGTGACATCATCATTTTCAACGAGGAAGGCCTGCCCGGTTTTATCGGCGAAAAACAGCTTATCAAAAGGGTCATCGGCTTGCCGGGCGACCACGTGGTGGTGGCCGGCGGCAAAATAACCATTTATAACTCCCAGCACCCCGAGGGCTTTAATCCCGACACGACCGGCGACTACCGGATCAGTCAGCTGACCGGTATCCCTTATGACGGCGTGCTTAAGGGCGACGAGCTGTTCGTCTGCGGCGATAACCGCGGCAATTCCGAAGACTCGCGGTCGTTCGGGCCGATCAAGACCGGCCAGGTGGTGGCCAAGCTGGTGCTGAGGATCCTGCCGCTCAATAATACCCAGAGCTTCTAGCGAACTTAGCTGCCGAAATCAAATATAAGCTTAAGCGGACTGTATAAATTTTTTGAACGATTAACTAAGAACCGAGGTTCAACTTACGGCTAATATCGTTTAAGTGTTCATCGTTATCGAACCGGATTATCAGCTGTCCGCCCTTGGCGGTATGCTTGATCTGCACCTTGGTACCCAGTTTCTGGCCTATAGACTTGGTAAGTTCGGTCTCGCTGGCCGTGCGGGTCCGGGCTGATTCGGCATCGGCCCCGGCTTTGGCGGCGGTGGCGAACTGTTCGGCCTGGCGGACGGTCCAGTCGTTGTTTTCGATACTACGTAAAAGTTCTTCCTGTTTGTCCGGCCAAGCCTTGAGCGATAAGATCGCCCGAGCATGGCCTTCACTTATCTTACCTTGGCGCAGCGCTTCGCGGGCACTGTCCGGTAACTGTAGTAGACGCGTCAGATTACTGATCGTGCTGGTGGCCTTGCCAAGCTTTTTGGCGATCTCATCAAGCCCCAGATTGAACTGCTGTTGTAATTTATAAACACTCAATGCTTGCTCTAGCGGCGATAGGTCTACCCTTTGGATGTTCTCTATTAAAGACAGTTCTATCTCCTCCAGTTCACGCATTGAACGGACGATAGCCGGGATATTGTTCAGTTTGGCCAACTGGGCGGCTCGCCAGCGGCGCTCGCCGGCGACTATCCGATAGCCGTCTTTGTGTCTGACGACGATGATCGGCTGGACCACGCCGTGCTGTCTGATGCTGGCGGCCAGTTCGGCCAGTGATGATTCTTCGAATACCCTACGCGGCTGATCAGGGTTAGGTACGATGTCCTGTATAAGTAATTTCTGCACTCGCTCGTTATCTTCTTGCAATAGAGATTGATCTAAATCAGTGGAAATAAGAGCCCCAAGGCCCCGCCCTAACGACTTATTCTGCGCGCTCATAGACCTTATTATATCCTAACTTCCGTATCTGGATGAAGCGCAAGGAAGAAGCGAGCAACGGAATGATATGTATTGGAATACATTGAACGAGTAGCGGAGCTTCTGACACCGCGATTCGCCAGAAGGGTCAGCGGCGCAGGCGGCTTCGCCGACTGGCAGGCTGACCCGTTACGGGAGTTAGAGCGTACGGTGCTCGACTTCTTTAGCCAAGGCTTTATAGGCCCGGGCGCCTTTGCTCCATTTGTCGTGTTCGATGATGGTCCGGCCGAAACTGGGAGCCTCGGCTAAACGCACGTTGCGCGGCACTACCGTTTCGAACAGCTTGGCGCCGAAATAACTCTCTAATTCCTTCTTAACTTGGGCCGACAAGGAATTACGGCTATCAAACAGGGTGATTAAGACGCCCAGAATCTCCAGTCCGGGGTTGAGGGCCTGGCGGACCTGCTGGATGACGCTGAGCAGCTGGCTTAAGCCTTCCAGCGCGTAATATTCGGCCTGGACAGGTATCAGCACCGAGTTGGCGGCCGATAAGGCGTTGACAGTCAGCAGTCCCAGGCTGGGCGGACAGTCTATGAAGATGTAGTCGTAGTTCAGTTCGGCCAGGGCCTGGCGCAGTTTGAGCTCGCGGCCGGTTTCATTGACCAGCTCCACTTCGGCGCCGGCCAAATTGGCGTTGGACGGGATGATATGCAGTTTGGGATTGATTTTCTGGATGGTCTGGGATGCCTGAACCCGCGAAAACAGGACGTCGTACAATGTTGCCGCCTGAGCCTGCTTGTCAATACCTAGCCCGCTGGTGGAATTGCCCTGCGGGTCGGCATCGACCAGCAGAACGGAGTGCCCGGCCTTAGCCAGATAGGCCGCCAGGTTGATGGAGGTGGTGGTTTTACCGACACCGCCCTTCTGGTTCAGTACCGCGATGATATTTTTAGCCATTTTTGTGTCTTCCCTATCTGCTCAAGATTACCATAACTGGGGGCGAGGGGCTAGATACCGAGTTGGTTGAGCGAGCCTATCAGCTATAGCCGGCATTCGAGAAAACAGAGGGAGAGTCAAGCTTGGCTAAAGGAGAATCGAGCACGAGCTTGCACGGGCGCAGATTCCCTTTTGATCAAGCGCAGGCTCGACCATCTTGTTTTCGAATGTGCCCCGGCGGGCTGATCGGGTGAGCGAGTGTACTTGTTATGCTTGCCGTTTTAAGGTAAATTAACACCTATGGACGATATCCGCCGCCCTAATCATCAGCGACGCGATTTCGCTATGCGCCACCGGGCCCACCAGCCCCGGCCCAACCCTACCGACTCCGGGCCGCCTCCGACTCCGGCCGCTCCGACCGAAGATTATCAGCCCGCCTTCGCCCCGGCAGCCGCTTCCGAAACCGGCTACGAGCATTACAGCCGGCCGGCGGCACGGCCCCATCCCCAGCCGGCCGCCAAGAAAAAACTGCTGCCCAAGATCCGGCCCAGATACGCCGCGACCGGCTTGATCGCTGTCTTATTGATAGCCGCCGGCGCCTATTTCCTCACCAGGCCGGCGCAGAAGTCCGGCTTCAGCGTCGCCCAGCTGTCTAAAAAGTCGGCTTTCGGCTTTTATTACCCGCAGCCGCTGCCCAGCGGCTACTCTTACGTAACGAAGATCAACGCTTTCCAAGATGGTCAGGCCTACTTTATGCTGGCTAATGGCTCCAGGCACATTTTCTTCCGAGAACAAGCGGCCGGCGGCCAGACTACCAGCGGCTTGGATGATTCCCGGGACATACAATCTTCGATCGGCAAAGCCGCCATTGGCACTCAGGCCGGCCAGCCGGCCGCCAAAGTGCTGGCCGGTTCCACTCTTATATCTATCAATACCACCGGTTCGGTACCTTCCGCCGACCTGGCCCGGACTATCGAGTCCCTTAAAACTGACCGTTAAGGTTGCTAAGCATAAGCGATTTAAGGTAAATTATCAGATATGGATGAGATGAGGAACCGCTACCGCATGCCGCGGGGTGATTACGCCGCGCCGGTCCGCCGGCCGATGGCGCCTTCTCCTCCGCCGCCGGCTCCTCATCAGGCGGCGCCGACTCCTGTCAGCCACGCTCCGCAACCTCAGCCCCAGCACTCCCAGCACCAGCCCAGCCCGCATCAGGCGGCGGCCAGGCCGCACCGCCGCTCTAAAAAGCGCCGAGTATTTAAGTTTTTCATCTTTCTACTGATTTTAGCGGCGCTGGCCGGCGGCGGTTTCCTGGCTTACCATAAGTATTACGTTAAGAACCCTTTCCCGGCCGATATCAGGCAAAACGCCGGCCTGGATCTGCTGTATCCCACTAAACTGCCGGCCGGCTACACTGTCGACCCTACATCTATCCAGCAAACCAACGGCATATTGCTATACGATGCCACCAGCGGCAGCAACCGACTGGTCTTCACCCTGCAAAAAACCCCTCCAACTTTCGATTTCGCCACTTTTTACAAGCAGCAGCTGCAGGATAACCAGCAGTTCTTCACCGCTTACGGGCAGGCGGCCGTCGGCAAGAACAGCAACCGTTATCTGGGCAGCTTGGTAGACGGCGACACTTGGCTGCTGCTCAGCACTAACACCTCCAGCTTAGGCGCCAGCGACTTCACCCAGGTTCTCAACAGCCTCAAAAAATACTAAGCTTTAAGCTTAAAGGTTATAATGTAGCTAGTTTTTCAAAAACACCCAAAATATGCGCAGAATAACCAGAATCCAAAATAAAATCACCAAAAGAGCCGGCATCTTACTGGTGTTGGCTGTCTTTATATCCACTTTCCTTTTCATCTTCTACCACCCCAAGGCCCAGGCCCAGATATTCTTGACTAGCGGTACCACCTGGACTGTACCTACCGACTGGAACAATAGCAATAACACCGTAGAGTTAATCGGCGGCGGGGGCGGGGCCGGTTCCGGCTTCTCGGACAGCTCCGGTTCCGGCGGCGAAGGCGGCGGAGCCGGCGGGGGCGGTGCTTATTCAAAAATCACCAATATCACCCTGGTACCTGGCTCCAGCGTCGCTATAGCTATCGGTGCCGGAGGCACTGGTGGCACCGCCGTCGCCGGCGGCTTGCCCGGAAATAACGGCACGGCGGGCGGAGACACTTATTTTTGTAATTCAACCTCAAACTGTACCTCTATCACGGATAGCTCGGTGGTGGTTGGAGCCAAGGGCGGCAACGGCGGGGCCACTGGAGCGGCAAGTGTTCCAGGCGCCGGCGGGGCCGGCGGGTCGGCCGCCAGTGGTGTTGGTTCTACTAAATTTAACGGCGGTACGGGCGGTAATGGCGCCGCAACGGCCTCGGCCGCCGGCGGTGGCGGTGGTGGTGGTGGCGGGGCCGGCGGCTTAAATAATAATGGTACTAATGGAACGAATGGCGGAGTCGGCACGAATACGACCTTTGGCCCCGGCGGCCAAGGCGATGGAACATCGGGCGGCGCCGGCGGCGCTACGAATGGTGCGGCTGGCAGCGGTGGTACGGAATATGATGGAAGCCATGGGTCGGGCGGCGGCGGGGCCGGCGGCAATGGTATCGGTAACGGATCGGGGACATCTGGCGGCAATGGCGGTATCTATGGCGCCGCCGGAGGCGGAGGCGGCGGGAATGGTTCCAAACACGGTAACGGCGGTAACGGCGGTAACGGCGTCCAGGGCCTGATCCGTATTACCTACAGTTTTACTTCTCAGCAGGATTACCGCTGGCGGTCCGACGACGGCAACGAAACCACCGGTACTTCTTTAGCCGCCCAAGATACTCCGGCTACTGTCGTGGGTAGCACTCCGGTACGCCTGCGGTTCACGATTACTAACACCGGTGATACCACCAGCTATACTTATCGGCTGGAATACGCCCCTTATACCACTCAGTGCGGCGGCTGGACGGCCGTGCCGGTGACTGCCACCACCGAGGCTTTCAATATGTATAACACCAGCAATTACACCGACCAGACGGCTTCGACTAACGTTTCGAGCGGGCCGGCAGTAATTACCGACCCTTCCGGCTCCAGCTTCACGGCCGGCAAACTGGTCTCCAATACATCCAATTCGGCCGCCGTGACTTTGACCTCCGGCCAGTTCACCGAGTTGGAATACGCCTTCCAGGCCAACTCTAACGCCACCAACCCGGCTTACTGTTTCCGCCTGACCAACGCCGGCAATCCCTTGGATAACTATGCCAATTACCCGATATTGAATATCAATTATCCTCCGTTGGCACCGACGATTTATGGGGTGACTGACGGCAGCACCAATGTCAGCCGTCTGCCGGTCTATCAGCTGCGCAGCGCCGATTATAATAATGATTATCTGAAGTATCAGGTGGAAGTCTGCAGCGCCAATAGCTGGCCGTGCACTACCGGTGATGCCAAGACCTACACTACGTCCGACGCCTGCTGGAGCGGCTATAACGCCAATGGCGACACCGCTTATAGCGCGGGCACTAATGAGCGCGACTCCCAGATGGCCGTCTGTACCAGCCCGGTCGCTAACCCCATCACCGGCAGTACTACCATCCTGGCGCCGAATACCACTTATTACATGCGCGCCAAAGCCATTGACCCCGGCGGCAGCAATACTTACGGGCCCTACTCCGCCGTCCAGGCATTCACAACCGGCACTCTGGATGTCCTTATCCAGGGCGGAACCGTTATCAACGGCGGCACCAAAATCGGCAACTAGTTGGCGTTGCGCCAGCTAAGCACAGAGCCGGCCTTAACTGTTGGAGCGGTTCCGGCGGTACCGGAAGAGGTGTTCTGAGAAAATTGGAACTGTAAGTTTCCGGCGGTGCTGCCGTTTCGGACAAAGCCCTTTATCTGTATAAAGTTAGATGTAGAGCTTAAGGTAATAGAACAGGCTCCGCCCGAGGTTACTATAGAGCAGTTTGTAACAGCATTGCTAGCGGCAATACTTGAACCTATTACGCCGAGCGATGCGCCGGTGGGTACTGTAAAGCCGTACTTAGCAAGAGCGGTAGCGTCTGGGACGCTGATTGGCACATACATATCGAATACATAGTTGGTGCTGGCGGCCATAGCGAATAGCAAGGTGTTATCGCTTTGAAGCGTGTTACTGCTAAGGCTAGCTGTTTGGTCGCTGGTCTTGCTGATTTCATTGAAGCCGGTCATGCAGTCGCGCCAAGTGCCGTCGTAGCAGCGGAATTTACCGTTGGTACCGTTGTAGTAGATAGAGCCGTTGATGTTGGAGGTGGGGTCGGCGCCGGAGTTGGAGTAGTTATCGAGGGCCAAAACAACGGGTCCGGTAGAGTGGCCGCTGGAGCTGCCTATCTGAACGACATTATTACTGGAAGCGTTCGTAACATTAAACAGCGCTGTGCCCAACCCGCCGGCATTCGACCCTCTGACAGCGAACAATATGCCGCCGATGCTGCTGTCGGCATCCTGGATATCAACACCGCCGGTGTCCGTGCCTCCGGCGTTCAGTTTGATTTCTGGAGTGGTGCTTCCAGTAGAAGAGTTATAGGTCGTCTGCAGAGTCGGCGTGATAGACGCCAGGTTCTGCCAGGTGCCGTTGACGCAGCCGCGGAACTGCGGCGTCGTGGTGTTATAGTAAATCGCTCCGTTGACGCAGGTCGGGTCAGTCGTAGTCGAGCCGAACTTCAAGATACTGGTTCCGCTGACTTGGATCTGATTGGAGCCGCCGGCATTAAGAATCAAAAAGTCCGAGCCGCCGGTTCCGGACTGCAGGCTCAACGTGCCGGTGTTGGTCTTCCAGGTGCTGGCGGCGTTAGCGGTGATATTCACCGCCGAGCTGCTGCCGGAAGTTATCGTAATGGCTCCGGCTCCGGTACCGACTGCTACTGTACCGGTGTTGGCCGTGTAGTTAGCGGTACTGGTAGCGGTATCGTAGTAAATCAAGGCATAATTGGTCGAACCTCCATTTTCCAAGACCCGCAGAGCCCGGCCGCTGGTGTCCACTGATAAGACAGTGGCGTTACCCGAGTTCTGGACGACGAAACCGGCCGTCGAATCGGTATTGGTGTGGAAAGTGGTCTGGCCGGAACTGTTGACCGTTATCGAGTTAACGGCGTTGGCGTTGACCTGTAATTCAAAGCCCTTGGCCGATGCCGCTTTGATGGACGCAGCCCCATTCGTACCATCGTAGCCGAACTGGGCCCGGCCGGCGTTGGCGCCGTAATACAGATTGCTGCTGGCGCTGTCTACGGCCGTCACTAAATCAACCGCCGAGTTGGTACTGCTAGAGGTGTAGACCTTGACGCCGTCACTGGAGGCCAGCGCCTGACTGGAAGTACCCAGAGTAATAACGTTACTAGAGGTATCAATGTTGAACACGCCGTTGTTGCTGCTGTTCTGGACCTGGAAAGCGGCGGTAGAGTTAGTGGTGACGCTCTGAACCACCGTGCCGTTGTTAGTCGATGAATTAGTTTTCAAGGATATACCGGCGTTTGATTTCAGATTGACCACGCTGCTACCGCTGTTAGAGCCGATATTGACCGTCTGAGTGGTGGTGCTGCCGCCGTTGCCGATATTGACAGTGTGGGCCACGTCGCTGTTACCGATATTCACGGCCCCGGTGTTGCCGGCTTCGATATTGACGGCATTCGCCGCGTTGCCGTTACTGCCGATGGAAATGACATTGGTCGCCGAGGCGTTGGCGTTAGTGGCGATGTTGATAGTCGAATTACTGGCATTACTGGCCGTCAGGCCGATGTTAACGGTTTGGGCGTGGCCGCCGACATTACCGATCTTGACGGTGCCGGCGGCGCCGGTATCGCTATCGATGGTCACACTGTTGCCGCCGGAGGTGGTGTCGACGGTGATGAAGTTGTTGTTGCTGGCGTCCTGGACCACGAAAGCCGTGGTACTGCCACTGCCGGTGGTATGGACCTTAGTAGCCCCGGTATTGCCAACGCCGAAGACTACTGTTCCCAGTCCGCCCCCGCCGCCATTGCTGGCGTTGACGTCCAGGATGTCGGTGCCCACGGTGCTGTCGGCGTCTTGAATATTCAAAGTTGTGCGAGTGCTGTCCAGCTTGATTTCCGGAGTCGTGCCGCCGACCGAGTTGGTGTAGCCAAGCTGCAGGGTGCTGGCGTCGATGCCGGCATCGCTCCAACCTGAGCCTATGTAAAGCAGCGTCGCCGCGCTGCCCGGCGCCAAAGTAAAGGTCGTCGAGCCGATATTCAGAACGAACGAGTTAGTACCGCCGTTACCTATATAAAGAAGCCGGCCGGTAGTGGCGGTGGTGGGGCAAGGCACCGTGAATGTCAG
>Ga0207667_10001467_pt1 | contig 29591 bp, 22 predicted proteins | sample KBSCornC52_FD_184301 | JGI IMG/M metagenome (GOLD analysis project Ga0207667, IMG submission 184301) | Corn rhizosphere microbial communities from Kellogg Biological Station, Michigan, USA - KBS Corn C5-2 (SPAdes) (version 2) | ecosystem: Host-associated > Plants > Roots > Rhizosphere > Soil ...
GTCTTCTCGCTCCGGTGCAACAATGAGGTGAACGGTTCATTGAACGATTTGCAAATGAGGAGAACTGTGCGGAATTGCCTTGGAATTGATTCTGGACGTTTTATGGCTGGCGGGAACGTCGCGCTGATGGCGTTGCTGTTGCTTGCAGCTCCGATGTTCGCAACGACAAGCAAGGCGGGCTCGTGTGAGCGGCTTGTGGGTTTGCATCTGGCTGAGACGGTGATCTCGTCGTCGGTGGAGGTTCCGGCAGGGACGTTTACTCCGCCTGCGCCTGAAGCTCAGATTGCGAAGCTGCCAGCGTTCTGCCGCGTGGTGGGGGTGTCAAAGCCGGCGATTCGGTTTGAGGTTTGGCTGCCGCTGACAACCTGGAATGGGAAATTTCAGGGCGTGGGTAATGGCGGGACCGCAGGGTTCATCAGCTATCGAGCGATGGCGGTTGCGCTGCGGCGCGGATATGCAACGGCCAGCACAGATACAGGGCATGTGAACCATCCTTATGGGAACGGGTTCGACGCTAGCTGGGCGAAGGGGCGGCCGGATCTGGTGGCGGACTTTGGGTATCGCGCTTTGCATGTGACGACGGTGAATGCAAAGCAGATCGTCAAGGCGATGTATGGCGAGGCGGCGGTGCGGTCCTACTACGTTGGGTGTTCGCAGGGCGGCGGGCAGGGGTTGATGGAGGCACAGCGGTATCCCACGGATTACGACGGGATTCTGGCTGGTGATCCGGCGAATAACTGGACGCGGCATTATGCGGGCGAACATCTTTGGTATTCGATTGCAACGCTGAAGGACCCGGCGAGCTATATTCCTGCGAGCAAGGTGGCGATTCTTGCCAATGCCGTGAGTAAGGCTTGCGACGCGAAGGATGGAGTTGCAGATGGGGTGTTGCGTGATCCTCTGGCGTGCAAATTCGATCCTGCGGTGCTGGCGTGCAAGGCGGGCGAGGACACGTCGACGTGCTTGAGTGTGAAGCAGGTGAAAGCGGTGAAGGAGATCTGGTCGGGGGTGCGAGACTCTGAGGGGAGGTTGATTAATCCCGGTCTGGTTCCGGGGGGCGAGGCAGGGCCGGGTGGATGGGCGAGATGGTTGACCGGTGCGGCGCCGTTCGGCGGAACGCACTGGAAGGCTGCAGATGCGGTGCTGAAGGATATGGTGTTCGACGACCCGAAGTACAGATCACTCGATTTCAACTTCGATACGGACATGAAGGTGATGCTGGCCAGACTGGGGCCTTCGATGGATGCGGTGGACCCGAATCTGCGGCCGATGCAGCGGACCGGCGCGAAGATGATTCTGTATCACGGGTGGAGCGACCCGGATATCTCGCCGTTGAATACGATCGACTACTACGAGCAGGTTGTCGGAACGGTGGGGAAGGATACGCCGGAGTTTGTGCGGCTGTTTATGGTTCCGGGGATGCAGCACTGTGGTGGCGGACCGGGGGCGAGTTCGTTCGATGGCCTGGCGGCGCTGGAGCGCTGGGTGGAGGATGGGGTTGCGCCGGATCGTATTCTTGCGTCGCATGTGGTGAATGGAGTGGTGGAACGGACTCGTCCGCTTTGTCCTTATCCACAGGTTGCGGTCTACGAAGGAAAAGGAAGTGCGTGGGATGCGGCGAATTTCGTGTGTAAAGTGCCGCATCGAGAGCATCGAGAGATGTCGCGCCCGGCGCAATAGAGGCGTGATTTTTCTCGAAGTTATTGACGGAGTTCGACTTCGGTGGCGCCCTGGCCGCCCTGGTTCTGTGGGGGTTCTGTGATGGATGTTACATGTGGGTGATTGCGGAGGTACTCGCGGAGGGTGCGGCGTAGCACACCCATGCCGGTGCCGTGTACGACACGAATGCGAGGAAGACCGGCGAGGAAGGCGCGGTCGAGGAAACGCTCGACTTCGTCGTGGGCTTCGTCGGCGGTGCGGCCGATGACGTTGATTTCGGATGACATGTAGTCGGGGTCCTGCGCGGTGGAGACGGTGACGTGTCCGCGTCTGCGGGCGGCTTCGAGCGGGGTGGCGACTTTGACGGATTCAACTTCGGCGATGTCGTCGATGGCGGCACGCATCTTCATGGGGCCGATGGAGACTTCGTAGTTCTTCGCGTCAATGATGCGGTCTACGCGGGCCTGACGGCCTAGCGATTTGAGTTTGACCAGGTCGCCTACCTTGATGCCTTTGGGGATGTGGGGCTGGGCGGCGGGATCGTTCTTGTCGGCTCCGGTGTTGTGGGCGACGACGGTGGAGTTGAACTGCTGGGAGAACTCGCGGCGGAGTCGGGCGATTCTGGTTGCGGAGTCGCGGGCGATCTTCTGGGCGAGGGTTTTGTCGTCGATGGACTTGACGGTCTCGCGGAGCTGGTAGGCGAAGTCTTCGATGAGAGAGTTGAGCTTGGCTTCGAGCTCTTTGGTGCGGGCTTTCTGTTCGACGCGGCCTTCGACTTCGACGCGAGCCTTTTCGCGGGAGAGCTCTTTTTCGCGCTGGCGGAGGGTTTCGCGCTCGGCTGCGGCTGCGGTGAGCTGGTCGTGGAGCTGGTCGAGGAAGGCTCCGATGTCGGCGGTCTGCGTGGTCATCTGGGCGCGGGCTGCGGTGATGATCTCGGGGGAGAGGCCGAGGCGGCTGGCGATGTTGAGGCCGGCGGAGGCTCCGGGGACGCCGAGGCGCAGCTCGTAGGTGGGGGTGAGGGTCTGCTGGTCGAAGCCGACGGCGGCGTTGAGGACTCCGGCGTGATTGGCGGCGTAGACCTTGAGTGAGGTGAGGTGGGTGGTGATACAGCACCAGGCGTTGATGGCGAGGAAGTGCGAGGCGATGGCTACGGCGAGGGCTGCGCCTTCTTCGGGATCGGTGGCAGAGCCTAGCTCGTCGAGCAGGACTAAGGAGGAGGCGGTGGCTTCGCGGGAGATGCGGTCGAGGTTGACGACGTGGGCGGAGAAGCTGGAGAGATTGCGCTCGATCGATTGCGCGTCGCCGATGTCGGCGTAGACGCTGGTGAAGAGGGGGAGATGGGCCTCTTCGGCGGGGATGGGGATACCTGCCTGAGCCATGAGGGCGAGCAGGCCGAGGGTTTTGAGTGAGACGGTTTTGCCGCCGGTGTTGGGGCCGCTGATGATGAGTTGTTTTGTTTCGGGTGGAAGGATAATTGTCAGGGGGACGGGACTGCGTACTTCGCTTCCCTCTCCATGCGCTTCGGCATGCATACGAAGTTCGAGGAGCGGGTGGCGGGCGGCGGTGAGAGCGAATTGTGGGGAGTCTCCCGGAGTATCCTGCAAACCTACCTTAGCGACGATAAAGCTGTCGCGAAGATGGGGCACCCGGTTTTGTGCTTCGACAAATACCGGCTTTACGCAGTTCAGGTCGATTGCGAAGCGGGCGCGGGCGGTGTGGGATTCGACTTCGGCGAGGATGCAGGCTCCGAGGTGGATGGCTTCGGAGTGCTGGGCGAGGGCGCGGGTCATGGCGACGAGGATGCGGTGGATCTCGGACTGCTCTTCGTCGAGGAGGCGGACGAGCTCATTGTTCTGCTCGATGGTTTCGAGGGGTTCGACGAAGACAGTTTGGCCGGATGAGGACGAACCGTGGATGACGCCGGGGACCTTGCGTTTGAACTCGGCTTTGACGGGGATGACGAAGCGGTCGCCTCGGATGGTGATGAGGCTGTCCTGCGTGCTGCCGCCTTCGCTGAGGGCGCGGAGCGATTTGCGGAGACTCTCTTCGATGGCGCGGTGCTGGCGCTCCATGGCGCGGCGTATGCGACGGAGTTCGGGGGAGGCGTCGTCCGAGAGGCTGCCGTCGGGTTCGATTTTGCCGCGCAGTTGGCGGAGGAGTGGGGAGAGGTCGTGATCGAGGAGAGGGGCGGAGAGAGCGGCGATGCTGGGCCACTCATACTTTGTCTGGGAATTTGATTGGGAATTTGATTGGGCGTGGGGGTCGATGAGGGTGCGCCAGGCGGCGACGCGCTCGACTACGGTGAGGAGAGAGAGGATTTCGATGCCTTCGAGGGCGGAGCCGTCGATGCGGGCTTTGTCGAGGAGGGTGGTGGGGTCGAAGAGGCCGTGGAAGTCGAAGCTGCCGCCGCGAGTGAGCATGGCGCGTAGTTCGGCGGTGCGCTGCTGTTGCTGATCGATCCAGACGGGGTCCGCTGAGGGTTCGAGGGCGAGAATCCAGGCGCGGCCAAGGGGGGAGAAGGTGCGGCCGGCGATGTGGTCGCGGAGGCGGGGCCACTCGAGGGCGGCTGCGCTGGCTTCGTGGAGCGGAGAAGGGATGGTCGGCAGTAGATGCGGAGATGTCACAGGCTCTATCGTAATCGTGCGCGGAACTGTTCGGCGGCCGGTTGCGTAGCAGGAAGTGCGCAGGGCCAGCGCAATGGATTCTGTGGAGGCGTGAGATGGTCTGTCAGGCGTGCGGTGCTCCGGTAGCGAACGAGGTTCATTTCTGCCCGAGATGCGGGGTGCAAGTGGCTGCTCCGGCGGTCTATGCGGGGTATCCAGCTTCACCGCAGATGCTGGCATCGATGTCGCGTGTGCGGCGGCATCTCCAGACGGTGGGGATTCTGTGGTGCGTGTTTGGAGCGTACCGGGTGGTTTCCGGGTTGGTGGGAATGTTCTTCCTGCGGGCTGTGACGATGCACGGCTACGGAGGCTGGATGTGGGGTCGACACTTCGCTCGCCCGTTTGGACCGCCGTGGATGGGCGCCTTGATGCCTGTGGTGGCTGTGGTCACGGTGGTGGCAGCCGGGCTTGCGTTGCTGGTCGGATACAGTCTGCTGACGCGCCAGTCCTGGGGCAGGGTGCTGGCGATTGTGGTTGCGATCTTCACGCTGCTCAAGTTTCCGTTTGGAACGGCGCTGGGGATTTATACGCTGTGGGTGCTGGCTCCGAGTATGTCCGGCGCGGAGTATGAGGCGATTGCAGAACCTCGCATGTGATCCATGAAAGCCAATTTTTAGATCCATTTAGAGGGCGTCCACAACGGAAGAAGGTGGACCTGATGAATCGGCGCGTTTTGACAAGCTGGGGCCTAATAGAACGCCTAAGTGAACGAATATCAATTCTTAGGCGTCCATTAGCGAACATCGAAGCATCCCATGAATTGATGGGTCATCCAGACCCAGGAGGACTCCCCCATGTCAAAGACCTCCCTGTCGTTCGCAATTTTCGCTGCTCTTATCGCCGGGCCCATCGCGTTGCACGCCGATACCTACAGCTACATCATCAATGCGGCCGCCGCAAACGGCGACCCGAGCTATAACTTCACCGCCAGCGGCACCATGACGGGCCCCGTCGATCCGTACAACAGTGCGGGCGTCGATGTTACTGCCATCACCGGAAGCGCCAACGGGTATAACTTTCAGGGCGTGGTCGATCCCGGCACCACAGACTCTCAGACGATCCGTACCGAGTACGGCTATAGCTTCGACAATGTTCTGTACCCTGCCAGCGACGCTCCTCATACCGACGCCGCTGGTTTCCTGCTTTATCTGGACAGCCCCCTGGGTACCAGCCTGGCCCATGTGTACTACACGGGGGTGACGAGCGAGAACCCCGGTGGTTACGAGGTCGATGTTGTGGATCCGAATGAGCCTGGCGCTTCGACTCCGTTTGGCGTCGCGACGCCGTTTTCGGTGAGGAGGTTCAGCATTGCGCGAGCATCCGCACCATCCGCGGTACCAGAGCCTTCGACGTTCTGGCTGCTTGGGACGGGCCTGGCATGTCTGGCGGGCGTGGCTGTCCGGCGCAGATATGCGACTACGGGAGTATGAGGCGATTACCGGCCCTGGCAAAGGGGCAGACAGCAACCGCTGTTTATCGCTTTGCCAGCAGTCTTTGCACTTCCCTTTCCAGTTGCTTCAGATCGACGGCTCCTTCGTATCGTTTGATGACCTTTCCCTGCCTGTCGATGAGATAGGTCACGGGGAGCCCAAGGACCCCGCCGTAAAGCTCTCCCAGCTTTTCGTCGCCCATTGCGACGGGATAGTTCAAGCGGTATTTCAGATAGGCGCGGCGAACCGGGGGAGCGTCATCGTCCATCGAAATGCCAATGACCTGCAACCCTCGACTGCCGTATTGACTTTGCCAGGAGACGAAGACCGGCATCTCGATCAAACACGGTGCACACCAGGTCGCCCAGAAGTTCAGTAGCACAACTCTCCCGCGATAGGCAGACAATTCCATCTTCTTCCCGTTCAGATCCATGCGGGCAAACGAGGGGGCTGACTTGTTGGCAAAATCGCTTCGGGAGAGTGTTTGAGCCGGAGACATGCGCAAAGGAGCGGCAACCGCGCAGAGCAGAAGGAGGTAGCTTCCTATCCGCCGCCTTATGTGTCGCCTTATCCCTTGCTTGATCGCTTGCCGTGGGATTGCCCTGAAGGTAAGTGGCGGCATGCTACCGTCCTTTGGCAATGGGGTAGCCTTTGTCCACCCAGTCCGTGCCGAAGTTATCGGCGATGTGTAGAACTTTGATGTGGGTGAAGCCCAGAGAGCGCAGCTGCTTGTACGCAGGCGCGATATTGGGACACTTCCCCCAGGGGCAGCAGCCGCAATAGAGGACCACAAACAAGTTCCGATCCAATTTGCCTACGCGGCCTTCGAGAGCGCGCAAGCCCGCCGCCTGCCCGGCGGGGCCCGCGTACTCAGAGGCCGGTATGTGAGCCTGCGCATAGAGAACATGGGAGCCAACCTGCAGGACCAGGGGCTTCACCTCGGTCGACGACTTGAGGATTTGAACAAGCTCGGAAGGCTGCAACAGGTCGGCTGCTGGAATCTGCGATGTGCTGGAAGCCTGCGCGTGTGCCGTCGAAGACATGATGCAAACCAAGGCCAAGACAAAGAAAGCTGCCGCGAATCGATTGAGAGCATATCTCATGGAGCGTCTACCCTTCTTTCCTAAGCTTATCTGGCCGCCTGTTTCTCGATGGCCTGAGAGACTGCAATTCTTTCACCTCGCAGCGAAGCTCGGCAATCGGATCGCAGGAGGATGCGGGAAAGCCTCTCCTGATCGAGGTTTCTCCTGGGCAGAGGCGAAGGCGCGTGTGGCTGGTTTTAGGGCCAATCCTTTCAATCCTTCTCCGGAAAGGATCTGGTCGTAAACTAGGGACTATGAATTTTCCTGTTACGCGGTTGCGCCGGTTGCGCCGGACGGAGGCGATGCGGTCGCTGGTTCGCGAGACGCACCTGCACCCGGGAGCGCTGATCTGTCCGCTGTTTATCTGTCCGGGCGAGGGTGTTAGGAAGGCGATCGGCTCGATGCCGGGATGCTTCAACCTGTCAATCGATGAGGCAGTGAAGGAAGCGGAGGCCTGCGCTGCGCTGGGGATTGGGGGCTTGCTGCTGTTCGGGCTTCCGGCGGAGAAGGATGAGCAGGCGAGCGGAGCTTGGGCGGACAACGGGATCGTGCAGAGTGCGCTGCGGGAGTTGAAGAAGAATCGCAGGCTGGATTCGCTGGTGATGATGGCGGATGTGTGCCTGTGCGAGTACACGTCGCATGGACACTGCGGCGTGGTGATTCGCGATGGCGACCACTACGAGATTGCGAATGATGCGAGCGTTGCGCTGCTGGCGAAGACCGCTGCTTCGCTGGCCGCTGCGGGTGCGGATGTGATTGCGCCGAGCGACATGATGGATGGGCGGGTGGAGGCGATTCGCGCCGCTCTCGATCTGGGGCGGCACGAGCAGGTTCCGGTGCTGAGTTATGCTTCGAAGTTTTCGTCGGCGTTCTATGGGCCATTTCGAGAGGCGGCGGATTCGGCTCCGCAGTTTGGTGACCGTCGGAGTTATCAGATGGATGGCGCGAATCTGCGCGAGGCCATGCGTGAGATCGACCTGGATATTGCCGAGGGCGCGGACATGATTCTGATGAAGCCGGCGATGCCGTATCTGGATGTGATTCGCGCGGCGCGGGAGCGGTATGACTTGCCGATGGGGGCGTACCAGGTTTCGGGTGAGTACTCGATGCTGCATGCGGCGTTCGAGCGCGGGTGGCTGGAACCGGAACGGGCGATGATGGAGTCGCTGCTGTCGATTCGGCGTGCGGGCGCGGACTTTATTGTGACGTACTTTGCGAAGGACGCGGCGAAGGTACTGGGTTAACGAGAGAGCGGGAGTCGATGGCGCGGATAGCGATTGTTGGAGTTGGGGCGATTGGGGGCGTGGTTGCCGCCGTGTTGCAACGGGCTGGCGGGCACGAGGTGGTGCTTTGCGCGCGGCGACGGTTGGACGGGCTTACCGTAGAGACGCCAAGTGGACCAGTGGTGCTTGATGCGACAGTGGTGACCGATCCTGCTGAGGCGCCTGCGGTGGATTGGGTGATGGTGGCGACGAAGGCTTACGATGCGGCTGGCGCGGCGAAGTGGTTGGCGCGGCTCTGCGCAAAGGGCGCGCCTGTGGCGGTGCTGCAGAATGGGGTGGAGCATCGCGAGCGGTTTGCGCCGTACGTGTCGGTAGAGTCGATTCTGCCGGTGATTGTCGAATGTCCTGTGGAGCGTCGGACGGCGGAGAAGATCGTCCAGCGCGGGCCGATGCATCTGAAGACTCCGGACAGTGCTGAGGGGAGAGCCTTCGTTGCGCTGTTTGCGGGAGCGGGCGTGGACGCTTTGGTGGTACCGGACTTCACGACGGTTGCCTGGAGAAAGCTGTGCCACAATGCTGCGGGTGTGTTGCCGACGCTGCTGTTGCAGCCCGCTGGGGTGATGCGCAGGGAAGATATTGGCGAGGTGGCTCGGCAGATCGTTCGTGAGTGCATTGCGGTGGGACGGGCGGAGGGCGCGCAACTTGGCGATGAGGTTGCGGAGGCGGTGCTTGCAGCCTATCGTGCTTCTCCGGTGGATTCGGTCAACTCGCTGCACGCGGATCGATTGGCTAGACGTCCGATGGAGATCGATGCGCGCAATGGCGTGATTGTAAGGCTGGGCCGCAAGCATGGGATTCCTACGCCGGACAACCAGATGGCAGTGGCGCTGCTGGAAGCGATGATTCAGGGAGCTGCGTGACGAACGTTGCCGCTCATTTTTCGGCTGGCACGGTGCAGACTTTGCTGCCAATCAACTTCTGATCCAGTAGGCGCGGCATCGCGAATTCAAAGAATGCATCGGTATGGGGTTCGAGGCACGCTTCTACGTTCGGTGCGCCGGGTTTGATTCTCGTGAAGCCCTTGTCGTCAACCTCGATGTGCAGCGGCGTCGTTGGACAGACTTGAGGATTGACGGCGTAGGCTGCGGCGACGGCGTCGAACATGGTGGGGGTTATCTGTTGCGTGGCGCGCTGCCACTCAGCGGTGAGGACCTGGAGCGAGTCGGTGAGGGGCGTGCTGATGGTGGTGAGGAGCGAGCGCTTGACCTCGTCGAACTTCAACTGCGTGGAGTCGAGCGGCATCATGAAGATGGGTACGCCTGAGGTGAAGAGTTTTTTCGAGGCGGGGATGTCCATGGCGATGTTGTACTCGGCGCTTGGGCCGCGTGGGGCGGCGTAGCCGAGGTCGTCGTAACCGCGATGGACGGAGCCTCCCATCAGGACAACACGCTTGAGCTTGCGGAAGGTGGCGGGGTCGCGGTCGATGGCCGCGCCGATGTTGGTCAAGGGGGCGATGGCGATGAGGGTGATCTCGCCGGGGTTCTTGCGGATTTGGTCGAGCAGGAATGTGACCGCGTCGCCGTGGGCGTGCTCGATGCCCTGGCTGGCCCAGGGTTGCTGGGAGAACTTCGCGCCTGCCTTTGTTGCGATGCCGGTGTAGACCGGGATGTCGTCGCGGCCGGTTTCGCAGAGGAGGCGGTCGAGCATGCGGCTGCGCAGAGCGGTGTCTCCCCAGGCGGAGGTGATGCCGAGGAGGTGTAGCTCCGGGCTGGTGAGGACGAGGCTGAGGGCGAAGACGTCGTCGATGTCGTCGCCGATGTCGGTGTCGAGGATGACTTTGGCGACAACCGGCTTGTTTGCAGGAGATTGTGCCAGGCCGAGGGCAGGCGAGAGAGGGAGGAGAAGAGCCGCTAAGAGCGCGATGCTGTTGCGTTTCCAGTTCATGGTCCGCTTCCGTTTGCGTAGATCTGAGTGCCGACTGTACGGGCTATGGGCAAGGGTATCGCAAACGGGCGGTTGCGGGACGGGACTGGGTTCATGCTGCGCTTGACGGCGAGCGTAGGCTAGAATTTTTGTATAGCAGCAGAAATGGAGATTCCCTTGGCAGAGACGATCTACGACGTGGTGGTACTTGGTGGCGGACCGGCTGGATATACCTGCGCGATTCGCGCTTCGCAGTATGGCTTGAAGGCTGCGCTGATTGACGCGAACGACCGGCTGGGCGGAACATGCCTGCTGTGGGGCTGTATTCCGACCAAGGCGATGCTGTTCTCCGCTGAGCTATGGGACCACCTGAAGCACGCTGACAAGTTCGGCATCGATGTGGTGACGCCGAAGTTGAACTGGAAGAATCTGCTGGCGCGCAAGGACGATGTGATCTCGCGGCATACCAAGGGACTCGACTTCCTGATGAAGAAGAACAAGATTACGACCTTCAAGGGCTTTGGCCGCTTGACGGGGCCGGCGAAGGATGGCGTCCACACCGTCGAGGTGAAGCTGGCCGATGGGAAGATCGACACGGTGAAGGCAAAGAAGGTTGTGCTGGCGACTGGTTCCGACGCCCGCATGTTACCGGGGTTGAAGGCGGACGAGACGATTTTGACGAACTACGAGATTCTGAAGATCGCCGAGATGCCAAAGTCGCTGGTCGTAATCGGATCGGGTGCCGTGGGAGTGGAGTTCGCGTCGATCTTCAAGAGCTTCGGCGCGGAGATGACCATTCTGGAGATGTTGCCTCGCATGGTTCCAGCCGAGGACGAGGACATCAGCAAGGAGCTACTGCGGCTGTTCAAGAAGCGCGGGATCGATGTGAATCTTTCGGTGAAAGATACGAAGATCGAGAAGAATAAAGACGGCGCGCTGGTTACCTTTACCGACGCAAACGGCAAGGTGCAGACGAAGCAGGCGGAGAAGGTGTTGGTGGCTGTGGGCCGCTCGCCGCGCACCGCCGACATCGGGCTGGACAAGACGAAGATTGCGCCGGATCGCGGCTACGTTCTCGTCAACGAGTGGATGGAAACGACGGAACCGGGAGTTTACGCGATCGGTGATATTGTCGCCGGGATGCCGCAGTTGGCGCACGTCGGCAGCATGGCGGGACTGGTGGTTGCGGCGAAGATGGCGGGCAAGTACGCGCGTGCCGTGAACAAGACGCGCATCCCGGGCTGCACGTATACCGATCCGCAGATCGCCAGCGTCGGCCTGACGGAGGCGAAGGCGAAAGAGCAGGGCTTCCAGGTGAAGATCGGCAAGTTCCCATTCGTCGGCAACTCGAAGGCGACGATTCTCGACGCGCATGACGGCTTCATCAAGGTGGTGGCGGACGCGAAGCATGGCGAGATTCTAGGCGTCCACATTATTGGGCCGTATGCCACGGAGATCATCGCCGAGGCCGTCACTGCGATCGAGCTGGAGGCTACGGTCGAGGAGATGATGTTCACGATTCATGCGCATCCTACGGTGGCGGAGGCGCTGCTGGATGGCTTCTCGAGTGTCGAAGGCATGGCGGTGAATGTTTAGCAGTTTGCATCGCAATTCGTGGAGGCCCGATCCTGTGATCGGGCTTCCGCCTTCCTAAGATGCGGCCATGCACATAAATCTTCTTCATCTCGGTCGCGTGCCCTATACGGACGCGCTTGTGATTCAGCAGCGCGTCATCGCGGCGCGTAAGCAGAGTCTCATTGATGACACGTTGCTCCTCCTCGAGCACCCGCCGGTGCTTACGCTTGGCCGCAACGCGCATCGTTCCAACGTGCTTGCCTCCGACGAATTCCTTCGGCAGCGCGGCATCGAGTTGCATGAGATCAACCGCGGGGGCGATGTGACGTATCACGGGCCGGGCCAGCTTGTCGGCTATCCGATCATCGATCTAAGAGGAGATCTTCCGGGAAAGAAAGGTCCGCACCTCGGCCCAGTGGACTACGTGCGGCTGCTCGAAGAGGCGCTCATCCGTACCTGCGGCGAGTTTGGCGTGATGACGCAGCGCATCTGCAAGCTGACCGGCGTCTGGACCATGGCGGGAGGAAGCGTGCCGGAGAAGAAGATCGCCGCGATTGGGGTCCATGTATCACAGGGAGTGACGTCCCACGGCTTTGCGTTGAACGTCACGACGGACCTCCGCGACTTCGAGTGGATCGTCCCCTGTGGCATCTCGGACCGTCCGGTGACCAGCCTTGAACTGGAGGCCAGCACCGACCAGCAGCCGACGATGGAGACGGCGCTCCATGCGACAGCGCGCAACTTCGGCCGGGTCTTCGAGCGGCAGATGCTGTGGTGCAACTCCTTGGACGAGTTGCTCGGGGCGTCTGGCTAAGTTGGATGCGAAGCCGTTCGCTTACCGCACCCGTGCGGGCCAGCCGCCCGACTATCGCCGTATAATCGCTTGGAGTATGCTCGATTGCGCAGCGGGCAGGACTGTGCTGGAGATCCAGTCGTCCGTGCCTGCCTTGAGGGAGAAGAAACATTCATGCCGACTGACGTTGTAATGCCCCAGATGGGCGAATCTATCACCGAAGGCACCATCACAAAATGGCTGAAGAAGCCTGGCGACACCGTGCAGCGCGACGAGCCGCTCTTTGAGATTTCAACCGACAAGGTGGATGCGGAGATTCCCTCGCCCGCGGCCGGAACGTTGAAAGAGATCAAGATCGCTGAGGGCACGACTGTTCAGATCAACACGGTCGTCTGCACGATCGACGAAGCGGGCGCGGCTTCGGTACCTGCTGCCGCCCCTGCCAAGACGGAGACTACTGCTGCCCCCGCTCCCGCAGCCAGTAGCGCCGCCCCCGTTGCCACGCCAACCCCGGCAGCTACCGCGTCGAACGAAGCTGCGGCAGGCCCAGGCACTGATGTACTGATGCCGCAGATGGGCGAATCCATTACCGAAGGCACTATCACTAAATGGCTGAAGAAGGTTGGCGATAGCGTGCAGCGCGATGAGCCTATCTTCGAGATCTCGACCGATAAGGTGGATGCAGAGATTCCCTCGCCTGTCGCGGGCACGCTCACCGAGATCAAAGTGGCTGAAGGCTCGACGGTTTCGATCAACACAGTTGTCGCGGTGATTGGCGGAGGCGCAGGCAAGGCTGCTGCGCCTACTCCAGTTGCTGCCCCTGCACCTGCTGTACCCGCTGCTGCTCCTGCGCCGGCTGCTCCCATTACAGCGATGGAAGGCGAGCGCGTTCGCTCTTCGCCGCTGGTGCGCAAGATTGCGAAGGACAACAACGTAGATCTCTCTCAGGTACCCGGTACCGGAGCTTCCGGCCGTATCACCAAGAGCGACATTGTCGGTCATCTGGAAGGTGGAGCAAAACCTGTGCAGGCGGCTCCGGCGGCAGCACCGGCTTCTGTTCCGGCAGCGGCTAAACCCGCCTCACCGCAGCCGCAACCTGGCGAACTCGTTCCCATGTCGAAGATGCGCTCCATCATCGCGCAGCGTATGGTCGAGTCGAAGCGCACCAGCCCGCACGTCCACACTGTCTTCAAGGTGGACATGACGCGCATCGTCAAGATTCGCGAGAAGGAGAAGTCGAAGTACGAGCAGCGCAACGGTGTCAAGCTGACGTACATGCCATTCATCACGCGCGCCGCCATCGTCGCGCTGCGCAAGCATCCAATTGTCAACGGATCGATCGAAGGCGATGCGATCCGCTACAACAAGAACATCAACATTGGCATTGCGGTCGCGCTGGATTGGGGCCTGATCGTCCCGGTGATCAAGCAGACGGAGGAGAAGAACTTCCTCGGTATCACCCGCGCCATCGTCGATATGGCGGAGCGTGCGCGCGGCAAGAAGCTCGCCCCCGACGAGATCTCGGGCGGCACCTTTACGCTGACGAACTCCGGTATCTTCGGCGAAGAGTTTGGAACGCCGATCATCAATCAGCCGCAGAGTGCGATTCTGGGCATTGGGGGGTTGAAGAAGTCGGCGGAAGTCATCACCGATAAGGACGGCAACGATTCGATTGCCATCCGAACCATTCAATACTTCGCTCTGGGCTTCGACCACCGCATCGTCGACGGCGCTGATGCGGGCAAATTCATGTCCGACTTCAAGGCCTATCTCGAAAACTGGTCAGAAGATATTGGATAGTTGCAGTTTCTTAGATAACAAAGCGCGGCAGACTTCGTTCAAGTCCGCCGCGCTTTTCTTTTTGTCTGTTAGAGCAGGGACTTCGCCCGCAGCACCAAGGCTACCGCTTCATCTGCTGTCGCGCCCACTGCGGATAGGTGCCCCATCTTTCGGCCTTTGCGCGGGCGATGTTTTTCGTAGAGGTGCAGCCTCACACCCGGTACCGCAAGCGCCTTGTCGAAGCTCGGTTGCCTGGGTGCGCCATTGGTGCCAAGCCACAGATCGCCCAGCAGATTCGCAATCGCCGCTGGTTGCACTATGTCGACGGCTCCCAGCGGAAGGTCGCAGACGGCGCGAACGAGTTGCTCAAACTGACTCGTTACGCAGGCGCGCACGCTGGCATGGTAGCTGTTGTGCGGACGTGGAGCGAGCTCGTTGACCAGCAGCTTGCCGTCCTTGGTACAGAACATCTCGACGGCGAGGATGCCTTCCAACTGGAACGTGTCCGCGATCGCCTCGGCAAGCTCTTTCGCCTCTGCCGCCATCGCAGCGGAGAGTGGCGCGGGCATCACACTCCACGCGAGGATCTGTTCTTCGTGGTGATTCCACGCCGCCGGATAGACCTTCACCTCGCCATTGGGCGCACGCGCCACCAGCACAGAAATCTCGCGTTCCAAATCGATGGCTTTCTCCGCCACGCCAGCGTCTTCTCCCAGAGCAGCCCAGGCATTTCGCGCTTCATCCTCTGCGGAAGCTCCCGGCGCAAATCCGACCTTGCCCTGCCCGCGTCCGTCGTAGCCACCCGTAGCACTCTTGCAGAAGCACTTGCCCCCTAGTTCGCGGATCGCAGAGCGCAGGTCATCGAGCGATCGCACCGCGCGGTACTCTCCGACCGGGAAGCCATGCTTCCGCAGCCAATTCTTCTGCTCGATTCTGTCCTGTATGACGGCCAGCATCGCGCCTGCTGGCCGCACTGGTGCAAAGTTGGCCGCAGCCTCCATGCTCGCCAACGAAATCTGTTCAATCTCCAGCGTTACGACATCGCAGCCTCGAGCCAGGTTTGCGGCCTCGCGCGAATCGTCCCACCCTGCCTCGATGCAGCCATCCACCACAAAGCGCGCTGGACAAGCAGGGTCGGGGTCAAGCACCTGAATGCGATAGCCCATGCTCCGTGCGGCCATTGCCGTCATCCGACCCAGTTGGCCGCCGCCGAAGATTCCAATCGTTGCGCCCGGAAGGATGGGCTTTGCTGCAGTACCTGTGTTCACGCGCCAGCCTCGTCATCCCCGGGCACTTGCGCCAAAACTTCGTCCCGTCGCGTCGCGCGCCATGCAACCAGCTTCTCGCGCAGCGCAGCGTCCGTTGTGGCCAGCATCGCAACTGCGAGCAACCCTGCGTTCATCGCGCCGGCTGCGCCAATGGCAAGGGTGCCCACGGGAATGCCCTTCGGCATCTGCACGATGCTCAGCAGCGAATCCATTCCCTGCAATGCCGTTGCGGCAATCGGCACGCCCAGCACGGGGACTACAGTTTTGGCCGCCAGCATTCCCGGCAGATGCGCCGCGCCGCCAGCTCCGGCGATGATCGCGCGTAGCCCGCGTCCTGCTGCGGCGTCCGCGTACTCGAAAAGAAGATCGGGTGTCCGGTGCGCCGAAACGACGCGGACTTCGTGCGCTACGCCGAACTCCGTCAGCACCTCCACGGCACTCCGCATCACCGCGTAGTCATTGCGGCTTCCCATGACAACCCCAACCAGAATCTTGTTTAGCGGCTCGGCGCTCATAGCCCGATTATACGGTTTCCGCCATGAACGCCGGTCGCGCTTCCGTTCGTGCGCCTGTTTTAATGCGTGGCCCAGAGGCTCGCGTTCAAACACTCCACCACGCCGTCGATGATCGTACTCAGCCCCTCGGTAAACTTCTCCGAATCGGCGATATGCTTCATCGTCACCGCGTCTGCGATGTTGATGGCCGACCCGACAATCTCCAGCGCGGCGGCCTTCTTTTGCGGCCCGGTCTTTACTCCAAACAGAGCCTCCGTGCCTTGCAGCACGCCCGGCAGCAAAGCAATGGCTCGCAAAAACAACTTCAAAAAATTCATCTCATCCTCCGTTCTCTCGCTCACCTACCGTCGAAAGTAGTCAATCGCCAGATGGAACATCGTCAGCAAGCCGCCTGCAGCGCTCAGCACGCCCTTCATGCGCTGCACGCTGCGCTCGTGCCGCTCCACGCGCTCTTCCAACTGCGTCAATCTGCCCGGTTGTCCGATCCCGATCAATTGCTTCATTTGGCTCTTCAGCACACTCAGGTCTGCCAGCACCTGCCCTTCAAACTCCGTCATGGTCACTCCTTTCGCCGCCCTAGCCCACGGGCAGGTCTGTAAATACCGCACTTGAAAAGCGCGAATACGCCGGCGGAGTCGACCCGTCGTACATCCGCACGTAGTACCGCTCCACCTGTCCTTCGCGCGGAATGGAAAAGCTCCGCACGGGACTCCGCAACACCAGGTCCTGATCCACCCCAGGGCCGAAATCGCCATCGCGCCGCCTCACCTCAAACCCGCCTCCTGCAGGCGGAGCCGTTCCGGCATCCACTTCCAGAGCGGTTCCCGTCGCACTCACCAGTTGCAATTGCTGCAGGTTCGCCAGCACATTACCTGTTGCGCTCAACGCTATCTGTGGCAGCAACGCATCCGTTGCGATCGCCTCCGACAACTTCATCCCCAGCCCTTCGGCCCAGTCGTTCGCAAACGCAATGCGATACGTCAGGACCTCCGGCCACGCCGCTTCATCGGCGATCTCCACGCGCCGCACCACGGTATGAAGCGTCTGGCCACTGCTCGTCACGGCCAGCACATCGCCCGGCCAAATGTCTGCTGGATTGACAGCGACGTAGTTCCCTGCGATCGCGGCATCGCGGCTGGACGAAAAGCTCAGCACAGCCATCGCCGCACTCTCACAATCGGCAGAGCTACGAGCCACGGGCTTCACAACTTTGCCGAGCCACTGTGCCGTTCCCGGAGCGCCACCTGCCGCCTCGGCCGCCACGCTCGCCGCATCCTCCAGACGAGCCACGGCTCTTTGCTGAGCACGATACAGAACAGTTACAAATTCACCGGCAACAGGGATCCTCCCTGCAAAGAACATAACCCTGCCGGTGGCAGAGAGCGTGCAATCCACACCCTCGCCCGCAACACCGACGAGCCGAGTCGCCTTCACTCCACTCGGCAGCGTACTCACCACCCACGCCGAACCCGTCTGCGTCACCCGGCAGTAGCCCATCGAACCAATCAACTGCACACTATTCACCGCGACGAAGCTGCAACTCGCCGGCGTGCTCGATACCGCGCCATCGTACAGCACTGTCGCCGGTGTGTTCGAGGAGGCGCCGAGATCCTGCAACTCGAACACCACAGCCATCGGAGCCGAAACCAGCCCACCGCCAAAGGCCTGCACCGTGCCATCGACCATCGCGTAGTACGTCTGCAACACGCGCTGCGTCTCGACACAATGCAACCGAATCCGCAGCGTGTAGGTATGCCCCGAGAGCAGCGTATAGACCGTCCCGACTTCGGCCCCATTCACAAGCGGAACCACGACCGTTGAGCCGCCACTCTGCCGGACGTTGTAACCGGCAAAGCAGTTCGAGCGTTGCGTCGTGCCCAGGTACAGCCCGCACACGATACCGGCGCTGGGCGCGCTCAATTGCAGGCTACCGGCTTCAATCACCAGCGATCCACCCATCTCCACTGCATCAATCGCTGTCAGCGTAGTCTGCCCATCAAGACCATTGCCGCCCGTCATCGTCAACCCGGCAGCGGTCAGCGCAAGATGCGACCCGGGATCGGCGATCTGCCATAGTCGAGTGTCGAACGCGCTCTGGTTAAAGCTGTCCGAAAGCAGGCGTGAAGAGTTGGCCGATCGTTTCGGTCGAAACGGGGTCTCCGAAAGTTGAAACTCCGTCGTGGTTCCATCTCCGGCAAACGTCTCCGTTACATAAGCCGACGGTTCCAACTCGCCGCTCAGAGTGACATCGTTGGCCAGCTCCTTCACTGCCGCCGTCTTCAAAGCGGCTACCTCCAAGCTGCCATCGCCATCACTCAGCGTATGAGTCACGGTTCCCGCGGGCTGCATCGTCAGCGCGCCATCCAGTACGCGATACGCCGCATACGTCGCTCCCGCGACACCGCCCGCATTCGCCGACCAACTCTCAGTCTGCACCGGCTCGAAGACGCCAACCGGCAGCCCGTTCATTACACCCGTCGTCGTAAAGAGCCCAGCGTCGACACGGCTGGTCAACGTCCGCAGCAACTGCCCTCCGCTCTGCGATAGCCCTGGTCCACTCGGCGGAACAGCCTGCTTGTCCAGCAGCCACTCGTCGCTGATGGCACTGAATGCGTAGCGATACACCGGCCCCTTCACTCCAATCCCAGCGTAGAGAGCCTCAGGCTCCGTCGCGATGTAGCCGGTAAACAGAACCGTCCCACCTGCCGACGTAACGACGATGCGACCGCGACGCACCGGCACGGCCGACGCCGCGTCGCCAACATCCAGCCAGCCGCTGCATCGCGACGGAGCGTTCAGGACGCGCTCAATCTTCAGAGGTCCGTCAGCACACACGGCAGCGCTATAGTCCACCGCACCCGCGCCATCCAGATTGTCAATCGTCAACTTCATTGCCCCTCCTCTGTGCTTACCGGCGCAAGCCCGCGCATCGATCGCACCTCGTCTACCGTCAACACACCAGCTTGCAGCAGCGCCGTCTGGATCTGGACCTCTTCCATCTCGTCTCTGCTCTCCAGGTCGTTGAAGCAGAACTCAAACTCGCGCCATCCCAGCTTCTTCGCGAACAGGTCCCGTGTAATGTGTTCGGCCAGCAGCTTCGCCACCGGCACGATCGCGCTCTGGAAGGCCTCATCCGCCATCTCGCCTGCAGTCGAGCGGTTCACATCATGCTGCAGCCCAAGCAGCATCGGCGGCAGATCAAACGCATTTGCGATCAGCCGAATCAGCATCTCCTGCCAGGCCAGGCGTAGATCGGAATCTGTGCCACCTGCGAAGCGCAACACCTCCGGCTTCTGTTCGCAGCTCAGCAGAGGCACACGACCGGTGCCTTCGATCTCATCCTGCCACCAGTGAATCAACCGGTCATGCTGCTCCGGCGTGGCCTCGTTCAGCCAGAGCGCATACTGCACCACGGAGTTCGAAGCTAGCCGCCCCGCATACCGGTTCGCGCTGAGAAACTGGTTCACCGTCTCAAACGCCACCTCCAACCGTCCCAGGCCAAACGGTGTATGGGTGCGCGGATTCAGCCGCAGATACATCAACTCGTCATCGCGCAGAGGCACCAGCCCGTCGCGGCCGAGCTGGCCCGTAGCCTGCGCATAGCGTGGCTTCTCCGGATCCCCGTCCCACTTGCTGTCGATCTGGATCGTTGCGCCGTCGACTGCCCACAGATGAAACGGCCGCGCTGGATCGCCCGTAGCTTCCATCTCCACTGCGCCGAATCCGCCCACGAGCAGGTCCTCGAGCACCTGCTCCCACAGGACGCGAAAGCTGTCGGAGACGTTAGGTTCCTCAAGACACTGGCGCAATACATTCTTTCGCGCAGCAGCATCCTCTACGGTCACGCCCTCGTAACCTCGTCGCACTCGCACCTGCCAGTCCATGCTGGCGATCTTGTCCTTCACGGCATTGATCGCTCGCCGCACCACCGGAGTCTCCGCAAACTTCCGCAGGTTCGCCGGGGTAGGCTTCGGCAGAGCGCTCAGCCCCGCACGTCCAGCCGGGTTGTACGGACTCAGAATCGAAGGCAGCATTGCCGTCTTCCGCTCGCCCTTCGTCGCATCACCTGCCGTTGCCTCAACGCCCGCCAGCTTCTCCCAGACATCCTTTACCGCCGCTCGAACTCCCATCGTTCCCTCTCTCCTTCGTCTCTGTTGCAAAAAGAAAAAGGCACAGCCCATAGGGCCATGCCTCGAATCAAAATCAGCTTCTAGCTTCTAGCTTCTAGCTTCTAGCTTCTAGCGAAAAGCTAATGGCTAAGAGCTAAAAGCTGCTTCTCTCAAACCCGCAACTCCACTCGCGCCGTCTCCGCCACCCGGGCCAGATCGTTCACTGTCACCACTCGAATCTCCTGCCGCTCCAGTGCCTCCACGCCAAAGCGATACCGTTCCATCGCCTCATCCTCCAAATCAGAAACTGTCCGCAGAGGCTCCACCACCGCCGTCAGCTCCAGCCGTGCAGATTCTACACGCTGCACCCCTTCGATCAACTGTGGAGCCGAGTAAGCCAACCCCTTTGCCGCCTCCACATCCCCCTCCAGCGAAACCGCCTGAAACATCCGAATCACCCCGTTCGGCCTGTACCCGCAATCGATCTTCATCGGATCGCCCGCCCGCGTATAGAGCGACGCCGCAATCCGCTTCCGCATCAATCCCCACACTCCAGCGCGTTCAAACTCCGTCCGCATGGCCCCTGCAATCGCCGCTCGCCCAGTGCGCTTCCGCTCCGCCTTCACCTTCAAAGGCTCCACGTACATCCGCATCAACTGCTCCAGCTCTGCGGGCAGGCTCTCCGCCAGGCAAGCCTTCACATCGGTGATCTGCACCGAGTTCGAAAGCGTATCCTGCAAGATCTCCATCACCGGCTTAATGCCAGGAGCGTCCTTCGCGCGCATCTGCAACCGCGCCGCGATCTCCCCCTCCAGACTCTCCAGCAGGCCGAGGTCGGCATCCGCATCCATACACCGGACCCGGCTCCAGTCCCGCGTAAAACGCACCACCGCGCTCTCGGGCCTGTCTGTGCCGGAGCCAGCCTCCCGCAGCAGAACCCCGATATTCGCAAACTCGCCCTTCACCACATCCGGTACATATCGGATCAGGAAGAACTCGCACGGCAACCGTTCCCTCAACGCAAAACCTCCAAAGACAGCCTTTAGCTCTTAGTTTTCTAGCCTTTAGCTAAAGACCAGCAATTCATTCCGACCAACCCTACATCTCGCATCGCCAACATCCAGCTAAGAGCCAGAAGCTAAAAGCTGCATCCTTACATTACAAACTTTCCCGCCCCGCTTATCTCCGCAAACTGCTGCGGCACAACAATCTTTCCTTTCTTCTCCCACATCGGGAAAGGCTCCCGGTCCGAATCACGAAATGCTCCAATCAACTCTCTCACCCTCGACCGTCGCCTGAGCATCTGCTCCATCAACCGCTCGATCACAGCCAAATCTCCGCCATACCACTCCGGAGGCACCGCCTCCGCGATCTCCCAAAGCGTCGGCGCCTCCATCGCTTCCACCCGGCTCAGCCACGGCTCAAAGCTCTCCCACCCCGTCACCCGCGCATACACGCGGTTGCGCTGGTACACCCCCCGCAGCGGCGAATCCGGAAACGTCCACTCTCCCGCGTTGAAGCAAAATCCCTGGTCAATAAAAGTAGCCCGATACTTCCGCTCCCTCGGCTTCCGTTCAAACACCGCCTGCCGCCCGTTGCAGTTCCCCGCCCACTTATCGATGCACAGCATCCCGGCAAACTCCGCCAGATTGCGCACCTCGTCCAATTGCGGCTCCGGCAGATAGTCCACGACCTGTCCCGGCATCAACCCACCCACAAACTGCGAGCCAAACTGGAGTCCCGCCGTATACCTCTGTCGTTGCCCCCGCGGCAGCTCGACAAACATATTCATCGTGTTCGCCACCAGCCAATCCGTTACCTCCACCACATCGCACACCGGCACCGTCAGACCCACCGCCGCTGCCAGCCGCGTAGCGATCAATTCATTCGCCAGCACGCGAAGACACTGCGGATTATTTTGAAACTTCACCACCCACAGCTTGCCATCCGCCCCCAGCATCAACTGGCTCTGCGCTCCACCCCGCATCCGACGAATCGCCTGCACCGCCAACACCGCCAAGCCGCACCACCTCCACAACAGAATACAAGCCTCCAGCTCCTGGCTTTTAACCTCTAGCGAAGGCTAAGAGCTAAAAGCTGTCTTCCTCTTCCCCATCAACTCCGCCCGTACCGTCTGCGCCACGGCCATAGCCATCAGGCAATCGTCATGCGCTCCATTGGCTGCACCGGTCCTGCCTCCCGCCATCGAGACGAACGTCCGGCACTCCCCCAGCAGCCGCTTGCTGAAGAACAGCCACGGTGAGTCGACCAGCAACGCCCCCATCCGGCTAATCATTCCCGGCTTCGAGCCGGCGGTCGTCAACCACCCGGCCACGCCACTCTGCTCATACACTCGCGCATACCGCTCCACCGAATCCAGGTAAGCCAGCACCCCAGCCCCATGATTGTTCCGCTCCACAGCAATCAAAGCCCCGCGCCCCGGCGACCCATACTCTCGCGCCAGAGACGCCGAAACCCGCGCCAGCTCCAGCGTTCCCAGCCTCTGCTGCAACTCCGCGCACTGCATCCCCGACTCCATCTCGATCACCTGCACCGCAGCGAAGTCCCCATCGGCGCCCCCACCCGCCGTATCGACCGCAACCACATAATCCTTCCCGGCTATCGGAGGCAGCCAGATCTGCAAAGCCCCTCCGCGCCGCGTCTCCACCGGCTCTCCCGCCTCGGCCAGCCGCGTCTCCACTGCGGGAATCTCAAAGCAACACTCTCCTGTCGCCTTGAAACAGGTCTCAGCATCCTCGGCAAACTCCTGCGACCGCAGCCCCCGGTAACTTGCCTCCAACCCACGCCGAAACCCAATCTGCCTCGTCGTCAACCCATGCGCAAGCATCAGCATCCGCTCCTCCTCGCTGAACGCTCCCACCACGGGAGCAGCCGCATAAGCCTTCTCCATCCACCACGGGAAGAAATGCCGCACCACGCCATTGCCGCCCGTCCCCTTCAAACCCGCGCGACCCCATTCCTCATAGAAGCATCCATACGCTCCCTTCGGTGTCGACTCCATCACCATCTCGCCGCCCGGAGCCAGTGCCGCCCGCAGCCCCGCCAGCGTCTCTCTGGCATCCCCCGGCCATCGGCTCACCTCGCTGCAATGCAGATGCTGCATCGTCCAACCGCGCCCCACGCCCTCATCTCCAGCGCTCACCACGCGAAACTCGCTGTCCAGCTCAGGGAAGCACATCTGCCCCAGGTTCGCTCTGCTCCTTCGCAGCGGCCCTTCGCGCAGCTCCTCCGGCAGACACTCCCAGAACCGCTGCACCATCCGGAAGATTCCCTCCGCCGCCTCCTGCGTATGCGCCACCTGCACCGTCAGCACGCCGCGAGCCGTAATCGTCTTCAAAAAAAATCTCGCCGCGACCCAGGTGGTCATGCCCATCTGCCGCGCCTTCAGCACAATGTTCTGCTGACCGTGGCCGATCTCGAACTGCGTTTGCACCGCGTTGGCCCGCAGCACCTGCTCCCGGCCCTCTCGGTCCCGCACCTTCAACAGACCCTGCGCTGCCCGCATCAAAACCCACGGCTGCCCGGCCATGCTCTTTCCCAGCGCGAGCAGACCCTCCACGTCCTTGATCGCCTCTTGTATCTCCACATTCCCACCCTCTGCGACGCTTTCACTCTGCCGAAGCGCGGCCCACCCCGAAACTCTGGGGCGGAGCCGCGCCGCACGCAGAACGCCGTTTACAACCGTTAGTTATTGCTCACCTTCACCCACGTGCAACCGGCCGTCGTTCGGTTCGGAACAATCTGCCGCAGCACCAGCGACGCGCCATTCGCCACCGTGATCGCAGCCGCCGACCCATCGATCAACTGACCCGCCGCCGGAGCGACCGTCACCGCATTCGTACCCGAGCTCTGCAGGTTCTTGATCGACCGCGTCAGTCCCGTGAAGTAGTTGCAGTCCGGCAGCGTCACAGCCACCGCGTTCGCCGTCGGACTGACCGGCAGGTAAAGATCGTAGTCGGCCATCGTGTAGGTCGCCGCTGTCACCGTCGGACTCGTGTTCGCCCCTCCCAGGTGCTCCAGTAAATTGATTGCTCGCGTCTCTGCCGGGGCAACGATGTTCTGTTGACCCGCCTGCGTCAAGTGGATGGCGTCACCCTGAAAGTAGGTCGTGTTCGTACTTGCCCCCACCGCTCCCAGCAACGGATTCGAAGCCAGGTCCAGCACCAGATCGCATCCCGTATCCTGCGTGGTCAGCAGCGCATTCAACGCAAGCATGTTGCTGTCGTTACCACTGCGGCTGATCATGTCCGAGAGGATCGTCTGGAACCCTGCTGCCTTTGCCTTGCGGCAGTAGGCGCGAATGCCACCCAGAGCCTGCTGAGCGGTCCTTCCACGCGTGCTCACGTCGTTCGTTCCGGCCCACAGTCGAAGCACATTCCTCCCGGCATTATGCCGAGAGAGCGGTGCCTCCCGCGCATCGAACAGCTCCAGCATGTCGTCCGTATCCGCGTTGCCCAGCCCTTCGTTTACTACGTCGAACGTATCGCTCGGTGTGATGTACTGGCTCGACGGAGTAACTCCTTCGCCATCGGTCAACGAGTCCCCAACTGCGATGTAGAGGCTCTTGATCGTTGGGTCCGGAACCGTTTTGAACTTCACTCCGCGGCTCTGAACAATCTGTGTGACGACGTTCGTCTCCTGGGCAATCTGAGCAGGTGGCTTCTCATCGGAGAACGCTTCAAAGTAGTAAATCGATCCGGGAAAATAGGATGGATATCCACTATTGGCGCCACACACCTGATAGGCTGCGGTCGCATGGCCAGCCCCGGCCCCGCGCGCTCCTGTATACGTCGTCTCCACCCCATCCACATAAAAACGATTTGGATCGGTCGAAGCATTGGTCCCCAGAGTCAAGGCGAACGTATGCGTGCCTTGAAGCGTGTCGTTGCTCAGGTCCGCGTAGCTTCCACCTAGATTCGTTCCTGGATGGCTCCCGTAGTAGTTATTCCCTCCAAAGGTCACACTCAGGTCGGCAACGCCGAACGGCGTGACATACGTTGGGCCAAGGGGCAAGGGCCCATCGATCGGCACCGTCTCAGTCGACGCCCACACGAACGTCCTCGCCGTCTGTGTCCCCGTCGAATTGAAGTACTGTGCCACGCCATCGCAGCTAATCCCCTGCGAAGTCCACGCCGGATTCGCCGTCCCGCCCGGAAGGGTCGCATGGTTCCCATTGCCGCTTGAATCCTGGGGCGCGCCGCTCCCGTCCGTCAGCGCGTAACGAGCCAGAAGATTCGCCGAGATCTGCGATGCTGTCGCGCCGCCCGAGGCACTCACCGTCGCCCAGGTCCCATCTTCGCGCAGATAGCGTGTCGTCCCTGCCGTTGCTCCCGGATCAGGAACACCCCCGGCTGAGTGCCCGCTGCCCGAGGCATGAAACACCGGCAGTTGCGATGCGCTCAGAGGTGCATTCAGCGTAGTTGCATTGATCGTCCCTGCATTAATCGTTCCCGCCGTAAACGCCTGCGGGCTGAATCCATACGAGGTCCCTCGCAGGCCCATCGTCAACGTGCTCGTCAGCGGCTGGTAGAACACCGTGTCCACTCCCACGTTGCTATCCAGTTCGAACAGGTTGTACCCGGAGTTCCACTTCCCGCATCCATGCGAGTTGCAGTGAATCGAGAACACGCTCTGCTCGCCTGCCTGCGCCGACATCGTCCTCTGCCAGATGCCCGTTGCCTCATACGCCATCGCCGGCACTGCATGGGTTCCCCCGCTGCCGAAGTAGTTCGTTGCCGGTGCCGCATTCTCGATCGACCATCCGGTCATGCCAGCACTCATATTTTGCTCGTACTGGATTCCAGCCGTGGCCCGAACCGTTGGACGCGGCGTCGTCTGCGAAATAAACTCCAGGTCCGGCACCACCGACTCCTGGTAATAGTGCGGCTGTTCCACCGGATCGTTCGCAGCCCACTGCACCGTATTCGGAGCCAGCGTCATCTGCCCATCGACGCTCTTCGTCGTCGTATTGAAGACGCTCAGCACCTCGGCCATTGGATACAACGCATAGCCGCCCGTCAGAATCCCCACGGTCCCTCCGGTGCTTGTGCTGTTCGCGCCGGCATCGGCGTACGTCAGCGTATTCGCGCTCGTCGTTGTCGCCACAAAGCTCCCGTTATAGCTGGCATCTGCGACTCCGGCGACCTGCAACGTCAACCCATTGAGGTCGACCGGCAGGTTGCCCGCCGTCGTCACCGTCACCACGTTGCCGCTGCGCGCAATGGCAGCAATCTGCAGGCTTACATTCAGAAACGCGCCTGTCTGTCCGCTGACGCCAACAATCGCCGTCAATCCGCCTGCGTAGTAAAGGCCCGTCGCCGAATACGATCCAATCACCGGAAACACCTGACGAATGCCGTTCACCGTATCGACCGTCTCTTCCAGTCCATACCCGCACAATCCGCCAATCGCAATCGTCGCGCCCGCCCGATGCACATGGTTCAGCGTCAGTTGCAGATGCGTCCCATCCACCACGGAGTAGCTGGCCATCTCAAACTCATTCGGATTCAGACTGTTCGGCTCCGCAATACAAGCCACTCCACTCGGATTTGCAATCGCCGCTGTATTCGTAGCGAATCCGGCTGGAGCACCACTCGTTGCAATCGGCATCGTCACAGTTCCAGGAGCGATATTTTTTGCCTGCGAAGTCGCACTCTGCGCGGTCGCAAGAAACACGCTCACCGGAAAGTTCGTCCCGCTGAAGGTCGCGGCCGCCGCTGGTGCACTGCTCAGCGCTCCTGTCCCACCCGTCAGCAACCCTGTCGTAATCACCTTCGCGGGATTTTTATCGATCAGATAGCGTCCCTCACCCTGCGTCCCCGGCGCCGAGGTTGCCGTCACCATCACCACCGACGAGCCCGGTGTACATCCTGAACTGCAAGTCCCCTGAAACACCCGCGCGTCTTCGCGAATCTGAATGTCATACGGATGAGCACCTTCATCGGCCTCATCTCGAAACCCGCCCGACGCATTGATAAACTGTGAGCCGATCAGGCAATCCCCAACCCCATAGCAATCGATCTGGTGTCCCGCGAGAGCATGTTGCCCCATGGTGTTATACGTGCCCACAACCGTCATGGCGTCATAGTTCGTCTTGAAGTAAGGCACTGTTTCGATGTCCGCTGGGAACAGATTGGACCCTCCCGTAAGAGCCTCATGCTTCACCACCAGTCCGAACGATGCCGGCTCTTCTCCGCCATGTGCCGCAAACTGGCTCGCCGTGTTTTGAGTCGTCGTCACATCGATGACCTGCCCCGCGTCCTCATTGGACGACCCGGAAGACACCGGATTCAAATAGACGTCGCGTCTCTCTCCATTTCGGCTGTCCTCAAGATGGGTGCCCCCACTGCTGCTGCTGTTCCATGCCGCGGGGTTATAGTTCTCTGTCGAGTTGTAGCTGCGCTCCACCTTCACGTTGCATCCGCTCACGCAATCGGGATTCGTCACAGCATTGGCGATGCCATTGTTACCTAACCCGGCTACATATTGGCTCGCGTACTCTGTCCCGTTCAGACGGTTGACCTGCATCTGTGTCCCCGTGGGTTGCACCACAGCCTGCGTCCCGGCGGGCAACAGCGCGACCTTCTGCCCCAGCCCGGTCGTCAACGCTGTCACATTCGCGTCCACATAGTGTTTGTCCGCCGCCTGAGTCGGAGTCGCAGGATCGCCGGGCAGCGCCAGCGGTCCCGTCATCGTGTCCCCGCTCTTCAGCACATACTCCGTCGAGGTACCTAGTGGCTGTCCCGATACCGCCGCCGCGATCGCAGTATCCACATAGCTCTTACTCACCGTTTGCATCGCCACGGAAGTCGGCAGCACCGTTGTCTTGATCGCGCTCACCTCGACCGGCGTCGAGCTTACCGGAACCACCCAGAACTCCCGGCTCATGCTCCCATCGTCCAGGTGATACACCGCCGTATAGTAGCTCCCCATCGGCATCGCTCCTGCATTCGGAGCCAGCGACACGCTCATTGCGCCACCCGCTCCAATCACCGCCGATGTGCTTCCGCCCGGTACCGACTGTCCGCCCGCCGTCGTAAAGGCCTGCCAGCTTATGATCACCGTTCCAGCGGCGGCACTGCCGTCTGCGCGATACACCGTATCTGTAACCGTTGTAGTTGCAATCTGCGACACCTGCGCGCTGACCGGAATCGTCGTCACCCTGATGACTCCCGGCAACACGGCCAGCAGCATCCCAATCAGCGTCCATCCTCTAGGTTTCCAATGCATCGTCATCATCTCCGTTATCTCCTGCTCACTCTTGTTCCACTCGTTCTCCGCTCGCTGACAACAAAACTGTCACCCTGAGCGAAGTTGCTCGCGCACTTGCGAGCAACGAAGTCGAAGCACCTGCGGTTGTCTTTGCCGTTGCCCGCCCCTGATCGGTGTCATCGGTGCAAATCGGTGTTGAGCTTTTGCTCTAAACCGAACGCATCGCACCTGGCAGGTAACTCCGGAAGCACAAAATCGTCTCCCCATCATTTGCATCCTTCGCCGGAAGCGCGCGAAACACTCCTGCCAGCCTTACCCGCTCCAGAGGTCCCGCCAGCATCTCCAAAGACTCCGCAGCACCCTGCATCGCCTGGAGACGCGGATAGAAATAGAGCATTCGGTCCCCCTGTTCGCCATCCATCACGAACAGCCCAGACCACTCCTGGAAGAACTCGCCGCCCTCACGATCCACAAACCCTACCAGCCGGCTCACCTGCATCCCGGCCGCAGGTACACCAGCCAGCAACGCTCCGCCAAGCTGCAAGCTCCCATTCACGATCGCGACCACTCGTCCCACATTCAGAGAAACCCGTCGAACATAATTAACGTCGTCGCCTACAGCTGCCGGTGCGCTGACATAAGCCGCACTCACGCCGCTGCCCACAAATCCAACCTGCCCCGCATAGTCCACATCGACAACCACTAGATCGCCCACGTTGAATTGAGATGCTGCCGCCGCTCCAACTGTCAACGAAGTAGCCGTCGAACCCGTTATCAGCGGAACAGGAGCGGCCGCCGCCCCGCCGCTCCCATTGGCCGCCGCGCCATTCGCGGTCACCAGCAGATTCATCTGCTGCGACCCCGCCGTCAGCGCCATCTGCAGCTTCCCCCAGCTCTCGAACTCCAGCGAGATCGTAGCCTCCACCTCGGTCCGAACCTGGCTCTGCGCCATCGCCGGAGCGCCCGTACGCAACGCCCCCACCTTCGTCAAACTCTTCCGCTGAAACCCGCTGCACCACCCCAGGTCGACCCACGGTGCCGACGGCGTATCCAGCGCAAACGCCCCCATCTGCGCCGCATCAAACACCGCCGGAACACCCGCCGCCCGGTCCACCGGAGCAAAGTAAGCCCGCACACGCCGAGCCACCGGAGCGACCGCCCCAACCAATCCCGATCCACTCACAGCTCCCCCGCTTCCTGGTAGCAAAACACCTCAACCACAGCCACCCGCTCCAAACGTTCGCCATTCACCATCGCCGCTCCAAACGCCACATCGCCCCAGAACACCCGCGTCCCCAGAGCCACAGGGGCAGCGCCCGCATAGTTCATCTTCGCCGCGC
>Ga0207667_10001468_pt1 | contig 29582 bp, 30 predicted proteins | sample KBSCornC52_FD_184301 | JGI IMG/M metagenome (GOLD analysis project Ga0207667, IMG submission 184301) | Corn rhizosphere microbial communities from Kellogg Biological Station, Michigan, USA - KBS Corn C5-2 (SPAdes) (version 2) | ecosystem: Host-associated > Plants > Roots > Rhizosphere > Soil ...
GGTGGGCATGACGGGCTCCTTGAAGCAGGTCCTGAAAACATGCGCACAGAGTAGGCAGCGGCCGGTGTCTAAGTCCTCACGGAAAGTTAAAGGATTTGTGATGGTTGGGGTGTTTCGCTGGGGGGCGGTGGAATCCGTCGAAGTGCTAACTGGCAAGGGCCTTCGAGCGGGCGAGCCGCCGATGTTTACCGAGCACCGGTTCGCGCCGCGATTGCGCGCGCGCGAAGGCTGGCTTTCGTCGCCCCCATAAAAAAGATATTGACTATCTATCTACGAGTAGATAAAGTTCGATCCATGGAAACGAAATCGACCGTCCGCGAACAGATTCTCGACCACGCGATCACGCTGATGATGCTGCGCGGCTACAACGGCTTCAGCTATCGGGACCTGTCCGATCTGGTAGGCGTGAAGACGTCGAGCATCCACTACTACTTCCCGTCGAAAGACGATCTCGTGCTGGAAGCGGTGGCGGCGTACAGCGACGAAGTGCTTGCGGCGATGCGCGCGATCGATCCGGCGTTGCCGGCCGACGTCAAGCTCAGCCTCTACACGAAGCTGTTCGGCAGAACGCTCGGCGATGGCAACCAGATCTGTCTGTGCGGCATGCTCGCGGCAGACATCGAATCGTTGCCGGAGAGCGTGCGGCAGGCGGTTCAGGCCTTCTTCAAGGCCAACGAGAAGTGGCTCGCCGAGTTGCTGGCGCAGGGCGCGAAGGAACGCACGCTGCAGTTCAGCGGCAAGCCGGAAACGGCGGCGCGCACGTTGTACGCGGCGTTTCAGGGGAGCGTGCTGGCCAGCCGGCTGTTTCATACGCGGGCGCGTCTCGAGGATGTCGAGGCCGTCTGGAAAGCCCGGTCCTGACGGACGGGGCGGGCAGTCAGGCGGTTCGCCGCCTTTTGTGGGGTTTGCTATCTATCTTGTGGTAGATAGATGAGCGGGCGGATGAATTCAATCATCCGCATTTTTTGGGGATATCTGTCTATCTATTGATAGATAAACAAGCGCGATGCCGGCCGCCAAGCCGTCGACGCGCGATCCCGGGTTGGAAGGCTGTTTCACTCACTCATCATTGAAAAGGAGTCTGTCATGTCGATCGAAAAAGTTCTGTACCGCGCTCATGCAAAAGCCACCGGCGGCCGTGACGGCCGTGCCACGGTGCCCGAAAGCGGTCTCGACCTGAAGTTGACCACGCCGCGCGAACTCGGCGGCGCGGGCGGCGCCGGCGCGAACCCCGAACAACTTTTCGCGGCCGGCTACAGCGCGTGCTTCATCGGTGCGATGAAGTTCGTCGCGGCCCGCGACAAGATCGCGATCCCCGCGGATGCCGCGATCGAAGGCAGCGTCGGCATCGGCGCGATCCCGAACGGCTTCGGCATCGAAGTCGAACTGAAGATCTCGCTGCCGGGCCTCGACCGTGAAACCGCGCAAACGCTGATCGATCGCGCGCACATCGTCTGCCCGTACTCGAACGCGACGCGCGGCAACATCGACGTCACGCTGACGCTCGTCTGATCGCACGTACTGCGAACGAATCCATCGCCATTCATTGCATTCACCGGTTGAACCAAGGAGTCTCATCATGAAGATCGTCAAGCCGCTGCTGATCGCCGCTGCCGTTGCGGCCGCGGTGTTCACCGCCCCCGCCGCCTTTGCCGCCGGCACCGACGGCGTCCGCCCCGATACGGCGACCAGCGGGTTCCTCGCCGTGCTGAACGGCCAGAAGGGGCCGGGCCTCGAAACGCTGAGTCCCGCGAAGGCGCGTCAGGTGCTGGTCGATGCCCAGCGCGGCGCAAAGGTCGACCTGTCCGGCATCGACGTATCGAACCGCACGATCGAGCAGGACGGCCTGTCGGTGCCGATCACGATCGTGCGCCCGCAGGGCGCGGCGGGCACGCCGCCGGTGTTCATGTTTTTCCACGGGGGCGGCTGGATTCTCGGCGACTTCCCGACGCATGAGCGCCTGGTGCGTGATCTGGTGGTGCAATCGGGCGCCGTCGCGGTGTTCGTGAACTACACGCCGTCGCCGGAAGCGCATTACCCGGTCGCGATCAACCAGGCGTATGCGGCGACGAAGTGGGTCGCCGCGCACGGCGCGGAAATCGGTGTCGACGGCAGCCGCCTCGCGGTGGTCGGCAATAGCGTCGGCGGGAACATGGCGGCTGTCGTGGCGCTGATGGCGAAGGACAAGGGCGGCCCGGCGATCCGCTTCCAGGGCCTGTTGTGGCCCGTGACGGACCACGACTTCAATACCGGTTCGTACAACGCGTATCAGCAGGGGCACTTCCTGACCCGGCCGATGATGAAGTGGTTCTGGGACGCCTATACGAAGAACGAAGCGCAACGCAACGAGATCTACGCATCGCCGCTGCGTGCGAGCACCACGCAGTTGAAGGGATTGCCGCCCGCGCTGATCCAGGTCGCGCAGTTCGACGTGCTGCGCGACGAAGGCGAAGCGTACGGCCGCAAGCTCGACGCAGCCGGCGTCGATGCGACGACCACGCGATATGACGGCACGATTCACGATTTCGGTTTGCTGAACGCACTGGCCGAGGACGCGCCGACCAAGGCGGCGATGAAGGCGATGGCCAACGAAATCGCGACGCGGCTGAAGTAGGGCTGCGGGCGGCATTCGAACGGGTTCGAATGCGAACGGCGAAGCGGCGGGCTTGGGTCCGCCGCTTCCGCATGGGGAGCGGGGCGACAGGTGCGTCGAAATGCGACACCGGCGGCCGGATCGCAGCGGTCCGATCCCGACGGCAGGCGTCACAGTACAAACCCGTTCCCGCCCGGCCGGAGACCTGGCGCTCTGCGTCGACCCGACGTCGTTGTGGTAGAGCGTCCGATGGATCGGTGGCCCGGCCGTGGTGTCATCGACCGCGAAGGCGGCCCTCACGTTGATAATCTGTTGCGCCTTGTGGAGATCAAGTTTCCTGGTGACGATTGGGGCCCGGGTCAGGAGGCTGACTATCAACTGATCGCCGGCGAATTCAAAGAGCGCATGTCCGTCATCGACGTCAGCGATTGCAATGGAGAGCTCGAAAAGGTTCGGCAACGCGTGCTCAAAGATGTACCGATGCGAGAGACGGAGCAGCAGAAGAAGCGTGAGCGCGTGCCTATCCGGACAGTTGAGCCTATCCCTCATCCCGTCTGGTACGAGGACTGGTGGAACTGGGTCGAACGTCATGGGGAAGAAGCCGGCGAAGCGGTCGGAGAAGGCGCGGCGGCGTTGTGGGACGCGACGAAGCGTGGATATGCCTACGTTTCCGAAGAAACCAGCCGGTTCCTGCATGAACATGCGCCGTGGCTGTTCACTGCAGGCCGTTGGGTTCTCAACAAGGCAACAGAAACATGGGAGTGGTTTGACGAACAGGGCCGCAGAATCGCCGCGTATACGGCCGCACAACTGAAGGCGGGTTGGGAAGCACTCAAGCGAGAAGCGGACCTGACATGGGAAACCCTCAAGGCTATCGATTGGGGGCAGGTCGGCATGACGATTGTGAAGGCGCTGGTCGTCATCGTGATCGTGGTCGCAGCCGTCGCGATCGCAATCGTGATCGCTGACGCTTTGCTGGCGATTTTGGCGGCGCTCGTGGCCATTATTGCTGCCGGGGCTGAGGCGGTGGCGGCACTTGCTGCGCTACTCGGAATCACCGCGGCAGAAGCAGCGGCGTCGGTGGCGATTGCCCCCGCTCTGGCGGCGGGCTAACCGGTGTCATATGAACCACCTCACTCAGGACAAGCAATGATGACGGATCAGAGCGCGAAACCGATTCTCACACCCGCACAAGCGCTTTCGCGTTATCACGAACATCTGCACCTACACCTCGACGGCGAGCGGATGGGTTTGCTGCCGGGCGTAATTGGCACCGTTTTTTTTGATGGCGGCTCGCGCCCCGATGGCCGGCAAGCGATTCTCGACTGCTTCGACCGTTTCGATGCGCTTTTTGGTTCGCACTTGCGTGGTGGGAAAGACACGGACACCGGCAAGTTTTCGAAGCGAAATGCCGCGGGAGTCGAAAAAATCCGTCGGGCGATTCAGGACACACCGTCGTATCTGTCCGTTAGCGTGATTCGATCGAGCGCCACCGATCAGGACACTGCTGCCGAATACAACGTGCAAGTCCTCACGAGCATGGCGAATCCCGAGGACTACGTCTCGCCTCAAGGTTGGACTGCGCCAAAAGGGCAGGAGTCCGGATTGTCGATGCTGAAATTCAACGTCCCGATGGCTCTCGTTACGACCGCAGACGGCCTTGCTCTGTACGAAGGTTTCCTTCGTGTGCGAGCGATTGAACGCCGATGGAGAGGGTCGGCCGACCTGCTTCATTGGCGTCCGAATTGTGCACACGGGAAGCAAGTGCACAGGCGGGTGGCGCGAACGCTGGACGACGACGGGGTGCCTCTGTACAACTGGAAGAGCTGTTACTTGGATGAGAGGCCTATGCGTCCATGAAACTCGACACGGGTATTGACGTCCACGCAGAAATGGCCCCGTCAGGCAGCTTTAGACCTTCGCCTTGTCGACGCGCCTTCTTCGATTCTCGCCAGTACACGCTTGCCCGAATCCACCACTGTCGAATCATGTGTCACCTGATAGCGCACAATCATGCCTTCCACGCAGAGCATCGCGTCTGCGGCGACGGTAGCAGGCGACTGGAGCCCGAGGCGGCCAGCGAGTTCAGAAATGTACTGCTCAAGCGCGTGCTTATGGGATACGGCCTGCTGAAGGTGCCCTGGGTCTCCCGTCGATCCAGCTTCGGCGACCACATTGATAAAGGCGCAACCACGGAAGTCTTCCTGCGCGAACCATTCACCTAGGGCTTCCGCGACGACGGACAACTCGGCACGCTGAGCAAAACGAGCCTCCACCTCGTCGACAAACCAGCGCATCCAGAACTCATGACGACGGTCCAGGAACGCTGCAATAAGTTCGCTCTTGGAGGCGAAGTGCCGGTAAAGCGACATTTTTGCGACGCCTGACTCGGCGATGATCTTGTCGATGCCCGTGGCACGGAACCCGTCCTGATAGAACAGGCGCGCCGCGGTTTCCAATATCCGGTCGCGTGCGGAGGGTTGTGACATTTCGGCCCCTTTTTTGCCAAATCATGCCTCCATTATGGCAGACAGACCTGTCTCTGCACAGGCACCGAGAGGCCCAGAAATTTCTTGACAGACAGACCTGTCTACACCAATATTGAGACAGACCTGTCTCAATCATTCAAGGTCGGTACGTCAAGGAGACTGTCATGTGCCCCTCAGATTGCGAAGTCACTGCCCTTCATCAGGCTCTGCAGGCCGATAAGTCGAATCCGGCCACATGGCGCTGGTACAGCGACCTGGTCGACAACCAACGACTCGCGCTTCGCCTCAAAGAAGACCAGTGGGTCGTCGCGATTGACGGCAGCGACTTTGCATGCGCCGAGGGGCTGTACGCGGCTGTGCGTTGGGCGCACATCATGACGCACTCGGGCGGTTACATCACCTTCGCGGTGTAAGCGAGCGAAGTCCGCCCTGCACACGGGCTAATCGCCAGACTAAGCGATCGAGAACACGCAGCACTGCTCTTATCCACCCTTCGGCCCGGTATCGGGTCTTCATCCACCAGCCACTGAGGTAACACCATGTCGACCAACACTGAACTCCGTCCGCCGCTTCCTCCTTTCACACGCGAATCCGCCATCGAGAAAGTCCGTCTCGCGGAAGATGGCTGGAATTCGCGCGACGCCGCCAAGGTCGCGCTCGCCTATTCGCTCGACACGAAATGGCGCAATCGCGCAGAGTTCGCGAACAATCGAGCGGAAGCGCAGGCGTTCCTCGAGCGCAAGTGGAAGAAGGAGCACGAGTATCGTCTGATCAAGGAACTGTGGGCGTTCGGCGGCAATCGCATTGCCGTACGCTACGCCTACGAATGGCACGACGACTCGGGCAACTGGTTCCGCTCCTACGGCAACGAGAACTGGGAGTTCGGCGAGGATGGCCTTATGCAGCGCCGCTATGCGTGCATCAACGACATGCCGATCAAGGAATCCGAGCGCAAGTATCACTGGCCCCTGGGCCGTCGGCCGGATGATCATCCCGGCTTGTCGGAGCTCGGCCTCTAATAGCTGGGCTGATCGTATCGCTTCGATTGGAAGTACGCGGGGAAACGAAGGCAACGGTGAGGCAGTCTCTGCGACGACGGCCTCCCGAAGTTTGGTATGACGGAGCATCCCCACCCAGCTTGGGAACCCCAGGGTGTCTCGCTGTCCTTCTCAGCTAGTCTGCCCTCTAGCGATTACTGCCCACTCCATGTGGGCAGTAAGCCTTGCAGCCCTTGCTTCTGGAATCCACTGCGTCTCCTCGGGTGGATAACATACGGACTGAATGGCATCCTGTTTGCATTCGGAACGGAGAACCTTGGTGGGAAGGAGTTTCCGCAAACACTAGGCTTCGGCAGCGGGATGGCTCGTGGTGCAGGCCGTGCGAGTGGCAAGGCACCGGATGCGGGATACGGGTGAATGCACGCCCATAGACCCCACTCGCTCTCTCACTCGAATCCAAGGGTGGACCAAAAAGGGCCAACGGGGCTTTTCGCACGTCTCCACAACAGCCGCTCAATGTCGCGCGTAGCTTTTGCAGACATCGCAAAACAGCAGGATAACGAAATAACGCCGCACAGCGACATTATGGTTGGTGCGCCCAAACTCGTGCAATACGGGTCGCGCCTTGCTTGCGCGGCGCGCTCCACTTCCGAGTCGGTAGAGTTGGTGCCGATCGACTCAATTATGTCAAACGAAAATATTGAATCACCGCTCGACCACTTCCTTGGCTGGTACTCCTCACTGCCGACGGAACAGCAAGAAGTCATCGCCTTGAGTGCGCATTTCATTCCAGGTTTCAACATTGACGTCGCAGAAGCGATCGAAAAGAACAACGCAGCAGTTCTCTTTGCTGATCGTGTTGTGTCATATAGAGACCGTTCATCGAGCGAACGCTGTGCGGCAACGGTCCTTCACATGTGCCTCGAACATATCGCGTTTGCTAACCAAGGTACCGGCAATTGGCGTGAGCGACAGGCAGCCCTTCGCGAGTATGCCGACGACTTTGGATATCCGGCGCTTCACGATGCAGCAAACGCTGCACAATTTAAGCACGCGCAGTGGGTGCAAACTCGCAAGAAGTGGAATCAGCTGAAAGCTGGTCCGTTCTCCATTGATGCCATCTCCAGCTTTCGGGTCTTCGGTCCAAGTGGAGCAGCCTCCTGAAACGCCGGACACGGTCACCCCACCTACGATAACGGGCAGGCATACGACTGTGGTTTTGACCAACACTCTTGTAAGACTCGGGCAACACATCGCCCGGCGTTTCGCCGCCGAGCAAACGAACGGTCGAAGGTGCGAGCGACCGCACGACACAGAGCGGGAGGTCGATGGCAAGCAGAAAAGGCGGACACGATGGTCGCTCGAACGAAGATCATTAGGAAAGTCTACGAACCAAAATAATTTCCCTCAGCGCGAGCGTACTAACGGCCCGGTTCAGCGTATCCGCAACCCATCGACGACCTCCCTCATGATCGGCTTGGATGCGTGCCTTGATTCGATGGATGAAGGATGGATGCGAATTTCAATAGCGTCCAAGACTGGTTTGCGATAGATTCGATAGGGATAGCCAATAGGTGAGGGAATTCCCGTGCTGCTACGTCATATCCGTTACTTCCTTGCAGTAGCAGAACAGAAGAACTTCACGCGCGCTGCCGAGGCGCTTCATGTATCGCAGCCCACCTTGTCGCAGCAGATCCGGCAGCTCGAGGACACCCTGGGAACACTGCTGTTCGACCGTTCCGGCAGAACTGTGCACCTAACCGACGCGGGCGAAGCGTGGATGCGTTATGCCAAGCTCGCGCTACAGGACCTTGACGCAGGGGTGAGGGCGATACACGACGTGGCGGAATTGAGTCGGGGCAGCCTGCGTTTCGCAGTAACGCCGACCTTTACGGCTTCCTTGGTCGGGCCGGTCGTCGATGGCTTCCACCAGCTGCATCCTGGCATCAGGATCGATATCCGCGAACTCACACAGGATCAGATGGAGGCGCAGCTTGCAGACGACAGGCTTGATATCGGTGTCGCATTCCATCCGGCCTTTTCAGTCGACATCGAAAGCCAACCCCTCTTCGCGGAAACGCTGAGCCTGGTGGTAGGCCGCAACCACCCGCGTGCCGCACGCCGCAAGGCACTCGCGGGGCCTGACTTTGGCAAGGAGCCGCTGGTCTTGCTGAACGACACATTCGCGACGCGCCGGTTCATCGATGAGCATTTTGCGCGTCACGCTATTCGACCGCTTGTCGCAATCGAAGTGGATACGGTCGGTGCAATCGTCGAGATCGTGCGTCGCGGGCAGCTGGCGACGGTTCTCCCTGATCACATCGCACGCGTGCAAGAGGGCCTACATCCCGTGCCGATCGATCCCCCTCTGCCAACGCGTACGGCTGCCGTCTTAGAGCGCAAGGGTGCGTATCGCACTGCGGCAAGCAGGGCGTTCTTACAACTGCTGACTGAGCAGTTTGGAAAGCCGACGTGACCACCACCGACATCGCCGTCGTTGCGTAGTTGAGTAACTTGCTTTGAAGCTGATGCCGCGCGAGGGGATTGGCCCGCAACAGCGCGTTTTGCCGAGATCATCGACAGGAAGCCCGCTTTTGCTGACCATTGGATGCTGCAACTGACGATCCGCCGGACATAAACACATCGAGGCGACTCGCCCTTTGTGAGGCGGCGTACGACTCGCTTCGTCGCAGCCGCTTGGTCTGGCATCACGAGCCGTGGAAAACCGTATCGTTCAGGCGTTGCAGCGTACCGTCCTGCTCGGCCTGGATCAGCTCGTTGATCACGTCGCGGCGGGTCAGTGCGCGCTGGGCTTCCGGCGCCGCGTTCCGCTGGATCAACGGTGCAGCGGAGTGGTAACCCGGTGCAGCCGCTTCTGCGGAAGAGGCAGCAAACGCGGTCGTGGTGGAAGCAGCCAGCGTGAGTGCCGACAGGACGTAAGAAATGTGACGGATGCTCTTGTTCATGATGTTTCCCTTTCCTTGTTTCGATATAAACTAGGTAGTACTAACTGTAATGATGTTGCGGTTCATAGTTTCTGCTAGCCGAATCACCGGACGAGATTCGCGCACCGCCCGACAAAACTAGCAGTACCAGTGAACTTCAATACACGCCCAACAATCCGTCGTTCTTCGCAACCAGATCGTTGGGCGCTAATCGCTCACCGCGGCTGTAGCGATCCGGGCTTCAAAGCCCCAACTCGCTCAGCCCCGGATGATCGTCCGGCCGACGGCCCAGGGGCCAGTGATACTTGCGCTCGGATTCCTTGATCGGCATGTCGTTGATGCACGCATAGCGGCGCTGCATAAGGCCATCCTCGCCGAACTCCCAGTTCTCGTTGCCGTAGGAGCGGAACCAGTTGCCCGAGTCGTCGTGCCATTCGTAGGCGTAGCGTACGGCAATGCGATTGCCGCCGAACGCCCACAGTTCCTTGATCAGACGATACTCGTGCTCCTTCTTCCACTTGCGCTCGAGGAACGCCTGCGCTTCCGCTCGATTATTCGCGAACTCTGCGCGATTGCGCCATTTCGTGTCGAGCGAATAGGCGAGCGCGACCTTGGCGGCGTCGCGCGAATTCCAGCCATCCTCCGCGAGACGGACTTTCTCGATGGCCGTCTCCAGCGTGAACGGGGGAAGCGGCGGGCGAATTGCTGCGGGTGAAGTCATTTCGGATCTCCTTGTGGAGTACAGCGCGTTGTTGGTGCTCGACGTGGAGCGCGGCCCCGTCATCGTGCAACCCGAGAGCGCAAGGCCGCCCGAAGCAAGCGCGGCACCGGTGCTCAGTAAGAATTTTCGTCTTCGCATCGTTGGTTCAGAACGGCTTGGTTGGCAGATACTTGCCGTTGAGCGTGATGACGGCACGCTCGCCGCCTTCCGGGTCCGGAACCTTCTGGATATCGAGTTTGAAGTTGATCGCGCTGATGATGCCGTCGCCGAATTTCTCGTGAACCAGCGCCTTCAACGTCGAACCGTACACCTGCACCATTTCGTAGAAGCGGTAGACGGTCGGATCGGTCGGCACGCCACCCGGAATGCTGCCGCGCACCGGAATGGTTTGCAGCAGGCGCACGGCGTCGTCGTCGAGCCCGAGGCGTTCGGCGACAAGCTTCGCCGCCTTCTCCGGCAGCGCATGCTGACCGAGCAGCGCGGCTGTCGTGTATGCGAGGCTCAGGCCCGTGCCTTCGTTGATGGCTTCGAACGTGAGGTTCTTGCGCACCTTCGCGTCGACGATCGTTTCCGTCAGAGCTTCGCGCGCGTTCGGTGTGACTTGCGATTGGGTCATGATGTTGCTCCTTGAGTAAATCAACCTAGTGAGATCGGCAGTCGGTGTGACGAGCCGGGAATCAGAGCGCAGCCACGCACTCGGCGGGCGTCGCGGTGACATCGGGATGCGCGGCGAGCGGCACGAACTGGCGAGTCGCGGCGTCGAGCGCGTCGATCGAGCCGGATTCGATGTCGTAGACCCATCCGTGCAAATTGAGGCGGCCTTGCGCGAGTCCCAGTGCAACGGAGGGATGGGTCTTGAGGTTGTCGAGCTGTGCGATGACGTTCTCGCGCACCATCGAGTCGACGCGCTCGCGCTCGCCTGCATGTTCACGCGCCTCGTTGACGAGCTTCGCCGAGTCGGCGTAGCGCAGCCAGTTCGCGACGGCGGGCATATGGTCGAGGCACTTGCACGTTGCGACGGCCGTCATCGCGCCGCAGTCCGAGTGGCCGCAGATCACCACATCCGTCACGCCGAGCGCGGCGACTGCATATTCGACGGTCGCCGACACACCGCCCGGCTCGGGACCGAACGAAGGCACGATGTTGCCGGCGTTGCGGATTACGAACAGATCGCCCGGTTCGCGCTGAGTGACCAGTTCGGGAACCATGCGGCTATCGGAACAGGAAATGAACAGAGTGCGCGGCGTCTGGCTGGTGGCCAGCTTGCGGAACAACTCCCTGCGAGCGGGCATGATGTCCCGTTGAAATTTCAGAAAACCGTCGATGATCTCTTGCATGGTCAGCTCCATTCAGTCTGGCGTTCGTCGCCGCGTCGGTCAGTGCGATGCGTTGAACAGAGAATGGACCTGTTGCGTCATAGTGTCCAAGACGGGTTTGTGATGCTAACCATAGGCAAGACCAATTGTTGTCGGACACGAGGAAATTCGCCGTGCTGTTGTGTGATGTCCGTTACGTCCTGGCCGTTCCGGAACACCGCAATTTCACGTATGCCGCCGAGGCACTGCACGTTTCGCAGCCCACGCTGTCGCAGCGGATACGTCAACTGGAAGACACGCTGCGCACTCAGCGGCTAGACCGTTCGGGGCGGAACGTGCAATTCATGGATGCCGGCGCGGCGTGGATGCGCTATGCGAAATCCGTGCTACGGGATCTGGATGCGGGCGGGCAATACACGCGTTGGCGAACTGAAGGCTCGGCAGACTGGCGATGACGAATCGATGATTTTTCCTACCGATACCGCGAGCCACTGTCCGGCCGAGCAATGGGTGCCCGCGATGCTGGAAGGCGCTGCCCCAAAATCAACGGAGACTGCGGCAGCTCAACATCGGAGGACCGGTTCATGGCGAACAAGAGTCATTGGCGCGAACGATGCGAAGGGCCGCTCGGGGTCGTTCAGAGTCGTTCGCGCCGCCGAAGAACCGCCATTCGTGGTCGAGTGCCAATCCTGACGCCGGGATGAACGGGCCAGCGAGATGGAACCTTATCGCTACAGCATGATCGTCGGTGTAAACCCGGATCTCGCACAAGGGTTGCGGCTGCTAGCAGCCCAACAACGTCGCGAGGGAGTTGAGGCTGGGCTTCGGGATGCGCGACGCCGCGCGCGCTCGGTGACAATTTTATTTTATTCTGCGTTACTACTGGGCGGAATCGAACTGATGCACGTGATCCGCAAGGGGCGATTGAAAGCTGATCGTCAGAGGGCTCACACATGCCGAGCAATTCTACTCATTAGCGATGTAGAGAGTGCTGAGCAACCGTGTGACTTCTCCCGACTATCGTCCTTATTGAGACAGAATCTTAAATAATAGAGAGATCCAAGGGGCCGTATATGAATCAATGGCGAGAGTCGTTGCTGGCAAGCCTGGAGCAGGTGAAAACCGCTTCCGAGGCATTCGATAATCTTGCTCCGGCAGTCCGCGCACTGGGTTTTGAATATTACGCATATGTGCTGAGGATCACGATTCCGATTACGAGGCCGGCCATCATGGGATGGAGCAATTATCCGGAGGCCTGGCGCACGCATTACACGCAGCGGGATTATCAGCACGCCGATCCGGTTCTTCATTACGGACAGGCGTGTACGAGACCGATGCCCTGGCCGGGGCCGCTTCCCGGCTACGACGCATTCTGGCGCGACGCCGCGGCTTTCGGCCTGTGCTACGGCTGGTCGCAGACCACGCGCGATCACCGCGGCGCGATGGGCACCGTCAGTCTCGTGCGCGGCGGACCGCCGATTGCGCCGGACGAGCTGCGGCGCACCGAACCCGAGATGATCTGGTTTTGCCAGTTCGTTCACGCGACGATGAGCAATCTGATCGTGTCCGACGTGATGCCGAGCGGCGCCATGCGGCTGTCGCTGCGCGAAAAGCAGGTGCTGCACTGGACCGCCGAGGGCAAGACGGCGGCCGAAGTCGCCGTGATTCTTCAATTGTCCGAGCGTAACGTCGGCTTCCACATCCAGAACGCGATCGACAAGCTCGACGCGGCCAACAAGACGCACGCGACGGTCAAGGCTGCGATGCTCGGACTGATTCCAGTCCGCTGCTAGTCGCGGCTCGAATCGCGGGTGGCTGCACACGCTGGCCTCCATCGCTAAGCCACCGGCTCGTCGGCGTCGGCCGGCGCGAACACGCGCAATGCGCGAGCCAAGCAGTCGTCCGGCATGTCGATGCACGCCACGTCCGCGATATAGCCGTCCGGACGCAGTACGAACACGTCGCCGTCGCGCGCGCCGAACGCATCGCGATACGCGTGCGCCGCGTCGACGATCGTATGAGCGGCGTCCGCCGGCGAGCCGGGCTGCGCCACCACGGCGAAAACGTCGAGCCCGGCTTCCCGCGCGGCGGCGCGCAACCGCTCGACGCCGTCACCGAACGTACGCGCAAACGCGACGATGAGCGGACGCCAGCCGCGCGACAATCGATAGGTATCGATCGGCGCGCCGTGCCCGTCGTGAGCCGTAGCGAACGGCACGTGCACGCCGACGAGCGGGTGACCGGCATCCGCGTCGGAGTCGTAGCGCTGCCCGAGACCGGTGAATGCCAGCGGCCATGCGCTGCGCAGCGACGGGCGGTTCTCCATTGTCGGCATCCAGCGCCGCGCCCGCTCCGCCAGATTCGACCCGTCACGGGTGATGAGCGATGTCGTTTCGTCGGTGCTGGCGACGAGACGCTCAGCCATTTGCCGGCGCTCGGTGCGGTACGCATCGAGAACCGTCGTCGCGTAACCGCCTTTCGCGACGCCGGCGAGCCGCCACGCGAGATTCGCCGCATCCTGGATGCCGGTATTCATGCCGAGACCGCCGATCGGGCTAAACAGGTGCGCTGCGTCGCCCGCCAGCAGTACGCGCCCGTTGCCGAATCGGCTCGCAAGACGGTTGTACAGCGGCGCCTGCGATTCCCACACAACGTCCCGCAGTCGAAGCGGGTGTGTCGCGTATCGGTCGACGATGCGCTGGTAGTCGTCGATCGTCCGCGGCCGCTTCATGTCGCGCAAATCGCCGCCGTTCTCGCTCATGACGATCCGGTAAAGCCCGTCGGGCAGAGGAATGACGATGATGAAGCCGCTGTCGCGCACAAAATAATCGGCGTGCCCGGCGCGCTTGAACGGCCAGTCGATATGCGCATCGATCAGCAACATGAACGACCGGTAGTCGCGTCCGAGAAAGTCGATGCCGAGCGACGTCCGGACCGTGCTGCGACTGCCGTCGCAACCGACGACGTAATCGAAACGGGCGTGCTCGACGCTGCCGCGGCCGTTTTCGAGCGTGACGTCGACGCGGTCGCCGCCGTCGTGGACGGCGTTCAGCGATACCGGCCGCTCGACCGCGATGCCGTGCCCGAGCAGATGCGCTGAAAGAATCCGCTCGGTTTCCGGCTGCGGCAACGCGATCGAGAACGGATACGGCGTGCCGCGCGCGCGTGCGCAATCGATGTGGACGATCGGCGTGCCGTCCAGATATACGTGGATGTCGTGGATCCGCTCGCCGTGCTCGACGATGCGTTGCGCGATGCCGATCCGGTCCAGCACCTTCAGCGAAGCGGCATTGACGGCCAGCGCCTTCGAGCCGTCCGAAGGCGCCGCTCGTTTATCGACGATGCGCGGCCGGATACCGTATTGCGCGAGCAGTGCAGCCAGCGTCATGCCCACGGGGCCGGCGCCGACGATCAGGATAGAGGGTTCCGCCATGGTCGGTCTCGTTGGTCGCCGGTTTGTCGCGATGCCGTTGCAACGGTCAGGCAGCGGCATCCGGGCCGGCGGCGGTTCGGAAATGACCTGCACGCTATCAGCTTTGCGGGCAATTCTCACCATCCGGCGACTGTGAATTTTTACACTTGATCGGACGTCGGCCGTCGATAAGATGAGGCCTCGATCAGCGCCGCACGATGAGAAGAACATGACAGAAAGAACGCTGTACGTAGTGGGAAACCGGTTTGAAGAGATCGCAGACGGTGACGCCATCGTGTCGTTCGACGATGCGCTCGAACGATGCCGGTCGGACCGGATCGACGCATCGCGGATATCGCTGCAGCAAGGCGTATCGGAACGCCAGCACCATACGCTGCAGGCTGCGCTCGCCGGCAACGAACACGTGCGGCTGGTGAGCTACTTCGACGAATACCGGCGCTGCAGCGGCGAACTCACGCATAAAGCGAAGCCGGAGAACACGTTGATTTCCGATCCGCAGACGTCGGCGGACGACAACAGCTACGCCGGCATCCTGATGATCGACGATGCATGCGCCGAGCTCAGCGACCACGTGACAGGCAAGCACGTCCAGTTCATGGTGCTGATCGAAGCGGCACGGCAAATGGGCAATGCGGTCACGCAGAAGTTTCATTCGACGGCCGCGAAGATCTATCTGGCCGAGGAGATTCGCGTCGGCTTCGCCACGTTCGTCTATCCGTTCGAGACGCGCATCGACTGCCGCGTGACGCGCCGCGATCTGCGCGCGACCGGTGACGGCAAGATGGCACTCGAGATCGGCTTCGTCCAGCAAGGCAAGATCGCGTGTCAGCTGTCGCTGGCATTCACGGTGCTGGACCGCAAGTTCGTGACGTCGCTTGAAATGAACGCGCTAAAAGCGTTCGTTCGCTGAGCCGCGCGTCCCGGCCGCGACAACGATCCGTTCGTACCGCCAACATGACCTACGCCTATTGCGCCGTTTTCGATCTGGACGAAACGCTGATCCGGCCGAAGAGCATGCTCAGCGTGCTCGACGCCTACCATCGTGCGTCGACAGCATCGCCGGCCGAAGCCGAGCGACGCATTGCGATGCTACGCGAGCGCGTCGCCGCGTTCGGCGCCAGCCATCCCGACCGCCGCGAGCAGAACCGCCATTTCTATAGGCAGCTCGCCGGCATTGAAGTCGCCGCGATGCGCGCGGCCGCGGCGCGGTGGTTCGAGGCCATGCGGCCGACGCTGTATCACGACGCGGTCGTCGACGAACTGGTCCTGCATCAGCGCAACGGCGCAGCCACGATCGTCGTAACGGGATCGTTCCGCGACGCGGTCGAACCGATCGCGGCCGACCTCGGCATCGAACACGTCGTCTGTGCCGAACCCGAAATCGCCGATGCGCGCTATACCGGCGAGCTGCTCGGCGCACCGACGATCGGGCAGGGCAAGGCCGACGCGCTCGGTGCGTACTTGTTCCGCCGCAGACTGTCGCTCGAAGTCGGCTACGCATACGGCGATCACGATTCCGATATTCCGCTGCTGAGTCTGGCGACGAGACCGGTAGCGGTGGGCGGACATCCCGCCCTGATCCGGCATGCCGCCAGCCGCGGCTGGCGCATCATTCATCACAGACAGGGGAAACAACATGGCCGACCGTGAATTCATCGACGCATTCGCCGCGCTGCTGGAAGTGCCTGCCGAGCGTATTACCGATTCCTTCGTCATGGCGGAGGAGGCGGTCTGGGATTCGCTGGCGTTCCTGAGCACGATCGCGCTGATCGATACGCACTACCAGCGGGTCGTCGATCCGGTGGCGATCCAGTCGGTGGTGACATTCGGGGAGCTCAAGCGACTGATTCATGCGGTCGAGGTCTGAATGGGCTACCGACGTTTCGAGCATGCCCGCATCGCCGGCGTATCGGCGGCCGTGCCGTCCCAGGTTCGCCTCAACGACGATCTGCCAGGAGATTCGACGGAGATCGGCCGCACCGCGAAGCTGTGCGGTATCGAAGCGCGTCACGTGGCGCCCGACGGCGTATGCGCATCCGATCTGTGCTTCACGGCCGCGAACCATTTGCTGGACGGCCTCGGCTGGGCGCGCGAATCGATCGACATGCTGATCTTCTTGTCGCAGACACCCGACTACATCGTGCCAGCGACGAGCTGCGTACTGCAGCACCGGCTCGGCCTGTCGCAACGGTGCGCGTCGTTCGACATGAGCCTCGGCTGCTCGGGCTACATCTACGGGCTGATGGTGGCATTCGGCATGGTTGCGCCGGAAGGCGTGCGCCGCGTGCTGTTGCTGGTCGGCGACACGCCGAGCAAGCTAATCTCGCCGCACGACGTTCCGGCGAACGTGCTGTTCGGCGACGCGGGAACGGCAACGGCGATCGAGTACGACGACGATGCCGGCAGCAGTTATTTCTTTGCCGGGACCGACGGCATTGGCGGCCGGTCGCTAATCATTCCGGCGGGCGGTTACCGGATGCCGCGCAGCGGCGAGTCGGCGATACGGCGTCCGCATCCGGCCGATCAGGTCGTGCGCTCGGACGAAGACCTCTACATGGACGGCTCGGCGGTGTTCAGCCTCACGCTGAACCATGTGCCGAACCTCGTGCGCGAGCTGAGCGTCGTGTCGGGTTGGTCGGTCGACAGTATCGACCACTGGCTGTTTCATCAGGCCAACCGCTTCATGCTCGACCATTTTTCGCGCAAGCTCGGCATCGCGTCCGAGCGGATGCTGACCAATATCGAGCGTTTCGGCAACACGAGTCCGCCGTCGATTCCGCTGCTGATGGTATCGGAAGGGCTGCAGTCGCGCGTGGGCGACCCGACCGAACGCCTCGGGCTCGTCGGATTCGGCGTCGGGTTCTCGTGGGCCGGCGCGTTTCTGCCGCGTGCGGATTTCCGCACGTTGCCGCTCGCTTATCACTGACATCCGGGGGCCGTGCCATGGCAGCAATCATCGACGCGGTCAGCTACGTGCTGCCCGCCGCTCAACTCGACAACGACACGCTCGCCGCCCGACATCCGGACTGGCCGATCGACAAAATTTCCGAGAAGACGGGCATCCGGCTCCGGCACACGTCCGCGCCCGACGAATTCAGTCTCGAACTCGCGATCGCGGCCGGCAGGAAGCTGATCGACGAACACGACGTCGATCCCGGCACGCTCGACTTCGTCATTCTGTGCAGCCAGACGCCGAAGTTCCTGATCCCGACCAGCGCGTGCTTGGTTCAGCACGCACTCGGCTTACCCATCGAGAGCGGCGCGCTCGACGTGAATCAGGGCTGCTCCGGATACGTGTCGTGCCTGATGCTCGCGGAAGGGCTTCTCGACAGCGGTCGGGCCAGCGGCGTGCTGCTGATCACGTCGGACACGTATACGAAGCTGGTCGATCCCGACGACCGCAGCCTGAAGACGATCATGGGCGACGCCGCGAGCGCATCCGTCATCCGGCGCGCCGGCAATCGCGGCACACGGGCGTTTTCGTTCGGCACCGACGGATCCGGCTATGCGCACATTACCGCGCAACGGAGCGCGCTCGCGGGCCTGACGAGCGGCGAAGCGTACCGGCCGGATTTCAGCATGCAAGGAACGGGCGTGTTCAATTTCGTGCTGAGCACGATTCCGTCGTTGATCGATGGTCTTCTGGACAAGGCGGGCGTCGCGCGCGACGACGTGGACCTGTTCGTATTCCACCAGGCCAACGCACACATGCTGGAGAGCGTCAGGCTCAAGATGGAAATCCCGCGCTCGCGGTTCTTCGTGAGCATGCAGGACGTGGGCAATACCGGTGCGACGAGCATCCCGATCGCACTCTACGAGGCATTGCGGCAAGAGCGGATCGGGCCGGGCCGGAAAGTCGTGCTCGCAGGATTCGGTGCGGGATTGTCGTGGAGCGCCAGTCTGATCGACTGGTGACGGAGCGCGGCGGGCGGTTCGGATCCGTTTCCGCCGGCTTGCGTCGATTGTCACTTTGAAAACCAAACGAACAGGTGAAGACCTATGAGTAACGATACGAAAGTGCTTGCCGACCGCGTCATTCGCGCATTCGAGGCGCGCGATATCCATTCGGTATCGGCGCTGCTTGCCGACGACGTCCGTCTCGAGGACGTGCCGCTCGGCGCCCATGTCGGCAAGCATGCCGTCGTCGAAAAGATAACGGACTTTTTCGGCAAGGCGAGCGCCTATCGTTGGGAGCGTCACCGCGTGATCACGCAGGACAACACGGCGATCGTCGAACGCACGAGCCATATCGCGCTGGGCGGAAAGGAGATTAAGCTGCCGATGCTCGTGATTCTCGAGTTCGACGCGAACGGCAAGCTGTCGCTCTTCAAGGACTATTTCGACCTGAAGACGCTGGAACAGCAGCTCGCATAAAGGGCCGGCCGGCGACCAGCTCGGCGGCGTTGCGGGTCGGGCCGCCGGCACGCGATACGACCGATACGAACGAGGGTGCACGTCATGACTGAATACGCAGCCACCATTCTCGGCTTCCGGTGTGCGGCCGAGACGGGCCGCCTCGGCCTGAAGGAGGCAGTCGACATGATCGGGAGCCGGCGGGCAGTCGCTGTGCTCCTCGATGTGGTGCCGCCGGACAGGCTGGACGACTGGTGGTCGGATCCGGCCTTTCCCGAACCGGTCCCGCATCGCAACCTGCCGAGCGCGGTCAATACCGGCATCGCGATCGGACCGACTCAGCGGGCGACGGGCCCCGACCTGGTCGCTGCGCTGATCGATTACCTGTCGTACGGTGGTAAGTACAACGGCAAGCTGAGCGGCACCCGGTTCGTGACGCTGCTGAAGAACGAACTGGACGCGGATGCGATCCGGATCGGCGAATGGGGCGAATTGCCGCTGGCGTCGAAGCGCGAATTTGCGCCGAAGGACGGGACGTACAGCATTCCGCCGCACTGCGACGCGATTCAGTTCGCACGCGATCGGTCGCTATGGCCGCTCGCGGATTACCAAATGGATTGCGATCAGGTGTCGGTGTTTCTGAACGCCGGCGACTCGCCCGAAGGCACGCAGCTCGTGCTGTGGGACGACCGGCCCGCCGACATCGCGGCGCTGGACGACATGATGCGCGAGTTCAACGAGACCGGGACGGTCGCCCGGCTCGACGGGGTGCCGTCGGTGGTCGTGAACGGCCGCCCCGGACAGCTGTACGTGCTGAATACGCGGGTCGTGCATGCGGTTCGACAATGCACCGCGCGGCGGAAGACGCTCGGTGCGTTTCTGGTTCACCGCGACGGCAAGTGGCACATGTTTCAGTGAACCCGATCCCGGCAGCCATAACGAGGCAATTCAATGAAGAAATGGATCGTTTTATTCTCGATCGGCATTTGCCTGCTCCTCGCCAATCTCGACATGACGATCGTGAATCTGGCGCTGCCGGAATTCTCGACCGAGTTCGGCGCATCGATGCAGCAGATCCAGCTGATCATCGTCAGCTATCTGACGGCGGCGGCAGCGTTCTTCTGCCTGTTCGGAAAACTGGCCGACAGCGTCGGAAGAAAGCGCGTGTTCATTTTCGGCGCGCTGCTGTTCACGGTCGCATCGCTGTACATCGGTGCGTTTTCGGGCACGGTCACGGAGATCATCGTCGCCCGCTTCATCCAGGGCACCGGATTCGCCGCGACGCTCGGTCTGGCGCTCGTGCTGATCGCGAATGCCTTCCCGGCGGACCAGAAAGGCTTCGCGACCGGCGTCGCGGTGACGATCACCGGCGTCGGCATGGCGCTCGGGCCGCCGACCGGTGGCTTCATCCTGCAATATCTGGGCTGGCGCTGGATCTTCCTGATGAACGTCCCGCTCGGCTTGCTGTCGATCGCGCTCACCTGGATGTTCGTCACGGACGATGCGGCCGACGAGCGCCGCCCGCTGGCGCTCGACGTCGCGGGCGTACCGTTCTATCTGTTTGCACTCGGCTGCCTGATCTACGTATCGAACATGCTGAGTACCGTCGCGACCGTCACACTCGCCGCGATCGCGGCGGCTGGGCTGGCGGCGGCCGCGATATTCATCCGTCGCAGCCTGCGCAAGCCGGCGCCGCTGATCAACGTTGCGCTGCTGACCAACCGCGGCTATCTGACGGTCATCCTGATCCGGATGATTTTCAATTACACGATGGCCAGCTTCCTGTTCGTGCTGCCGCTGTTCATGCAGAACATTCTCGACTATTCGAAGCTGAAGTCTGGGATGTGGCTGCTGTGCATGACGATCGCGGTCGCGTTCATCGCGCCGCTCGCGGGGAAGGTGATCGACCGCGTGGGCTTCCGGATTCCGACGCTCGTGTCGATGTCGCTGCTGTTCGTCAGTTGCGCGGCGTTCTGCCTGCTCGGGCCGGACACGTCGAGTGCGATATTCGTCGTCGGCCTGTTCTGCTTCGGCGTGTCCAACGGGATGCTGACGACCGCGACGATCAACGGGGTCACGACCCAGGTCTCGCCGAAGGACGCCGGTACGGCGATCGGCCTTTTCTTCACGCTCGTAATGGTCGGCTCGATGCTCGGCGTGAGCGTCGCGGGTCTCGTGCTGGATCGCGTCAGTCACGCGGAGGTGGCAGCGCGCATCGCGCATGCGTCGATTCCGCTGACCGCGCAGACGCGCGACGCGCTCTTCATGGCCGCGAACGGCAGCCGCAATATCGTCGGGTCGGGATTGCCGGACGACGCATCGACGTTCGCCGTCGTCAAGCAGATCGCGCATGCCGCGTACTTCTCGGCGCTCGGCAAGCTGATGACCGGCAACGCGCTGCTGACGCTGATCGGCGTCGGTCTTTGCGCGATGCTGTTGAGGAAACAACCATCGACCCCTATGTCCGGAGCGACGCATGCTATCGAGATTTCTGAGCCTTGAGCTTGGGCAGGTGCATTACCTGAGCAACGATCGAAGCGACCTTCCCGCACTGCTGCTGCTGCATGGCAATGCGTCGTCGGCTGCATCGTTCGACGATCTGGCGAACGCGCTGGACGGCCGGTTCCATTTGATTGCGCTGGATTTCCCCGGGCATGGCCGGTCGGACCGCTTGTCCATGCCCGCTGATGCATATGCATACAGCATGGAAGGCCTGCGCGATCTGCTAGTCAAGGCCATCGCGTGTCTCGGGCTTTCCGACTATTCGATCGCGGCGAACAGCCTCGGCGCCAATATCGCGGCACAGGCGTTGCCGTCGCTGCACGGATTGCGGGCGCTGATTCTGATGGCGAGCATCCACTCGTCGGGGAAGGACGATTTCTTCTCGAACGTGAAGCCCGACGCGCCGAGCAAGACGTCACTCAAGCCTGTATTCGACGAGGCGGACATCGATGTGCTGACGCGCGCGTTCATTCATCCGTCCAGAGCCGGCAAGCCGTACGCGCGGATGGCACGCGACCTGCGCGAATCGGACGGCAACTTCCGTGAGCAGATCGTCCGCTTCATGGCGCTCCAGCATTGGCCCGACGAAATCGCGCTGCTGGCACGCAGCACGGTTCCGCTTCTGTACATCGGCGGGCGCGACGACGCCTTCATTCAGCACGCGTTCTACCGGAAGCTCGCGCAGCAGGTTCCGCAGCTCGATGGGCGCCTGCTGTTGCTCGACAACGTCAGCCACGTTCCGCATCTGGAGGATGCGTCCGCGTGCGCACGATCGATCGTCGAATTTGCCGAATCGCTGCGCTCGGAGGCGTCATGAGCGACGGCAGATTTACTGCGACGGCCGGCCGCGTGTATCTGAGCGGCGTTCAGGCGCTGGTGCGGCTGACCGTCATGCAGCGCATGCGCGACGCGGCCGCCGGCCTTTCGACTGCGGGTTTCGTTTCCGGCTATCGCGGGTCGCCGCTAGGCGGGCTCGACCTCGAATTCGTCCGCGCGCGCGACGTGCTGTCCGCGCACGAAATCCGGTTTCAGCCGGGCGTGAACGAGGAGTTGGCCGCGACGGCCGTATGGGGCACGCAGCAGGTCGATCTGATCGGCGAGTCGAAGTTCGACGGCGTGTTCGCGTTGTGGTACGGAAAGGGGCCGGGCGTCGATCGCTCGGTCGACGTGCTCAAGCACATGAACTATGCGGGCACGAGCGCACATGGCGGCGTGCTGCTGGTCGCGGGCGACGATCACGGCGCCTATTCGTCGACCCTTCCGCATCAGAGCGACCATGTGTTCAGCGCCGCGATGATTCCTGTACTGTATCCTTGCAACGTCGACGAATACATCGAGCTCGGGCTGCACGGCTTTGCGATGTCGCGCTATTCGGGCTGCGCGGTGGGATTCAAGGCGCTCGCCGATACGGTCGAATCGTCGGCGAGCGTCGATGCGGATCCTTTCGCGGTTCGGATACGTATTCCGGAAGATCACGTGCTGCCGGAGGGCGGGTTGAACTGCCGGACATCGTCGGCCACGCTCGGGGCACAGGCGCGTGCGCAGGAGTGGCTCACGCATCAGCACAAGTACTTCGCGGTACTCGCGTATGCACGCGCGAACCGTCTGAATCGAGTCGTCGGCACAGCACCGCGCGCCCGCATCGGCATCGTGGCCACCGGCAAGAGCTATCTCGACGTGTGCGAGGCGCTGAAGCTGCTCGGCGTCGACGATAGCGGCGGTGCGGACGCGGCGATTCGGCTGTTCAAGGTCGCGATGCCGTGGCCGCTCGAGCCCGAAGGCGTTCACGAGTTCGCGCAGGGGCTGGACGAAATCGTCGTCGTCGAGGAGAAGCGGCCGATTGTCGAGCCGCAGATCCGGACGATGCTGTACGACTGGCCCGAAGCGCTGCGGCCGGCGATACACGGAAAAACGAACGAGTACGGCACGATCGGCGATTGCGATCCGGAGTCGGTCCTATCGTCCGTCGGCGATTTTTCAGTGATCCGCATCGCGCGCGTGATCGCCGGACGACTCGAGCGACTGTTCGGCACGCAAGCGTTCCGCTCGCGGCTTCAAGCGTTCGAGCAATCGCTCGACGTCGTGCAGCGTGCGCGCTCAATACCGGCGCGGTCCGCGTACTACTGTTCGGGCTGCCCGCACAGCACGTCGACGCGCGTGCCGCCCGGCAGCGTCGCGCTTGCCGGCATCGGTTGCCACGTGATGGCGACGTCCATTTATCCGGAACACAACCGAACGTTCACGCAGATGGGCGGCGAAGGCGCCACGTGGATCGGTCAGGCGCCGTTCTCGAACCGACCGCACGTATTCGCGAATCTTGGCGACGGCACCTATTTCCATTCCGGCTATCTCGCGATTCGCGCGGCGGTCGCGGCCGGCACCCGCATCACGTACAAGATCCTGTACAACGATGCCGTCGCGATGACAGGCGGTCAGTCCGTCGACGGGACGATCACGGTGCATGCCATGGCGCGCCAGCTGGCCGCGGAAGGCGTGCGGAAGATCGCCGTGGTGACGGACGACGTCGCGCGCTACGCGAACAGGGACGGACTTGCCGATCACGTGACGATCCATCCGCGCGATGCGTTTGACGACGTGCAACGCGCGCTGCGCGAAGTCGACGGTGTGTCGGTGCTCATCTACGACCAGGTCTGCGCGGCGGAGAAGCGCCGGCGCGTCGTGCGCGGGACGCTGCCCGCGACGAGACGCCGTGCGTTCGTCAATGCGCACGTGTGCGAGGACTGCGGCGACTGCGGAAAAGTGTCGAACTGTTCGGCGATCGTGCCGGTCCACACGCCGCTCGGGCGCAAGCGGACGATCAACCAGACGTCGTGCAACCACGATTTCTCGTGCACTGACGGCTTTTGCCCGAGCTTCGTCACGGTCGTCGGCGGGGCGCTACGCAAGCGCACGGCGCGCCCCGACAGCGCGCCGGACAGCATCGAACCTGCGCTGCCGACGCCCGCGCTGCCCGCCGTGTCGGCGCGCCCGTTCAACATACTGGTATGCGGAATCGGCGGCACCGGCGTTATTACGATCGGTGCGCTGCTCGGCCGCGCAGCGCATCTTGAGGGCAAGGGCGTGTCGGTGCTCGACATGACCGGCATGTCGCAGAAGAACGGCGCCGTGACGTGTCACGTCCGTATCTTCGACGCGCCGGGCGATACGTGGGCGCAACGCATCCCGCCCGCGCATGCCGATCTACTGCTCGGCTGCGACATGCTGACAGCGGCAGCGCCGGACGCCGTCGAACGCGTGGGCCGGGACAGAACGGTCGTGACGTTGAACGGTCACGAGCAGCAGCCCGGCTACGCCGCACAACTGAGCGACTGGCAATTTCCGCGGGACGAAGTCGAGCAATTACTGGCCGACGCGGCGGGGCGCGAGGTCGACGTAATAGACGCGAACCGGCTTGCGACGCAGCATTTCGGCGACGAGATGCTCGCCAATATCGTAATGCTCGGCTATGCGTGGCAGCGCGGCCGGGTACCGTTGTCCGAAGCGTCGCTGCTACGTGCGATCGAGCTCAACGGTGTCGCAGTTGAGAAGAATCGAGCGGCATTTGCGCTCGGAAGGCGCGCTGCGGCCGCAGAGACGGGCGATCGCCAGCCCCGGCAGCAGGCGATCGTGTGGGCGCGTCCGCAATCGCTCGACGCGTCGATCTCCCGGCACGGTGCGTTTCTCGCCGCATATCAGCATTCGCGTTATGCGGCGCGCTATCGGGATTTCGTCGAGCGCGTTCGGGCGGCGGAGCGCGCGGCGTGTGCCAAGGACGCGATTGCGCGGGCCGTCGCGGAGAATCTGTTCCGGCTGATGGCGTACAAGGACGAATACGAAGTGGCGCGCCTGTATGTCGACCCCGAGTTCGGTCGCACGCTCGACGAAACGTTCGAAGGCGCGTACACGCTGCGCTTCCACTTTGCACCGCCGATGTTGCCGCTCCGGCGCCGCGGTGCGATTGCGACGAAGCGCACGTTCGGGCCATGGTTCATCGTCGTGCTTCGTATGCTTGCTGCATGCCGGGCGGTGCGCGGCACATGGCTCGATCCGTTCGGCCATACCGCCGAGCGCAAGTCGGAGCGCCGGCTGATCGACGAGTACATGGCCGGAATCGATCAGGCGCTGGCAACGCTCGACAGCGAGCGTTACGACACCGTGCTCGAGCTCGCGCGACTACCCGAGCAGATTCGCGGATATGGCCACGTGAAAGCCGCCCGTATGCGGCAGGCATCGCAAACGTGGAACGGCCTGCTCGCGCGGTTGACCGGCCGTGAAGTCGCGCGGGACGGCGTACCGACGGCGACGGACGACCCGCATTTCGACCCACTCGCCGTCGCGTTCCCGCAGCGGAGTCAGTCGTGAGCGGTCCGTGCGCTTTTGCGCCGATTCACCGCGTCGATGCGCCGCGTGCGCGCCTGTATTGCTTTCATCATGCGGGGGGCAATGCATCGAGCTTCTCGTCGTGGGCGGGAAAACTCGCGGACGGAGTCGAGATATGGGCGGCACAATTGCCGAATCGATTCGGCACCGCGCACCGCACGCGCGCAACGATCGACACGGTGCTGCCCGCGATACTCGCCGCGTTCGATGCGTTGCATGTCGGCGACGCCCGCGCCGTTCCGTTCGCGTTCTACGGACATAGCCTCGGCGCGTTGCTCGCATTCGAACTCGCGCGCGCGCTGTTTGCGGCGCGCAAACGCGGACCGGCTGTACTGGCCGTGTCCGGACACCGTGCGCCCGATCGTCCGTTGCGGCGCGCACCGCTGCACGACCTCGACGACGACGCGTTCGTCGCGCAGCTACGCGCGTTGGGCGGAATAGCCGACGGTCTGCTGGACGATTCGCGGTTGCGGCCGTTTCTGCTGCCGATGCTGCGAGCCGATCTGTACATGTCGGAGGCCTATTCGCCGTTGCTGGAGCAGTTGCTGGCCATTCCTTTGATCGGATTTCGGGGCGAATCGGACCCGCTTCTTACGGCAGACGAATTCGACGGCTGGACCGCGCACACCACCGCATCCTGCAATTTGCATACGTTGCCGGGAGGTCATTTTTTCGACGATGCAGCCATGAGCCAACTGCAGGACCTGCTGTCAGATGCATTGCTGAGGACGGTCGCGGCAACGGTCTAGGTGTTGCCGTTCGAAGTTTCTACTAACAGTGGCCACAGATACTGCTAACGGCTTCAACAATAGGAACGCGCGCGATGCGGGCCAACCGGAATCGCGCGTGATCGACACGCCGCCGCACTACGCCCGGTCGAGCAGGTCGACGAGCAGCCTGGCCCCGTCGGCCCCCTTCGTGGAATCGGTCCACAGCCGGTCGATCATCTTCCGGTACATCGCGACGGCGTCCGCCGATGTGGTGATCGTCGCGATGCCGGTACGAATGTTCGGCAGCTCGCCGAGCCGGAACGGTGATACCGCGATATGCGCGCTGTCGTCGTCCTCGAAGATCTGGAAGGTCTCGTTCGGCAGGTTGTCGCTGACGATGCCGATACGCACGCCTTTCGCATCGTCCTCCAGCATCCCGACGATCCGCATCACTTCCCGGCGCGCGGCGAGCTTGCGCTCGAGCTGCACGCCCGGCGGCAGCCCGAGGCGGCCGACCAGGCCGTGGTGCAGGAACTGCTCGATCTGGCGCAGCCCGATCAGGCTCGTCACGTTCAGCGGTGCGCGCCGGAACGCGGCTTTCCGGTCCGCGAGGATCGCCATCACTTTCGACAGCGTCTGCCGCCACGCGGCATCGGTCAGCGACGGCGGGATGCTTTCCTCGAGCATCTGGCGCAGCCAGCCTTCGTAATCGTCGGAGGTCAGCAGGAACGAGAACGGATCGAAATGCGCGAAGATCCGCTGCGAGCGGCTCTCGATCTGCCGCATGCGCTCGAAATAGCTGATCGCCGAATCGTGATACTCGACCTCGACGCCCATCAGGTTCGCGAGCGACACGCCGAACAGCGCGGCGAGCCGCTCGAGCGTATCGATCTTTACAATCTCGCCACGTTCGAGCTTGTAGACCGCCGCGCGCGAGATGTTCAGGCGCTCGGCGACATCCTCGCTGCGCAACTCGGCAGCCATCCGGTACGCGCGCAAGCGCTCGCCAATGCTGTCGAAGTCGAAGCGCGCGCCGCGCAGACGCGTTTTTCGGGAACCGGCGGTGGACATGAAGTACCTCTGGGTGGCGGGTGAAAAATCGACAGACACCGGGTTGCGCGACTGCGCCGCGCCGCCATCCTGCCGGGGGCATCGCGAAGATCGATGTTTGTCTATTTTTTTGTATCGGGTATTTTAACGTAGCCGACAACGGATGCTCGCACATCCGCGGCTTGCGCTCGTCTTGTGCGCGGTAACGGCCTGCGATCGGACCGTGTCCATGCGCGCGCACATCGTCTAAATATTTGGACGACCCGGCGAGCGCGCAGACGCTGTTGGCGATAGAGGCATCGCACCTTCCAAACATTCCCACGTGCCGGCCCATTGCGCCGGGAGGAGAAAATCATGACGTTGCGCACCCCGCGCGCCCGATTTCGGGCAGGATTCCTGATGGCCGGCGCGGCAGGCGCCATTGGCACCGCGCCGCTCGCGCACGCGCAGTCGAGCGTGACGCTGTACGGCGTCGCGGACGCTTTCGTCGGTTCGGTGAAGCAACCCGGCGGGCGCACGGCGCTCGTGCAGTCGGGCGGCGGGATGACGACGTCGTTCTGGGGGCTCGGCGGGAGCGAGGATCTCGGCAACGGCAACAAGGCGTTCTTCGTGCTCGAAAGCTACTTTCAACCGCAAAGCGGCGCGTATGGCCGCTACGCCGGGGACAGCCTGTTTTCGCGCAATGCGTACGCGGGATTGCAGACGCGGTTCGGCCAGCTTCGTCTTGGCCGGATCACGACGCCGCTGTATCTCGCGACGATTCAGTTCAACCCGCTGTTCAATTCGTACACGTTCTCGCCGATGATCTTCCATACGTTCAAGGGCGTGGGCGCCGAGGGCGTGGTCGGCGATTCGGCGTGGAACAACGCGCTCGCCTATACGAGCCCGACGTTCGGCGGATTCAATGCGGGGCTGCTGTATGCACTCGGCAATACGGCCGGCCGGAACGGCGCGAAGAAATGGAGCGTCAACGCGAACTACGCGCGCGGCGCGTTCGCGGCCGCCGTGGTCTTCCAGTACGTGAATTTCAGCGCGACGCCTGGCGATCTCGACGGCGCGCTCGCCGCGGCGCCGGGCCTGTCGAGCCAGCGCACGGTGCAGGTCGGCGCGTTGTACGACTGGCGTGTCGTGAAGCTGTTCGCGCAGTACATGAACGTCGCGAACCGCGCGCAGCGCGGCAACTTCCACGGCGATACGCTGCAGGCCGGCGTCAGCGTGCCGATCGGCGTGGGTTCGCTGCTGGCGAGCTACGCGTATACGCATTCGAGCGGGGCGCTCGCCGACGGCGCGCATCGCAGCACCGGCGCGCTCGGCTACGACTATCTGCTGTCGAAGCGCACCGACCTCTATTCGGCGATCAAGGTCGATCACGTCGGCGGGCTGTCGACCGGCATCACGTACGGCGCGGGCCTGCGCACGCGCTTCTGACGCAGGCATCGCGATGCGAGGCTTCCCGGTTTACCCCGATACATGGGACGCTTGCATTCCGTTTTTGATGCGGGTAGTCTAAATATTTAGACGAGGAGGAAAGCATGAACCTTATGGACGCCACGCAGTGGCTGGCACAGGACGTCGTCGGCTTTTCCGACATTCACCGGTTCGCGACGCGCTGCCGGGACGCGGCGGCGCCGCACGGGCGGGAATCGGCGGCGCTGGTGCTGCTCGCACAGGCGGCAGCGACGTTCGCCGAACGGCAGGAGGGCGTGGCGGTCTGCACGGAGACGGTGCAGGCGTTTCTCGCCGAACTGCGCGAGCACGCGCGGCGGCTGAGCGATGCGAGCGGGTGCTCGGACGATGCGCTGCTCGCGGCGCTCAACGGCTTCGCCGCGCAGGTGTCGAAGGAACTGGTCGTCTGATGCGCGACGCCGGCGCGAATCCGCCCGGGCCACGCCCTTAAGCTGTGCGATGCCGACGATCGGGTTGTGGTCAGAAACGACCACGAGGCGGACCGCCGGCATCGATATTCCCTCCTCACGATACGGACAATCATGGAAGCGAACCTTCGATCCTCCGCTGCCGCGCCCGCCGGCGCACCGCCCGAACGGGTGTCGCGCTACGCGTGGAAAGTGCTGGCCGGCTCGGCCATCGGCTA
>Ga0207667_10001471_pt1 | contig 29532 bp, 19 predicted proteins | sample KBSCornC52_FD_184301 | JGI IMG/M metagenome (GOLD analysis project Ga0207667, IMG submission 184301) | Corn rhizosphere microbial communities from Kellogg Biological Station, Michigan, USA - KBS Corn C5-2 (SPAdes) (version 2) | ecosystem: Host-associated > Plants > Roots > Rhizosphere > Soil ...
TTTTTTTATAGCCAGATCGGGTACGCCATTATCAAAGAACCACCTCTTCCAGAACCAGTTCAGATCTTTTCCCGAACCCGTGTTCATACAATTAAAAAAATCGTACGGAATAGGATGCCTGCCATGCCATTGTTGTATATAGTAATGCAGGGCTTTGGTGAAAAGCGAATCGCCCAGCATATCTCTCACATACAAATATCCCATACCCGGTTTAGGATACGAATTAACAAAAAACGAAGAGCCGCTTATTTGAGTAGTGAGGGTGGTAATGGGTGCATCATCTTCTGTTCCGGCTACATTTTCATAGCCATGTATGCCGTATTCGTCGGTAAGACTGCTGTCGATTGCATGTGTAATAAGCCATTCTCCAATGGTAGCCCAGCCTTCATCCATCCAGCCATATTTTGTTTCGTTAATGCCCATGTAAAAAGGAAACATGGTATGGAATATTTCATGATCAACCAGCTCAATAGTTTCAGCCCTGCTTTCAAGTGGGTTATCATTTACCATCATGGGATATTCCATCTGATCGAGACCGTCGAACACTGTTTCGTGTGAATAGGGATACGGCCATTTCGGAAACTGATAACTCATAGCCCATACAGTTTTTCGGGCAAAGTCAATTACATCGTAATAATCTTTATGTTTCGGATTAAAGACCGCATCAACACGCGTTCTTCTTTTTGATGTGGCATCAACACTTACACTGGTCGATTTCCACAGGTAATGATCGCTTACCGCAAAAGCAAAATCTGTAACATCCGATGCAGAAAATTTCCAGGTGTTGGAAGTATTCTGTTTGGTAATGTTCTTTTGCTGCACATCCTGACTATCTATAATATCAATCACCCCGTCCTGTGATTCGGCTGTTTGCAGGCGCTTGCAGTAAGTATCGTTCAGCACTTCATTGCAGTTATTTAAATCGCCCGTTGCCCATACCAGGTAGTTCGCGGGCACCGTAATGGCTACATTAAAATTGCAGAAGTCGTTGTAAAATTCTGCCGGTCCAAGGTAAGGCTCCATATTCCAGCCATCTACATCATCATAAACCGCAATGCGCGGAAAAAAATAAGCTATAAAAGCGGCACCTGATTCAATTTCGCCAGTGCGTATATGTGAAGTCTTATTCAGCGTATAGGAGTAATTTATAGTGAACTGAATTTTTCCGCCCGATGTAAGCGGTGGAACAGGCACCATCATATTCGTGCCTTCAATTCTGAACCTGTTACTGTCGAGCGTGTTATTATTGATTTGTAAAGAAGCAATGTGTACGCCGTCGGTTATGTCTTCCGGTCTTACCGGCATCATGCGGATATTCCCCTTTTTGTATATATTCGGATAGAGCTTAAAAACAATCTGCTGCAGGGTATTCGGACTGTTATTAACATACTCGATATTAACAGTACCGGATACAAGCCGGGTATCAGGATTAAAGTTTACATTAATGGTATAATTGCCGGTATTTTGCCAGTATTTGCTACCAGGCTCACCGGTCTCAGTACGGGTATCTTTTTCATAAGCTGTTTGTAAATTGCGAGGAACAGATAATGTTACCTGACCATTTGCTGCTACGCTAAGTAAAGAAACAATAAGAAGGGGCCACTTTTGTATTAACATACCTGACTGTTATAAAGATAAATATACAAAAGACCCGGCGGATTCGTTTCCACAAACACATATTGTATTATATTTTGCAATATCTTTAAAACATCTCTACGGAGATGAGTATACTAAACGGATGTGTATGCAATTGACGGATGAACAGCAGGCTATTATTCAAACCAATGAAAACATAGTAATCAATGCCGTGGCAGGCAGTGGCAAAACCACCACTCTTATTGAATACGCCAAAACCCGTTCTTCAAACAAACGGATTTTATACCTGGCTTTTAACCGGAGCGTAAAAACTGAAGCAGAACAAAAATTTGCCGCTGCCGGTTTAAAGAATGTAAAGGTTGAAACAGCACATTCCCTGGCATTTGACGCCATTGTAAAAATGAGCGGTTACTCGCTTAACCAGGGTTACAAAAGTTACGAATGGGTTGAACTATTAAATATCGATACGGGCGATCTGCACGTTGATTACATAATCGCCAGTCACATTAACAAATTCATCAGTCTTTTCTGCAACAGTACTGCCACCAGGGTTCAGGAGTTAAACTATAATGATGTAATTACCGATCCCAAAGCCCAACAGTTTGTAAATAATTTTTATAGTGTTATTGAACAATTCACCCGTCAGGCGCTGGCAAAAATGGATAAAGGCTCTATTGCCATAACCCATGACTTTTATTTAAAGAAGTTTCAACTGAGCGAACCCAAACTTCCTTATGATTATATTTTGTTTGATGAGGGCCAGGATGCCAGCGGCGCTATGCTGGATGTTTTTTTAAAACAGCCGGCTACAAAGGTTATCGTGGGTGATATACATCAGCAGATCTATGGATGGCGCTTTGCCATCAATAGTTTATTAAAAACTGATTTTCCGTTTTACAATCTGAGTAATAGTTTTCGCTTTAACGATGAAATAGCCCTTATTGCCAATAAAATACTGGCATGGAAAAAATACCTTGATCAGCCAAAAGCCGTAAAAGTAATCGGCGCCGGAACGGAAAGTGAGTTTTCCTTTACAAAAGCTACCCTTGCCCGAACCAATTTAAGCCTGCTGATGAATGCTGTTGCCCAATGGCAACAGGGCTCCATTAAAAAGGTATTTTTTGAAGGAAAGATGAGTAGCTACACATTTGCCGATGAGGGTGCTTCCTTATACGATATACTGAATTTATACAACGGCAAACACGATAAGATCAGAGATAAGCTTATTGCCGGCATGAAAACCATGAAGGAACTGGAAGACTATATTGAAAAAACAGAAGATAACAGCCTTTCTGTTATTGTTGATGTAGTAAAGGAGTATGGTAACGAACTACCTCATCTCGTTAGCCAGTTAAAGGAAAATGAAGTAACCGATAAACAGAAAGCCGATATGGTTTTCAGTACCGTTCACCGGTGCAAGGGAATGGAGTATGATGAAGTTACTTTATTGAGCGACTTTATTAATGAAGAAAAACTGCAAAAATATATTGGCGAAAAGGGCGGTAACAAAATGAGCGGGTGGGATAAGAACCGTCTTATTGAAGAAATCAATGTTTTGTATGTAGCGGCAACCCGCGCCAAAAATAAACTGATGATCCCGCCTGAGATAAACCCTTTACAGTCAATTCAGGTAACCCAGCCGGAAAGCAAACCTCTTCCATACCAAAAGAAAAGCAGTTACCGCAATCAGGGTTCCCGCAAAAAAATAAACCGCCTCAGGCACAACCCCGACTATGATGATTTGAATTTTGAATAGTTGATTTTGAATACCTTTTTTATACTTTCTTAGAGTCTTGTTAGGGTTTTGTTGGGTATTTATTGGGTCCGCCATAGGGAAATACCCAACAAATACCCAACAAATACCCAATAAGGTGGCAACAAATACTCAACAAAGTACTACCTGACCTGTCTATTGTGTCGTCCTACTCTGAACTATAAGACCGGTGACTTATCCATTTGGTAATAACTGATTAATACTTTCATTATACTTTGCTTAGCCTTTCCTTAGGAAGAAGATAATAAATAGGCAATAAAAGGTAAACAAGGTATAAAGGAAGTATATCTTAAATACCTATAACTCGCCTATAACACACCTAAAAAATTGGTTTTAAATGAAATAATAGGAGTCTGGCGGTTTCAGAAAAAAGAAAACCCCGATAACTCGGGGTAAATCAATGATTTGTAAAGCTGTAAGTATAATTAAGCCGGCACTCTTTCCCGGTGCTTACTTTCCAGATACTTGCCATACACTATTTCCTGCATGGGTTTTTCGTATACTTTGCTTTCTGTCCATGAAATAATATCGAGATAGGCAAAAGCGCGGGTTTCGTACCGGTTCTTTTCAAGGTGTTTGATCTTGTTCAGGAACTTCTCCAGTTCGGGCTTTAACTCACGCGGACTTACGCCAAAGGAATTACGCAGAAATCGCAACATCTCCTCTTCTACCACGGTCACATTCTTCATGCGCACCATAAACCGGTAAACCGATTTGGTAAGCGACTCCATCAGCTCATAATTCCCCATTTCATAATGGGCCAGCATGTGCAACAAGCGGGCGTAACATTGTAGATCTATCCGAAGGTCCAGGGGACCATTGATGATCCGCTGCAGGTAATCAATGCACTTTTCGTATTCGGCGTTACCGAAATACAGCGTGGCAATTTTATAATTGAAAACCAGAATGCGATGCTGGTCAACGTATAAGGCATACTCTTCCAGCTTTTCTTCAATGGAAGGCACCAGCGCCAGTCCTTCCTGAAATGTTCCCTGCATCAGGTGCTGATTGATCTTGGCGCTGTTAATATAAATAAAGGTATGCGTGCGAAAATTATCGTGGTGATTAGCTATCGGTGTTTCGGCAAATTCTTCAAACTGCTTTAGCGTAATTTCAAACTGTTTGAAATTACGCAAATCGAAATGGGCGTTCAGGAGGTTGTGCATGCCTTTTACATAGTGGCCTGTTTCAACCTCTTTCATGAGGGGTTGTTCATTGAACAGGTCGATCCATTTTTGCCCGTAACGATAATACATTAAAAAGTCCTGCTTAATAAAGGCGTACCAGTTATAACTCTGGTACAGGTACAGCTTTTCATAAAAGCCTTTTACGGCATCTACGTCGGCTGGCAGGTATTCTTTAAAAAAGATATTCAGATCGCGCACGTCTTCGGGGTTGCGTGCATGGCCATTCAGCACAAACCACCGGTATAACAGCAGGGCCAGGTTCGAAAGCCGTGTAACGCGATCGATATGGCCACTGATTTCCAGGGCTTCTTCGGCTAATGAGGCGGTTTTTTCGGTAGAACTGCGGGTGATGTGAAGGGTTTCGATTTTCTTTTCCAAAGAAATCACCTGGGCCAGAAAATTGAATTTCTGATTGTCGCGTGCGATTTCCTTAGCCTTTTCAAGAATTTTAAGGCTTTGCAGTTTTAATCCCTTGTTATAAAGAAGACGAGCATGATCAAGGTGCTCACTCAATTGAAGATCAATATTTTCGGTAGCTTTTAACAGCCTAAGGCTTGCCAGTAACTGCTTATATAAATGCGTTTTTATGTTTGCGAGCTGCGGCTTCTGAATATCTGGTAGCTTTTTCAGCAATAACTTTTCATCATACTCGGGCAGCTTATCCAGCGCATCAAATAATCGTATGATTTTCAAGTCTTCTTTGGCCGAGCTTCTTTTTATATAAAGTTTAAAGTGCCTCTTTTCCGACTTCTCCAGTGAATGAACCAATTGAAACAACGCGTCTGTAAATCGGTTGGACATAATTATGAAATTTGCCTGAAACTCAATACCGGTAAGGGTTTTAGGATTTCTTTCACGCTTTTGGCGTAATTAAACCGGTAGTAAGATGATTTGAAAGGTACGGAATTACATCCTACTTTTGATTCAGCAAATGAGCAAAATGATAATGGGAAGCAATCGTTAGAGTGAAAAGCAATCATTAGAGGCTCGAAAAGAATACGGCAAGTTAATAAGCAGTATTCAAAAAGACAAGAAGACTTATCTTTTTTTTCATATGGCAAGCAATCGTTAGAGGCCAGCCGTTTCTACGGGTGGCTTTTTTCATTTTGGCACAGCTAATATAGCAGTATTTTCTATTTCATCAACTTTTTATGACCTAAATCATAAAAAAAAGCCAAAAAAATTGATTTTAGGGTAGAAAACATTACATAGATATTTCCCTAAATTGATTTAGCTAACTATCCTGAAAACGCCAACCTCCCTAAAATTTTCTGATTTACAATTATCACTACTTCAAATTCTTTAAGATCACAATTGGTGATCCTGGAAAGGTTGCCGAACTAAACTTTAAGGTCATAATTTGTGACCTCAAGCCTTGGTTGGTTTATCGAACCTCGACTTGAGGTCACAAATTGTGACCTCAAGTATTAAGCTCATACTTTTATTAATACATCCGGAAAAGATGGAAAATGCCCGCCGGGTCCATCTGTTTTAGGCCTCATAACCAATAAATAAGGACTAACAGTATGACATATACTAAAGTTGATAAAAATACCCGGTGTTCCATTGTATAATTATTGCTCTTTTAACCGCATTACTTATCTTGCTGCAAAGCGAGGCGTCATGGCATTTTCTACCGATACATCCAATCAGTTCTTTCAACTGGCTGTTCGGTTTGTGAATCAAACAAACCGCGATATTTTTCTTACAGGAAAAGCAGGAACCGGTAAAACCACTTTTCTGAAATATATCCGCGATAACTGCTTTAAAAAAATGGCCATAATAGCGCCTACCGGAGTAGCCGCCATCAATGCAGGCGGTGTTACCATGCACTCTTTTTTTCAGTTACCGTTCGGTGCTTTTATTCCTTCACAACAACAAGGCTGGAACAGCAACAGCAACTTCAATACACCTCATACCCTGTTAAAAAACCTTCACCTTAATAACGATAAAAGAAAACTGCTGCAGGAACTGGAATTGCTGATCATTGACGAAGTAAGTATGCTGCGTGCCGATCTGCTGGATGAAATAGATTGTATTCTGCGTAATATGCGGCGACGGTATCATGAACCATTTGGCGGCGTGCAAATGCTGTATATCGGCGATCTGTTTCAGTTGCCGCCTGTTGTTAATAATGAAGAGTGGGAAGTATTGAGAGGTTATTATAAAAGTCCGTTCTTTTTCGATGCTCAGGTAATACAGCAAAAATCTCCAGTATACCTGGAATTGAAAAAGATCTATCGCCAGCACGAACTTGAATTTATTGGCGTGCTTAACAATATCCGCAACAATAAATGCACTGCACCGGATCTTGAACTACTGCACCGGCACTATTTACCGGGTTACGAATCGCCCGATAACGAAAACTATATTACGCTTACTACACACAATGCGAAAGCTGATTCCATTAATCAAAATAAGCTGAATAAACTGCCTGGTAAGCTGTATGAATTTAAAGGCGAACTGAGCGGCGATTTTAATGAACGGGCTTTACCGGCCGATGATCTGTTGCAACTGAAAGAAGGCTCACAGATCATGTTCATAAAAAACGATAAAGGGGAATCGCGTAAATTCTACAACGGCAAAATTGCCATCATTTCAAAAATCACGAACAACGAAATTTTTGTTCGGTTTCCCGATGAAGAGTATGATATGCAGCTGGAAAAAGAAACCTGGAAGAACATCAGGTACCGGTATAATAATGAGAAAGACAAAATTGAAGAGGAAGAAATAGGCACTTTTAAGCAATATCCCATCAGGCTGGCATGGGCTATTACCATCCATAAAAGTCAGGGACTTACTTTCGAAAAAGCCATTATAGACGCAGGCGCTTCATTTGCGCCGGGTCAGGTATATGTGGCACTGAGCCGTTTAACATCGCTTTCGGGACTGATCTTATTTTCGCGCATTCACCCATCTGCCATCAATACCGATGAGCGGGTACTTGAATTTACCCGTCTTGAAAAAGAGGCCGACCAACTGGAACAGGAATTCGAGCATGAGCAAAAGGTCTTTATGGCCCGCTCGCTGGTGCAGATCTTCGACTGGATAAAACTTACCGAGGCCCTGGAAATGCATTATGAAGATTACGAAAGCCGCCAAATCCCCGATAAAAATGATTGCATACAATGGGCCAGAGGCATTTTGGATGCCGCAACCAAACAACAGGAAATGGCTGAAAAGTTCGTGAGGCAACTGGAGCAATTATTACCCGCTGCTCCGCAGGATGGTTACCAATATTTAAATCAGCGGATCTCGGCAGCCACTACCTGGTTTATAAATGCGATGGATGAACTGGAAGCCTCTATTGAAACTCATATTAACGAAATTAAAGTAAAAACAAAGGCAAGAAAGTATGTAACTGCTCTTCAGCAATTGCGATTGCTGCCTCAAAGAAAGAAAAGCCAGTTAAAACAAGCTATACAAATTACCGAAGGACTGATAAAAGGAATGAGCGCCACCGACCTGTTGGAGCTGATAGAAGAACAGAAAAAAGCAGAAGAAATTCAGGTTGTGCAGGTAACGGAAAAAATAACAGCAAAACCGCAAAAAGGCGATTCACACAGAATGAGTCTGCAGTTATACAAAGAAGGAAAAAATGTAGCTGAAATAGCAAAAGAACGGCAGCTTGCTATATCAACCATTGAAGGCCACCTGGCATCCTTTATATCTACAGGCGACATTGACATAAAAGAACTGGTTGCTGAAAATAAGATACCGGTTATTCTTCAGGCAATAGAAGAATTAAACATGCAAACCGCCGCTACCACACCGGTTAAAGAAAAGCTGGGTAGCGATTTTTCACATATTGAGATCAGGGCTGTATATTATTACCGGGAGTTAATTCAAAATGCGGAAAGCAAAACGCTTAATGCCTAATGCTGAACATAGAAACGCTTAATGGAAAGCGAAACGCTTAAAGCTGAATGCTAATGGCTTTTGCATTTTGAGCTAAGCATTAAGCGTTCAGCATTAAGCGTTCGGCATTACTATGCAAAAGTTGCCATTAACTGATTTGAAATGGCTTCTTCAAGATTAACAGGAATGGTATCGGTTCCTTCGCCTATGGCGGATAATTGCTTTAACTCAGAATCCCATACAAAAATATAAACGGGGCTACCGTTAAAAGTTACCCGAAAACGGGTTTCGGTATTATACTCATATGGTGTAGCCTTTACTTCGTACGGTGTTCCATCTACCAGCAATTCGAATGTTTGAGTTTGTGATTTCATAAACGCACATTTTAATTCTTAACGTCGTGTTGTATCTTCACTTGTTCTCGGCATATTCCTGGATGTATCGGTTGTTGCACCGGGTCCTATGCCTTGTCCGGTATCGGTAGAAGAGGATGGATTATAGCTGCTGTCTTTACTATTTGTTGAGTCACCCGAATTATTGCCATTACTGCCACTGCCACAAGCCATGAGGCTGACAACAATACATCCCGCTATCAAAATACGTTTCATAACTTTACATTTTATTATAAAATTCAGTTCCCTTATCTTCCCACATACGCTAACTATGTTTAGCGTTATCAACACTTTAAAAACGTGTTAACGCATCAATTCCTTTGCCATAAAGCGCAACGGGGTTTATATACTTATAAATCAACCAGCACATAATAAACTGTTGGGAATATTCTACACTGTTGTAGAAACATTTATTTTAATGCTTCCCCACTTCCGGTTCAACTTATTATTTTCGTGCTGGCAAATGGTATATTTTTTTTATAAATCACATAAAGCGAGCTAAGTTCAAAGATCAACTGAGCTTAGGTGTATTTTTGGGAATTCGATTTCTGAAATTTTAAACAGTTATGGCACAACCGGATCCAGGATATCAGCAAAAAAAGGTAGCCGATAAAGTGGTTCTTTTTTCGAAAGAATTGCTGATAATTCTGATTGTTTTTACCGTTAGTCTTTTTGCTTTCCTGATAATAGCTTACCGTGTTTTTTATCTTGATAAAACAGGAGCAGATGAAAGGGCTTTTGCCTTTGCCCGGTCACTGGTGAGTAATGATACCACTAAGGTGATGGAATTTTTTACCTTCTTTGGATCACACTATTTTTTAATACCTGCCAACATCCTTTTATGTACTTACTTTCTGATGCGCAAAAAATCAAGATATTCCATAAAGATCAGCGCTATTGCGCTTAGCAGTGTACTGATCATGTTCGGGTTAAAATTATTATTCAACCGGCACCGGCCGTTAATTCCTTTACTTGAACCGGCACGGGGCCTTAGCTTTCCCAGCGGTCATGCCTTTATGAGCGTATGTTTTTATGGGTTATTGATGTTGATAATATGGCGGGAAGAAAAACCAAATCCCGTACTAAAATGGGTTTTACTTATATTGGTATTAGCCCTGTTACTAATTATCGGATTTAGCCGGATCTATTTACGTGTGCATTATTTTACTGATGTACTGGCAGGTTATTGTATAGGTTTCAGCTGGTTGTTTTTAAGCTCATATTTAATTGACCAGCTAAGACCGGTAGGGTTAAAAAGCTCTCCCGTCAAAAACAGTAGTAAGTGACAGGTAATAAGATTAGTGAAGTACAATGTTTAGATAACAGACCTTTCATTTGAATTATGATCTGGAAAACGAACTTATTACTTAAAACTTAACACTTGTTATTTAAGTTTTATTGCTGACCGGTTTTGGGACTACTTTCCTTGTCCAGCGGGATAATTCAGTTTCGTCGAACATCAAAATAAGCATACCGTTTTCGAGGCGATATCTGTTGGTGCGTAACAGATTTTCCAGAAATGCTTTTTCGTTATATCCTACACAATTCATTTTGGTGGTGGTGATGTTCCGGTTAAATGTGAAGCTGCTGTCGGTATACTCAAATGTACCTTTGATTTCATTGCAGCCGGTATTTCCCTCAAATCGTTTCGATCGCAGATCAATCACAATCCGTGGAATTTTACCGGTAGCTGTATCAGAAGCCAGTACAGGTTGTAAAAACCATAGTCCGCCTAATTTGGTGGTATCTCTTATTTTTTCCGGGCGAGCAGGCGTATCTTTTACAATGGCCTGGGTACTATCGCTGGCAGGCAAGTTATTGGTGGAAGAACTCTGGCATGCCAGTCCAATACAGGTTGCTATTATAATCAGCGGTTTCATACACTACTGCATTAAAAAAATAATGCCAGCCGGTATTGATCTTTCCGTAATTGTTTGACTATTAATTTAATGAAGGATCGTTAAAAGTATTGCCCGCATTAATATCACCTGTTTCGAAGCCTTTTTTAAACCAATATACCCGTTGCTGCGACGTGCCATGAGTAAATGATTCGGGTACTACGTATCCCTGCGCTTCTTTTTGCAAACGGTCATCACCAATGGCATTGGCGGCATTAAGCGCTTCTTCAATATCTCCCTGTTCAAGAATGTTTTTCATTTTCTGTGCATGATGCGCCCAAACACCGGCTAAAAAATCGGCCTGCAGTTCGAGCTTCACAGAATATTTATTGTATTCTTCGTCGCTTAAAGTCTGGCGAAGTCTGCTCATTTTATCACTAATGCCATTCAGATTCTGAATATGATGACCAACTTCATGAGCTACCACATAAGCCATGGCAAAATCGCCGGGGGCGTTTAGCTTTTTCTGCATGTCTTCAAAAAAAGACAGATCGATATACAGCTTTTCATCACCGGGGCAGTAAAAGGGACCGGTAGCAGAACCGGCCATTCCGCATGCAGATTGTACGGCATCTCTGAACAAAACCAGTGTAGGGTCCTGATATGTTTTTCCCTGATTGGCAAACAGCTTTCCCCATACGTCTTCGGTATCGGCCAGTACTACTTTTACAAAATGGGCCCGTTCATCATCCAGCTTTTGTTCTTCTGCCGTCATTTGATGAGGGGCAGAGGGGGCGCCTTCAGGTACCGACACATCGCCTCCCAAAAACAACTTTACCAGTAAAACAATAACGCCAATAATACCGCCGCCAACGGCAATGCCGCCGCCGGAAATGCCACGGCGATCTTCAACATTAGTGCTTTCGCGCTGCCCCATCCATTTCATATCAGCTAGTTTTGTGGTACAAAAATAAGTTAAATGGAAATGTGCAATTGGCGTTCCATCTTCTATCAAACCTTCTATTGTTTAAATAACGGTTGTTATCCGGTATGTTACCCTGGTATTATTTTTACATGGCTCTAATATTCTTTTGCTAATTTTAATTGGTTGTTAATGACCGCTTAACAACTTTTGCGATGCCGGTTGGTTATTAACCAATAAATTTACCGACTGTTTATTCCTACCCGGATTATTTATTCCTACCCCAACTTTTAGCCGTTATTTAATCACCAGATATCATACATTCCATGAAAGGTGTATTTACTTTACTATTGCTTTTGATACTGTACCCTTCATTATTATACCCACAGGGAATAACTGATACTACACTTCAGGCAGCAACCCTGCAAAATTGTATCCGGTATGGACTGGAGCATCAGCCGCTCATTCGTGAGTCGATGATTGACGAAGAAATCACCGAAACAACTATTAAAAACAAACTGGCCGACTGGTATCCGCAACTAAACCTAACGGCCAACCTGCAGCATTACCTGAAAATGCCGGTTTCTATTTTTCCTAATTTTACCGATTCAACAGCACCCAAACGTGCAATACAAACAGGAGTTCGTAATTACTCAACACCGCAGCTTGCATTAACACAAACGGTTTTTAATCGCGATGTACTGCTGGCAAGCCGTACAGCCCGTGATGTTAGGCTGCAGGCCCGTCAAACTACCACGTCCAATAAAATAGATGTTACTGTCGCCATTTCAAAAGCATTTTACGATGTGCTGCTTACTAAGCAACAAATACAGGTGCTCGACGAAACGATTACCCGGCTCGACAGAAGTTTAAAAGATGCCTTTTATCAGTACCAAAGTGGTGTGGCCGATAAAACAGATTATAAAAGAGCTACCATATCGCTGAACAACGCCAAAGTCGATCGTAAGGCGGCACAGGAACAGCTTTCTGCACGGTATGCTTACCTGAAGCAGCAAATGGGGTATCCTGCGGAACAGTCATTACAGTTATCATACGATACGTCGCATATGGAAAATGAAATCGCATTCGACACGTTGCAAAAAGTGAAATATGAAAGTCGTATTGAATTCCAGCAATTGCAAACACAGCAGCGCCTGTTGCAGGCGAATGTAAAATACAATCAATGGAGTTACATTCCTTCGGTTTCGGCCTTCGGGTATTATAACCTGGTGTATCAGAGTGATGAATTTTCAAGATTGTATAGTCGGTCGTTCCCCAATTCCTACGTCGGCCTGCAATTCGTATGGCCGCTTTTTGAAGGCGGTAAACGAATGTGGAATATCAGGCAGGCAAATCTGCAGTTAAAACGAAACGAGTGGGAAATGACAGATCTTAAGAATAATATCAACACGCAGTACAGCCAGGCAATGGCAACCTATAAAAGCAACCTGAGTGATTTTTATGTGCAGAAAGAAAATCTTGATCTGGCCAGTGATGTATATAACACGCTGCAGCTACAATATAAAGCAGGCGTTAAAACCTATCTGGAAGTTATTATTGCCGAAACTGATCTGCACACCACCCAGCTGAACTATTACAATTCATTATACCAGGTATTATCAAGTAAAATAGATGTTGAAAAAGCACTCGGTACTTTGTCGTACTGAGATAAAAAAGCTAATGCATATGAACAAGCAGCTTTCATGGGCAATTATTATTACCGGCGCGGGCTGGCTTTTGTCGTCGTGCAAGGATGATAAAGCCAGTACTCAACCTGCAGCCCCTCCTCCCGTTCCTGTAAATGTATATACCGTAGCCAAAGGCAAGGCCGCTTATTACGATCAATACCCGGCTACAGTAACACCGCTGAACCAGGTTGACCTGCGACCACAGGTAAACGGTTATCTTACCGGCATCTTTTTTAAAGATGGCAGCCATGTAAGAAAGGGTCAGAAACTATATGAAATAGACAGACAGCAATACATGGCCAATTACGAGCAGGCCCAGGCAAATCTGCAGGTTCAGCAAACCAACCTTATGAAAGCACAAAAGGATGCCGACCGCTACCATGAGCTGGAAAAACATGATGCCATTGCCAAACAACAGGTAGATTATGCAGATGCCGCACTGGATGCTGCGAAAAAACAGGTAGATGCTGCCAAAGCCAATGTACAAAGCGTTCAAACCGGCTTACGGTATACCACTATATATGCACCCTTCGATGGTACTATCGGCATTTCACAGGCCAAGCTAGGTGCAGCTGTTTCGGCCGGTCAAACCCAGCTTAATACAATTTCTTCCGACGATCCAATGGCCGTTGATGTGGCTATTGATCAGAAAGACCTGTACCGGTTTGAACAACTGCAAAAGAAAACGGCCGGTGCGAATGATTCTACATTTAAACTGATACTTCCCGGACAGGAAACATACCCTCATCCGGGCCACATTTATTTAATTGACCGGGCCGTTGATCCGCAAACCGGTACCATTAAAGCCCGGCTGGTTTTCCCTAACAAACAAAGTGACCTTAAAGCCGGCATGACGGGTAATGTACAGATCCTAAACAATGCCAATACCGAAAAATTACTGATACCCCAGAAAGCTGTTGTTGAGCAAATGGGAGAATATTTTGTATATACCACCGATGGTAAGGCTGCCCATCAAAAGAAGGTAAGTCTGGGAGCAAAAATTGGCGACCGGGTTGTTGTTAACGATGGATTGAACGAAGGCGAGCAGGTTATTACTGATGGTTTGCAAAAATTAAAAGAAGGTGCGCCTGTTCAGCTGGGTCAACCGAAACAGGCATCGGCGCCTACTGCTGCCAAATAGAATATTCAATATCCAATGCTCAATTTTCAATATTCAGTTGGGCATTTAATATTGAGTATTAATTATTGAACATTATCAAGAGCTACAATATGATCGCTAATACATTTATAAAACGACCGGTAACTGCTATAGTGGTTTCTATTGTGATTGTAATGACAGGTTTACTGGCGATGAACGATTTACCTGTAGCGCAATATCCCAATATCACGCCTCCTGTGGTTCAGGTAACCGGAGCTTTTACCGGCGCCGATGCCCAAACGGTTGAACAAACAACTACTACTGCCGTTGAAACACAAATAAATGGTACACCGGGGATGGCTTTTTTGCAAAGCAACAGTACAAGCGACGGTCGTACCACCATGAATGTGACTTTTGAAGTAGGTACCAATGTTGACATTGCCGCCCTTGATGTGCAAAATAGGGTAAGTGTGGCAACGCCTTCATTACCCGATGATGTTAAACGTCTTGGCCTTACAGTTCGTAAACGTAACCCCAGTATCCTGATGCTTGTGGCCATCTTCTCACCCAAAGGAACACACGCGGTTCCCTTCCTCGACAACTTTACGAATATATATGTAAAAGACGCCCTGTTGCGTGTTAAAGGTGTGGGCGACGTATTCACCCGTGCCGATGATTTTAGTATGCGCATCTGGCTACAGGCCGATAAACTGGCACAGTTAGGGATTACCGCTAATGAAGTAGTTGCAGCCCTGCAGGAACAGAATCTGCAAATTGCAGCCGGTTCTGTAGGCGCTCCTCCGCAACGTTCGGTTCAGGCTTTTGAATATACTGTGTTCACGAACAGCCGACTTAATTCGGCAGACCAGTTTAAAAATATTGTTGTACGGTCTAATCCGCAGAATGGTTCTATTGTTTATCTGAGAGATGTTGCCAGAGTAGAACTCGGCAAATTCAATTATTCAAATAACTCTTATGTAGATGGTAAAAGAGCATCGTACCTGTTGATCTATCAGGCTCCGGGTAGTAATGCATTGGAAACCGCTCAGGGTGTATATGATGTAATGAGCCGCTTAAAAGGTTCTTTTCCCAGCGATGTTGAGTATGTAGTTCCATTTGAAGCGGTTTCTGTTGTAAAAGTTTCTATTCATGAAGTGGTAAACACACTGCTGGAGGCATTAGGACTGGTAGTACTGGTAGTATTTCTGTTCTTACAAAACTGGCGGGCTACATTAATTCCGGTACTCGCCATTCCGGTAAGTATCATCGGCACCTTTGTATTTTTTATTCCTCTTGGATTTACCATTAATACCCTCACGATGTTTGGTTTTGTGCTGGCCATTGGTATTGTGGTAGATGATGCTATTGTGGTGGTTGAAGCTGTACAGCACTATATGGATGAACAAAAAATGTCGGCTAAGGAGGCTACCATCCATGCTATGGAAGATATATCGGGGCCGGTTGTGGCTATTGCTCTGATACTGGCGTCGGTGTTTATTCCGGTGGGTTTTATACCGGGTATTGTGGGCAGACTGTATCAGCAATTTGCCATTACGATTGCCATTTCGGTATTGATATCGGCTTTTGTAGCGCTTTCACTCACACCGGCTTTATGTACATTGCTGCTGAAGCCCAGTCATATTAATAAAGAGGCAAGAGGCCTTAACCGGTTCTTCTATGTATTTAACGAATGGTTTGCCCGCACAACAGCTTCTTATGGCCGTGGTGTAAAAAGATTTATCGGCGGCGCCCGGTATGTGGTAATTTTTCTGTTGTGCATTCTGGTGGGCACTTTCTTATTGTTTAAAACCAAACCTACCGGGTTTATTCCAACAGAAGACGAAGGCCGTGTATATATTACTTACGAGCTGCCGGAAGCATCTTCTACCAGCCGTAGTATTGAAGTGTTGAACATCATTCAGAATACTTTGAAAAGCATGCCTGCCGTGGCACACTATGCTGCATTGGGTGGATTGAATGTGGTTACTTTTTCGACCAAATCGAATGCAGGCACTGTATTTACCCAATTAAAACCATGGGATGAAAGAACCGACAAACGCCTGCAGATAAATGGCGTAATTGCTGAAGTACAAAAGAGATTATCCGCTATTAAAGATGCAAATATTGTAGTTATTCCACCGCCACCCATACCGGGGTTGGGGCAAACAGCAGGCTTTACTTTTGAATTGCAGCAACGTGAAAGCACTGATGACCTGAAAGCCTTTGAAAAAGTAGTACAGAATTTTGTAGTAGAAGCCAATAAACGGCCGGAGATCAACCGGGCATTTTCATTTTTCACTGCGCGTACGCCAGGCTACCAGGTAAATGTAGATCGTGAGCAATGTAAAAAGCTCGGCGTTTCAATAGCAGATGTGTTCAATACAATGCAAACATATCTTGGCAGCCGCTATGTAAACGATTTTAATATTTATGGAAGAAACTTTCGCGTGGTAGCCCAGGCAGATACTGCTTTTCGAGGCGATATAAGTGATCTTCAAAAATATTATGTGCGCAACTCAGCAGGGAATATGATACCGCTGAGTGCTGTTACTACATATACGACTACTGAAAGCGCTCCTTTGATCCAGCACTATAATCTATTTAGATCGGCTGAAGTAAACGGAGGTTCCAAAGAAGGTTATAGTAGTGGTGAAGCCCTTACCGCATTGCGACAGGTAGCTGATAAAGTTTTACCTACAGGCTATGGATATGAATTTTCAGGATTGAGCCGTGAAGAAATTAATGCGGGTTCAAAAACAGTTTACATTTTCGCTCTGTCTGTGGCATTTGTATTTCTGTTTCTGGCTGCATTGTACGAAAGTTGGTCTGTACCTTTTTCGGTATTGTTAGCTGTGCCTATCGGCGCCTTCGGGGCCATTCTTACGCTCACCTTCATAAAAACACTTTCAAACAACGTGTATGCTCAGGTAGGGTTAATAACGCTGATCGGTTTGGCGGCCAAGAATGCCATTTTGATCGTTGAATTTGCCAAAGAACGCGTAGACCGAGGTCTGGACCTCGTTACATCTACTTTGGATGCGGTAAAATTGCGTTTGCGGCCTATTCTTATGACTTCGATGGCATTTATACTGGGTGTGTTACCATTGGCCTTTGCCAGTGGTGCAGGCGCCAATGCTCGTAAAACCATTGGGTGGACGGTTTTCGGTGGCATGTTGTCGGCTACCGCTCTATCAATATTTATTGTGCCGGTGCTGTTTGTGATCATCACCCGTTTCTCATACGGAAAAGAAAAATTGGAAGCATTGAGGAAGAAGCAAGTTAAATTGTCTGAATAATTAACTTACTTCACGTAGTTTAATATCACCCTGAATAATTCATCGGGATTGAAAGGCTTTACTACAATATCGGTGAGTCCGGCTTTTTGAACATCTTTTTCTACTTCAGCGGGCAGACTTGCAGTGAGCGCAATGATCGGGAGGGTTTCTCCACGTGCTCTCAGATGACGTGTGGCTTCATAGCCGTCCATAACAGGCATGTTCAGGTCCATCAGTACAATCCTGTATTTGTTCGGTTTTATTTTTTCCAGTGCTTCAGCGCCATTGGAAGCTACATCTACTATAGCGCCGCCGCGTTCGAGCAGTGACTGGGCAACCATAACATTGAAAGGATTGTCTTCTACCACCAAAACAGTAACGTTCTGCAGTTGTTTTTCAGGTACCTTTTTAACTGGTTGTTCTTCTGTTGTTGTTACCGGCTCATTACTTAGTGTGTAAGTCTGGGTAAAATAAAAAACAGACCCTATGCCCGGTTGGCTTTTTAACTGCAGAGGTATGTGCTGCAGTTCAAGTATACGCTTGGTGATGGCAAGGCCCAAACCCGTGCCACCATAACTGCGGGATGTAGAAGAATCAGCCTGTGTAAAACGATCGAAAATGATTCTCTGTTTTTCCGGTTCAATACCTATTCCGGTATCGGTTACGCTGACAGTAACTGTAACGTTGGAATCGGTCAGTTCCTCAACCTTTATCGAGAGCAATACCGATCCTTCCTGAGTAAATTTAATGGCATTATGCACCAGGTTATAAATTACCTGACTGGTGCGGGTGGGATCACCAATTACTTTGCGGGTAATGCGGCTATCGGTTTCTGCACTCAGCACTATATTTTTTTCAGCCGCCGTACTGCTTAATCCCTGAATAATATGCTGTGCAATGGAAGTAATATCCATCGGGATCATTTCAAAATTGATCTTGCCTGCTTCAATTTTATTATAATCCAGAATATCGTTTACGATTGCCAGCAGGTTATTGGCCGAAAACAGTAAAACATCGAGGTTCTTTTCCTGGTCTTTACGCGGGGTACTTCGTAACAGTAAATGCGCCATGCCTATTACCACATTTAATGGCGTGCGTATTTCGTGCGACATGGTTGAAAGGAACTCGGTTTTGGCCTTTAATCCCTGTTTTGCTTCATCGGCGGCTTTTCTTAATGTGAAGGAAAACCGGTTCGATAATACCAGCGACTGCAAAAAGAAAAACAGTACATATCCTGCAAAAACGATCCATTTTTCGGTAAAAACCAGCGCGAAATAATTCAGATTAATGACCAGGAATACCAGCAGCATTACACTACAGCTAAGCAATGCAAATACTGCTCCTATTCGTTTATATTTTACCGCCCGTATACAGATGTAAAATGCGTATCCGATATACAGGAACATTAATACAAGAAAAGGATTTATTCCTTTTGTAAAAATCCGGGGCGGAGCTACTGCAATTATAGCTGAATACAAAAAGCACAGCCATACTACTATGGTTACCACAGAACGGCTTGCATCTTTGGGATACAGGCATTGAAAATAACGTGTGAATAATGCTACGGAAATTGTCAGGCACAGGTATTCGATGCGCACAGTTACAAACCAGCTCAGGTTGGGAAAAATGTAGTGCAACACGTACAGGCTTGTTCCTACCATACGATAGCTGTATACAATACAAAAAAGCGAGAAGTAAAGTATCGCCCTGTCACGGCTGCCATAGATAAAAAATCCAAAAAAGAACAGCCCTCCCATAAACAGGCAACCTGCCAGTAGCAGGTCGTATGCTCTGTCGCGCTGAAGTTTTAAAAACAGTTTATCTCTTTCTCCGATGACCATTTGCTTATAGCTTCCGCCCTTGGTATGCCAGAAGTTTGCTATCTGCAAAAGCAAATGCACCGTGTCGGCATTGCCAGGCAGTATAATGGTTTGGGTTGTCCAGAAAGGCACCGCTTTTTCGGCTGAAGTATCAGGTGAACCATTACGCGCCCATACTGAATCGTTTATAAAAAGCCTGTATGAGCAGTATGCATCAGGCACCAGTAAAGCCAGGCGTGGCCGGTTTTTAGGTAATATTACAGTGAGGGTGTAAGAAGCATATCCTGTTGAAGGAAGTTGCTGACCATGCAGCCTGATCTTTGACCATAATGTAGGATATGTAATATAATCGGGCGCCGGCAGAACGGTATCGCCGGGTTGTAAAAGCCGGTGCCAGTAAAAAGCCCATTCGCCGTTTAATGGAACAGACTCATTATTCAGGTTTATCGATCGAAGATCAAGAACTCCTTTTTGTGCGGTAATGGTAGAAACGGGCTTATCCTTTGCCACACATGCCGGCAAACCAACACCTATGATAAGTGTAGCAACAATGATCCATTTGAAATATTTCATACCGGTCAGGAGGCTTGGGATTATACCCGGGTTTAAACGGCAACACAGGTATAAACGGATAATGCACAAAAAATGATACTGGCAACCAAATTATTGCATTCAATTTTAATGTAAAAAAATAACCCGTTTAGTTGATTAAAATTAAACATCATTTGGAACATGGTAAGTAAAAGCACTTATAACCGTGCAAAAGACAGAAAGTCCGGAAGTCGGAAAGAATGAATCTTTCTGACTTCCGGACTTTCCCGACTTTTCTGACTTAATAAATTATTTCTTAGGCTCGAGCAGTTTGAAGAACTGATCAAGTTGCGGTAAGATCACGATTCTTGTTCTGCGGTTGGCAGCACGGCCTTCAGGCGAATCGTTTGGAGCAACCGGTAAGTACTCGCCACGACCGGCAGCTGCGATATGGGCAGGCGGTAAACCATATTGATTTTGCAGCACGCGAACTACTGCTGTTGCGCGGTGTACGCTCAGATCCCAGTTGTCGAGCAGGAGGCCTTTGGAAAAAGGCTTATTATCAGTATGACCTTCAACCATAAATTCGATATCAGGTTGTGCTTTTAATACTTTAGCTACTTTGCCCAGCACTTCATTTGCTTTTGGAGTAACTACGTAGCTACCGCTGTTGAATAACAGTTTGTCGGAAATGTCGATGTATACTACGCCTTTATCAACTTTGATATTGATGTCATCATCGGCCAGGTTGCCAATGGCGCCTTTGAGGTTCATCACCAGGGCCATGTTTAAAGAGTCTTTACGGGCCATAGATGCCTGCAGATCCTGAATATAAGCATCTTTGGCGCCGATATTGTCTAATGACTTTTTAATGCTTTCAGCCTGTGAAGAAGAAATAACTGAAAGGTCCTGCAGCTGTTTTAAAGCCTGCGTATTGTTTGCTTTTAAAAATTCATTTTGCTTTTGCAGGTCGGCGATCTGGGATTCGAGAGCTGCTTTATTTTTGGCGTAGTCAGCTTTTGCATCTTCGCACCCTTTTAAATCGCCCTGTAATTTCGCATAGTTACCATTCAGCTCCTCGTATTTTGCTATTTCACCTTTATATTTTTTTGAACTAACGCATGAAAAGAGTAACAGAGATGAGAGTCCTGTTAATAAAACCTGTTTACATTTCATATATGAGTTGTTTTTTGATTAGCAAATTTCTCCATGTAATTTCCAATCGCTGCGTTATATACAAGTTCCATGCCCGGCAGGCGCAAAGGTATTGATCAAACCCATAATGCATGTATCAATTTTCTACAAATCATGATTTTAGGATCGTTTTAATAATTTTTTTTTTGGCAATTGTTATAAAGGATATAAAACAAAAGATTTTTTTGCTGAAAATGCAACCGGCCGGTAGGTCAATCAGTCTTTGTTATCTTTGGCTCGTTAAAGTAGTCTGCATTAATAAAGAATGTTCATTATTTATTAGCTTCCTCTGAATTACGCATGTTGTGTTACGTTATAAACAACCAGGTATTTGAGTTATACTTCTTTGCTGAATGAAGCAGCGTATGTTTTGTCAGATGTTGTTATGGTTCTTACTTTCTGCTTCTTTCCCTGATTTTCAGGTCGAAATGTCATATTACTGTCGGAAGCTGTGTTAAAAGGATTAAAAATACCACTAAGTGGTATTGATTAATAACAATATTTATCGTCACTTTGTTATCCCCATGAGTTTCAGCCATTGCCTTTTCCTGAAGTAGTTTTCTCGGAAATTTCATGTGGGTAGCCCTGCTGCGTCGCGCTGGCAGGGTTTATTATTTTAATACCCCTTCCGTTACAGGTTTCAATTCGTGGTTGTATACCGCTTTCCTTAAACCGGCAATATGCAGCCTGAAACACAGGTTTTACCCCACCAAAATACTTAGTCACAATTACTAAAATTGTTAGTGGTAATAATATAATTTTCTCTACATTTGGCAATCGGTAAATTTGAAAGAACTTAAAACAAACCCATTATGTCACAAAACGAAAAGCAAAAAGCCTTAAAACTAACCATAGATAAAATAGAAAAAGATTTTGGCAAGGGAAGTGTGATGATGATGAACGAAAAGTCACAGGATCCCATGGAAGTTATTTCATCCGGATCCATTGGCCTTGATTCTGCCCTGGGTGTTGGTGGTCTTCCCAAAGGCCGTATTGTAGAGATTTATGGCCCTGAATCTTCCGGTAAAACAACCGTTGCCATCCATGTTATTGCCGAAGCCCAGAAAAAAGGCGGAATGTGCGCAATTATTGACGCTGAGCACGCCTTTGACAGTTCATATGCCAGAAAACTGGGCGTAGATGTAGATAACCTGCTTATTTCCCAGCCTGATTATGGTGAGCAGGCCCTTGAAATAGCCGACCGCCTTATTTTATCAGGTGCTCTGGATGTAGTAGTAATTGACTCTGTAGCCGCCTTAGTACCCAAAGGAGAACTGGAAGGTGAAATGGGCGACAGCAAAATGGGATTACAGGCCCGCCTTATGTCACAGGCGCTTCGTAAGCTTACCGCCACCATCAATAAAACAAACACCATTTGCATCTTCATAAACCAGTTGCGTGAAAAGATCGGCGTAATGTTCGGTAATCCCGAAACAACCACCGGTGGTAATGCCCTTAAGTTCTACGCATCAATTCGCCTCGATATCCGCCGGATGGCACAGATAAAAGATGGCGACGAAGCCATCGGAAACCGCGTAAAAGTAAAAGTGGTAAAAAATAAAGTAGCTCCTCCCTTCCGCGCCGCAGAATTTGACATCGTATTTGGCGAAGGCATTTCAAAAACCGGTGAAATACTCGATATGGGTGTTGAGCTGGGTATCGTGAACAAGAGTGGAAGCTGGTTCAGTTATAATACGGATAAACTCGGCCAGGGACGCGATGCTGTAAGACAGTTACTGATAGACAATCCTGAACTGTCAAACGAAATTGAAATAAAAATCAGGGAAAAGATCAAAGAAATGCAGCAGGCGTCTTAATGTGCCCATTAGCAAGGTGTGAATGTGCCAATTAATGCATGTCGCAGTATGATCCGCGATCATTCACACATTCGCAAATACTCAAATCCGCACGTCGAAATTGTTACTTGTGATATATATGGGTTAGTAAGTAAACGTCCCGGTTCCCCGGGACGTTTTTTTTATGCTTTTATTACAGATGTATAATGAATGGGGTAGTAATTCAAATTCGAAAATTTAAAATACAGTGCTGCTGCTGTTTTTTGGAGCCTGAAATTCGGCTTTGGGGAGTTTTTCCGGAGTCTGATTTCTGCTTTTCGTGATTTCAGACCTATATAAAATAAAAAAGGGGTCTGAATAGAAATTCAACCCCGCTTTTAAAATCCAATATCCTATGAAAAACCGAGGTAAAAGTAGTACCCAAAATTGATATGCGCAATACCATTTTGTGGTAATAGTAAAAATACCAAGATTCCTTGCCTTTTACTAACAGGATACCTGTATTATTACACATATTCTGAAACCCGCGACCGTATTGGGTTATATGATAATTTTATCGAATAAACAGGTGAGTTGAACGAAGATTTTGGAGATGATATATGTGAAAAACTTTCCTGAAATAAACTCGCTCGAAATAGCTCAATGGTTGTAGCTGTTGAACTTTTAATGGCCTAAGTCATTCAATTCTTAAGCAGCTTATCCTGAGTAAGCAGTCCGGTTGCGTGATTATTGATTCGCAGAAAATAAATCCCCTTTTCAAGGGAAGAAACGTTTATGGTTTGAAGTCCGGCCAAATTGCTTACACTTAACCGTAGTTTACCTACGCCGTCGACGATCTGTAAGTCGATGGTAGATTCGGAACGAACGATTAAAATGTTATCAACCGGATTGGGATAAAAGCGGAAGGAAATATCACCGGCTATTAAAGCAGAAACAATTTTTGAATACAACGGCAGCCCGTTCTTACCCGAAAAACGAACCCGGTACAGACTGCGGCCTTTGGCCGGAGAATCATCAACCCATTCGTTATCGGGTTTTATGTCAGTCTGCTTCAAAACCGCCACCACTTCAAAATCGCGGCCGCCACTGCTTCTTTCTATAACAGCAAACTTAAAGGAAGTGTCTTCGGGTTGTTTCCAGTTCAGAATAACTTTCGAATTATCACGAATGTTCAGAGAAAGATCGGTAACAAAAGAAGAAGTATCAATTGCAAACACACTCGCTGCGGGGAAACCCGTAGCTTCATCCTGCGCCATACATACGTGTACAAGCAGGCATATTAAATATACCAGTACGCCTTTCTTCATGAATTTAATGGGAATTCACTATTCACAATTTCTGTGCCCGAATGTGGAAAACGTTTATAGCCTTTAGAAAATTCCTTAACAGCCGTTAAAGTTTTTCAAATTCCAACTACCTTGTTCCTTATATAAAAAATAATAAGTCCAAAAGGTTATGTTAAGAGTCAGAAAACTAAATGCACGTAAACGAATTGCCCTTGTAGCACACGACAACAAGAAGAAAGACCTGATTGAATGGGCAGAGTTTAATAAAGTAGTTTTAGCCCGCCATGAACTGATTGCAACCGGAACAACCGGTAAACTGCTTGAACAGAGTTTAGACCGTCCCGTTAAATCCTTACTCAGCGGGCCATTGGGCGGTGATCAACAAATTGGCGCTATGATCGCGGGTGGCGAGATCGACGTGCTCATCTTTTTCTGGGACCCCATGGAAGCACAGCCTCACGACAGTGACGTAAAAGCCCTGCTTCGGGTAGCCATTGCCTGGAATTGTGTTGTAGCCAATGACCGGGCTACCGCCGATTTTATACTTACTTCGCCCCTTCTGATGGAAGATTATATGGCCTCGATCCCTGATTACACAACCTACCTGAATCGTAAAATACAGTAACCGGCCTTCGGTGAACATTTGAGCTCCTGATTCGTTTACTATATTAGTTACCCCGGCCTTTGGCGCGGGGTAATTTTTACAACGATTTTGCGCCTTTACTTCTTTGCGCGAAATTTACTGTGTTCTATTCTCATTAATCTATGGCTTTTAAATTACACGCACCATATCAACCGGCTGGCGATCAGCCGGAAGCTATACGCCAACTTACAGAAGGTTTGCGCGATGGCGAAAAATATCAAACCCTGCTGGGGGTAACCGGTTCGGGTAAAACCTTTACCGTTGCCAATGTTATTCAGCAGGTGCAAAAACCCACCCTGGTGCTTACGCACAATAAAACCCTGGTGGCCCAGTTGTACGGGGAGTTCAAGCAATTCTTTCCTGAAAATGCGGTAGGGTATTTTGTAAGTTACTACGATTACTATCAGCCAGAGGCCTACATGCCGGTGAGCGACACCTATATTGAAAAAGACCTGAGCATTAATGAAGAGCTGGATAAGCTGCGCCTGCAGGCTACCACTGAATTACTCAGCGGCCGCCGTGATATAATTGTAGTAGCCTCGGTAAGCTGTATTTATGGTATTGGTAACCCAGCCGAATTTGAAAACGGAATTATTCGCATTCAGCAGGGTCAGATAATATCTCGTCAGGGATTTTTACATTCACTGGTTAACTCATTGTATATGAGGAGCCAGGGCGATTTTACCCGTGGTACGTTCAGGGTACAGGGCGACACGGTTGACATTAACCTGCCTTACGTTGACTTTGGCTACCGCATTACTTTTTTTGGCGATGAAATTGAAACCATCGAAAGTCTGGAAATCAAAACAGGCAAGCGGATCGGCATGGTGGAAAATGCCGCCATCTTCCCGGCCAATTTATATCTGGCGCCCAAAGACATGATGCAACAGGTTCTGAACGAAATACAGGATGAATGCGGCGCTCAGGTTACTTATTTTAAAAGCCAGGGAAAGTTTATCGAAGCACAGCGCCTGAGTGAAAGAGTAAATTATGATGTAGAAATGATCCGCGAACTGGGTTACTGTAATGGGGTAGAAAACTATTCGCGTTTCTTTGACCGGCGTATGCCCGGCACCCGGCCTTTCTGTTTGCTGGACTATTTTCCAAAAGACTTTTTATGTGTTATTGATGAAAGCCACCAAACCATTCCGCAGGTCAGCGGCATGTACGGGGGTGACAGAAGCCGTAAACTGATCCTGGTTGATTATGGATTCCGGTTGCCTTCGGCACTGGATAACCGGCCGCTGAATTTCCATGAGTTTGAATCAATGCTCAATCAAACCATATTTGTATCGGCTACTCCCGGCGACTACGAACTGGAAAAAACCGGCGGAATAGTGGTTGAACAGGTTGTTCGCCCAACGGGTTTACTCGACCCGCCGATTGAAATACGCCCAAGCGTGAATCAGATCGACGATCTGCTCGATGAAATCGATAAGCGGGTTCAAAAAGGCGACCGCGTACTGGTAACCACTCTTACCAAACGCATGGCCGAAGAAATGGATAAATACCTGCACCGGATAAATATTAAATCAAAATACATTCACAGTGAGGTAGACACGCTTGAACGTGTTGAAATTCTGCGTCAGTTGCGCCTCGGTGAAATAGATGTGCTGGTAGGGGTAAACCTGTTGCGTGAGGGACTTGACCTGCCCGAAGTATCACTGGTTGCGATACTGGATGCCGATAAAGAAGGATTTCTGCGTAACGAAAAATCGCTTACCCAAACGGCTGGTCGTGCTGCCCGAAATGTAGATGGTCTGGTGATCTTTTATGCCGACACCATGACTGAAAGCATGCAACGCACCATTGATGAAACCACGCGCCGGCGCGAAAAACAAATAGCACACAACCTGGAACATGGGATTGTACCAAGAACAGTAATAAAATCGCGGGAGCAGGTGTTTGCACAAACATCGGTGCTTGATATTAAAGGATTTGATCCTGCCAATCCTTATGCCATTGCGCCCAGCGAAGATATGATAACTGTTGCAGCAGAGGAACAGGCAGTGTATACAACCATTCCACAGGTAGAAAAGGCCATCAGTAAAACCAAAAAAGAAATGGAAAAGGCTGCGCGCGACCTTGATTTTATGGAGGCGGCCCGCCTGCGCGACGAAATGTTTGCCCTGCAAAAACAACTGCAGGAAATGAAGGGGTAAAAAACCCTGACGTTTATGTTAAGCAGGGTCAAGAGTTCTGAGCAAATCGAGAGGATAAAAGTTTTTGTGTACTCCCTACAAAATATTCTATCTATAACATCCGTTTCTAGGCTTCAGAATTGCTCTGAACCCAAATCCCCTATTCCAATGAAAAGACGTTTACGCCGCCGCTTATTTAATGCATTTGCATTTGCCTTACTGGCTTTTGCCATTTACTTGGTTAAATATGGTAAAATGGACGATCCCCAGCAGTCTTACAAAACCAGCAGTTTAAAGAGTACCGCTTCGGTTTCAAAGCGATAAGGCAATCATTTAGCCAGCTCGAACTCCATATATAGCAAGGAGATAAGGAGCCAACTTATCAGGTTAATTAGCCATCGGCATTTTCCCGATATAACTATCGGGCCGGTGGGCTAATTAACCTTTATTGTTCCTTAACTTCGGCGTTGAGAAAAATGAAGGAAATAATATGGAGCAACAAGCAACAGACAAAAAAGTATTTCTTCTCGATGCCATGGCACTGATTTTCCGTGCCTATTATGCCCTTATCCGCAATCCCCGGATTACTTCAAAAGGCAAAAATACCAATGCACAGTTTGGCTTTATTAATACCCTGCTGGACCTGATAAATAATCAGCGCCCCACTCATATGGCCGTGTGCTTTGATACTCAGGCGCCTACCGAACGACATACCGAATTTACCGATTACAAAGCCAATCGCCAGGAAGCGCCGGAAGATCTGCTTGCAGCCATTCCGGATATTAAGCGGCTTATCCGCGGCTTCAACATTCCCGTTCTGGAAGTTGATGGCTTCGAGGCCGACGACGTAATCGGCACACTGAGTAAAAAAGGCGCCGCCGCCGGTTACGAAGTATATATGGTAACGCCCGATAAAGATTATGGTCAACTGGTAGATGGCAATATTAAAATTTACAAACCCGGTTACCAGGGCAGCGAAGCAGAAATATTAGGAGCAAAGGAAGTTTGCGAAAAATGGAATATTAAGGAAGTGCATCAGGTAATTGACATTCTGGGCTTAATGGGCGACGCTGTTGACAATATTCCTGGTATAGCCGGCGTAGGAGAAAAAACAGCCGCCAAATTACTGGCAGAATACGGCACACTGGAAAATGTGATTGAAAATGCCGACAAGATCAAAGGCGCGCTGGGCGAAAAGATCCGAAACGGTAAAAACTCTGCCATTCTTTCCAAAAAACTCGCCACCATTATTACTACCGTTCCCATCGAATTTCATGAAGAAGATTTCCGTTTAAAAGAATGGAATAAAGATCTTCTGAAAGAAGTATTTATTGAACTGGAGTTTAAAACAGTAGCAAAACGCATATTGGGCGAAGAACTGTCGATTGTTCCCGGTGTAGCACCACAGGGTGTTCAAACCGATCTGTTTGGCAATGCCGTGGAATCTAAGCAGAAATCAGAAACAGGAAGTAAGAAGTCAGAAGCAACTGCAGATGAAGACCGGGCAGAAGACAGTGAAGAATTACAGGCCGGAAAAAATATTCATAATACATCTCACCAGTATCGTGCTTTGAAGGAAGAAGAGGCTATTAAAAAACTGGTGGAGGAATTGCTGGAAGAAAAAGAAGTTTGTTTTGATACCGAAACCACTGGTATAGATGCTAATGACGTAGAACTCGTTGGCATGAGCTTTTCGTTCAAGCCGGGTGAAGCTTATTATGTTCCCTGCCCTGCCGACCAGGAAGCAACCAAAAAAATATTAAAACTGTTTGAACCGGTTTTTAATAAAAGAGATATTCTGTGGATCGGTCAGAACCTGAAATACGACATGCTGGTGCTGAAATGGTATGGTTATGAACTGAAGGGTGAAATTTTTGATACCATGCTGGCCCATTATGTAATTGAACCTGATGGCAAACGCAGCATGGATATGCTCAGTGCGCGCTTTTTAGGATATGAACCGGTGCATATTGATGAACTGATAGGTAAAAAAGGTAAAAATCAGCTCAATATGCGCGATGTCGAGCTCGATAAAATAACTGATTATGCTGCCGAAGATGCCGACATTACCCTTCAGTTAAAACAGGTATTTGTTCCATTATTAAAGAGCAAGGAAGTTGAAAAGGTTTTTAAAGAGGTTGAAAATCCACTGGCGAAAGTGTTAACAGAAATGGAATACGAGGGCGTAAGAATAGATGTTGACTTTTTGCGAGAATATTCAAAAGAACTGGAACGCGAAGCGATGGTGGCCGAAGATAGTGTATACAAACAGGCTGGTGTTAAATTCAATCTCGCTTCTCCCCGTCAGTTAGGAGAAGTACTTTTCGAAAAGCTAAAGCTGGACCCCAAAGCCAAAAAAACAAAAACAGGCCAGTATGCTACCGGTGAAGATGTATTGATGAAACTGGCGCATCAGAATAAGATTGTAGAAGACATACTGGTCTTCCGCGAGCTTACCAAGCTAAAATCAACCTATGTTGATTCGCTGCCTG
>Ga0207667_10001472_pt1 | contig 29529 bp, 21 predicted proteins | sample KBSCornC52_FD_184301 | JGI IMG/M metagenome (GOLD analysis project Ga0207667, IMG submission 184301) | Corn rhizosphere microbial communities from Kellogg Biological Station, Michigan, USA - KBS Corn C5-2 (SPAdes) (version 2) | ecosystem: Host-associated > Plants > Roots > Rhizosphere > Soil ...
CCAGGCAATGCCAACCCCGCGGATATTCCCCGGGCAGACCCAAAGGGGCGATTCCAAAGCCCGCGCCACGCTTCCCGGTCGTATACAAGGCGACCGAGAAGCCAAAAACGTTAGTCTAAACACCAATCATTCAGAGCGAAGCGAAGAATCTGGCCGCCGGATTCCTCGGTCGCCAGAGCTCCCTCGGAATGACATCAAACGCCCGTCACCTCATCACCAAATCACCTCTTAACCGATTGTCCGGGGGATTCCTTGTGATTCGAGTAGAGGCCGTGGAGCGAGACGTAATCGGTCACGGAATCCGGGGTGAGATAGCGGATGGGCAGGCCCACGCGGACGCGGCGGCGGATGTCGGTCGAGGATATCTCCAGGTGCGTCGTAGAGAGCGGCAGTACGCGGTCGATCAGCTCGGACGGGAGATCCTGCTCGCCCGGATCCCACGCGTAGCCGGGGCGCTCGGCGACGATAAAGCGCGTCAGGCGGATGACCTCGTCGGGCCGGTGCCAGGTGGGAAGCTCGAGAAGGGTGTCGAGACCTGTGATGAAGAAGAGGTCCGCCGAAGGATGCTGGCGCTGCAACTCCGTGAGTGTATCCACCGTGTACGAAGGACCAGGGCGGTCGATCTCAATGCGGGAGCACTCGAATGCCGGATTCGACGCAATGGCCAGCTCCGTCATGCGGAAGCGGTGTGACGCATTGGTGACGGGGTACGTCTGCTTGTGCGGCGGAAGGGCATTGACGACGAACACGACACGGTCGAGATCAAAGCGGACTCGCGCTTCCTCCGCAATGAAGAGGTGAGCATAGTGGATGGGGTCGAACGTTCCGCCGAGGATGCCGAGATTCATGGTGATGCGGACTCGTGATGCGTGAGTGGGGATGCGTGAGCGGGGCAGGCGGGATCGTGCCTCAAACAGGACCTTAATACGAAGCGAGAACGAGGCTGCACCGTTCACGCATCACGAGTCACGCATCACGTCCTGGTCTGCCCGCTGCCGCGAATGACGTACTTGTAGGTGGTGAGCTCGCGGAGGCCCATTGGGCCGCGCGCGTGGAGCTTCTGGTTGCTGATGCCAATCTCCGCGCCGAAGCCGAGCTCGAAACCGTCGGAGAATCGCGTGGAGGCGTTCACGTAGACACACGCGGCGTCCACCTCGGCGAGGAACCGCTGGGACGCTGTGTAGTCTTCCGTGAGGATCGCCTCGCTGTGGCGCGTGCCGTAGCGGTGGATGTGCGCGAGCGCCTCGTCCAGCCCACCGACCACTTTGACCGCCAGGATGAGGGCGAGGTACTCGGTGTTCCAGTCCTGCTCGGTGGCGGGTTTCGCGTCCGGAAGTATTTCTAGTGTCCGTTCGCACCCGCGAATCTCGACGCCCGCCGCGCGGAGCGGCTCGGCGGCGAGCGGAAGGAATTCCTCGGCGATCACGTCGTGAACCAGCAGCGTCTCCATCGCGTTGCAGACGGAGGGGCGCGAGCACTTGGCATTGACGACAATCTCGACCGCCGCATCGAAGTCCGCGGACGCATCGACGTAGATGTGGCAGTTGCCGGTACCGGTTTCGATGACCGGGACGGTGGCGTTCTCGATAACGCTCTGGATGAGACCGGCCCCTCCGCGCGGAATCAAGACGTCCACGAGGCCGTTCATCCGCATCAGCTCGCGGGCGGCCTCCCGATCCGGGGTGGCGATGAGCTGAATCGAGTCGGCGGGGAGCCCGGCGGATGCGGCGGCGCGCGAGAGCCGCTCGGCAATAGCGAGATTGGACCGCAGTGCCTCGGACCCGCCGCGGAGCAGGCACGCGTTTCCGGACTTCAGACAGAGGGCGGCGGCATCCGCCGTGACGTTCGGACGTGATTCGTAGATGATTCCGATGACGCCCAGCGGGACGCGCACCCGCTGAATCGCGAGGCCGTTCGGACGGTTCCAGCCGTCCAGCGTCTCCCCGACCGGGTCGGGAAGCTGCGCGACCTGCCGCAGCCCGTCCGCCATCGCCGCGATTCGGGCGGAAGTAAGCGTCAGGCGGTCGACCATCGCCTCGCTGGTACCGCGCTCTCTCGCCGCCGATGTGTCTTCCGCGTTGGCGGCAAGTATAGCGGCCTGCTCCGCGCAGATCGCGTCCGCCATCGCGTTCAGCGCATGGTTCTTGTCCGCCGCGCTCGCCTGCCCCAGCGCCCGCGCCGCCTCCCGCGCCCCCTCCGCCATCTCTCGTACCGTGGTCATGTCTCTTTCCGAGCCTCCGCCCCGTCCCTGCTGACGCACAGTATATCCGCTCGATTCGCCTAGCGCAACCTGCCATTCATGGAGCGGCCCAGACGAAGTCGCCGGATTCGACACGCCAGTCGTTGCCGAAGAAGCCCGCAGCGAGAACGCCTGCCGAACCGGAGGTCAGCGCTTCCGGACCTGCGACTAGGCAGTCCGGGAAGCCTGCGCCACTGAGAAAGATGGGGAACCGCTCGGCCAGCCGCATGCCGGCGAGGCCGCTCCCGGAGATCACGCCGACGCTCGCGATAGTGCTGTCGGAACGCGGGCGAAGGAAGAGGCACGCGAGGTCGTCGCCCGCGAATCTCTTACCGCCCACCTCCACGGAACCGCGGCGGACCTGTACCGGGCTCGATGCGAGCAGCTTCGGCCACGCCGCGTTGGTGTCGGCATTGCCATAGAGGATTACGGAACGGTCGCGGTATTTTGCCGGCTCGAAGTCACGGTCGGCAATAATGTCGACGGAGCCGTTGCCCCGGTACCAGAAGGATTCTGCGTCGAACCGCGCCTTCGCGAAGCACTGGGCGTTTTCGTCCCGCGTGCCGGCCGTCCCATAGACGAAGACCATGCGATGGTCGAACGCGAGCTTGAACGGGCCGCCGCGATTCGGATTCTTCTGGTCCGGGCCGGGCGCGGCGTCGACACTCCACTTCCCCTCCCTGCTCACGAGCCATGCCGCCCCGCCTGCGGGCCACGGGATGTCCGCAAGCTTCTGCTTGTCGAGCTCGACGCCGAAAGGCTTACCCGGCTCCAGCATGCCGAGGTTGAGGGAGAGGGTCGCGACATTGCCGGTCGTACCGACAAACCGGCGCTGATTCGGGTCGACGTGAATCGAGACGGTGGAGGTTGCGAGCGGCTTCGTCTGCTGCGCAATCGTGAGCCAGCGACACGCGGCGGAGACCGCGGGATTCGGAGTTGAGAAGTCCACCTGACGGACCGTGAGAGGGTCGGGCAGCTCGTGGCGGAGGAACATGTCGAACATCGGGGGCCAGTCGACGCAGGCCGCGCCCGGCTCGTCGGTGTTGGACCACCAGTGGCCCGCGCCCGGCTGCTCGAAATAGGTGAAGTCGTGGTGGAATCCGGCGAGGACCTGATTCATGTGGCGGGCCTCGGTCACGGGCACGTTGTCGTCCGCGCCGCCGTGGAGGATGTAGACGCCCTCGCTGCCGTAGTTCTTCGCCAGCGTCAGCGTATCGCTCGCGGAGGAGGCGCGCTGGAGAATCTCATCGACGGGCGAGGGGTTGTCGCGCCGCTGACCGCCTCCATACGAATAAAAGCTTATCCAGCCGGCGCTCGGACCGATCGCGGCGAATCGATCCGGATAGAGCACGCCGACCTGCCACGTGCCGTGCCCGCCCATCGAATGGCCTGTGAGATAGGTGCGGCGCGGGTCCGTACCCAGCTCGCGCTGCGCAAGGTTCAGCACCCCCAGCGCGTCCTCGCGGCCCCAGTCCTCCCAGTCGAAGCCGTAGGGCCGGCGGTTTGTTGGAGCCACGAGATACGCCCAGGGCTTTGACGCATAGGCGTCCGCCTGCCCGATGGCCTCGACGCTCGCACCGTGAAGAGTGAGGACGAGCGCAGCCTTCTCGCCCTTTGGGAGCGGACGCCGGGGCGGATTCACACCAAAATACTGCACCGACCCGTCTATCTCGCTGACGAAGGTGCGCGTATACGTCTGGCCAGGCTCCCGAATCCGAAGTGAGACCTCTGCGGGCGAGGGAGGGGCGCCGCCGATCCGCAGCAATACCTTCACATCCTTTGCATCCGCCACAGGCGCGCCCTCGATTCGGAACGCAACCTTGCGCGTGGAGAGCGGCGGAATGGTCGGCACTGGAGTGCGTGTCGATCGGAGCCCCGACCCCTTCGCCTCGATGGATAGGCCCGTCGCCGGCTTCTCCGCAGCGTTCACGACGATGATGGCGCCGACGGTGTTCGCCCGCTGCCCCCGAATCAGATCCGGGAGGGTCGGGTCGGAGGTGTCGATGCAGGCGGACGCCGGGGGCGGCACGAGGCGCGCGCGAATCCGGCCGCGCCCTCCCAGGAAGAGGAGGTCGTTCATGCCCGCGTGGAGGGCGACAGGCAGGTGGACGTAGCCGTACTCGTAGGGATCGCCCGCGCGCGGAACGCCGTTGACGTAAACCATCCCGTGGCCCGCCGCTTCGAGAATCATGATTCGAGCAGACTCGAGCGTGACGGGAACGTACAAATAGCCGCCCGAAAGTCCCAGACCCGAGAACCAGCCCTCCTTGTCGGCCTCAATCGCTCGCCATTTGCCGGCCGCCCCCTCCACGCCGCCCACGGAATCTCCGGCCTTGGGCGCGGACCACTTGCCGAGGACGATCTGCTGCTCCAGCGGGTCGCGGTGAAGCGCATAGCGGCCGCCGCGCGAGAGCGGTCCGATCGCGAGACCGGAGCGCAGCACGATGTCCTGCGAGTTGGCCCGGAGCGCGGACGCGAGCAGGACGAGGACAACAGCAAGACGGTTGGCCATCAATGACTCCTCGGTGGGACGGGTACCAGGGACAGATGTCCCTGGCTGGGATGTGTCCTTCGGACAGGTCTCAGGTAGATTTGCGCGATGGACCGCGTAAGGAAGGTGGTATTCGATTCTACCTCGCTGCCGCGGGTCGAATTGGCTCAACGACGTCCAGTCCGCTTGGGACGGAGCGCGGAATAGAGGGCATGGCCGAGGTGTCGGTCAGCGCGCCGAGGAAAGCGATGATGTCTGCTTTCTCTCCGGGAGTCAGCTTGAACGGGCGGATGGCCGGGTCCTGTAGCGGCAGGGTGAGCCCGTGCCCGCGCCCTCCCCCGTGGGAATAGAAGTCGAGCACGTCGGAGAGCGACTTCAGCGAACCGTTGTGCATGTACGGCGGGTGAAGCGCGATGTTGCGAAGGGTCGGCACGCGGAACGCGGAGTTGGGACCGCCGCCGCGTCCGGGCGCGGCGGTCGGCTTGTGCGGGTCGGGCGGGAGACCCTCCACGTCACCGACTCCGGTGACCCGGAATTCATTGTTGGTGAAGAGCGGCGGGATATGGCACGAGGAGCAGCGCGCGCGGTCCGAGAGGAAGAGCGCCATGCCGCGCCGCTCCGACGGGTTCAGCGCCCGCGGGTCGCCGGCCATGAATCGGTCGTAACGGGAGTGGCGGGAGACGAGGGTCCGCTCGAAGGCGGCGAGGGCGTTGCAGACGTTGCGGAAGGTGACAGCGCTGCCGTTCGCGCCGCCGAACGCCTTGTCGAAGAGCGGCGGGTATTCGTCCAGCGCCTTCAGCTCGGCGACGAGAGTCTGCGGGTCCTCCTTCATCTCGTCGTCCGTGGTGATGGGGAACTGCGCCTGATCCTCGAGATCCTTCGCGCGGCCGTCCCAGTAGAGACGCGGGGAGTATGCGGCATTCCAGAGCGCGGAGGTGCGGCGCGCCAGCAGTGCTCCATCGTGCCGGCGGCTTCCCGCGCCCTCCGCGCCGTAGCCCCGGCCGCGCGTGAGCCCATCGGAGAAGCCGAGGTCCGGGTGATGACAGTGTGCGCAGGAGGTGCGGTTGTCGTTTGAGAGCACCGGATCGAAGAAGAGGAGGCGGCCCAGCACGACCTTTGCCGGCGTGGAAGGGTTGTCCGCGCGCTCGACGATTGCGGGCCATCGATTCACACGCGAAGTCGGATTCCCGCTTGCGGAACAGAGCAGCGCCATCGCCGGAATCGTGGCCGTGAAGAGCAGATATCGCGCGCGAATCATGAGGGCGAGAGGACCATGCCGCCACAGATTGGGATGCACTGGCCGGTGACGTAGTCGGATAGGTCGGTCGCCAGGAATTCGACCACCTTCGCGCAGTCTTCCGGCAGGCCGAGGCGGCGGAGGGGGATGTTCGCGGCGGCCTTCTCCCGATTCTCCGGCAGGTGGCGGCCGAACTGGGCGTTTGCGCGGGAGGTGAGGATCAGGCCGGGCGCGATGCAGTTGACGTTGACGTTGTACGGGCCCAGCTCGGCGGCGAGGAGGCGCGTGTACTCGACGATGGCAGCCTTTGCGGTACAGTAGGCGGCCATCATACCGGTCGGGTTGGCGCGGAGGCCCGCTTGCGAGGAGACGTTGATTATCTTGCCGCTCCGCTGCTCCTTCATCGGCCGCGAGGCCGCCTGGCAGCAGAAGACGGTCGAGTTGAGGTTCACGTCCAGGAGAAAGCGCCAGTCCTCCTCGCTCGTCACGGAGGCGGCGCTCGATTCGATGGGCCGAAGCTGGCCGCCCGCGTTATTGACGAGGATGTCGAGCCGCCCGAACGCGCTCAGAGCCCGCCCGATCATCGATTCGACGGCGCCTCGATCGGTTACGTCCGCTTCCACCCCGAGCGCCCGCACGCCCCGCGATTCGATCTCGGCGACAACAGATTCGGCCCCGATCTCCTCGTCGAATTCTCGGTGTGCGTCGAGCCGAATATCGTTGATGACCACATGCGCCCCGAGGTCCGCCAGCCGAAGCGCATAGGCGCGACCCAGCCCCCGCGCGGCCCCGGTGACCAACGCTACCTTCCCTTCCAGCTTGCGTGACATATGCAGCTAGTTAGCCAGCAAGCAGGATCAATCCTCCCGGAATCGTCTCTCCTGACGAGAGAGCGCATCCTCATTAACTCACCTTACGCAGGCAAGCAATTGGTTATGGAGTCCGCACTCGATACGGCCGGCGGGCAGCTCCCCGCCGCTATCATGCCTGCGGCCAGTCGCGCACCTCCGTGCGCGAATCGGAACCGATATGTTCATCCTGCGCCCGGTGAGTGTCTGGTGCGGAGTTGGCGCGCAGCGCATGAGAGCGGGAGGTTGCAGCCTCCCGTCCGCCGCGGAGTGCACCCAATCTGTTGAGCTCGTCTGCGTAAGGTGAGCTGATAATACGCGCAGAATCTTTCCAACGTAAGACCAATCCGGGCCCTGGTAATACAGGCCTCTTCGGGAGGCGGAGATTTGACGGGAAGAGTGGTTATACGCGCTCGATGAGGCCGGGCGATTCGGGCTCGGCGATGCCGGCCGGACCTGGCGCGCCCTTTGCTCGCTCGAGCTCTTCCTGGTCGCGGGCGTAGAGGGCGATGAGCACGAAGATGGAGCGGGCCGTGAGAGCGCGAAGGAAGGGATTCTCGTGGGGTGACTGCCCATCAGTGAGCGACAGCGCGTGATACAAGGCCTGTTTCGCCAGCGCATCGCCGCCGTTGATGGACAGAGTTAGCGCCGCCTCTTCCAGCAGCCGGCGATAGACCGCCGCGCCGTTCTCCGCGAGAAGCGCGTCCGCGGCCTCGTCGATCACCTTGTCGCCGCGCTGCTTGAGCTGCGCTTCGTCGAGCGCGAGCTGGGTGTTGAACGCCTCGGCGTACTTCTCGACCCAGGGCGCGATGACACGGAGGTTGATGAGCCAGGGCTTGAAGAGGTCGCTTTCGAACAGCTTGTCCGGATCGTGGCTGACAGACGGGTCTTCGCGCACCTGCTCCGCATCCAGGCGCTCGTAGATGAGCGGCTGCTCGTATTCCCGCTCCGGCAGGCCGACGCGCTTCAGGTCCTCCGCGTAGCCCTGTGGAATCGGGAGCGATTCACGGCGGTTGATGGCGACGGCCTGCTGGAGCAGCCAGCGCGCGTAATCGACGGGCGCCTCGACGACGATGCGGCCGGGCCGCGCCCGCATCCCCTCCAGCGATTCGTTGATCTCTCGGCGGGAGAGCCTGGACGCGCCGAGGTCCTTCAGGCCCGTTCCGTAGTTGATGAGGAAAGTGAGAAGCCAGGGCGAGCCGCCCAGCGCAACGTCCTGGATGAAAAGGAGCATCTGGCTGCCGTTTCCGTCCGGGTTCGTGACATATGCCTTGCTGGCGAGCTGCTGCGCGGGCACGGCCGCGGGGACTGGCGTGGGCGCGGATGGCGGCTCGATTCCCGCCTGCCTGAGCCGGTAGAGGCCGCGCCGCGCCGCCTTGGAGACCGCCTTGTCCGAGGATGCCGCGAGCTCGGCCAGTCGCGCCGCGGAGGCGACCTCATGAACCACCGATAGCCGTTCCACCTCCGCAAGCGGATCCTCCTCAGCCGTCTCCTTTGCCTTGCGCGCCATCAGCTCCCCTTACCATTTCAGAAATGCGGCGTTCCCTCTGTCTGATCCAGCATCTGCTTGGCGAGCCGGGCGGTCTCGGTCCCTGGCGCTTCGCCGATCGATTGCACCCATAGCGCGCGGGCTGAGTCCACGTCGCCCTGCCTGTATGCCGCGACGCCCTGGTTGTAGAAGTCCAGGGCTTTCGCCGCCCGGTTCTCCAGGACGTTGTTGTCACCGGGCGCGCTCGGGTCCGGGTTCGTTATCCGGTTTCCGCTTGTCGACTTCCCCTGCTTCCACTCTCGCAGAGCGTTGTCCTTATCGCCGACCCGGTCGTACAGCCGGTTCAGGTTGTAGGCTACGTCGTCGTTGTTCGGATCGAGATCATGGGCGCGAAACCATGCCTGCTCGGCGGAATTGTAGTCTCCATGCTCGAACTGATTCACGCCGATCTTGTTGTAGATGGCGACGAGGCTGGCGCGGGCGTCATCGCCTCCGGGCGTGCCCCCGCCCTGCTTCAACGCCGCCTCGAACCTGCCGATCGCGCCTTGGAGGTCGCCCGCGTCGTAGAGCTTCTTTCCCTCCGCGTTGAGCGATTCGATTGCGATTGCCGCGGCCGTCTTTTTCTGCTTGTCGTAGGCGTTCTGGAAGAGAAGGATGCCGCCCAGTACCGCGCCGCCGAGCAAAATCGCGAGGAAGAGCACCTTGAAGAAGGTCCGGGTCGCCTCGCTGAACATCGGGCCGGCGGGCTGCCGGGGATACGGGGACGGGGGCGGGCCCATCGGGTTCATCGCCGGATTTGCTGCGTTTACCTGTCCATTCGGGCTCCAGTTTACGAAAGGCCCGGCTCCGGCCTGCCCGGACGATGTCGCCGGAGCGTTCATCGGGGGCGGCGCGAAGACGGTCGCGCCCATCGTTCCCGGTCCCGGCGGCGGAGTGGATACGCCGAAGATGGAGGGCGGGCGCTGCGAGGATGTCGGCGCGGGCGCCGGATATGCCGCGGGAGGGAACGCGCTGCCCGGAGACCCGTAAGCGGGACCGGGGAACTGCCCGCCGTAGCTCCCGCCGAACGCGCCGCCCATCCCGGTGACGGAGGGCTGCGACCCGAACTGGTCGGAGTTCTTCAGCGCCTGCCGCATCTCGTCCGCCGAGCTGAAGCGCATCCGCGCGTCTTTGTTCAGCCCGCGGAAGACGACCTGCTCCAGCCCGAACGGGATTCCCGAAACCGGCCCCGGCTGGCTCTCCATGATGGCGTAGGTGATGCTGATGACGCTGTCGCCGGTGAACGGCTTGCGCCCGGCGAGCATCTCGTAGAGCACGATGGAGAGCGAGAAGAGGTCGGAGCGGTGGTCGATGAACTGGCCCTTGATCTGCTCCGGAGACATGTAGCTCGGCGTGCCGAAGACCTGCCCCTCGCCCGTGAGCGACGCCTCCTCGGTGAGCCGCGCGATGCCGAAGTCGGTCAGCTTCACCTGCCCGCCCGGCAGGATGTGCATGTTGTCCGGCTTCACGTCGCGGTGGACCACCTGGTGCGCGTGGGCGTGGGAGAGGGCGGAGAGGACCTGGCTGGCGATGTCGACCGCCTCGTGGATGGGCAGGGAGCCGCGCGTCTGGAGCACGTCGCGGAGGGTGCCGCCCTCCAGATACTCCATCGCGATGAAGTAGCGCCCGTTGTCCTCGCCGTAGTCGTAGACGGTGACGATGTTGGGGTGCGACAGCTTACCGGCCGCGCGCGCCTCCCGGTTGAACCGCTCGATTCGCTCGCGTCGCGCCTGCCCGGTGAGGTTCGCCGGGATGACCAGCTCCTTGACGGCGAGACGACGCCCCATGGTCGTGTCTATCGCTTCATAGACCACGTCGTTGGAGCGGGCGATCTCCCGCACGATCTGGTATTTTCGGGCTATGACATCAGGCATCGGAGAGTGATGCGTGATGCGTGATGCGTGATGCGTGAACGAAATCGATTGAATCTCACGCTCAATACAACGTTGCGGGATTCTGGCGGCGCCGTTCACGCATCACGCATCACGCATCACGATTCCGTTTCATGAACCCGCCCTTTGGCCGGCGGCGACGCGGCTCGCCCGGAGCGGTGACGCGGGGCGTGTTCCGCTGGGGGGCGGACGGCGGGCGGGTCGGAGCCGGGCGGCCGGGCGCTTCCGGAGCGGCTGCAGGGGCGCCCGGCGGACGCTCGTCGAGGATGGACAGGTATTTGGGGGGAATCGGGTCGCTTAGCCAGATTCCCTTGCCGCGCGGGTAGAACTGGATGCCGTCCGCGTGCGCCTCGTGCGCGGCGACGACCAGGATGGCGGGCTGCTGGTCGCGGCGCTTCCCGACCTCGCGTGCGGTCGCCTTGTCGGGCGAGAGGTGGACGTACTGCCGCTTCATCGGGCGCAGGCCGGTCTCCATCACTTTCGCGACGTAGCGGCGGGGCGTGCCGTGAAAGAGGTGCGCGGGCGGCATGCCAGGGTGCGGCTTCTCCTCCAGCTCCAGCGAGTGTCCGTACCGGGCGCGGACGCGGTCGCGCTCCACCTCGAATCGGCCCTTCGGGTCGAGGCGCACGACTTCGTCGAATTCCGGCCGGCTCAGAGGCATTTCCTGCTTCTCGAACGCTTCCAGAATAGCGGGAATGGCGGCCCATCCCTCCTTCGAGAGGGTCAGGCCGCCCCGTTCCGGCTTGTGCCGAAGCCACATCGAGAGCGTTTTGCTGCGCTGCGTGCGCGTTATCTCATCCATAATTCGGGTTCAATCGCGATAATCCGCACCGAAAGCCGGCGCGCTTCCCTCTATTATACAAACGTCGGCAGGTTCCCGGTTCGCGAAGATGGTTTTCGGCCAGGGATTAATCGATTCCTGTGCCGCACAAACGCGCTGAGCGGGGTCGCGTGGACCCCGCTCAGGAGCGAATCGGCCCTGTTTACGGCGCGGGCGCGGCCTCCACGGGTCCCGATGCGGGCGGCACTTCGCCGATCTCTCGGCCGAACTCGCTCTCCGGAACCTGCGTGTCGTCGCGGAATAGCGCGGCAAACGCCAGCATGATGACGCCTGCCGTGATGCATGGGATGAGCCAGACCATCTGCCAGTGGACTGTTTCGCCGACCTTGTAGTGGTCGTGGATGATTCCGGCGGCCTGCGCTCCAATCAGCATTCCGACGCCCTGCGTGACGAGGACGAGGAAGCCCTGCGCCTGCCCCCGGATGGCGGACGACGCCTTCTTGTCGACGTATATCTGGCCGGTGACAAAGAAGAAGTCGTAGCAGGCGCCGTGCAGGATGATTCCCGCCAGTACCAGTGGAAGCAGTGGGTTGGTGGACGCGGCCGCGAAGAGTCCGTAGCGCGCCACCCATGCGAACATCCCGACGAAGAGCATCCACTTCACGCCGAGCCGCGCGAAGAAGAATGGCATCACCAGCATGAAGCCGACTTCGCAGAACTGGCCCAGGGACATCTTCGAGGCCGGGTCCGCGATGCCGATGTCGCCGACGAAGACGGGCGCGTAGGCGTAGTAGAACGCCAGCGGGATGCAGATGAGGAACGAGCTGATCATGAAGGTCGCGAAGGAGCGGTTCTTCATCAGCGCGATGGAATCGAGGCCGAGGATGTCGTGAATGGTTGTTTCCCTGCCCCACGACGGCGGAGGAGTGTGCGGCAGCGTCAGGCTGTAGAGACCCAGTAGAACGCCGGCGCCGCCCGCTACGTAGAACTGGATGGGCTTCGTATCGGCGTGCAGCAGCAGACTGACGATCAGGCCGGCGACAATCCAGCCGATGGTGCCGAAGACGCGGATGATCGGGAACTGTTTCTCCGCATTCGTCACGTTGTGGAAAGCGAGCGAGTTCGTGAGGCCGAGCGTCGGCATGTAGCAGAGCATGTGCACGAGAAGAAGGATCTTGAACATGCCGGCGTCGACGGAGGGCAATGCGAGCAGGACGCCGCCGCCGATGAGGTGCATCACAGCAAGAATCCGCTCCGTCGAGAAGAACCGGTCGGCCACCATTCCGAGAAAGAAGGGCGAGATGATGGCCGCGATGGGTCCAACGGAATACGCCCACGGAATGTTCGATTCCATTCCGTGCGCCTTCATGTAGTTGCCGATCGTTACGTACCAGCCTCCCCAGAGGAAGAACTGGAGGAACATCATCACGGACAGCCGTGCGCCGACCGAACTGCTGTCATTGTGCGCTGCGACATTTACGCTCATGCGGGAGCTCCCTGGAAGACCTCGACGCGATTTGGCCGCGGTCTGCTAAACTGTTTCCGAATTTGACGCCGCGGGACCGCGGGAAGCGGATGTGACACTATTCTCTTCGGCCTCGCGCCCTTCCTCCATGCACACCGGCGGCTACTGGTGGTGGGATGATATGCGCGGCGGGCCGGGAGACACTCGAATCACGGAAGGTCCTCGATTGCCACGACCATCTCACGTCGCCTCCTTTGCCGCACTTCTCGCACTGGCGTCACTCCGTGCCGGCGTAAGCCAGGAGCCGCCCGCCTCCCTTCCTGCCGAGGTCGAATCTCTGCTCCAGGCGGGCCGAAAGGCCTTGCAATCGCAGGATGCTGGCGCGCTGCGGTCCATTGCGGAACCCGATTCGCTCGCGTGGCTCGGCCCGCGCGGATTCAGCGGACAGCCCCACTGGAAGCTCGACATCCTCCGCCTCCCGGCCCCGACGACCCCACGACCCAGCGACCCATCGATCCCCTATCTCGCCATCTTCCACTGCTACCACACGGTGCAGTCCATCGGCGACCACGTCCACCGGCTCGTGAAGGCGGCGGACGGCTGGCGGATCGGCGCGGAGATTCCGGAGGGCGAGACCCTGGGGTTCCGCGTCAAAGACCATCGAATCACGGCCCGAATCGAGCCGAAGAGCTCCCGCTGCGCGTTCACGGACGACGCGGTGGTGGAGGGAACGGGATCGAGCGCGGGAAACCTCTGCCTGCTGCGCCTCTCCGACGTGCTCACGGTCGACAGCCTCGCGATTCGGTCGGAGGGCGGCGCGGTTGCGAAGCCCATCGAGTATGCGACGGCGCCTGGGTGTATTGCGCTAACGGCGCCACCAAAGACCTTCACGCTGGCGCTGAAGTATCATGGCGTCTACAACGCGACGGGCCAGGACAGCTATATCAACGCGAAGGAGGCATCCCTCACGTCCTACTGGTGGCCCAACACGGCCCGGATGCCGGCGACCCTGAGCGTTACCGCGACGGTCCCGAAGGGCTGGATCGCGGAGGCACAGGGCGAGCCGAAGGGGACAGCCACCGCCGGCGGGACGACCACTTACAGCTTCCGGAACGAGATCCCGGTCTGCTATTTCACGCTGGATGCCGCGCCGTACGTCGTCACCACGCGCGAGATCGGCGGGAAGAGGGTGTCGGTCTATCTTCTGAAGGCGAACCCCGGACGTGCGAAAGTTGCGCTCGACCAGTTCGGACGCGCGGTCAGCTTCTTCGGCAAGGCGTTTGCGCGATTCCCCTACACGCACTATGAGATGGTCGAGACGGCCGGTCCGTTCGGCGGCGCGCTGGAGGCTTACTCCTTCGCGACTTACGGGCCTGGCGCGTTCAACGCCGTTGTGCACGAGCTGTCGCATACCTGGTGGGGCGGCATCGTTCCGAACACCTACCTGCACACGATGTGGAACGAGTCGTTTGCCGATTACAGCGATTCGCTGGAGACGCGGATGACGGGCGAGGAGGCGAAGACGCCCGCCCTCCGCAATCAGCACCGCGCGCCGGATTATGGCCGCCGGCTCCTGACCTCCTACGCCGTGCCCGCGATGCAGGCGTTCGACACGAGCAATGGTCCGCACGATGCGGTCGGATACGGCAAAGGCGCGGAGGTGATGGCGATGCTGGAGGACCTCCTCGGCACGGATACGATGCTGAAGTGCATGCGCCGGTTCATCGCGGACCATCCGAAAGGTGAGCCGGGCGAGTGGCCCGAATTCGAGCGCGCGGTCGATCGCGAAACGGGCCGCGATTACGGGTGGTTCTTCGAGCAGTGGCTGAATCGAGGCGGCGTGCCAGTAGTTGGGATTGCGAACGTGAAGCAGGTGGCCGGCGAGGTCTCGTTCGATGTGGTGCAGGAGGGAACGCCCTACCGGCTGCGAATCCCGGTCGCCGTCGAGATGCAGGACGGCAAGACCGTCCGGCGAACCATCGAGGTCCGGTCGCTGACGGAATCCATCCGGCTGTCCGGCCTCGCCGGCGCGAAGAGCGCCACGCTCGACCCCGACGGCTCGGTCCTGATGGCGGGCCGCAAGACCGACGATTCCACCACCAATCCCTTCGTGGGAAAGCTGTAATTCGCCTCACTGGGTCCAGAGAATCGCTCCGGTCGATGCGTTCCAGACGCGCACGTGGCCGTCCTGACCCACGGTCGCGAGCTGTCCGTTGCTCGGGCTCCATGCGACGCCGCTGATCTCTGTGGTCTGGCTATCCAGCGTCCGGACCTTCGCTCCGGTCGCCGCATCCCACAACACCGCCGTGCTGTCACCCGCGCCGGTGGCAATGAGCCTGCCGTCGGGCGACCACGCCACCGCATAGAGGCCGTAGAGCTGGCCTGACAGCCGGAGCCGTACATTTCCGGTTCCGGGGTCGATTATGGCCGCGGCGAGACCGCCCGCGACCGCAAGCCACTTGCCATCCGGCGACCAGCAGACCGCATTCGTCTCGGAGATCGACGGCGAGATGGTCTTCCGCAGCGTTCCCGTCTCAACGTCCCAGATTCGCACGGTATCATCCCGCCAGCCGGCGGATGCCAGCGTCGCGCCATCGGGGGAGAACGCGACGGACCGAACGCCGTCGGTGTGGCCCGTGAGCCGCCGAATCAGCGCACCGGACCCTGCATTCCACAGCCGAATCGCACCATCCTGGCTCCCTGCCGCGATGAGCCGGCCGTCCGGCGAGACCGCCACGGACTGGTATCCCTGGCTGCCGTCATAGGTCTCGCGCACCAGCCGCGCCGTCGTGCCATTGTAGATGCGGACGGCGGCGTCCTGATCCGCTGACACGAATGCGCTCCCATCCGGGAACCACGCGACACTGGAGACTCCATCGCCGGCGGACCAGTCTGCCAGAAACCTGCCGGAGGACAAATCGAACAGCCGGACGATACTTCGATACGTCGTGAAAGAGCTGCCTGGCTGGTCAGAGCCCGTCTCCGTCTCGAACGTCGTGCCACCGACCAGCACCTTCTGTCCGTCCGGCGAGATGGTGACTGCGTTCAGGATGGATCGGGTCGAACCCGACCCTCCGCAGCCCCCCAGCGCGACCAGCACAGCAAGTGGCGCGAACCAGCGATTTCCGATCATTGGCGATCCCCTTGGTTGCGATCTCTTCGCCGGACGCAATCCCTGCCAGGTAAACGACCTGATGGTGCGGAGCGTGACAGGGATTCAGGAGCGGGCAGAAAGCAGGTCGCGGGCGGCGGTGAGGATTCGGTCCGCGACCTCGCGCTTGGGGAGGGTGGGGAGGGATTCGCACCTACCGTCCGGCCAGAGGAGGGTGACGATGTTCGTATCGACCTCGAAGCCCGCGCCTGGCGCGGTCACATCGTTCGCAACGAGCAGGTCGAGCCCCTTCGGTCCCATCTTCACGCGCGCGTTGGCGAGCACGTCGTCGGTCTCGGCGGCGAACCCGACGACCACCTGGCGCTTCTTCCCGGCGGCCAGCGCGCGAAGGATGTCGGGCGTCGCGCGCATCCGAAGCTCCAGTGCATCGCCGTCCTGCTTCTTGATTTTGGACGCAGAAACTGTCTCCGGCGCGTAATCGGCGGGCGCGGCGGCGGAGATGAAGAGATCGCAATCGCCGAATGCCTGACGGCACGCCGAGAGCATCTCGTCCGTGGTTGTTACGTCGATTCGACTGACTCCGGGCGGTGCCGGCAGGCTGACGGGACCGCTGACGAGCGTCACCTCCGCGCCCCGCTTCGACGCCGCCTCGGCCAATGCAAAGCCCATCTTGCCGGAGGACCGATTCGAGATAAATCGCACGGGGTCCAGCGATTCGCGCGTCGGACCGGCGGTCACGACCACGCGCACACCCGCAAGGTCCGCGGCCCGGCCCAGCCGCTCCACTGCCGCCCGCACGATGGCGTCAACGGGCGCGAGCTTGCCCCATCCTTCCGTCCGGCATGCCAGCACGCCGTATGCCGGATCGACCATCTCGACGCCTCGCTCCCGAAGCATCCGAAGGTTCTCCTGCGTCGCCGGATGGTCGAGCATCGCGGAGTTCATGGCAGGGGCCATCAGGATGGGAGCGGTGGCCGCGAGAAGCGTGGAGGTGAGCAGGTCATCGGCGACGCCGCGCGCGGCCCTTGCGATGAGATTGGCAGTGGCGGGCGCAATCAGGATGAGATCGACCTGCTGCGCCAGCTCTATGTGCGCGATCTGTCTGTCGTACGGCTCGTCGAAGAGGCTGGTGAGGACCGGATTGCGTGTGAGAGCGCGGAAGGTGGCCGGACCGACGAATCGCGCGGCGTTCTCCGTCAGGATGACGTGGACGTCCGCGCCGAGGTGTCCAAGCTGGCTCGCGACATCCGCCGCTTTGTACGCCGCAATGGACCCGGTCACGCCGAGGAGTATCCGCCTGTTTGCAAGCGGCTCGCTCATGGCTCGTGCTCGATGCGGCAGCGCTCGGCGAGCACGATGGCGCGGAGGGTGGCGACGGCGTCCTCGATGAGGTCGTTCGTGACGAGATAGTCATAGCGCCGGGCGATGGCCATCTCGGAGCGCGCGATTTCGAGACGGCGGCAGACCTCCGACTCGTCGTCCGTGGCGCGGGAGCGAAGGCGGCGCTCCAGCTCTTCCCATGAGGGCGGCGCGAGGAAGATGAGAATGGCGTCGGGGACCCGCGACTTTACCGTCAGCGCCCCCTGCACCTCGATCTTCAGGACGACGTCGTCGCCCTCGTCCCGCCGCTGCTCGGGATAGTCGTGCGGGGTGCCGTAGTAGTTGCCGTTGTAGGTGGCGTGTTCCAGGAAGAACTCCGACTGGATCCGCTCCTCGAACTCCTCGCGCGAGAAGAAGAAATAGTCGCGGCCGGGGATCTCGGTGGGTCGTGGCGCGCGCGTGGTGGCCGTAATGCAGCGGAGGAGGCCGGGAGGGCACTCCACGGAGGCGAAGAGGGCGCTCAGGACCGCGTCCTTGCCGACGCCGCTCGGTCCCGATACCACGAACAACCGCCCGCGCTTCGGGAGGAGCCCGGCCATGGGATCGGCCGGCGGCGGCGCCATCGCCTCCACGGGTATGGTTTCGAGAGCGGTGTTCGCGGTCATGGATTGCATTTTACATCCGTTCGCCGGATTCGTCTATGTGTGCGCGGCCCCGCATTAATACGCCGTTCAGATTCAGTCGAAACCTGCGGAGTTATGATCGCATTATAGACAGTGCCGCCCGATTGCTGGAGCGCACACGCTCGTGGAAGCGGCGCGGCTTGCCTTTCATGCGGCGATCCGCTATGATTGCCACGTGAGAATCGTGAGAATTGTCACCGCGGAACAGATTCGGGAGCTCGACCGGCGCGCCATCCACGAGGCCGGAATCCCCGGCGCAGTCCTCATGGAGAACGCGGGCCGGGCGGTGGTGGACGCCGTCGCGGAGCGCTTCGGGCCCATTTTCGGTGGTGCGTTTCGGGTGGCCTGCGGAACCGGGAATAACGGCGGGGATGGCTTTGTCGCGGCACGGCTCCTGAAGCTGGCGGGCGCGGACGTTGTCGTCCAGGTGGCGGGCGACCCGACCCGGATTCACGGGGACGCGCGGATTCACTTCGACCTGATGCGGAATGTCGGAATCGAGCCGGCGCCAGAGAGTCCGCGGGATTGGCGAATCAAGATCGACGCGCTGCTGGGCACCGGAATCGAGGGCGCGCCGCGCGCGGAGATCGCCGCTCTCGTTGAATCGCTGAACGCCGCGCCCGGCCCGACAATTGCGGTGGACATTCCGAGCGGCGTGAACTCGGATACGGGGCGCGCTGAAGGGGCGGCGATTCAGGCGGACATGACCGTCACCTTCGGTTATCCGAAGCTGGGGCTCTTCCTCGCGCCGGGGGCGGACCTGGCCGGCGAGCTCATGGTGAGCGCCATCGGGTTCCCGTGGGACACGCTCGCCGTCGAGACCGGATATCGATGGCTCCGCGCTTCCGAGATGGCCCGACTCCTTCCGCCGCGGCCGCGGGAAGCGCACAAGGGGATGTTCGGCCACCTGCTGGTGGTCGGCGGCTCGGAGGGGATGAGCGGCGCCCCCACGATGGCCGCGCGCGCCGCCCTCCGGACGGGCGTGGGCCTCGTAACGGTGGCGGCTCCACGGAGCGCGCAGCGCATCATCGCCTCGAAGCTCGATGAGGCTATGACCATCGCCCTGCCGGAGACGGATGGCGCGCTCGCCAACGGTGCGGTCGATGGAGTTCTGGAGGCCGCCGAGCAGATGGACGCTGTCTGCCTCGGTCCCGGCGTCACCCGGAAGCCGGAAGCCGCCGCTGCCGTGCTGGAGCTTCTCCGCCGGCTGGACAAGCCAATCGTACTCGACGCGGACGGGCTGAACGCGCTGTCGGACCGGCCGGATTCGCTGGCGAACCGGACCGCGCCAACCATTCTTACACCGCACCCCGGCGAATGCGCCCGGCTGCTGGGGACTGACACGGCTTCCGTTCAGTCGGATCGAATCGGTTCGGTGCGCGATGCAGCGAAGCGGTATGGTTCCGTCGTAGTATTGAAGGGGGCGCGCACACTTGTCTGTGATGGCCGCGCGCCGGAGCTTCCAATTGCCGTTAATACGACCGGCAATCCCGGCATGGCGACCGGCGGGAGCGGCGACACGCTGACCGGAATGATCGGGGCGCTGCTCGCCCGGAACATGGACGCCTTCGATGCGGCCTGCCTCGGAGTCTTCTTACACGGAACTGCGGGCGACATCGCGGCGGAGGAGATTGGACCGGAAGGATTCACGGCGGGCGACATCGGCGAGGCGATTCCCGCAGCGATCAACCGGGTAAGGACACTTTGATGGAGATGATGAATGAGATGTGATCGAAGAGGCGCTGCTGCCCTGACCCTGATCGTTTTGGCCTGCATGCCGGGCGCGGTCGCCGCCCAGACTCCGTCCGGGCCCGCCACCGGCGGCAACGCGGCGTCCGCGGGCGGGCCAGGAGCGCCGGCCGGACAGCGGATGGTGACCGTCAACGTCCCGGAGCCGGGACCGAAGTTCTGGCGCATCCTCCCCTCCCCGGACGGGAAGCAGCAGGACCAGTTGCCGAAGAGCTTCTCCGACAAGAAGGTCGTCATCCCTCTCGACCCGACCATGGTGGGCAAGAGCCCGAAGATCGCCATCGATGACGAGAAGACGGGGAATACTGCGATCAAGCCCGTCCCCGAAAACAACGAGATCACGCTCCTTCGCCCGGATTTCGACCGCGTGCATTTCGTGAACGTCAGGGTGACCTGGGACAACAAGCCGGTGCAGGTCGCCAGCGTGAAGCTCGACCCCTTCGACAAGGTGTCGCAGACGCAGGTTATCGACGCGGCGCGGCAGGGTGTCGCAACCTTTCGCGACGTGGCCGCCGGCAAGGGCAAGCTCACCATCGTCTACGGGGACAACTTCACCCAGACGCAGGACATCGTGGTCACGACCGACCATCCCGGCCAGTCGCTCGATATTCCCGCGCCGGTCAGCAACAAGGTCGCGACGGTCGACGTTGCCGCTGCGACGACCACAACGGCAGGAGCGACGGCGCCGAATCAGGCCGCGCCGGCGATCGGCTCGCCGGCCGGCCCGCTTCCCACTGCTCCCGCGCCCGCGCCGGACACGGGTGGCGGCATCGGAGGCTTCCTGGGAGAGGTGCTCGCGCTTGCCGTGGTCGGAGGCGGAGTCTACCTCTTCTGGAAGTGGTTCCAGTCCGGCGGGTTTGCCGCCACAATGAAGAAGGTGGGAATCGAAGTGAGCGGGCCGACCCCGCCCTCCGACGCAGGGACGCCATGGCAGCCGAACGCGCCCGCCCCCCCCATCATTGCAGACCCGACCGTCTGCCAGTTCTGCGGCCAGAAGCGTGACGCCGCGGGGAACTGCGCCTGTTCGCTCGCACCGGGATCGAGCGCATCGCCCGGAGTTGTGGCGGGAGCAGGCCCGGCCGTTGCGACGCAGCCGCGTCTTGTCGCGACGATGGGCGTCTACTCCGGCTCCATCTTTCCGCTCAGCCCGAACGGCGCGGGCATAACGCTCGGCCGCGACACGACCAACTCGATACCGCTGGACAACGACACCACCGTCTCGCGCCGCCACGCGTCTATACGGTCCTCGGACGGCGCGAGCTATACCGTCGTGGACGAGGGCTCTTCGAACGGCGTCTACGTGAACGGCGTAAGAATCAGCGGCTCGCAGACGCTCCGGCCCGGCGACGAGGTCCAGATCGGCAACACGCGCTTCCGCTTCGAGCTGTAAATTCATCTACTCATTTTGCGCAGTCGGGCAATTAAGAGCATTATCACGTTGCGAGGCTTTACAGGGGACTGCAAGTCCCCGCTAAACACAATGCCTTTCAAATAAGGGGATTCACGCTCGGCACGACGACCAGGGCGAAGCATTCGCGCAGGACGATTCGTGCGTGACGCTGGGTCCGTTGCGCGAATGCCCGGCCCCTACGATTGTATGTCGAGGCATGCGGTGTCGCTCATTTGAAAGGCATTGCCGCTAAACATGGTCAAGTCCTCCTTCGAGGACTCCTGATTCAATTGCCCTCAGTCCCCGCAGGGGGACTTCACTATGCTTAGCGGGGACTTGTAGTCCCCCGTACGGCATCCGGGTTGCTCGCCAGTGTCAGGTGTGTCATCGATTTGTGAGCTTGTGAAGGGTTTTCCGTATTGCGCTCGCGCATCTTATTAGGGCTTCTGTTTGGAGCGGCCGGCGGGTTCGCCGGCTTCCTTCTGCAGGAGCACTTCATCACGCACGACCCCGTGCTCTCGATGACGCTGCAGGACACGGCGCGGCTCGGAGCCATGGTGGGCGGGATGATCGGGCTGGGCGTCGGCGCGGTCGAGGGCGCGGCGGTCAGCTCGTCGCGTCTGCTCGCCCGCGGCATGATTCTCGGCTTCATCATCGGGACGATCGGCGGCATCTGCGGCATCTACGCCGGGAGCGTGGTCTACAACTTCGCCCTCTTCGGCAGGAACCCGAACGCGATGGGCGGCGGCATGCTCGACTTCACGCAGCGGGTCATCGCCCGCGCCCTCGGATGGACCTTCCTCGGCGCCTTCCCCGGCCTCGCGGCAGGCGCGGCGACCCTCTCGCGGAGGCGGGCGCTGCACGGGCTTGCCGGTGGACTGCTGGGCGGGTTCATCGGCGGATTCATCTTCGACCTCGTCGCCAGCGTCATCGCGCAGCCGATTCAGGGCGTGGGCGCGGCGGCGGGGGGCCACAGCGGCTTGGTAGAGACGGGCGGACCGAGCCGCGCCATTGGAATCACGACGATCGGGGCGCTGACCGGTCTCTTCATCGGGCTGGTCGAGGAGTACCTGAAGCAGGCGTGGGTGCGGGTGCTCGCCGGGTCCAAAGAAGGCAAGGACTACATCATCTCGAAGCCGCTGACGGTGCTCGGCCGGGATGAGCGCGCCGACGTGCCACTCTTCGGAGACCCGTCGCTGGCGCCGCAGCACGCCGCAATAACGATGGAGAGCGGCCGGCACTACCTGCGGGATGGCGGCACGCCCACGGGCTCGGTGGTGAACGGGCAGCGGGTCGCGCCGCCGCAGCCCCAGCTCCTGCGCGACGGGGACATGATTCAGCTCGGTCAGGTCCGCCTGCTGTTTCGGGAGAAGGCGACCGCCTCGAAGGTCGGGAGGCCCGTTGCCGACGCACCAAAGTCTGCTCAAGCGCCCGGCGCGCTCGCCATGCCATCCCATCTCTGCCCGTTCTGCGGCGCGGCGAAGGACGCGCAGGGCAACTGCCTCTGCACCGTTCCCGGCTCGCAGCCCGGAGCGCCGATGCCGGCCACCGGTGGCTATGCGTCCGCGCCGGCCGATTCGGGCATGGGGTATGGCGCGCCGTACCCCGATCAGGGCGGGTTCGGCGCACCGGCTCCGGGCTACGGCGCTCCGACAGCCTATGGAGCTCCTGCCGGCTATGGAGCGCCCGGGCTGAACGGCCGCGGCTCGGTGATCTCGGCGCTGGATGGGCCGTACGCCGGGCAGTCTTTCCCGCTCGCGCCGGGCAGCGTCTCCATCGGCCGCAGCCCGGACAACGGGATTCCGATGGTGAACGATGTGACCATATCGCGCCACCACGCGCACATCAGCGATGAAGGCGGTCAGCACGTCCTCTATGACGACGGCTCGTCCAACGGAACCTTCGTAAACAATGTCCGCGTATCCGTACAGGCGCTCGTGCCCGGAGACGTCATCCAGCTCGGCGCATCCAAATTCCGATACGAATAAACGAACAGGCAGACAGGAAATCGAAATCGCATGATGGAAAGAACGCAGCCCGCCTACGGAGTGCCGGCGCCCGAGCCGGCCATCTCCGAGGCGGCGCGACCGGCCGTGACGCCGGACAGGCTTGGAACGAAGCTGATCGGGGTGAGCGGCCTCTATTCGGGCCATACGTTTGCGCTGACCGGCGCGGAATCGACGGTCGGCCGCGACAACGAGTGCCAGGTGTGCCTCGCGAACGATCCGACCGTGTCCCGGCTCCACGCCCGAATCGTGCTGGAGGACGCCGGCCATACACTTTACGACGAGGGCTCGTCGAACGGGACGTACGTAAACGGTGTTCTTGTGAGCCGCTGCGTCCTCGCTCCGGGCGACCTCGCGCAGTTCGGGTCCACGCAGCTCAAGTATGAGTGATTCGTGTTGCGTGACTCGTGATGCGTGAACCGGTGCAAAGGGGTCGCGAGACACCATAGGCGTACGTGAGTCGGGAGAGGTGATAATCTATCCACGATCCCTCCTGTACCGCTCACGCATCACGAGTCACGCAACACGATCCGACCTCCCTCTCCGAAGGAGTTAACCATGGAAGATCGCACACAGCAGATGGGGCAGCCGCCCAGCGGAGGACCCGGCGCACAGCCGATGGACCGCACCGTCCTCACGAATCCGGGCGGACCAGGTGGATTCGCGCCCGGCGCGCCGACCATGATGCCAGGGGCCGACCCGATGCGGACGGCGATGGGCGCTCCCATGCGGGCGCTGGAGGTCGAGGCGGTTCTCGGAAGCCGATTCGCCTACGCGCCGGAGGCGGGCCGCGAGCACCTGCTGCTGGTTCTGAAGTCCTCCGGAGCGATGCTGGGCCGCCGGACGCCGCTCAACCTCTGCCTCATCATTGACCGCTCCGGCTCGATGGAGGGGGAGCCGCTCGAATACGTGAAGCGGGCGTGCGGGTATGTGGTGGACCTGCTGGAGCCGAGCGACGTCCTCAGCGTGGTCACCTTCGAGGAGCAGGTCGATGTCGTCATGCCGGCCCGAAGGGTGATGAACAAGGCGCTCATCAAGGAGCACATCAACCGGATTCAGGCGGGAAACACGACCAACCTCTACGACGGGATGGTCGCGGGGTGCATGCAGATTACGTCGCTGAACGCGCCTGGCTACCTCAACCGGGCGCTGCTCCTGACCGACGGGGAGCCGACCGCGGGAATCAAGGACTTCAACTCCATCGTCCAGCAGGTCGCCGAGCAGAAGCGGCGCGGCATCTCCATTACGGCGCTCGGATTTGGGAGCGAGTATAACGAAGAGCTGATGGCGGGAATCGCGCGGCGGTCCGGGGGGAACTATTACTACATCGCACAGCCCGCCCTCATCCCGGAGGTGTTCCGGCGCGAGCTCGAATCGCTCATGACGATTACCGCGAAGAACGTCCGTGTCCGCCTCAACCTTCCGCGCGGCGTGCAGGGCCGCTACGTCTACGGCGTTCCCGGGCCGCAGTTCTCGCAGCGAACCGTCGAGTTCACCCTGCCCGACATCGAGCGCGGCTCCACGGTCAGCAACCTTACGGAGCTGGAGCTGGATCGTCACGTTCCTGGCGTGTTCCGCGTGGTGCGGGCGGAGGTCGCCTACGACGACGCGGTCTCCGGCCGGACCGAGGTCATCAGCACGGACGCGGTGCTGGAGTTCGTGAACGACCGCGCGCAGGTCGAGGCCGGCAGGAACCCGGTCGTGCAGCGCGAACTGGAAGTCCACCTCGCGTCCCGCAACCTCGAGAAGACGATGATGGGCATGCGGACCCAGCAGCTTACCGCGACGGGCGCGATGCAGGAGCTTCAGAAGACCCGCACGATTCTGATGAACACCGGCCGGTCCGAGCAGGCGCAGGAGGTTACGCAGGCCATCGAGGCTCTCCAGCGCGGCGGCGAGGTCGAGAAGACGCTTATCGGAACGATCTATCACCTGGATCAGGGGAAGAGGAAGTAGTGAGGGCGGTGTTCCAAGTTCGTAGTTCCATGTTCCATGTTCCGAGTTCGAAGGTCCGACTGCCCGGCATCTGAACTTGGAACTTCGAACCTGGAACTACGAATCTGGAGCCCGGAACTCACCACTGGAGAGAGCGATGACACAGGATGCGAACGAGGCGACGCGGGTGATGGGTGCGGCGGGGGGACCGCCGGTCGACAGGACGATGGTTGCGGGTGCGCCGATGACTGCCCAGGGTGGGGCTGGGGGGGGTGCAACGCAGATGGGCTCGACGGTCACCTGCCCGGTGTGCAGGACGAACAACTCGTCGCTGGAGACCTTCTGCGGCGAGTGCGGTTTCCTGCTCTCCTCGGCGCCGGGGCAGGTCGAGGAGCCGCCGGCGGACGCGCCGATCTTCGAGCTGGTGGAGAACTCCACGGGAAGGCGTTTCCGGCTGAAGGAGGGGGTGAACATCATCGGCCGGGAGAACTGCGATGTCCTGCTGATGGAGGGAACGGTCTCGCGCCGGCACGCGCAGGTCACGGTCGAGAACGGCCTCGTGATACTGATGGACCTGGGTTCAAGCAACGGCACGCAGATTGACGGGACGCGCATCGGGCCGAATCAGCCGATGCCGCTCGCGAACAACTCGACGCTCCGGTTCGGGAACGCGACGATGACCGCGGTCGCACCGACCGGGTCCGCCGAGGCGACCATTATGGCGTCCGCTCCGGCTGAGCCGACGGTCGCAGTTTCGACGCCCCCGAACGCGGTGGATGAGCAGACGCTAATGGCTCCCGCGATGCCTGCGGCTCCCGAGACGCCTGCAACTCAAACTCCGGAGCCGGCGCCGCTCAATCCGGCGCTCTCGACGCCGATTGCCACGCCTCCGCCCTCTGCGGCCGCGGAGCGAATCGCGATTGCACAGCTCCGTCCGGCGGTCGAGGGGACCGACACCATCTACGTTGGTGAGGGGACGATCACGGTTGGCCGGCGCGCGGGGAATGACGTCGTTATCACCGGAGACCCCTATATCTCCGGCCGGCACTGCGATATCACGTGCGACGCGTCGGGGTGCTACCTGACGGACGTGGGGAGCACGAACGGGACGATGGTGAACGGCACGCGGCTCGAGCCGCACCAGAAGCAGCTCCTGCTCGACGGTGATTCGGTGACCATCGGGCAGACGGAGTACACGTTCGAGACGCTCGACGTGGGCGGCGAGGAGGAGCCGGCGGGTCCGCTGGGCGAACCTGAAGTTGCCGGACATAAGCCGCTGGCACACGAAGGGCACGCCGACGGGGGCGGGGCCGAATGACGGAGGAAGTGATGGACGCCGGAGCGACCGTCGAATCGGCGGAAGACCGCGAGATTACGGCGAAGTTTTCGCGGGACGAGCTGGTGCGCGGGTGGCGCGAGAGGGAGCCGCGCGCGCCCCGCGTCATCCCGATCGTGAAGTTCGGCGTGAAGACGGACCTCGGCCGGATTCGGGAGAACAACGAGGACAAGAGCGACTTCTATGAGCCGGAGGACCCGACGCTGCTCGCGGCGCGGGGCTCGCTCTACGCGGTCGCCGACGGGATGGGCGGGCACGCGGCCGGCCAGATTGCGAGCGAGCTGGCGCTGAAGAACGTCATTGCGCACTACTATGACAGCGAGACCGAGGAGATCCCCAACGCGCTGCTGGAGGCGCTCTCCGCCGCCAACACTACCGTTCACAACGTCGCCATCATGGTGCCGGACCGCAGCGGAATGGGCACGACCATGACCGCGGCCGTGGTCGCCGAGGATCGGGTCTACGTGGGGCAGGTGGGGGACAGCCGCGCCTATCTTATCCGCGACGACGCGATCCGGCAGGTGACTTTCGACCACTCATGGGTGGCGGAGCAGGTGCGGATGGGCACGCTGACCGCCGAGGAGGCCGAGACGTCGCCCTACCGCAACGTCATCACGCGGTCCATCGGGACGCAGCCGGAGGTCGAGCCGGACGTCTTTGTGGAGGAGGCGCGCGCCGGCGACGTGTGGGTCCTCTGCTCCGACGGGCTTACGGGCCACGTGCAGGACGAGGAGATCCGCCTCATCGCCTCGACGCAGCCCCCGACGGAGACCGCGCGCCAGCTCATCGAGCTTGCGAACTCGCGCGGCGGCCGCGACAACATCACGGTCCTCGTATTCGCCATCCGCGACCTGATGCCCGGACCTACCGCGGCCGACGGCGAGACCGAATCTCCCTCCGACAATGGCGCGGAGTCCGGCTCCCCCAAACGTGGAATCAAGCGGCTTTTCGGCAAGGCGTGAGACGGCCTGCACACCGCAAAGGAACCGCAGGCAGCAGGCAGCCTTCAAGACCGCAGGCTGAAACCCTGCGGCTATCTGGCCTGCGGCCTTACGCCGACCTGCGTCGGCGGGACATCGTGATTGTCCCTGCCCGTCGCTTTTGACGTCATTCTGATGCGAGCCTGAGCGAGCTGAAGAATCCGGCGCTCTTTTTGCTCTGGCTGGTATTGGACACCGGTCTGCAAAGCAGCGCAGTCGGCCCGGCATCGAATCGTGAATGAATCGATGCCGGGTCTGCTTTCGTATGCTCGGAGACGCGCGGCGAATCGATTTGAGGAAATCGCTGCGTGTGTCTGGTTGTCAATGTGCGGTGGGATCACGCGCTTCCTCTGCCCAGTGGCAGTTTGTCGGTTACGCATCCGATATTATCGTGTGCTCGGAAAACGGTCAACATCCGGATTGAGTACCGGGACAGCGCTCTTGTACTCCGGTCCAGCTCGTCTTGTGCGCCTGGTTGGATTGTTATTGTAAGCCTGTTTCGCGACATATTGTAAGCCAATGACTCCAGCGGGAGAGCGGCAAATTGCATTATAGCAGACGCGCGTACTGTTGTCAAGCGTCTACAGAAATGTTTCTGAATCTCGTTGGGGTGAATATGGCTTACACGGTGAGGTAGTGGGGCTGTAGAATCGAAAGGAAGTGCGCGGCAAGTAGGGAACAGTGCGCTACACGGTCATTGATGGCGAGGTCATCTCGGAGAACGGGAGGCTGCACCCTCCCGCTCTCATGCGCTACGCGCCAACTCCGCACCTTCGTGCGCAGAACGTACCCGCGTGGTGTCGTTCCGCGCACGGAGGTGCGCGACTGGCCGCAGGCATGATAGCGGCGGGGTGCAGCCCGCCGGCCGTATCGAGTGCGGACTCCATAACCAATTGCTTGCCTGCGTAAGGTGAGTAGATAAGACCGCGCCGACCGAAAACGGCCAGTCGGCAGCAAGAATGGCGCCAGTCAGCGGTTCGCCGCGAGTGCCCGGCAGCGCGGAACAGCTCCCGCACATGATGGCAGATGACTTCGATTCCGTTCCGGGTGATTTCGAAGAGTACATGCCGTGAGAATGCTCGGCGAGCGGATTCCGGCATCTTCCCCGGCGAATCGGCCAATTGTTAGTTGAGGTATACTTTCTGCCATCTGTCGGTTTGGGCGCGGGGGTGCGGCGGGTGAGCGTGTTCGATGGAAAGCGGCTTCCGGTCTCGGCGTTCAAGCTGGACGTCGATCGGATGCGTCAGGGGTGGTATTCCGACAAGTACTTTATGAACATCGTCCGCCTGCTCACCGACCTCGCGAAGCAGGGCTACCGGTTCGGCGGAGTGAACGCGGACCTCTCCGACATCGGCGTGGACCTCGCGGGAATCGACACCGGCAACATCGAAGTCGAGATGCAGTGGTTCACGCGGCGGAAGCCGTTCTCGGTCGTGGTCGGAGTGGACAAATCCCTGGCCATGCTCCGGACCTGCACCGGATACTTCGACGATTCGGGCGCGTGGCAGGACACGTTCGAGCGGATGGAGGTGCTGGCGGTACAGGACGGCGCGTTCGCACCGTACGGCGGCGACCCGATGAACGTGAAGCCGGTCCTGAAGGTGCGCGGCCGCTATCGGGACTTCGCCAATCTGGAGACGCCGACGCTGGGCGCGCTCACGCGGACGACGCGGGTCGCGACCAACGTATACCAGGTGCTGGAGGCGGCGGGCGGCAAGGACGTGCTCTTCTTTCCCGCCCGATTCGACGCGCACGAGATTCAGGCGGGCGATGGCTACGCCTACCACATCGCGGTCCAGGCTTACAACGCCTGTCACGACAAGCAGTCGCAGTCCATCGTCTCGACGGACGAGCAGGGGGACTGGTGGGGCGGCGCGGGCGGCGGAACGGTTGCCCACGCGGCGATTGCCTGCTTCCTCGGCGACACGACCGAGACGATGATGGCCTACGCGGCGGTTCTGCCGCCTTCCATCCCTCGAATCGCGCTCGTGGACTTCCAGAATGACTGCGTGCACACCTCGCTGGCGGTGATGCGGGCGATGTTCAACCGCTATCGCGAGCTGGTGGATGAGGGGAAGGCCGAGGAGGCGCAGCGGTTCGTGCTCTTCGGCGTCCGGCCGGACACGAGCGGCAACATGCGGGACGTGAGCGTCGAGCCGCTGGGCGATCCGAAGCTCGACAACGGCGTGAACCCGCGGCTCGTCTTCAGGATGCGTGCCGCGATGGACAACGCGTTCGAATCGTGGGAGCTGCCGCTGAAGTGGGTGGACCGCGCCCGTGAGTGGTGCGGGAACGTCAAAATCACGGTGACCGGCGGGTTCGGGCCGGAGAAGATTCGCCAGTTCGAGGCGCAGGGAGTTCCGGCGGACGTGTACGGCGTCGGCTCGTATCTCTTCTCGAACTGCTCCCACTGCGGCACGAACAATGACTTTACGGCGGACATCGGCCGCGTAAAGATAGAGGGCACGTGGCACGATCTCTCCAAGATTGGCCGCCGCGCCTGCGACAATCCGGAATTGCAGCCGGTCACATAGCTA
>Ga0207667_10001474_pt1 | contig 29510 bp, 16 predicted proteins | sample KBSCornC52_FD_184301 | JGI IMG/M metagenome (GOLD analysis project Ga0207667, IMG submission 184301) | Corn rhizosphere microbial communities from Kellogg Biological Station, Michigan, USA - KBS Corn C5-2 (SPAdes) (version 2) | ecosystem: Host-associated > Plants > Roots > Rhizosphere > Soil ...
CCAGCTTGAGCCATCGCAGGAACTGCGCACGGTCGGAGCCGGACAGACTGTCGAGAAGATAAGCCTCGCGCTTCTTTTGCCACGCCTCTGAGTCGCCATAGAGCTGCTGGCCTGCCTGCGTCAGGCGGGTCAATCGCTTGCGGCCATGTCTTCAGAGATATATTTGACACGCTTTCCCATCCAGCTTTTTGCCCCGGATGATCGCTTAGAAGTCACGGATTTCTGCGCTTTATGAACGTTTTCAACTCCTTACGGAGCCACTGGTGCCAGAAGAGGACTCGCAATATCACGCCATCACGTTGATTTTAAACGTGGAGTTTGATGGGGCCTTCTAAAGTGCCCCCAGTTATGCCCCCAGTCCCATTTCATGTCTCGGGTTCGAAGAAATTTCAAAGGCGGGAACACCTCGAAACCAATAACACTTTGGACGGCGGCCGGCGCTCGCTTGTCGCTGAACCCAATTATTCGCCCTTAAGTTAGCTCGTTCAACATCTCACATCGCCCAGCACTCGTCGATGCAAGGAACATCGCTCGTCCTGCACATTGCTGCTGGTGATACGATCATGCTCAATAACCACCGTGAGGCCACACTCCCGGCGGCTCCCAAAGCCATCTTGCCTCGCCCTGCTGGTCTGCCCTATCGACGCGATCGCAGTACGTGAACTTGTTTCCGATCCGCTCGGTGGCGCCCCGCGGCTGCCGTTCGGTCACCTTAACGAGGCGGCGTGATTTCATTGCTCAATCGTCGCCAAATGCCGAATTATGGTCCTACGCCGCCGTTTGGAAAAGCGAGTTTGGGGTCTGGGAGCAGCGGGAAGGTTATGTTGCGCTTCGCTCGGGGAAGCTCGCATTATTTTTCGAAACGGCTCGTTACCGTTTAGACGAAGAACTCCAAGCGGCGGCAAGTGTGTGATGCATCATCTCGATGCATCACACAACTAATTGCGGAGGCCGCTCAACGGGGCAAGGCGCTCCTCAACGTCGAAAACCCCGCTAATCCCTGAGATCCCGAACAGGCCAGAATGATATTAACACCACTGTATACCGGGGCAAGTTACTTTATATCAAATTGAAACAGGCCGCCAGATTGCGTCTAGGTAAAAATATAAAACGGTAGCTATGCTCATACGGAACGACTCGTGTTGGGCTCGCGAGAGGGGGAATAATTGGATCGGCTACTAGACATCGTCCTGGCCGGACTTGGCCAGGTCTATTTTTACCGGTGGTTCGTTCCGTTCGTGCTGATGCCGATCATGCTGGCGATCGCCGGCACGATCCACATAGTGGCGGCACGGCGCACTCGGCCGTTCATCGCGGCCGCGCGAGCAAGAGCGGAAACGCTGAGGGAAGCACTCGGCGACGATCCCGAGCCGGCAGCGGAGCGGGCCGCGTTCGCGCGTGAGTATCTCACCATCGCGGCGAAGATGGGCGAAGCCGCGCCGCGCGCCCAGTCTCTCATTCAAGCGTGGCGCGAGTTCCAAGAATCTATCATCGACGAGAGCGCCTCGATGGTTCGGAACACCAGCCGCCCGTCCGCCTTCTTCCTGCGGATCGTTCCCCGGCAGACGACGCTGACCTTCGCGTCCAACGTGTTCGTCGGCGTCGGCCTTATCCTCACATTCCTTGGCCTCATCGTGGCGCTCAACACCGCGGCACATGGGATGGCCGGGGGCGGCGTGGCGGATGCACAGGTGGCGCTGACCGGCCTCCTGCTCGTCGCGGGCGCGAAGTTCTTCTCCTCGGTGGCCGGCCTGATCGCCTCTATTTGGCTTCGCATGGCCGAGCACGGGCTTACGCGGCGGGCTACGGCCCCCGTCGAGCAGATCTGCGACCTGCTGGAGCGCGGCCTGCTCTACGTTCCGCCCCAGCGGCTCGCGGTCGAACAGCTGGAAGTGCTGAAGGAGCAGCGTGATCAACTCAAATTCTTTAACACCGACGTGGCACTGCAGCTCACTGACCGCATCGGCGAACAATTCCGAGCCGCGATCGAGCCCATGACGCGATCGCTGGGCGACCTAAACTCGAACATGACCTCGGTCACGCAGGGCATTGGGGCCGGCGCGCGCGAGGCCATTGAGAAGGTGAGTGGCGAGCAGCTGCGCGGCTTGAGCGACACGCTGATGTCCCTACGGGAGCGGCTCGACGACATCGGCAGCAAGGTGGGATCCTCGGGTTCCGAAGCCGCCGAGCAGATCAAGGCGGCGGGATCGGAATTCTCGAGCGCTGCGCGTGTGATCCGGCAGGCGTTCGACGCCCTCACCGCCAACGTTGACGGTCTGGGCGAGAGACTGACGAAGCAAGGTGCCGATGCGGCAATAGCTCAGGACGAGGCCGTCGGGAGGATGAGGCAGAACTTCGAGGACGCGCAGGCGCGATCAGCCGCCTTGATGGAGCAGGCGGTCGTCGCACTCCAAGCCGCTGGTAAGGCGGCGGCGGAGGAGATGCAGCGCGAACTTGGCAACACCCTCGCGACTGGCGTCGCCCGCAACGAGGAAACTTTCCGGAAGGCCATCGAGGAGTCGGGTTCGGCACTCCGCGAGACGTCCACGGAATTGGCCCAAGCCATCGCTGGCGCTGCCTCCGGGATCGAGCGGGCCGGCACGGCCTTCGCGACCAGTGCCGCCAACGCGAACCGGTCCGCCGACGCAATGGGCGAGATGGTTGCACACGCGGACCGTGTATCGTCCTCGCTCCGCGCAGCATCCGAGGGACTCTCGGGAGCCACGGCGCCGGTCGTGGACGCCGCCCGCTCGCTTGGAGAGGCCGCAGGCAAGATCGCGGGCGCCGTCGAGCAGAGTGGTGCCGCCGAACAGGAGGCGGTCCGCGAGATGCGGGAGCTTGCGGAAGGTATACGCCAGACGCATGCGGCGGCCGAAGCCGCTTGGAGGGATTACCGCGCGCGCTTTGAGGGCGTGGACCGGGCGATGGCGCAGACGACCGAGAAGCTGGCTTCGACACTTGGCGATTCCTTCGCCGAGTTCAGGCGGTTCGCGCAGGACACGGATCGCGAACTGGCGTCGGCGGTCGCGAAGCTCGCGGGCACCGTCACGCAGATCGAGGAGTATGCCGAGGCACTCGACGAATACGTCGAAGAGAGCCGTGGTCAGCGGCTGGAGGCGGCTGAGTGATCCTCGAGGAGGGCATCGAGCATACCGTCGAGGAGGAGAACTACTTCATCTCGATGACCGACATGATGGTCGGCCTGGTGTTCATCTTCATCGTGCTCCTCATGTATTTCGCTCTGCAGTTCCGAGACGTGACGGAACAGCTGTCAGGTGCCGACAAGACCCGGGCGGAAATCCTGCGACAGCTGGAACAGACTTTGAAGTCCAAAGGCGTTCAGGTGACCATCGACACGCAGAACGGCGTGCTGCGATTGCCCGATGCCATCCTTTTCGATAGCGGACGGGCTGAGTTGAAGCCCGCGGGAGAGGTGGCGATCGGGCACCTGGCGGAGGCGCTCGGCGACGTGCTGCCCTGCTATAGTGATCTGCCCGATCCGCCTCTTCGCCGCCCGGCCAAGTGCCCCGACACGCCGCACCGGATCGAATCCCTTTATATCGAGGGGCACACCGATGACGTGCCGCTCAATGGTGGACTACAGTTCAAGGACAATTGGGACCTCTCCGTCGTGCGGGCGACGAACACATACCGCGCCTTGGTAGATCTCGCGCCCGAGCTTGGACAGCGCTGCGCGAAGAAGGCGGGACAGTGCGAGCCGATCCTAAGCGTGAGCGGATACGGGCCGCAGCGCCCTGTGCATGAGGTATCCGGCAGCCTGGACGAGCGGAGGCAGCGCGACAGACGGATAGATTTGCGCATCCTGATGGTCACGCCGGACTCGGGCCAGACCGCACGGGCGGTCGCTTCGCGGCTGGCCAAGCAATGAGCGCGCTTGCCGCGCTGCTCGACGACCCCGCCGTTCTGCTCCGGCGCGTGACGGCGCGCGCACCTGAACCGGTTGCAATCCGGAGAGAGGCGGGAAGGATAGCCGGCCAGGTCGGTACCGCCCCCAGCGCCGAGCGGACGGCCGAACTGCAGCTCCGCGTCGCCGCGCAGATTCGGTCAGTGGGCGTCGGCACCGTCTCCCGGCGCGACCTGCGGCAGAGTTGCCGCACGTTCCTCCATGCCCCCTACCCGCCTGTGGCCGACGAAGAGGTCGGGCCAGCCATCGTGGGACGCGTCGCCGAGACGCGCCGTCGGGCTGCCTTCTTCGCGCTCCTGGATTGCTACCTCGATGGATACCGCGACGACGATGCGGCGGTCGAGCGTCTAGCATCCTGGCTGCGCGGCTTGGCCGGCGCTTGGCCCTGGCGCCCCGCCGACCAATGGCGGCGGCGCATCGAAAGGTTTGACCTGCTGGACGGAGCCAGGGCGTCTGCGCGCCTTGCACGGGCGGTTCTAGATTCGGCGCAGGGGCCGCGGGCCGTGTTCGAAGCGGCCGGGCTGGATGTCGGCACGCGGCCCCGCGGCGGATTGGCGGAGAGCGCGTTCCGTACCGCTTGCGGCTTGGTCTCGTCCACGGACAGCGGGCAAGCACAGGAAGGGCAGGCTTTGCTCCTGCGCTGGGCGCATCAGCCCGCGGGGACGCTCTGCTTTCCTGGATCATGGGTCGATCTGGTGCGGGCATGCATCCAGCCATGGAGCGACCGCGAACCGGATGCCGCGCACAAGGCGCATCTGCTTGCCGAGCTGGAGGTGCTCGGCGGCGGCGATCCCCGCATCCCGGGGAGCGGTCGGTGGCCGCAGATCGCCGAGAAGGCTCCGGATGCCTATGGCGTACTCCTGCGATGGCTCACTCGGGCCTCCGTCATGCAGTTTCTGGAAGTCGTCGACCGCTCGCTCCGTGAGCCCGACGCCCGCCGCATGTGGGCCTACCGTCGAGCGTTCTGGACGTCCTACCTGCTGAACGAGACGGGGCCCCGCATCGAGCGGGCGTGGGTGGCATTCGGCGCGGATGGTGCGAGGCTGGCGCGCGCCGCCGCCCGCGAGACGGGCGACAAGAGTCTGTCAGTATTCGGCAACCAGTCGGAGAAGTCGGGACAGCATGCCGCCCTGATCCTCGAGATCGGCGATCTCCTCATCGTGGACTGGAGCCACTCCGGAAAATACAACGTGTGGCGGCGGGGCGAGCGTGGTCGGCCGAACCTCTTCCGGCTGCAATACCAAGCGGGTGAGCTTGATTCTGCGCCGCTGAGGGAGAGCCACAGCTCCCCTTCCACCTACTCATGGCAGAAGAAGTTAGCGCAGATCATCGAAGGGCGGACCTTCTTCTCGGAGAAGCCGGCCTGGAGACCGAAGCGTGTTTAGGCGGCGCAAACCGGAGTCTGCTGCGCCCGCATTTGTCTGTGCTCCGGATGGCGACAATGTCCTCGTCGAGTTGCGCTCCGGCCCGGCTCCGCTTCCACTCGACGGATGGGCGACGACCGTTCCAGACTGCATCGCGCCCCTGGCCGCGGTGCGCGCGATCGTCGAGGATCTGCAGGTGTCCGGTGCGGCGGTGGAGGCGCGGTTCCTTCCAGCCGGCCTCCTCCTCGGGCCCGCGGTCGTCGCTCGGCTTGACGGTCGATCCGCCGCGGCGCTCGGTATGCCCGCGCCGACCAGACTTGCGCTGGATCTCCGGCCGGTCGGCAGGATCGACGAGGACGGGTTCCGTATCACCATCCGCTGGGTTCAACCGGGAGGATTCCCCGTCCGGGCCGAACTGAGAGGGGCGCTGCTGCGCACGGAGGCGGGGCTGCGCCGCGTGCCCGATCCGGTTTGGTCGCTGCATCAGGCGGCGCTGGCGCTCTCGTCCCCGACGGAAAGGTCGGAACGGTTCCGCGCCCTGGCGGAGCTCCAGCGACTTTGGCCGGACTCCATCGCCGCCGATGTTGAGGCCGAGAGCTATCTGAAGGATCTGAGGGTCCACTACGCCGGTGCGATGTCGGTCAAGCTCCGGACCCTGACGCCGGATCTTACGGAGTTCGACCCGGTCCTCTTCAGCCACGCGTCCAATGTCGAGGGCGACGATGTCGGCCTCGACGAGGAGGCGGACAGCATCCTCAGCCCCGCCTCGCAGCGACTTTTTGCGCAGGACCGCTTTAGACGTGAGGCCGGTGCCCGTCCGGTCTACGTGCTGCGCGACGGTGAATACGTCTTCATAGACCCGGCGCTCCGTCCCGCGCTCGATGCCGTTCGCGCGCTTCAGGGTGCTCCCGAGAGCGAGCGCCGCCGCTTCGTGCTCAACCCGCGCGTTGTCCTGCGAGAGCGGCTAGGTGAGGATCTCGCTGACGAAGTCGGCCTTGAGCGCGTCTTCGTCGAGACGGATCAGTTCTCGGCCCGAGTGGCGGGGGTGGACGTCTGGCGCGCGCCCGTCCTGCCGTGGCTCGTGGCTCCGGGCGGCGGAGGTTGGCTGCCCGAGCGGTTCGGTCTCCGCATCGGCGATACCTACTACACGGTCCCCGCCGAACGCGTCGGTGAACTCGTCGAGCGGGTCCAGGAGGCATCCGCGGGTTCGCGGGAGCTTGTGCCCGTCGAGGACCTTCTACAGCCGGTCGAGCCGACCTCGCAACCAGGTCCGGTCCTGCTCCCCCTGACGGAGCAATCGATCTCGTCTGTGATGGCGTTGAAGCCGTTCGCGGCCTCGCATGGAGCGGTGTCGACGCACGACGGCGCGACCAGGCTCAACCGCGAGCTTCCGTACTTCGGTGGAAAGCTCTTCCTCGTCGTCCGGGACAACTTCGAAGAGGTCGAATACTCCACCCTGGAGGCTACGTCTGCGGATGCGCTCGAGCAGGTCGTCGTCGAGCCCCCGGCCCTTCTCCGGACCGAGCTGAAGCCGCATCAGATGGTGGGGTTGAAGTGGCTCGCGACGGCGAACGCCGCCGGGTTGCCCGGCGTCCTGCTCGCCGACGACATGGGTCTCGGCAAGACGCTGCAGGCGATCGCGTTCCTGGCATGGCGGCAGGCGGAGGTCGAGGCTGGCCGCGCCGCAGCGGCACCCTGCCTTATCGTTGCACCGACCGGCCTTCTCGGAACGTGGCGCAAGGAGATCGAGCAGCACCTCCGCGAGCCCGCGCTCGGCACTCTCGTGCCCGCGTTCGGGAGCGCGTTGAAGCAATTGCGCGAGGAGGACGCGTTCTCGGCGCGTGACATCGAGACCGGCCGCGCTGCGCTCAGCAGCGAGGCATGGAAGGATGCTGGGGTCGTCCTCACCACCTACGAGACGATGCGGGACTACCACTTCAGCTTCGCGAGGACCCGTTTCGGCGTCATCGTCTTCGACGAGATCCAGAAGCTGAAGAACCCGGCTAGCCAGGTCACTCGTGCGGCGATGGCGCTGAACGCCGACTTCGCGATCGGCATGACCGGCACGCCCGTCGAGAACCGGCTTCACGACCTCTGGACGATCATGAACGTCGTTGCGCCGAGCGTGCTGGGCTCTAGCCGCGACTTCGAGCGACGACATGCGCCAGGGAACACGGAGGCGCTTGCCGCCCTCAAGCAACGCCTTTGCGATCCTCAGAATGGCGTTCCGCCGCTGCTGCTGCGCCGACTGAAGTCGGAGGTGCTGAGCGGCCTCCCGACGAAGCATGTGCACCCAATGCGCGTCCAGATGCCGGCTCCGCAGGCCGACGCATATCGCGACGTGGTCGTCCGGGCGGCCGCAGCGGCGGCCGCCGGCAACCTTGGAAAGGGCGGCATGCTCTCCGCCCTTTCAGACATGAAGGGCATCTCGCTCCATCCGCTTGATCCCCGCCATGCGCCACAGGACCTTTCGGCCTACGCTTCGGACTCTGCGCGCCTAAGCCATACGCTTTCAATCCTCGAGGAGGTGGCGGCGAAACGGGAGAAGGCTCTCGTCTTCCTTGAAGACCTAGCGATGCAGGAGCGTCTGGCTGTCCTAATTCAGTCTCGCTTCCACCTACCGCGATTGCCGGCGCGCATCAGCGGTGAGGTCCCGGGACACCGGCGCCAGCAGATAGTCGACGATTTCCAGGCCCGTCCGGACGAGTTCGACGTGATGATCCTTTCACCGAAAGCAGGTGGAGTTGGGTTGACGATCACTGCCGCCAATCACGTCATTCACCTATCGCGGTGGTGGAACCCAGCAGTCGAGGACCAGGCGACCGACCGGGTCTATCGCATGGGTCAGATGCGGGGCGTGCATGTGCATTTCCCCATGGCGGTCCATCCCGATCCCGCTATCGGACCGTCGAGCTTCGATCTTCGTCTCGACGCACTGATCGACCGCAAGCGTGCCTTGACCCGTGACCTCTTCCTGCCACCCGACGCGACCGATGCAGACATCAACGAGCTCTTCCGCGAAGTCTCGCTAGCCGACCCGGCTCGACCAAACGGGGAGCCCTTCACCGCCCAGACTGAGGAAGACGGCCGGAGGGCCAACGCGGATATCGTCCCTCCGGCCCAGGAGCAAAATGTCCCTGCAGCCATGGAGCAGTCTGACGAGGGCGACGCCGTTCGGCCGATCCTCTCTCTGCCGGCTCCGGTGAGTGAGGCGAACGTGAGCGTGTGGATGGTTGCCGCCCGGCAGCCGCGGCCGACCGAGGAACTGCTTTCTTTTTTTGATGGGAAGTCCATTGCACACCTGATCATTCAGGATCCCTACTGCCTGTGCACCAGGTCGGCGCGTTCGGCACAGACGCAGTTCGTGCGGCTACTCGCCGATCGCGCACGATCCGTGGAGGCGGTCACGATGGAGTATGCTCCGGAGATCGATGGCGACCTGGACGAATCCGCCTGCCGACGAGAGATCGGCACAAATCTCCTCCGCCTGTTCCCTGGTAGCTCACCGCGTCTCGCCCTCCGGCGTCGATCGAGACGCGGCCCGGCCGACGATTTCCACGATAGATTTATCGCCATCGATGTACGCGGCGCGGGCGGAGCGGAGCAACGGCACTCGATCACGATCGGCCGCGGCCTCGAAGCGCTTTTTGACGAACGTTGGCAATGCACCGTCACTTACGTTCCGCCGGGAGCTAAGACAAAGTGAGAACGCGGCGCCAACCACGCCTGCCACACGTCCGGCCCACCGACCAGCTTCACCTGCCGAGCAACATTTAAGATGACGAACATAGCCAAGCTGGCTTCGTCGGAGTGGAGCGCATTCGGTCCAGACAGTTTTGCCTTCACGGCAGCTGCTATGTTGGGCAGTCCGCAGCGGGCGCGGCTATCGCACGGCATGTCCTTGCCACGCCCCGATGAAGGTCCATTATCTAGGATGCAGTTTGACAAGATCGTCCAGAAAATCCGATCCCGGCGACACCCCTGATAACATAAGGTTATCCCTTGCACGCGTTGCGGCCACATAGAGCAGATGACGCTCCGCATCATGAACTGCTTCGAGGTCGGCCATGTCTCCGATGCCCGCTAGCCGCTCCGGATTTGGCAGCACGTCTTCATCCAGCGCCATCACGGCGACGGCGCGGAACTCAAGGCCCTTGGCCTCATGCATCGTGATCACGGGAATCGCGGCGCCGGCTGCTTTCGCCGCCGCGCGACCGCGGCCCAGTTGCGCTTCACCTCGAATGAGGATCGCCACTTCGGTTTGGGCCGTCCCCTCGACCATCCCAGCCAGCCACGCTCCAACGGCCGTGCGCTCCGCTTCGGTATCGTCGAACAGCTTAATGAGGGGTTCCGGGCCGTCGAACACCGATACAGTACCGCCCCGGCTTTCCTCGATACCATCCTGGTCGGCAATCACCGTCGCCAGCAAACGATCGGCGGCGCGGCGGATCTGGTGCGAGGTGCGGTAACACACCTTCAGCACTTGCGCTCGCCCGCGCACGTCCAGCCCCAGCTTCGCCCAGGAGAAAGGCAGGTGGAAGATGCGCTGGCCCAGGTCACCGGTGAAGAACAGAGCATCAGCGCTGCCCGCACGGCCAATGGCTGCCAGAAAGCGCGCCTGGGCCACGGAGAGATCCTGCGCCTCGTCGACCACCACATGACTGAAGGGAAAGGCGCCGCCATCGGCAACCCAGCGGGTCAGTCGGCCATAGACATCCGCCATCGTCAGCACGCCCCGCGTGGCCAGCCGCTCGCGGATGAATGCGAACACGGCCCAGGCGCTCTCCCGCTGCTTCGGCCCGAGTCGGGTGCGTCGTCCTATTCGCGGCACGGCCGCATAAGCTTCGGCATCGCGCAGGTCCCAAGCGTCGACCAGTTCGTCCCATTCCTCATAGAGGAAGGCCGGACTGTGCCCACTGCCGTGTCCAGCGTCGACAGCCGCCTTGACCCCCGCGCGGATGTGGCTCGCCGTTGCCAGGTTCGGCTGCTGGCCGAACGCAGTCGCATACAGTTCGTACGCGGCCTGATCGATGCTACGTACCGTCAGGCGCCGCCGCAACTCCGATCGCGCCTCAGTCATCAAGGTAACCTTATCGCCGAGGCTGGCGGCGAGCGGCTTTGAAAAGGTAGTGAGCAGCACGTGCGCATCGGCGCGCTCCGCCAGGTGAACGGCGCGGTGCAGCGCGACGATAGTCTTTCCTGTACCGGCTGATCCTGACACACGCGCCGGCCCTCTCCAGTCGCGCGTCACGGATGCGCGCTGCGCTGGGTGCAGGAAGACGGCCCACTGCGCGAACGGCGCATCGAGCGCGGCTTTGAGTTCCTCCAGCCCTTCCACCGCGCGAAACCGCCGCTGCGCGTCCGGGTGCGCGAACGGGTCTGCGCCCAGCGTGGGCTGCGTCGCCATATGGTCCTGCAAGCGCCCACCGGTGGCGAAATCGAGCAAAGCCTCCGCCGCTTCGTCCGGGAGCGACGAGAACAATCCATCAACGCTCGCTTCGTCGGCAGTGCGAACCACTTCCAGCCACTCGCCCGGTACGCCCACGTTCAGCAGGTCATCGTCCGATAACGCGGCGAACGGCCGGTGCACCGCCACAGGTTCCGCTATCAGAGGCGCATCAACATTATCGGGGACGAGGCGCGGCTCGGTGCGCTCGACGATCTCGACCAGCTGCATCGCCCCGGTCCGCTCGTGCGGCACCAGCCGCCGCCGTTCCGCCCAACGGTAGGCGTCGTCATGGTGGTCGACATAGGCGAGCAACGTCGTCTCGCCTTCCTTGTGAAGAATGATCCGCACGTCCTGATTGACCCGCACGGACCAGAAGCCCGGCGCGGACTCGATCCTGTGCATCTGGAGCCCGTTGCCGGTCGCATCCAGCATCAGGTCGACCGTGGTGATCTTGACCTGTTTCTGTTCGGCCGCCGCCAGTCGGTCGAGAGCCTTGGTGAAGGTCGAGGCGTAAAGCAGGCTCAAACTGCACCCCCTTCGACAGCGGCAGCGAGTGAGGGCACCATCACCCACTCATAATCGCGCCGCTTGCCCTCGATGGGTGAGGGCTGCCAGCCCTCCGCAACAACGCTCATCCAGATTTCCGAACCATCCTCACGACGATCGGGGATCCATTGCAGATGCTGGCAAAGCTTCTTGGCGAGCTTGCCGTAGATCAGATTAGCGGTCTGCGCGGTTCCACCACCGAGTACTGCCAAGGCAATGGCTTGCATACCGAGGGATCGCCGGGACGCTGCGGCATGGGCACGCAAGATGCGCCTGTCCTGATCCGACAGGTTCAATGCCCCGATCGTTCGGCTGAAAGCTCCCGTATCCGGCCGCGGCCTCAAGGGACGGGGGCGCGCCCAGGCCGCTTCTCGCGACTCCGGGTCGAGGGAGAGATCCAGCCACCAGTCATCGGTGCTGAGGCGCGGCCTGATGGTCGGCAGTGCGATCTGCTCCCCAGTCGCCAATCCGGCGGCAAGCCTGTCCCGCTCGCCCTTCGAATAGAGTTTGGTGAACTCGCGACCGTAGCCGCCGCCGAGCACATGCAGGCGGAAGAGCTGCCAGTGTTCGACAGGCTGATCGAACCGCTTGTGTAGACGTCCATGACAGGATGAGCACATCGGATAGGTCGCCGGCGGCTCAAAAAGGAATGGCTCGGAATAATCCTCCGAATGCCATTCGGTCGCCTTGCGGTCGGGATCACCACAAAGTGCGCAGACTTTGCCGACCAGCGTGAAATCCGGTCCGGCCTCGCCCCGATGATATGCACGCAAGATGCGGTTGCGCCAACGGGAGTCATAGCCGTTATAGCTGAGCATCAACTGCCTTCACGACGGGGTTATCGCGGCGACCAGCCGATCGCGGATCAATTCATAGCGTTTTGCCAGCTCGCCCACTGGGGACACGGCGGTTACGAAGCCATTGTCTTCCAAGACCTCAACTTCCGGCTTCCATCGGTTTAGCAGAAAACCAAGACATCCGGCATCAAGTGATCGGAGTACACCATCCACCGTCCGAAAAATGTACGGGACGGGCTGACCGCCCATCACCCACCATATTCCGACAAGCCGTTTCTCAAACTCATCCGTCCGAGCGTGTTTCGATATTGCTACCATTCGCAACCCGTCGGCGGTATAGACCTCTGGCGAACCACCCCAACTGATAGGGTCGGAAATATGTGCGGATGTAGGTAGAGTTATCGGTACAACAGGCGCACGTTCGATTTCGCCACTGGTTGCTCGACGCTTACCCACCTCTAAACCCCCACCACCTTCATCACCTCATCGCCCAGATGGTTGATGACCTTGACTGCCACCTTGCCGTCCTTCGGCCGAGGGAACGGGCGTGACCGCGTGCGCTTGAGACTTTCCCAGGCGTCAGGGTCAATCTCCGCCTTCAGCGTCGTCTTCAACGCCTTGTACGGGTCGTTCGCGCCCGGAAAATAGGCGTGACGGACGAAGAAGCTCTCATAATTATAGTCGGTGTCGATGAACCAGACGGCGATGTCGTCGGCATCGCTCGCGACGATCTCGCCCCCCTTGTACATGTCGATCCCGGCCACCTCGATCGAGATGCAGCCGTCGCCCTCGTCATGCACCTGGATGTCGGGCTCGCCGAATACCGTGAACAAATTGCCCGCGCCGGTATTGGCGAGATCGGGCATGTGAAGGTCCGGGTTGATCCGCGCCTGCAGTACGGTCAGCGCCCCCATGCGATCGAACTCGCTGGCGTGGGCGTCGAAGTTGAACGAGGCGGCGATCAGCAGGTCGAACCCCGCCTCCATCGCCTCGCGCGCGGCGGCGGTCAGGTCGGCGCGCGCGACCGTGCCATATTCCGGGCCAACCAGGATTGCGGCGCGGCGGGTGGGAACCTCGGCTCCCAAAGCAGATGCGCTATCGCCATCACCCTCAGTCAGCGAGGCCTGCCGGACGACGCCCTCGGCGCAGATAAACCTCCCCGGCCAGGGTTTTAGCGAGGAGAAGACCAGCCGGTCAGCCTTGTCCCGCTGCTGCACGCCCGAGCGCTTTAGATTTTCCAGCACCATTTCCGCGAAGTCAGCGCTTTCGGCCGCGGCGCCTGCCTGGCGGCGTCCCTCCGCCGCCTCAAGCTCGTCGAACAGGCTGTCGTCGACATCGACGGCCGGGACGCGGTGCGGCGACAGGCTTTCCACCGTGAACGGCCCGGCGACGCGCACACGGCCCTTATCCTCATAGGGCTGGTCGTAGAGATATTCGGTCTCCGCCTTGGCGGCGATCGAGGCGTCGATGTCCTTCTGACGGGCAATGCGCAACGCCCACCAGGCCGCATGGGGTTCGGCCGCGGCGGATTGCTGCGCGGCAAGCTCGCGCGGGATTTCCCATTCCTGCCAGTCCGTGCCAAGTGCGGCATTGATCGCTTCGCGCAGCGGCTCCAGCTTCGCCTGATAGATCTCCCAGATCGTATCGATTTCGGCATTGTTGGCGATCGACTTGAGCGTGATGTGCGGCACGCGCTTAAAGACGAAGCCTTGGCGAATGCGGCCATAGGTAGGGGTCTCTGCAGGGACCGAGTGGGTCACCTCCCCCTCCTTCACCTGCCCTTCCCGGCTGTCGGCGAGCAGATACCATGGATAGCGGGCGCCCATGATCCGCGCGCGGGCGAGCGCCAGTGCGACGCGGCTGGTGTCGATCGTGATCCAGCGTCGGCCCCATTGCTCGGCGACATAGGCGGTGGTGCCCGATCCGCAGGTGGGATCGAGCACGAGATCGCCGGGATCAGTTGTCATCAGAATGCAGCGTGCGACAACCCGGGTCGCCGTCTGAACCACATAAACTTTCGGATCTAGCGCACTTGCGCCGCTGCTCACGTCATCCCAGAAATTAGCTATCGGCATTGGCGAAAAATCGTCAAAGAACCGGCGATACTTTAGAATCGTACCAGCTTTCAGAAGACGAGATGCTTTTTTGAGACGCGACATGCCAAGTTCGCCGGTCTTCCAGTAACCAGTCCGTGGGCCGTAGAATTTCCCCTCAAATTCGACAGGAAAGTTGCCCGGTGGCTTCTGTGAAGTGATCGGATGAGAAGCATACACCCGCCCATCGGTCACTTGCGCAATCCCAGCACGCTCGTCAGCCGTCAGTCGCCGTACCGCCCCATCGTCATTTAACGCGTACTGGTATTCTCCACCACCTGCTCCGCCGAGTTCTTTCATTGTATAAAGTTGGCGATACTTAAGCCGCTCCTTGTTTTTGCCATAGAACACCAGATAGTCTACTGAACCGGCAATGAAATCTGAAGTCTGCCCGGTAGTTTTCTTAAACGGAATCAAAGATACCAGATTCTCTTCCCCAAATACCTCGTCCATCACCGCCCGCACGCGATGCACGTTTTCGTCCCCAATCTGGACAAAGATGCTGCCGCTTTCGTGCAGCAGGTCGCGCGCCACGGTCAGCCGGTCGCGCAGATAGGTGAGGTAGCTGTGGATGCCATCCGCCCAGGTATCGCGGAACGCCTTCACCTGTTCGGGCTCGCGGCTGAAATGATCAGCCTTGCCGTCCTTCACGTCGCGGCTGGTGGTGCTCCATTGGAAATTCGAGTTGAACTTGATGCCATAGGGCGGATCGATATAGATGCACTGGACCTGCCCCTTGAGCCCCTCACGCTCGGCCAAACTCGCCATCACCTTGAGGCCATCGCCGAGGATCATGCGGTTCGACCAATGCTGGTCATGCTCGTAAAACTCGGTGCGCTGGTCCGGTTCGATCCCGTTGAAATCGGCGAAAAGGTCCGGCGCCGCCTCGGGCTCCCGGCGGCGGTCGCTCGCGCGTTTCAGATCCTCGATGAGTGCCTTGGGGTGGATCTTCTCCTGGATATAGAGCGGCGGCGCCTCGACGATTAGATCGGACCAGTCCGCCACATCCTTGCCGCGCCAGACGAGCTGCGGGTCCAGATCCGGATTGCACCGCTCATAAGCCACCCGGATCGGCGTCTTCACCTCCGGCGGCACGAACGGCTCCAGCTCCGCCGTGGGCGCATTCTTCCGCGTCGCCTCGTCATGGGTGAGCGTGTCGACCGTAAGGGGCTTCTTGGCCATCAGGCGACTTCTTCGATCATGTCTTCTTCATCGAGAGTTAGGCCGTCGTCATCAGCATAGCCCTCCGTAGGTTCCGTTTCGTCCACGGGCACTGGCTTGCCTTGCGCGCTTGCTGCCAGTTCGGCGAGCGCGAGCTTTCGGGCCTTCCAGAAGGCTTCGAAGTCATCGGCACGCAATGTGACGGGATCGATGAGATGGGAGCGCAGAATTTCGTCTAGGCTCGCGGATGTCAGCCCATGCTTCTCCTCGATGCGCGTTAGATAGGCGCTCGGAGCGCTACCACCGATGGCGATATTGGTCGCCTTGGAGAGGGCGGTCTTGTTGATAATGCTGTTGTAGCGCTGCGGCGGGATGCCCTTGCTCTCGCACCAGGCCCGCGGAAAGATATGATGGATATCAAGCGCATCGGCGTAAACGGTCATCGTTTCGACGCCCTTGCCGGTGATGAAATCCCGGCAGCCACTTCGCATCAGCAGCGCGTGAAAACCCTTGTATGCCGCCGACAAACGGGAACGCAGCGTTTCGAGTCGCATCGCCTGGAACGAACTGTCAGCGATCGTTCGCGGAACTGGACCGCCTTCGAGCCAGGCGAGGAGTTCGGGCACATCGCGCGCGATCTTGGTTTCCGTCGCAGAGCCGTAGAATTCGCCCAGAACGCCCGCCCAGTACCATTGCGCAAGCTTGTCAGTCGCCGCAGCGTTGCGCAGGTGGGGCGGCAGCAAAGCGAAGGTCGCGGCGAGCGATACCATCTGTGGCGGATAGGGTACGTCCCTACCCCAAAGGATCTTCTGCTCGTTCAAGAACTTGGCGACCTCGACGAAGCCAGCTTCCACGGCGTCGGCAACCTTCTGGTACGCCGCAAGCGGCAGCCCGAGCAGCGCTTCCCGCGTGCAGGTGATGGCGGGCACCTCTTTCCCGGTGGCGCCGGCCGCGAGCGCCTTCTGACGCAGCTCGCGCGTGTGAAGCACAGTGCAGGCCTGGAGGAAGTCGGTGGAGGCAATGTCGGCGAATACGCCTTTAGATGGAACTTTCTCGCGCAAGCGGCCAAGCCTTCCGTGCTGGCGCTGCGTACCTGCCCAGTCGGCGCGTAGGTCGAAACCCGAAGCAGCATAGATGGCGGTGACGAGTTCGAACGCATCGAGCTTCTTCCCGCCGACGTTCACCTTCTCGAAAACGGTACAGACCGCCTCCCGACTGTTGTCCTTGGACAGCTTGATGACCGGCATCGCGTAGCTGGAAAATGTGTCCAAATAGGCATGGCGGAAGGCCTTGAGGTCGGCATTCACGTTCCGGCCGCGATCGCTCCAATACTCCTGACAGGCGAAGATCCAGTCAATCGGATCAAGCGCCTGATTAAGCGGGAACATCAGCCGTTCATACTCCCGGTCGGGCGATGAAAGATCGAGTTCCACGTCTTTGCCGAAGTTCGTACGACGGGTGCGATCCGGGGGCACCAGCTCGATTGCGGCTTCAAGGTCGGCCAACGGCTCCAGCGAGGCTTCGATGGCGAGGTAGAAGAAGCGCTCGACCACTTGCCCTTTGGCCGTGCGGACGCGTGCCGGCTCCTTGGAGTAAATGGTCTTATACAACGAGGTCATACGCTGCTGTCCATCGAGCAGCAGATGCTCCGGCGCCACATGGGCTACCGCGGTTCCTTCAATACCGCGAGGCTTGAACTCGATGGCCCCACCCCGCTCCAGGGTCAGCAGCGCACCGACCGGGAATCCTTTGGCGATACTTTCCAACAGTGAGCGAACATCGCCCTCGTTCCATACATAGTCTCGCTGAAACTCTGGCAGCTGCAGTTTGCCGGCGTGAATATCACTCAGCAGATCCTTCAGGTTGGTCTTGGTCGTATCGAAGCTCATGTGTCTCCCCCGGCATTGCCGATCATTTCATCCAACCACGCCTCGACCTTCGCTGCGAACTCGCTCGCGATGGTCCACACGTCGGTGAATTCCGCGAAGCCCCAGCGGCCATGATCGCCAAGCGCGTTGACGCCCGGCACCCATAGCGTGCGCATGGTTTCGGCCTTGTCTTTATCGTCCTCGTCGCGGGCGCCCTTGATCTCGACGATGAGGTTCAGCGGATCCTCTGCGCCATGACCATCTTCGATGCGCAGGATGAAGTCAGGGCGATAGCGTCTTACCTCGCCGCCCGCGCTATATGGCACCTCGAAGCCAAGATTATGGTTCTTGACCCAGGCCAGGACACGAGGGTGCTTGTCCGCGACCCGGCAAAACTCGGCCTCCCAGTCGCTGTCGATCACCGCATAGTTGATATGGCACCGTTCGCCTGTTTCGTAGCGGTCCCTGCTCGTCATGAAGCTGACATGCCGGGTGCTGCCTTCGCGGTTGTAGGGATCGAGCATGGCGATGACGCGGCCTCCACCCTCCTGACCGCGGGTGATTGCCGCCATGATGCGGTCGGCGACGCGATCGGCGATATTGTAGTAGAGCAGCTGCGCCGGCTGCGTGCCCCCGGCCAGCACAAGATGATCGGCCATCCATTGCCGCACGATCGACTTTGCCTGGATTATCAGCCCCACATTGGGCCGATCGCCCGCGTTCGTCATGCGCCGCTTCACGATCCATTCGGCCAACTTCAGGTGGATCGTCGCCGCGCGGGTATCGGCGAGATGCTCGATGGTCAGATCGGCGGTTTCACCAATGATGCCGGAATTGATCGTCTCCGTGGCGCCAACCAGTTCGGGCGTCAGCTCGAGCGTGGAATCTTTTGAGAAGGATGCGGTCAGGCGTTCGGTCGGCAGTTCGGTGCGATAGCCCTCGACGCGTGGGTAACGGACTTCGGATAGATCGCGTGCCGGGCTCACCGCATGGACGCGGACCATATTCTCGGGCGGAGAGGGTTTTGACACCACCGGCTGCGCGGTGAAATCAAACGGAATACCCAGCACGTCGGCATATTCGACGGCGAACCGGCCGTCCGGCTTGAGCTGATAGGACTGACGCCGCAGGGCACGGCCGATCACCTGCTCACACAAGAGCTGCGTGCCGAAAGCGCGGATGCCAAGAACGTGAGTGACGGTGTTAGCATCCCACCCCTCGGTCAGCATCGACACCGAGACGACGCAGCGTATGCCCTCCCCAAGTTGTCCCTTACGGCCAACCGTGTTCATCACCTCCCGCAGGATGGCCGCATCGTCGATGTTCTCGGCGGCGGCGCGGTCACCAGTGCGCTGGATTATCTCGTCCTTGAAGCGGACGATTTCATCGGCAGCGGCATCACGAAACTCGCTGCTGATCGCGTCGCCGCTTTCCAGCTGCTGACTGTCGATTAGCAACGTCCGCATGCGCGGCAATGCGGCGCCGTCAGGATCGAAATTGCGGAATAGCGGGCACTTGCCTTTCACAGGTGTGATATTGCCGTCCGTATCGCTGATCTCATAGCCGGCAATATAGTCGTGAACGAGTTTCGAGGTGGCCGTGTTGTTGCACACGACAATAAACACCGGATCGACGCCGACGCCCGCTTCGCGCCAAAGGGCATGAGTCTTTTCATAATGCCCGTAGAGGGCGTCGATTGCCGTCAGGAGCTCATTCGGCAGCTTCTGGGGATCGAGCCCTTTGGCGCTGCCCCTTCCCTTCTTGGGCAACTGCTTGCCGACATGGTCCCACAGGTTGCGGAACATGGGCGTGTCGCCGCCGGGCACATTGTCCATGATCGGTACGCGCGGCAGCTTGACGATCCCGCACTCGATTGCGTCCATCAGGCTGAAGTCGCTCATGACCCAGCCGAATAGTGAGCCCTCGCGATAGCCTGAGCCCCGAAGGAAGAAGGGGGTCGCTGACAAGTCATAAACCATCGACACCCCTAATTCCCGGTTGAAGGCTTCAAGACCCGAGATCCAAAGACGCGCGGCTTCATTTGCCTCTTTGGCCTCCGCAAGCTCGTCCCCCTTAAGTGCCTTCTGCTCCTCATCGGTCATCGGACGCTCGCGGTAGCAGTGATGCGCCTCGTCATTCAGAACCACGAGGTTCTTGAGGCCCATCAACTCGCCGGCCACGCGCCGGATCATTGCGCCATCGCTTTCCGGTTTGGGTGTCGTTTTGAGCGCCGCCTGCTGAACCCTGTTGAGAGCAATCTCGTCCTTTTTCTTGAAGGCATGATAATTGGTGATCACGATCTTGGCCCGGCCGAGATCACCGAGCATGTCCTCGGGCACGAGTTCGCGGGAGCGGTAGTAGCTTTCCGGATCATTCGGCTGAAGTACGCGCAGGCGATCCTTGATCGTGATGCCGGGCGTGACGACGAGGAAGCCCTTGGTAAACCGCTTCGCGTTCGGATGCCGCACGGCATTCACCGTCTGCCACGCGATCAGCATCGCCATGACCGTCGTCTTGCCGGCTCCCGTCGCAAGCTTGAGCGCCAGACGGAGCAATTCCGGGTTGGATGCGGCATTCGCTTGTTCGAGATGCGCCCAGAAGCGTCGGCCCTGCGCCGACAGGCGCGGAGCGACCTCCGTCAGCCATATGACCGTCTCTACTGCCTCGATCTGGCAGAAAAATGGCCGCTGGTTCGCAAACTGATGCATACGCCAATGACGCAATAGCCGCGCCGTCGATGACGTAACCTGCCACTGGCTTTCCGGTAACTCACGCCAGCTCTCGACTGCGGACCGAATGCCGTTGATAACCTCAGTCGGATTATATTCCTGCCCCAGCTCGTCCGCGAGCATGTCCGGCTGCAGGATGGCCCGCCCACGGACCTTTTTCGCTTTGGGGATGGGAGAGATCAGCGCACTCGGCCGACGCCTTGCGACCACTGAGCTGGTCGGCTGACCATTGGGGTCGAGCTCCCAATGCCGATCGGGCTGCTCATAAGGCGAGTTCAGGATCGGCGAATCAAAGAACGGCAGACTCAAGACGTCACCGTCCGGCCAGGCAGAACGCTACAGCCCAGCACTCGGCCAAAGCGCATCCAGATTAAATGCGACAACGGTTCCCCCACAGTGACCAAATGGCAGGTTCTTATAAAGCGCCCGTGCGGAGCTGTATCGAAAGTGAGATAAAGGGCAAACTGAAAACTGTTACGGGCCTCGCCACCATTGTGCGCCGATGTTTAAGACGCCACGTCTTAAAGCGGCAACGACGCCACCTGCATTGCCGGGGTCCGCGTCGAACGTGAGGGCGCCTACGAGCTGCCATTCTGCTACGGTCTACTTTCCGGCGTTCTGAAGGCCATAAGCGGACGGACCTCACCTTGATAGGCTCACGACCAAAAGATAGTTCAACCCTTTCAGGTGCGCCAAATCCTTCATCCGGAACAAAGCTGGGCACCCGTCCGAGTCGAAAAGAATCCTCTCGTGGCTAAAGGCCGCTCTACAAAGTCCGGCTTGCTCACGAATTTGTAGAGAGTGGCCAACCTACGTTATGGAGTGACGCCAGGGAGCTTCCTGAGATCGATGTAATGGATACTGCCATCCTGCGCGCGCACGAAAAGCACATCGTTCCACTGGGCGAGCTCGGTCGTCCATATGCCCCGATCGAATACCGTCAGCCCTTGATCACCCTCGAAGGCGACCGACGTACCTGCATTCTGCCGGAGGAGGTGCACAGCGCCATCGCTTGCGGCGATCGCGATATAGCCGCTGCTCAGCCGCACGGCGTCGCGAACAGCATCTTCCACCTGGTCTCGGTCGGTATCGGGCGAGTGAACCTTCCATAACCTTCTGATTGCAAGTCGTTGCGGAGGCTGACCAACGGCGAGCCGATATGCGCCGCCGTCTGATCCGAAAGCAACGGCCTGATTGCGCACCAGGACCGGTGCCTTGAGCTGCATGCCGGTTCGTCGATTGGCTAGGGACTTCGATAGCCTGATTAGAACCGGCTGCGGACCCAGAGCAGCAATCTGACTCCAGCCATCGGCGCCCCGCCGGTACCATTTTGCCATCGGATAAGCGCGGCCGGCGGCCATATCGCGCCCGACGGCGAGTACCGTTAAAGGGTCTAGCAGCAGCAATCCGTTCACCCGCCATTCGTCAGCCTTCGTGCAGATCGCGGATTTGCAAATCGGCTTGCAAATTCCATTGTGGGTGGAGATTGCGCATATCCCGTTCTCGCCGCCAGCGAGAATCTCATTCTTGATCGCTTGCAAAGCGTACACGCTTCCGAAGGGCGTCGGTACGCGGCGCTCGACACTGAGTACCGGGCCCTTATCAGACACAACAACGCTCCCGAAGGAGACGCCGCCAGCAACAAAGGCAGCGCTGTCGGTCGGCCTGCGCCGATGAGGCGGGAGGAGTGCCTCGCCGATTGCGAGGCTGTCACCGGATAAATGGATCAATTTGTTAACCCTGTCCGCGAACGGCGACGGGTTCGCGGCGCATTTCCAAGTTCTCCAACCGCTTCGAGCAGATAACATGCACAATTCCGGATGAGCTCGCTCGATGTCTGCTGCGAGAAGCGTATCCTCCTTCCAAAATGTCATTGCCGAGAAGAGAGCCTCCCGAGGCACCGGCCGGGTTTCAAGCGGACTCCCCCTCCGCACGGGTGGCGACAGAGCGTTGCAACCTTTCGACCAGCCATGCGCATACTTCCTGGTCCGCGCGATAGCATCGCCGAACTCCTCGGCCGTTCCAAAGAGCGAGCTGCTGCGGCCAAGTACTGTCAGAAGGCTTGTGCCTTGGCTGATCTTTTCGCCATCAGGTGCGAGGATTGGCGCGGCCGCTGTGTGCACACCAATAAGTTGGGCCGGTTGCTCGTCCGAGAAGATCGGACTGCCTGACCACCCTCCATCGGTCGCCGGGCTGCACGTGTAGAAGAGGCTAGATCCACAGACGTTCCGGATCCTACAGGAGGTCCGGTAGCCATCGCCACCGTCGATGACCACGCGCTTTATGCCCCTAGGACTCGCCAGCACCGAAATGATGCCAGGTGTTGGAACCGGAGTGCTCAGCGCGGAATCGGAAAATGCGACGAAATCGACCTCGAACGACGAAGACTGAGAAGAAAAGGGCGACGCATATAATTTAGTGGCCGCCAGTGCAGGGATGCGTCGCGATCCATCGGCACTCACCAGATAAACATCGCGGCCGTTCGAAAGATAGTGGCCGACCGCTTCGGCGAGGCAGTGCCGAGCGGTTAGCACATTGCCGCCAATCCTCACCCCATGGCAGAAGGGCACAGCAGTTGCTCTATCGGCTCGGAACGAGACTGCTTGGAACGATGGCCCGTGCGGGGCGGAGCTTGGAATCGCCGATGCTGCTACCATGGCAACGAGTAGCGGAAGCCGCATCTCAGGTGCGCCTATACCGGGCACGCATCCTTGTCTTTGCCGTGCCCGATCGCAACGAAGCAGATTCGACGAATGCTGCCGGCATTGGGGCCACTGCCGACAGTGCGAACTACCGCGTCAACCTTCTTTGAGGCCGAATAAGGATCCCGTTTGAAGAAGGTATTTACGAGAAATTGAATGACTGGTTTTCCGATCCACTCGAAGACAAGAGGAGCGAAGCCGAGCGCCTCAGTGTCCTTTTTCTCAATAACACCCCCATGATCGCCGATTTGATCAAGCCACACGCCAAGCTCACTCTGAGTATAGTCAGGCGCCTTGGCAGCTTTCAGGTCGTCGACCGTGACAGCTTGGGGGAGGTTGACGTCGACTACCACCATCGTGGTCCCCTTTACGATCTTCATCGAGCTGGACAGCTGGTCGCCGAAGGCCTTGTTTTGCTTGGTCAGCTTGTAGAGCCGTGGGGGGTGCTTAACCACCTTGCGGTTCGTCCAAGCCGACACTACGGTGTTGCACACGTCTGACACGCTTACGCCATTGGCTATGTTGAGCTTTGCGGTGTCCGCCGCCGAACAGGCCTTGTTCGCGCTTGAGCTTGCGGAGTTATTTTCAGCCAAAGCGCTCGAATCTGCTGCCGCTGTTCCGCCTTGTGACTCAGCGGGAGCCACCTGAGCTAAGGTCAAAGCAACAAGACTGGCGAGTGAGACAATAGAACCACGTACCGCGATCAGCATTGATCTGCCTCCCTTCTTAGGTACTCCCGCGATTTTACACTCGGCTACTGCACGCGTAAGCTGACAGGTGTGCCATGACGAGTCAAATGATCTTTCTTTCAAGCGGTTCGTCCTACTAAAGTTGCGACGGGTATTTTAGAGAGTATTTGTACCTGAGGCATGCCTGCGCGCGTGGTCCGCAACCCACACGTAGGCGCATCGCGGTCTTCAGAGCCGCTGCTGGTGTTCCCGTTACCCTGGTGTAGAGGTCAATTCACCCGACGAGGACGGGCGCTGATCAACCCGGGATTTTCTAAAATCTCCCGCCTCCCCGCGTCCGCATAGGCTTGGGTCCTTTGGTACACAGAGGTTCCAGCGATGGGACGGATCGGCACCTCTCGTCATGCCATAGTTCAGCATGCAGCGCATGTAGGTTGGGTAGAATTCCATGGGCTTGAATTTCGCGGCGTCGGTTTTATGCCACTCCCTGCAACTGGCCGGCACGCCTCCAGATGTGAACATCCACTCCTGGGGCGTGTGCGCATATGGTCCACGCCAGTGTGAGAACTGGTCCACTCCGCCTTCGACAGCCGTTATCCCGTTGTTGTCGATGAACGCCCAACGGAACCTTCCGTGGTCTTGGCCCCACTTGCGAGCTTCCTGAACGGAGAACAGGCGGACCTGGGTCTGCAGGAGGTCGGCGCTCTGCATCCCGATGTCGACCGCGCTCATTTTAACATTGCGGATCCGCTTGTAGCCCGGTTGCTTCACGAAGTCGGCCCACGGCTTCGGGTAGTAATCGCCGTTCACGATCAGGTCCATGTTGACGTTTACAGCTTCGGTTATCTCGCTCTTGAGCTGGGTAAAGAAGACGGCGAATGTCGCGCCGCCATCCACGAAGGCGTGCTGACCGGCGACTCTGTCCGACGGAACGGTGGGAAGCGGTTCGCCACGGTGGTGAGGATTGGGGTTCAGTATGTGCCCGTCCCGGCCTTCTTTGATGATCTCGATCGATACCGAAGGAACGCCGGGAGGAACGCTCGATGACGCCACGAGAGCGTCGATGTAGCACTGCCGAGCGGCGTCAATCAGGTTGCGTCGGTCGCCTCGCTGCCAATCCGGAAAGACGCGATTGAGATCCTGCTCGCTCTGGCGATCCGGATAGGTGGCAAGCTCTGCGAGCTTGGTAAGGTCGGCTGCGTAACCATATCTGTTTACCAGATCGGCGATCGCAACAAAGAGCTTGCGACCCCTAGCTGCCTCGGCGCCGACCGCCTCGATTGTACGCGGCCCGAGCTCAGCCTCTATCACCGCGCGAAGAGGCTCCATGTTGGCGACGGACTGGTGGCCAAAGAGCTCGAGCATGCCGGCCTTGTTGGGACTCACCTTCTGCAGCGGGTAGAGATGGAGAAGATCGGACTCACGGTCTGGCATGTAGTCTTGAGCGAGATTGGCGAGATATGACGACCCGGCGGCATCGACACCATTCTCTTGGCCGCCGAGTCGATGGGAGAGGAAGCCGGCCGTGGCTAACCTGTCCTTTTCTGTCTTTTCGGTCGCGGTCTGCCTAATCTTCTCGTCAGACGAACTCTCAAGGAATACGAACGTGCTCTGGAGTGCACCTGTCGAGACGCCGGTTATGAGGTCGTATTCCGGTATCGGTTCGCCACCCGACTGCGCCGATTTCATCCAGCCGTAGAAGAGACCGGCCCCGAAGGCTCCGTGAAGGCTCCCGCCACTCAGCACTAAGACCGATTTCGGCCGACCGTATCGATCCACCGTTGTCCGCGAGGCGATCGACTGGATCAGTGTCGCAGGTTCGTCGCTCCGCCCGGTGAGCGGCCTGGATGCGCCCTCCTCGGCATCATCGAACTGATTAGCGGTCAGCTTAACTACGGGAAGGCGGCACCCGCCCGCCGGACCGGCCTCGGACGCTGGTTCTGGTAGGTGGCTCGCGCACGCAGTCAGGGACAGGGCGCAAAGCGCCACGGAAAGCGGTCTCCACATGTGTCGATTTCCCCAAGCTAGTCGACACAAATATCCTTGCCATGCCTTCAAGTAAAGGCCGCAAGTGCGATCGCCATTTCTGCAACTTACACTAAATCATCCAATTTGGACTATATTAATCTAAACTCCATGCATGTTACAGCGTCGCGGCGAGATTGTCGCGATTCAATTCCATCGTCCTGTCGGCTGGAGTTTTAGCCTCACGCGGTGCTTTCAGGGGTGCCTCATAACGTCCGGTTCTATCGGCTTGAGGAGTGGAAACCGAATGGTAACTTTTGAGGGCCACCGATTCCCCCGCCCCAAAGCGCAAGCAAGCCCGTGGTCAATGTCCGCAATTATCAAAGCCCCTTCTGGCGTACCGCACTCAAGAACCCTGAGCGGCGCTGCCTGGTGCCCGTCACGGAATTTCAGGAATGGTCAGTAGAGGCCGATCCAGCCACCGGCAAGAAGCGGCCATACTGGTTTTCGATCCCCTCAAGGCCGATCTTCACATTTTGCCGGGGTATGGAGGCCAACTGACAAAGGCCCGGCCTTCGCCTTTCTCACCTGCGGCTATGAGGGCGAACCAGCGACCAAACTCGTTTAGGTTGACGCGCCCGGCGGCCGCGTCTTGCAGACATTTGGCGGCATGGTCGTGGGACGCGAAAGCCTCGCTTTTCTGGGCGTCCAAGCGGCGCCCTCCGGCAAAAGCGCACGTTGATGGCGGCGGACGTGAAGGACCGGCTTTGATCGCAACCCGTCGAAAAGCAAAGGTTTTGTGGCCAAATCTCACAATTTCCGCAGCCTCGCCGAGCGCGAACGACAGCTAGTTGCACCACTTGCCAATGCTGATGATCCGCCCGTAAAACAGCACCTGCCTCCCTTAGCCGGGAGGTGGGGCGTGGAAACCCCAACAGATGAACTCGGTCGCCGAATTTCGGAGGCCGGGTGGCATACGCGAATGTCCAGCCGGCTCGCCGGTAAAGGCGTATGCGCCTGTCATCTGTCAGGTTTCCAACATCCGGCTTCTGCCGTCGCCCCAAGCGGACATAGGGGCGGCAACGGTCAAGCGAATACCGCCTCGGGAAGGGGTAGGTATGGATCAAGAACACGAAGGCGTTGGAGAGCGCTCTACCTGTCGGCGGCCAAGCCGATGAGCGACTTCCGCTTCCCCCCTGCCACCGGTGCGTTGCGATGTCTGAGTGATTTCATCGAAGGGTCGATCGATGACGAAGCGGACGATGAATTGATTTCAGAAAAGGAAAAGGCGGCGTGGGCCCTCTCGCGCCTTCCCGACCCACTCAAATCTGGCAGCGTCCTTGTTTCTGTTGGACAATGGCGCCCCGGCGCCTCTGATGGGGTCACAAACAGGTGGGCTGAGCTCGAGCTGTACCCTTCGCTCATCGAACTCAGATCGGGCGGTCATGTCTACGATCCCGCAGCTGGCGGGGACAGTTTTTCCAACATCGTTTATCAATGGGAATATGGTGGCGACGAACAAGGGAGCGTTACGGACTTCATTGATCTATTTAACGAGCTCAGTGGAGGTGAGCTGCAAGTCCGTGCGGAGGGGTTCGAGATAGAGATCGACCCCAAAATCCAAGAGTTAGCTGATTATTGGCCCGATAATATGGACATCCCGCCTGGGATACTATCGGACAATAATCCGGTTGATTGGAAATATGAACTCATACGCGCCCAGTTGGATGCGCCGCTCCTGGAGCAATCTCTAGTACGAGGTTTCTATGAGATTAAAAATTCACGAGACAAAATCGTCAGACGAATCGTATTCGAAAAATGGATTGCGTTTGGGTTATTCTCAATTTCCATGTTATGTTACGTAATATTAGACGAGCGTTTTCAGTTCATTGCGTATTTGGGGTTTCCATTTTCAATATTGCTTTTGTGGGCCGTTGGCGTTGCTGGTGCTGAAAGTAGGGGCTTATTCAACGCAATAGATGTGCTGGAGCGACGAATGCAAAACAATGCAATTCGCGTGCAATGGCCTTTTGACGGTGGAGATCCGGAGATTCTGACGCCGTCGAAGAGGTACGAGAGAAAAAAGAAACAACGCAGTTCGGCGTAGCACAGCGTCTTACGCTAATCGGTTGGCAGGGTAGGAAACCCATAACGTAAAGGACAGTGTTCAGGTCAGCCATGACAGCGCAACTGCCGGAACGGTTGATCTTTGAAGGCCTCGAGCACGCAATGTGCTCCAACCCTCTTCATGACTATTTCGCGCTCGGGGGTCCCCGTCCTGATTTCCGCCACTCCAGCACAGCCTGCTGGAGGGGCTATGTCGGCACGTGGGAAGTGATAGAGGGACGGCTCTATCTCATTGCGCTAACGGGCCGGCTGAACGGTGGCGAGCAAGCAACGATCGAGACGGTATTTCCGGGCTATCGAGAACGCGTCTTCGCTCATTGGGTGACGGGTACAGTTCGGTTACCGCAGGGCAAGCTGCTGGAATATGTTCATCTCGGTTATGCTAGCACCTATGAACGAGACCTTTTGCTGCAATTCAGGAGAGGCGAACTGATCCGGCGCTTCGTGAAGGAAAACGGGAGAGCCAAGGCAAACGCACCCGTTGGTTATGGCATCGCGGCATCCACAACCCTCGGCAATTCTGATGTTGGCTAAGGCGCTTCTTCTCGGCCAGTGGTATTTGCTCATCGGGTTGTTGATGGTGATCCTCGTGCTCGGTGCTCGGGCAAGGCTAATCTGGAACAAGCGCTCCGAGCCGGGTGAGCGGCCTCCTTTTAGTAAGACGCTCGCACAGTACACGTTGGTGTTGCTCGTGACCGTGCTCCTCTGGCCGCTGCTCATTCCCTTACTGATTCTGTGGGAAATTCAAAAGCGGCGTAGCTGGGACTATCTGGAGAAACGCGAGCGTAGTTTTGCACCCAAATTCAAGGACCTCGTTGCACGGCTCGATATTGAAGCGATCGAAGCACATGAACTTGTTTCCGATCCCCTCGGTGGTGCCCCGCGGCTACCGTTCGGTCACCTGAACGCGGCCTGGCATAACTTCATCGCCCAATTGCCACCAGATGCCGAACTCTGGTCCTACGCCGTCGTTTGGAAAAGCGCGTTCGGCGGCCGGGAGCAGCGGGAAGGTTATGTCACGCTTAGCTCGGGGAAGATCGGATTATATTTCGAAACGGCCCGGTACGATTGCGCGGCGCAGCTTCCGCGCCAGGTGCGTGACACATCATCTCGATGGGTGGCAAAATTGCTGAAGGCGGCGGGTCCACGCTTCTGACGACGGTCATGTCGCGGCCCCAATCGATCTGACCCCAGACGGGCAGGTTTGCAAAGATCGAAACGCCAGTCCATGCTGGAAGTATTAGTCCTCGCGCGTACGCGCGCATGCACGCGATGGCAAGGGTTTTGATTTCGGAAGGGGGCAACGCCCCCTAGCGTTGGTCGCGGATCCCGCTAATCCAAGTAGCTTCGCAGAGATCCACCGAGCAATCCGCGTTCAAAATCTTGGTCCTCGCGCGTACGCGCGCGGGCGCGCGCACGCGATGACGAACTTTTCGATTTCGGAACGGGGTACGGACCCCGTTCCTAACGTTGCGCGAACACCCCACGTTCGACCAGCTGGCGAATGGCTTCGGCGCGTGAAATCTTGCGAGCATGCGCCCAGCTGGTGATTACGTCCCGCTGAAGTTCGTTGAACCGAACACCCCACATGGGCTGGGAACCCGTAGTGGGCCTACCCCTTCTTTTCTGATTATCAGATTTGCTGCTGTCCATGTTTTCTGATTATCAATTGGTTGAAAATATAGCCAGATCCAATGCGTTAAAAAACGACGGGGTGTCGACACCCCCTCCTGATCTAGCACACACGGGTTGGAACTACCGGTCCGCTCAGATCACGATGGGATCAGGCCGAGTGCTGAAACCGAATGCAGCCAGGGTGAGCCGCTCGACGGTTTGATGCCGAACTGTCAGGTTAGACGTTCTGCCAGCTCATTCCTGCAGCATCTCCAAATGCGCCCTGCCAAAAGCGTTCGGTAACCCGTTCGATTCGTTCTTCGTGGGCTACGCGCGTTATGCGTTACGATGGGGATTCGCCCGCGACAGCTCTCGACCAGAGCCGGTCGGTCACGACAGGCGCCAAGTATGTCCGGCCCTTACAGAAGCTGCCGATTGGCGCGTAGAAGTGGACGATTGGCAATGCGCTCAGATATCGGTC
>Ga0207667_10001475_pt1 | contig 29510 bp, 23 predicted proteins | sample KBSCornC52_FD_184301 | JGI IMG/M metagenome (GOLD analysis project Ga0207667, IMG submission 184301) | Corn rhizosphere microbial communities from Kellogg Biological Station, Michigan, USA - KBS Corn C5-2 (SPAdes) (version 2) | ecosystem: Host-associated > Plants > Roots > Rhizosphere > Soil ...
AGCGACGCCGACGATGGCCTCGATGGCCTCACGATCGGCGAAGATGACGGCGGCAGCGTGGACAGCGCGATGATGGACGCCAATGGCACCGACGACACGCCGGTGGTCAAGTACGTCAACAAAATCCTGCTGGACGCGATCAAGCGCGGCGCGTCGGACGTCCACTTCGAACCGTATGAAACCAAGTATCGCGTGCGCCTGCGCATGGATGGCGTATTGCGCGCGGTGTCGTCGCCACCGTTGAAGCTGGCGCCGCGCATCGCGTCGCGTCTCAAGGTCATGTCGCGCCTGGACATCGCCGAGCGCCGCGTGCCGCAGGACGGGCGCATGAAGTTGAATCTGTCCAAGACCAAGTCGTTCGACTTCCGCGTCTCGACGCTGCCGACACTCGGCGGCGAGAAGATCGTGCTGCGCATCCTGGATGCCGCGGCGGCGCGACTCGGCGTCGAAAAGCTCGGCTACGAGGACGACCAGAAGGCCCTGTTCCTCGAGGCCATCGAAAAACCGTATGGCATGGTGCTGGTCACTGGCCCGACTGGCTCGGGCAAGACCGTGTCGCTGTACACCGCGCTCAATATTCTCAACACCGTCGGGCGCAACATCTCGACCGTGGAAGACCCGGTGGAAATCCGCGTCGAGGGCATCAACCAGGTCCAGCAGAGCGAGAAGCGCGGAATGACTTTCGCGGCCGCGCTGCGTTCCTTCCTGCGCCAGGATCCGGACGTGATCATGGTCGGCGAAATCCGCGACCTCGAAACCGCCGAAATCGCGGTGAAGGCGGCACAGACCGGCCACATGGTGCTGTCCACGCTGCACACCAACGATGCCTCGCAAACCATCACGCGCCTGATGAACATGGGCATTGCGCCTTACAACCTCACCTCGTCGGTGTCGCTGGTGATCGCACAGCGGCTTGCGCGGCGGCTGCACGACTGCAAGAAACCGATCGAACTTCCCGAGGCCGCGCTGCTGGCCGAGGGCTTCACCAAGGAAGACATCGATCGCGGCCTGACGCTGTACGATGCGGTCGGCTGCTCGGGCTGCAACGAAGGCTACAAGGGGCGCGTCGGCATTTACGAAGTGATGCCGATGTCCGACGAGATCGGCAAAGCCATTCTGGAAGGTGGCAATGCGATGCAGATCGCCGAAGCGGCCCGCCGCGCCGGTGTGCGCAACCTCAGGCAGTCGGCACTCATGAAAGCGAAGCAAGGCGTTACCAGCCTCGCCGAGATCAACCGCGTCACCAAGGATTGATGGCTTGATCCCCTCTTCCTCCGGGAGAAGGGAACGCTTGAACCCCTCTCCCTTGGGAGAGGGACAGGGGTGAGGGTTCGGCGGAACACGTACGCTTCGCGTTCCCGAACCCTCACCCGCCCCTTCGGGGCACCCTCTCCCGGAGGGAGAGGGAAAAACGATAACCCTCTCTCCGATGGGAGAGGGAATACAAGTAAATGGGGAACCTGACATGCCCACCGCCACCCTAGCCTCGAAACCCGCCGGCAACGTCGGCGCCGCCCGCGCCGCGGTCAAGCAACTGACCGTGTACGAATGGACCGCGCTGGACAAGCGCGGCGTCAAGATGAAGGGCGAGATGCAGTCCCGCAACGCCAGCCTGGTCAAGGCCGAATTGCGCCGCCAGGGCATGAATCCGCAGGCGGTGAAGGAAAAACCGAAACCGCTGTTCGGCGCCGCTGGCTCGCGCGTCAAGCCGCGCGACATTGCGATCTTCAGTCGCCAGATCGCCACCATGATGGCATCGGGCGTACCGATGGTGCAGGCCTTCGACATCATCGCCGGCGGCCAGCGCAACGTCCGCTTCAAGAACATGCTGACCGACGTCAAGCAGAACATCGAGGGCGGTTCGGCGCTGCACGAGGCGATGGCGAAATACCCGGTGCAGTTCGACGAGCTGTACAGCAACCTGGTGCGCGCGGGCGAATCGGCGGGTGTGCTGGATACGGTGCTGGACACCGTCGCCACTTACAAGGAACGCATCGAAAGCATCAAGGGCAAGATCAAGAAGGCGTTGTTCTACCCCGCCACCGTGCTGGTGGTGGCTTTCGTGGTGATGCTGATCCTGCTGGTGTTCGTGGTGCCGGTGTTTCAAGGCATTTTCAGCAGCGCGGGTGTGGCGCTGCCAGCATTCACACAGATGGTGGTGACGCTGTCGGAATTCATGCAGCACTATTGGCTGCTGGTGCTGGGCGTGTTGATCGTCGGGATCGTTGGCATCCTGATGGCCTACAAGCGCTCGGAAAAGATGGCGCATGCGGTGGATCGCATGTCGTTGAAAATCCCGATCATCGGCAACATCCTGCGCCAGTCCGCGATCGCGCGTTTCGCCCGCACGCTGGGCGTCACTTTCGCCGCAGGCGTGCCGCTGGTCGAGGCGCTGGATTCGGTGGCCGGTGCAACGGGCAGCGTGGTGTACGGACAGGCCATCCGCAAGATGCGCGACGACGTCGCGGTCGGCCATCAGATGCACCTCGCGATGGCGCAGACCAACCTGTTCCCGAACATGGTCACCCAGATGGTGTCGATCGGCGAGGAATCCGGCGCGCTGGACAAGATGTTGTTCAAGGTGGCCGAGTTCTACGAGGAAGAGGTCAGCAACGCGGTCGATACCTTGTCGACGCTGCTGGAACCTCTGATCATGGTTGTCATCGGCATACTGGTGGGCGGCATGGTGATCGCGCTGTACCTGCCGATCTTCAAGCTGGCCGGCACGTTCTGAGGTGACGAAACGATCGCGCGTAGAATGCAGGTTGGGCTGAATGCAATGAAGCCCAACGCGTTCAGGCGAGGCCTTGTTGGGCTTCGCGAAGAGCCGCTCAGCCCAACCTGCGACGCTGCCGATTCTCCAAGCTGGCCGCCACGTTCTGATGGCCAGGCGTCGCGAAGGGCGGAGCGAAGCGAACGTGTGCGAAGCGCGTGAGGAGATGGCTCTTGCCCGCGCCAATGGCTGACCTTCCCTTCGCGTTCTGGATCGCTGCGGCCGGCGTGCTCGGCCTGATCGTTGGCAGCTTCTTGAACGTCGTGATCCTGCGCCTGCCGGCGCGGATGGAATATTTCTGGAAACGCGACGCGCGCGAGATGCTGGAGCTGGCAGCCGATGACGACGCAGCGCCGCCGGACATCGTGCGCAAGGGCTCGCATTGCCCCCATTGCAAGCATCCGCTGGCCGCGTGGGACAACATTCCGCTGCTGTCGTGGCTCGTGTTGCGCGGGCGCTGCCGCTACTGCAAGACGCCCATCTCGATGCAATATCCGCTGGTGGAATTGCTGTGCGGCATCACCAGCGCGATCGTGCTGTGGCATTTCGGCGTCACCTGGCAAGCCGCGGCGGGCCTGTTGTTCACGTGGTTCCTGATCGCGGCCGGCGGCATCGATTTTCGCACCCAGCTTCTGCCCGACTCGCTGACGCTGCCACTGCTGTGGCTGGGACTTCTGATTTCGCTGGTTCCCATTTTCGTCGACACCCGCGAGGCGGTGATCGGCGCGGCCATCGGTTACCTTGCGCTGTGGTCGGTGTACTGGCTGTTCAAGCTCGCGACCGGCAAGGAAGGCATGGGCTTCGGCGACTTCAAGTTGTTCGCCGCGGCCGGCGCGTGGATGGGCTATGCCGCGCTGCTGCCCGTGATCATCATCGCCGCGCTGTCGGGGGCGATCATCGGCACCGTGATGCTGCGCACGCGCGGCCAGGATCGCTCGGTGCCGTTCGCGTTCGGTCCGTTCCTCGCGATCGCGATGTGGATCTGGCTGGTGGCCGGCGATCCGATTCTGGCTGCATATCTGCAACTGGTCGGTGCTCGATAAGAAAATCCCGCTCCCACCGGGAGAGGCGGAGCAACGCGAACGCGCGCGTAGCGCGACCCGAAGGGGCGGGTGAGGGTACGCTAGCGCGCAACCGCATCGAGCTGCAGTGGAGTTGGTCATCCGCAAGTTCGCACCCTCATCCGGCGCTGCGCGCCAAAGAAAAGGCGGCGCTATCGCGCCCCTTCTCCCGAGGGGAGAAGGAAACAGCAAACTGCTTGCCTGCATGGCAATTGCGCTGCTGATTGCGCTGGTAATGCTGCCGAATCTGCTCTGGTTGGCATACGACCCGAGCGGCTCGGTATGGGTGGCGGCGCTGGTGTTGCCGCTTGCAATGTTGTCGATCTGGTTCGCGGCGCTGGGACGCTGGTTGTGGATTGCGTGTCTGCTGCTGATGCCGCTCGCGTTGCTGGCGCCGCTGGAAACCTATTACGTCGCGCAGTACCACCACCCCACCTCGGCACAGATCATCGCGACGATCGTCGCGACCAATCCGCTCGAAGCCCGGGAATACTTCGGCCGTTTGTTGCTTCCGCTCGTGCTGGTGCTGCTGGCGGGTGCCCTCGTGGCACTGGTCGCTGCGTGGGCGAGCTTTCGCGCCGGCTTGCGCTGGCGGGGGTACACGCGCCTCGGCTTGCTGGGCGCAGGCATCGTGGCGATGCTGGTTCCGCTCGGCGTCGGCGTGGCGACATCCCGGCACAAATCTTCGGCGAATTCGGCAGCGGAGGAATCGGCATCGGCACCCCTGCGCGATTACGGCTACGCGATCGAAGATGGCTATCCCTTCGGGGTGATTCCACGCATCGTCGCGTATCGGCATGAATGGCACCGGATGCGCGGCGAAGCGGCGAGGTTCAGGGCGTTCCGCTTCCACGCGCACCGCACCGGCGCTCCGTTGCGACAGCGGCAGGTGTACGTACTGGTGATCGGCGAAAGCAGCCGGCGCGCGAACTGGCAATTGTTCGGCTATGAACGTCCCACCAATCCCGAACTTTCGAAGCTGAAGAACCTGGTGCCGATCACGCACTTCATCAGCACCTGGCCGGAATCGATCGCGGCGATTCCGATGATCCTGACCCGGCGCAAGCCCGACATGGCGTGGGATGCGCCATGGCATGAGGCGTCGATTCTGCGCGCGATGCAGGAAGCCGGTTATGAGACTTACTGGATTTCCAACCAGCAGGCGATCGGCGAGTTCGATTCGCCGGTCTCGATGTACGCCTATGAAGCCGAACACGTGGAATGGTTGAATCACGCGTCCTGGACCGCACCCGGAAGTTATGACGGCGACTTGATCCGGCCGCTGAAGGATGCACTGCGCGCGTCCGACAAGGATATTTTCATCGTGCTGCACATGATGGGTAGCCACGTGAAATACGATTATCGTTATCCGAAGACGTTCGAGCACTGGCAACCGACCCAGCTTTCTCCGCCCGGCGAAGGCAGTTCGATCCAACGCGCGCGCAACAGCTACGACAACAGCATTCTTTATACCGATCACGTGCTGGCGGAGGTGATCGACGCATTGAAAGCAAGCGGCGCGGTCACCGGACTGTGGTTCGAGTCCGATCACGGCGAATTGATTCCGACGCCCACGTGTGACAAGGAAGGCCACGGCGTCGGTACCGTGCCCGAGTACGAAATCCCCGCGCTGTTCTGGTATTCGGATTCGTATGAAGCGCACTTTCCATTGCGCGTGGAAAGCTTGCGTGCGCATGCCGGCAAGCGCACCCTGTCCGCCGACACCTTCGAATCCCTGATCGACATGGCTGGCGTGACCTTCCCGACGCACGACGAAAGCTGGAGCCTGTTCAGCCCGAAGTGGCGATATCACACCCGCTGGGTCGCACAAACGCGGCACGTCGACTTCGACACCGCACGCTTCGACAAGACGTGCGAGCGCGTGCTGCCCGGTCCGCAAGAGGTCGCCCCGAAAGGGGGGCAGGTTCACTTTTCTGGCGATGTATTGGACAAGGCCAATCGGTGAAGAGTGAGCCTGACCCCGTTCTTCGCCACTACGTGGTCGCGCTGACCGGTGGCGTAGCTGCGGGCAAGACTGCAGTCACGCGACGCTTCGAGGCCCTCGGCATTCATGTGTACGACGCGGATGTCGCCGCCCGCGAGGTGGTGGCGCCGCATGAACCCGCGCTGGCGGAAATCGAATTCGCGTTCGGCGCCCGGGTCCTGCAGGCGGATGGTGCGCTGGACAGGCGCGCGATGCGCGAACGCGTGTTTGCCGATCCCGACGCGCGCAAGAAACTCGAGGCCATCATCCATCCGCGCGTGCGTGCCTGGCTGCGGCGACGCGTCGGGATGGATCGCGGGCCGTATTGCATGCTCGCGATCCCGCTGCTGGTCGAGAACCGGGCCGAGCACGAGTGGGTGGATCGCGTACTGGTGGTGGATGCACCGGAGACCCTGCAGATCGAACGCCTGATGCGGCGCGATGGCGTCACGCGCGATGCCGCGCAACGTGTGCTGGACGCCCAGTCGGCGCGCGCGCAGCGGCTTGCGATCGCCGACGACGTGATCGTGAACGACGGCGAGGAAGCCGCGCTGGATTCGCAGGTCGCGGCGTTGCACGCGCGTTACCTCGAGCTCGCCAGTGATGCGTAACCGCAGGTTGGGCTGACCCGGCTTTTCGGGGAGCCCAACGGATCGAGTGCCCCGTTGGGCTTCGCGGATGGAGCCCGCTCAGCCCAAGCTACGCCGACGATTCACCGAAACGCGCGGATACCTGCGACGCCTTGCGCACCTGCGATACGCGCGCGTTCCAGATCGTCCGGGCCGACCCCACCCAGCGCGTAAACGGGCAGCCGCGCGTCGGCGACGAGTTGCGCAAAACGCTCCCATCCCACCGGCTTCGCGTCGGGATGGGATGCCGTGGCGCAAACCGGCGACAGCGTGGCGAAGTCCACGCCCAATTCCGCAGCGCGTTCCAGTTCCTCCGCACCGTGGCACGACGCGCCGACCCATGCATCGTGGGGCAGCGGCCGCTCGCGCAACTCGTGCAGTTGCGCTGCCTTGAGATGCACGCCGACGCCCAGCTCACGCGCGAGATCAACGTCGTGATTGACCAACAGCGATGCGCGGAGCCCGGGGCTCGTCGCCAGCGCGTCTTGCACGACCCGACTGACTTCGCCGCGGGTCGCTCCTGGCATTCGCAGTTGCCACAACACGCCCGCGAGGATACCCGGCGCGCCGGCGAACGCCCGCAGGGCGAGGCCGGGCTGAGGGGGCACGGCGCCGCCAGAAACGAGGCCGTGCGCAAGCAACGCCCCCGAACCAACGATGGCGTAGTACACCGGCAGGCGAAGTGCGGTGACGATCGGCGTGTCGGCGGGCGGCATCGTGGCGACATCGATCCCGGGCAAAGCAGACCAGCGCAGCGGATGGCCTTCCCGTGCACGCGGTTCGCCACGCCATGCCGTCACGCGCAGGGCGTGCAGGCGAACGGTTTTTTCGGGGTATCGCCACGGCAGTGAAATCAACGGTTCGGAGCCGAGTACTTCAATGTCGAGTTCTTCGTCGAGTTCGCGGACCAACGCCTGCTCGACCGTCTCGCCGGGTTCCAGCTTGCCGCCGGGAAATTCCCACAAGCCGGCAAGATGTTTGCCTGGCAGACGCTGCATCAACAACACGCGATCGCGCTGATCGATGAGGATGCCGGCGGCGACCTCGATCATCGGCGCTCGTAATCGACAAAATCGAATGGGATCGGGTGTTTGGCATCGATCGGGTGATGCACACGTGCGACCTCGTGCCAATCGCCCGGATCGAACGCCGGAAAAAACGTGTCGGCATCGGAAGCAGCGGTATCGATTTCCGTGAGATGTAGTTGAGTGGCGCGCGGCAAAGCCAATGCGTAGACTTCGCCGCCGCCGATCACGCACAAGTCCGAATCGCCCGCACGCGCGATGGCTTCGTCCAGCGAATGCACCACTGTCTGGCCGGGAAACGGCGCAACCTCGCCGCGTGTCAGCACGAGGTTCAGGCGTCCCGGCAGCGGTCGCCCGATCGCGAGCGCAGTCTTGCGACCCATCAATACCGGCTTGCCGAGCGTGAGCGCCTTGAAGCGCTTCAGGTCATCCGGCAAGTGCCACGGCATCGCACCCGCGCGACCGATCGCGCGGTTGCGGTCGAGCGCAACGACAAGGGAAATTTCGGAATCGTCCGACATGCGAGAACCGGGTCAGAATGGACTTTCGACAGATATGCGCGCGGCCTCTTGCATGCAGGCTGATCTGTCAGCCGACACGCCGAGGCGACGTGGAAAGTCCACGTTGACCCCGGTTTTGGTCCTCATACCGCCACGGGCGCCTTGATGGCCGGCAACGGATCGTAATCGACGATGCGGATGTCTTCGAAGCGGAAGTCGAACAACGATCGCACGTCGGAATCCAACACCAGCTTCGGCAACGCGCGCGGCGTGCGCGCCAGTTGCTCGCGCGCCTGTTCGAGGTGGTTGGAATAAAGGTGCAGGTCGCCGAAGGTGTGCACGAAATCGCCGGGCGCGAGGTCGCACACCTGCGCCATCATGCAGGTGAGCAGCGCGTAGCTCGCGATATTGAACGGCACGCCGAGGAAAATGTCGGCCGAGCGCTGGTAGAGCTGGCACGATAGTTTTCCGTTCGCGACGTAGAACTGGAACAGCGCGTGGCATGGCATCAGCGCCATCTTGTCCAGCTCGCCCACGTTCCACGCCGACACGATCATCCGGCGCGAATCGGGGTTGCGTTTGATCTGCCCGATCACCTGCGCGATCTGGTCGATGCTGCGGCCATCCGGCGCGGGCCATGCACGCCACTGCTTGCCGTAGACGGGGCCGAGTTCGCCTTTTTCATCCGCCCATTCATCCCAGATGCTGACGCCGTGCTGCTTCAGGTAGGCGGTGTTGGTATCGCCGCGCAGGAACCAGAGCAACTCGTGCACGATGGATTTGACGTGCAGCTTCTTGGTGGTCAGCAGCGGGAAGCCTTGCGCGAGATCCATGCGAATCTGGCGCCCGAACACCGACAGCGTGCCGGTGCCGGTGCGGTCGTCCTTGCGGGCGCCATGTTCCAGCACGTCGCGGAGAAGGTCGAGGTAGATGCGCACGGGATTCGGAACTCGGAATACGGAACCCGGAAAGCCTAACAAGAATTCGTCATTCCGGGGCGCCGCCGATTTTATCGGCGGGGAACCCGACATCCATCTCTTGTGCCTTGCAACGAAAATGGATTATTCGCCTTCCATGGCGCTCGCCCTCCGGACCGCCTACAGCGTTCCTGCAAACGTCCGGGTTCTGCCTGCGATGAAGCCGCAGTCAGCCCCGGATGACGACAAAGCCTTGAAAGCCTTGGATGCCCCTGCTTCCGAATCCGGCTGCCGTCCGCTGATACCCAACTCTCGACCTCCGATTCCCGGGTCAAGAGTCAAGAGTCCCGCTCCATAGCCCCATCCAGCTTCGGTTCGGGTAGGCTTGGGCGACCGTTCTGCTACAGGGGTATCCCTCCGACATGAATTCCGCCGTGCCTGCCGTTTCGAGAACGCGCTCGTTCTCCACCGTGTTCCTGATCGAGTTGTGGGAGCGTTTCGGCTTCTACGGCATGCAAGCGCTGATCGTGTACTACATGGTGCAGCGCCTCGGCTTCGACGACGTGCGCGCGAACCTGGTGTGGAGTGCCGCCGCCGCGCTGATCTACGTGGCCCCGGCGATCGGCGGCTGGGTGGGCGACGGCATCCTCGGCACGCGCCGCACCATGCTCACCGGCGCGGCGATCCTGGCGATCGGCTACGGCTTGATCACGCTGCCGAGTGCCGACCCGACCTTCCTGTATTTCTCGCTGGGCGTGATCGTGGTCGGCAACGGCCTGTTCAAGCCGAACGCCGGCAACCTCGTACGCAAGATCTACGAGGGCGACGACAGCCGGATCGACAGCGCGTTCACCATCTACTACATGGCGGTCAACGTCGGCTCGACCATCTCGATGCTGCTGACGCCGTGGATCAAGGACTACGTCAACGGCATCTACCAGAACGGATTCGGCTGGCATGCAGCGTTCGGTGTGTGCTGCATCGGCCTGCTGGTGGGCCTGGTCAACTACTTCTTCATGCGCGCATCGCTGGCGCACATCGGTTCGGACCCGGACTCCCATCCTTTCAATTGGGTCAAACTGCTCAAGGTCCTGGCCGTGGGCGCGGTGCTCGCGGTCGTCGCGGCCTTGATCCTGCAGCACGAGGTGATCGCGAGGTGGTTCGTGATCCTGGCCGCGATCGCGCTGCTGGCGATCTTCGTGTACCTCATCGTGAACGCGCGACGCGGCGAACGCGCGGGATTGGCGGCCGCGCTGATCCTGACCCTGCAGACGATCTTCTTTTTCATCTTCTACCAGCAGATGCCGACCTCGCTGGCGCTGTTCGCGCTGCGCAACACGGACTGGAGCTGGAACCTGTTCGGCGTGCATCTCTACACCTGGCTGCCGGGCCAGTACCAGGCGCTGAATCCGATCTGGATCATGATCCTGTCGCCGATCCTGGCGTGGATCTACACCGCTGCCGGCAAGCGCGGCAAGGACTTGTCGATCGCGTCCAAGTTTGCGTTGGGCTTCGCGATGGTCGCCGCGGGTTACTTCGTCTACGGCTTGGCCGGGCATTTCGTCACCGAACCGGGCAAGGCCTCGTCGTGGGTGCTGATCTGGGGCTACGGCTTGTACTCCTTGGGTGAACTGCTGGTCAGCGGTCTCGGGCTCGCGATGATCGCGCGTTACGTGCCGGCGCGAATGGGCGGCTTCATGATGGGCGCCTACTACGTGGGCGTGGGCATCTCGCAATACCTGGGTGGGCTCGTGGCCAACGTGGCGGCGGTGCCGCAAAACGTGACCGATCCGATGCAGACGCTGCCGATCTACACCGCCCTCTTCACCAAGCTCGGCTGGGCCGGGGTGGTCTGCACCGTGATCGCGATCGTGATGATCTGGCCGATGAAGCGGCTGTCCGCCGCGCACGCCGCCCACGCGGCTGCCGAAGACGCCCCCGTGCCCACGATCGCCGACGAGCGGTAACGGTGGCGTGACGGATGTCACCTCGCCCGACATGCCGTTCGGCAGGGGCGGTCACGGACTCGTTCGGCTAATTTAAGGAGCGACCGGACACCGTTCTGCGCCGCGAACCCCTCGCCGCGCGGACGGTCCAACGGACGCCCTTTCGCAACCCGGACGACTCTCGATGTCGCGAACCAAATGGATTCTGACGCTGGTCGGCATCGTCATCGTGGCATTCATCCTGTGGCGCGTCTTTGCAGGGCCCGGCAAGTCCCGGGGTCCCGGCGACTTCGGCGCGGATGCGGCGGTGCCGGTCACGGCCGTTCCGGTGGCCGCCGAGAACGTACCGATCTACCTCACCGGCGCCGGCACCGTGCAGGCGCTCAATACCGTCACCGTGCAACCGCAGGTCGGCGGGCAGTTGCTGAAACTCGATTTCGTCGAAGGTGGCGAAGTGAAGAAAGGCCAGGTTTTGGCCGAGATCGACCCGCGCACCTTGCAGGCGCAGCTCGACCAGGCCACGGCCAAGCGTGCACAGGACCAGACCCAGCTCGCCACCGCCAAGGCCAATCTGGATCGCTCCTCGAACCCGAAGTACGCGCCCTACGTCGCCGAGATCGATCGCATCACCCAGAAGAACACGGTCGCCCAATGGCAGGCCGCGGTGGCGGCGGACAACGCCAGCATCGCCGACACCAAGGTCCAGCTTGGTTTTACGAAGATCACCTCACCCATCGATGGCGTGGCTGGCATCCGGCAGGTCGATCCCGGCAACGTGATCACGACTACCACCACCATCGTCACCGTCACCCAGATACATCCGATCTACGTGCTCTCCACCCTCGCCGGGAAATACCTCGACGAGGTGCGTGCGGCGCAGGCGCAGGGCGCCTTGAACGTGGCGATCCTCGACGCCGACAACAACGTGGTCGAAGACGACGGCAAGCTGATCGCGATCGGCAACCAGATCGACCCGAACACCAGCACGTTCCAGTTGAAGGCCGAGTTCCCGAACGCCAACAACCAGCTTTTTCCTGGTCAGTACGCCAACACCCGGTTGAAGGTCAGCACCAACGCCGGTGCGCTGGTGGTGCCGACCGCGGCCGTGCAGCGCGGTCCGAACGGCGACTACGTGTGGCTGATCACCGACAAGCCGCCGCCGGGTGCGGAAAAGAACGAGGCGAATGCCAAGGCGGGCGCGGACAAAAAAGCCAAGTCCGGCGCGCGCGGCGAACACAATGGCGCCACCGACAACAAGCCCGCGAAGTACGTCGCGATGCAGGCGGTGGTTACCGGCGGTGAAGCCGGCGACAGCGGACTGATCGTGACCAATGGCCTGAAAGCCGGGGACATGGTGGTCACCGCCGGCCAGTTCCGCTTGAAGCAGGGCACCAAGGTCACGCCGATGAAACCGGGCGAAGTGCCGGCGCCGCCGACCACCGCGCAGATCAAGGCCGCGATGTCGAACAGCGGGCGCGGACGACGCGGTTGACGAGGCTCGCCGGAACGCCGGAACCATGAGTTTCTCCAGCATCTTCATCCGCAGACCGATCGCGACCTCGCTGTTGATGGCGGCGGTGCTGCTGCTCGGCATCATCGGCTACAACGCGTTGCCGGTGTCGGCACTGCCGGAGATCGAGGCGCCCAGCCTCATCGTGGCTACCCAGTACCCGGGCGCGAGCGCCACCACCATCGCGAACCTGGTGACGACGCCGCTGGAACAGCAGCTCGGGCAGATTTCCGGGCTGACGATGATGAGCTCAAACAGCGCCGCGGGCCTGTCGACCATCACGCTGCAGTTCGCGATGAACACCGATCTGGACGTCGCCGCGCAGGACGTGCAGTCGGCGCTGCGCACCGCGCGCCTGCCCGGCAGCCTGCCCTATCCACCCATCTACAAGCGCGTAAATCCGGCCGACGCGCCGATCCTGACACTGGCGCTCACTTCGAAAAGCCTGCCGCTGCGCGACGTCAACAACTACGCCGATTCGATTCTTGCGCAGCGGCTGGCGCAAGTGCCCGGCGTCGGACTGGTTTCGATCGCGGGCAATGTGCGCCCGGCGATCCGGGTACAGGTCGATCCCGGCAAGCTCGCCAACCTAAGCCTGACCATGGAAGACGTGCGCTCGGCGCTGACGCAGGCCAACGTCAACGCCGCCAAGGGTTCGCTGAACGGCGCGGTGCAGACCTACGAGATCGGCACCAACGATCAGTTGCAGAGCGCGTCCGATTACGCCAGGACCATCATCGCCTACAAGAACGGCGCGCCGGTGAAGCTGTCCGACGTCGCCGCCGTGATCGAGGGCGTCGAGAACGACCAACTCGCGGCGTGGGCCAACGGCGAACCGGCGGTGCTGCTGGACATCCGCCGCCAGCCGGGCGCCAACATCATCAACACGGTCGACCAGATCGAGCAGACGCTGCCCTCGCTGCGCGCGGTGCTCCCTGCCGGCGTCCAGCTGTCGGTGTTCGCCGACCGCACCATCACGATCCGCGCTTCGGTGCACGACGTCCAGATGACGCTGCTGATTGCGGTGGCGCTGGTAGTCGCGGTGATCTTCGTGTTCCTGCGTCGGTTGTGGGCCACGTTGATTCCGGCGGTCGCGGTGCCGCTGTCGCTGATGGGCACGTTCGCGGTGATGGCAGCCGCGGGATTCTCGCTGGACAACCTGTCGCTGATGGCGTTGACGGTGGCCACCGGTTTCGTGGTGGACGACGCGATCGTGATGATCGAGAACATCGTCCGCTACCTCGAACAGGGCAAGAGCGGTCGCGAGGCCGCGGAAATCGGTTCGCGCGAAATCGGTTTCACGGTGTTGTCGCTGACCGTGTCGCTGATCGCAGTGTTCCTGCCGCTGCTGCTGATGCCGGGTGTCACCGGGCGGCTGTTCCACGAATTCGCGTGGGTGCTGACCATCGCGGTCGCGATCTCGATGGGCGTGTCGCTGACCCTGACGCCGATGATGTGCGCGTACCTGCTGAAGCCCGGCTCGCTGCCGACCGGCGACGAGCAGGCGATGGAAAATCGCCGCGGTTTCTACGCGAAGATGATCGGCTGGTACGAGTGGTCGCTGGACTGGGTGCTGGTGCACCGTCGCACCACCATCCTGATCGCGGCCGCATCGGTCGCGGTGACCGTGTTGCTGTACGTGATGATTCCCAAGGACCTGCTGCCGGAGCAGGACACCGGCCTGATCACCGGCGTGGTGCAGGCCGACAGCGACATCGCGTTTCCCGCGATGGAGAAACACATCGAAGCCGTGACCGCGGCGCTCAGGCGCGATCCCGCGGTCGCGGGCGTCGCATCCTTCGTCGGCGCCGGCGCAGTCAATCCCACGCTCAACCAGGGCCAGGTCAGCATCGTGCTGAAGCCGCGTGGCGAGCGCGGCGGACTGGATGACGTGGTCGCCAACCTGCAACGCGACGTGGCCCACTTGCCGGGCGTGGAACTGTTCCTGAAACCGGTACAGGACATCACCCTCGACACCACCGTGGCGCCCACCGAATACCAGTACGCGCTGTCGGAAATCGATCCCAACGATCTCACCAAATACGCGCAGCGCGTGGTGCAGGCCGTCAGGCAGTTGCCGGAACTGGCCGACGTCTCCGACAACCTCGCGATGAACGGGCGCGCGCTGAAGCTGGACATCGATCGCACCGTCGCCAGCCGCCTCGGCGTGCCGGTGCAGACCATCGACGACACCTTGTACGACGCCTACGGGCAGCGCCAGATCTCCACCATCTTCACCCAGCAGAACCAGTACCGCGTGGTGCTGGAAGTGGCGCCACAATTCCGCAACCGCTCCGATCTCATGAACATGCTGCGGGTGCGTTCGAACGGCGCCAGCGGTGCGCTGACGGGCAGCAATGCCACCAGCCTCGGCATGGTGAAATCGTCCAACTCCTCCACCGCGACCGGCATCGGCCAATCCAACACCGGCATCATCCTCGGCGGCGGCAACACCGTGCCGCTTTCCACGCTGGCCACCGCGACGGTCACCGATGCACCGATGGTGATCGCGCACCAGAACCAGTTGCCGGCCGTGATCATTTCGTTCAATGTCGCTCCGGGGTACTCGCTGTCGCAGGCGGTGGATGCGATCAACCACACTACGGCGTCGCTGAACCTGCCGCCGCAAGTGCGCGCCGGCTTCATCGGCAAGGCCGCGGAGTTTTCATCGTCGCTGGGCAACGAGGCGCTGCTGCTGCTGGCCGCGATCGTGGTGATCTACATCGTGCTGGGCGTGCTGTACGAAAGCTACATCCATCCCTTCACGATCCTGTCGACGCTGCCGCCGGCCGGCGTCGGCGCGTTGCTGGCGCTGATGATCTTCGGGATGCCGCTGTCGGTGGACGGCATCGTCGGCATCGTGCTGCTGATCGGCATCGTCAAGAAGAACGCGATCATGATGATCGACTTCGCGATCACCGCGCAGCGCCGCGGCATGAATGCGCATGACGCGATCCGCCGCGCCTGCCTGCTGCGCTTCCGCCCCATCATGATGACCACCTTCGCGGCCCTGTTCGGCGCACTGCCGCTGGCACTCGGCAACGGCATCGGCGCGGAACTGCGACGCCCGCTGGGCGTGGCGATCGTGGGCGGCCTGCTGCTGTCGCAACTGGTGACGCTGTACACCACGCCGGTGATCTACCTGTACATGGAACGCTTCAGCGATTGGGTGCGGGCGCGCACGGAGCGGCCGCATGCCGAACTGGCTTCCGAGAGCGGGAAGTGAGCAAGCAGTGATGATTCGTCTGTCGCGCGAAGCTACTCTGCTTTTCCCCTCTCCCGAAGGGAGAGGGTGTAAGAACGCATGAACATTTCCGCGCCCTTCGTCAAACGCCCGATTGGCACTTCGCTGCTGGCGGCCGGCGTGCTCGCGATCGGCGTGTTGTGCTACACGCTGCTCGGCATCAGCGCGCTGCCGCAGGTTTCGTTCCCGGCGATATGGGTGTCGGCGTCGGAACCGGGCGCCAACGCCACCACCATCGCCGCCACGGTGGCAGCGCCGCTCGAGCGGCACCTAGGCCAGATTCCCGGCGTCGACATGATGCGGTCGCGCAGCTCCAACGGCAGTACCTTCGTCCTGCTGTTCTTCAACGCGGGCGTGGACATCGACTCCGCCGCCCAACAGGTCGACGCCGCGATCAATGCCGCGGTGCCGGATTTGCCGACCGGGCTGGACGTGCCGCAATGGCACAAGGCGAACCCCAACGACGACCCGGTACTCTCGCTGGCGCTGACGTCGAACACGCAACCGATGTCGGAGATGTTCAACGCCGCGAATACCCTGCTGCAGCCACGCCTGAGCCAGTTGCAGGGCGTCGCCTCGGTCGATGTCTCGGGCAGCGCGCAACCGGCCGTGCGGGTGGACGTGGACCTGCACAAGCTGGATGCGCTGGGACTTTCGAGCAACGAAATCCGCAATGCGATCACGGCGGCGAACGTGACCTCGCCGCAGGGTTTCCTCACCGATGGCGAGATCTCCACCGCGATCACCGCCACTGACCAACTGCAGACGGCCCAGGATTTCGCCGACCTGGTGATCGCCACCCACAACGGCGCGCCGGTGTATCTGCGCGACGTGGCCAACGTTTACGCGGGCGCGGAGGACCAGTTCCAGGCGGCCTATTTCAACGGCAAGCGCTCGATCCAGCTGCAGATCTACAAACGCCCCGACGCCAACGTGATCGAAACCGTGGACAGCGTCAAGAATGAACTTCCGGGCCTGCGCAACCTGTTGCCGCCCGGCACCCAACTGACGCCGTACTTCGACGAAACCGCCACCATCCGCGACTCGATCAATGACGTGCAGATCACGCTGCTGATCAGCCTCGCGATGGTGGTGCTCACGATGGCGCTGTTCCTGCGCCGCCTCGCGCCCACGCTGATCGCGACGGCTGCGGTGCCGTTGTCGCTGTGCGGTGCGCTGATCGTGATGTACGCGCTCGATTACACGCTCGACAACCTGTCGCTGCTGGCGCTGCTGATCGCGTTGACCTTCGTGGTGGACGACGCGATCGTCGTGATCGAGAACATCATGCGTCATCTCGATTCCGGCAAGACCCGCATGCAGGCGGCGCTGGAAGGCGCCAAGGAGATCGGCTTCACCATCGTCGCGATCACCGCCTCGCTGATCGCGGTGTTCATGCCGATACTGTTCGCGCCTTCCTTCATCGGCATGTGGTTCCGCGAATTCACGGTGACGATCATCGCCGCGATCTTCGTGTCGATGGTGGTGTCGCTGACCTTGACCCCGGCGCTGTGCGGGCGTTTCCTGCGCCGCCACCCGGAGCACGAGGCGGGACCGTCCAGGTTGGGGCGTGCATTGGACCGCTTCCATGGCGGCATGCTGAGGGTGTACACGCGCACGCTCGACTGGACCCTGCACCGCCATCCGAAGCTGATGGCGTGGTCACCACTGGTGCTGTTGGCGTTCACGATCTACCTGTTTCGCGTGTTGCCGGGCACCGATTTCCCGCCCCAGGACACGGGCCTCATCTGGGGCCGCGCCACCGGCGGCGTCACCATGTCGTTCACCGACCTCGAAGCGCGCACCAGCGCGTTGGTGAAAATGCTGCGCAAGGATCCCGCGGTCGAATACGTGGGCGCCTCGATCGGCACCAGCCGGCGCGGTGCGAGCGGCTGGTTCAGCATCCAGCTGAAGCCATTCGGCCACGGCCGCAACGATTCGACGCAACAAGTGGTGAACCGCCTGTCGGCCAAGGTGGACCGCTATCCCGACCTCGATGTCCGTTTCCGCGCGCTGCAGGACTTGGGCGGTGGAGGCGGCGGCAGCAGCCAGGGTGGCCAGTACAGCGTGAACCTGCAGGCCAACGAGGCCAGCGAGCTGGAGGAATGGCTGCCGAAACTGCAGGCGGAACTCAAGAAGAATCCGATCTTCCGGGATGTCGGCACCGACCTCGACGAAGGCTCGCTGCTGCAGAACATGGTCGTCGATCGCGCCAAGGCTGCACGCCTCGGCGTTTCGATGGCGGCGGTGGACGACGCGTTGTACAACGCATTCGGGCAGCGCCCGGTCTCGACGATCTATTCCGACACCAACCAGTACCAGGTCGTGTTGACGGCGTTGCCCGCGCAGACCGCATCGCCCGCCGCGCTGAACACCATCCGGGTGCGCTCGTCCAGCGGAGAAATGATTCCGATCAGCGCCATCGCGCATCAGGAATCCACCGTCGCCCCCAGCCAGATCGAGCACATCGACCAGATGACCAGCATGTCGCTGTCGTTCAACCTGGCGCCGGGCGCAAGCATGGGCGAGGCGACGCAGCAGATCAACCGGACGATCTCCGACATGCGCATGCCGGGCGACATCAAGCTCGGGCTGGGCGATTTCTTCCGGCGCTTCGAACAACAGATGGCGATGATGCCGCTGCTGCTGATCGGCGCGATCGTGGCGGTGTACCTGGTGCTCGGGATCCTGTACGAGAATCTCGTCCATCCGATCACGATTCTTTCCACCTTGCCCGCCGCAGGCGTGGGTGCCCTGCTCGCGCTCAAGGTCACCGGCCTGCCGATTTCGGTGGTCGCCATCATGGCGCTGATCCTGCTGATCGGGCTGGTCAAGAAAAACGCGATCATGATGATCGACTTCGCAGTGGTGGCCGAACGCGAAGGGCGCACCCCGCTGGATGCGGTGCGCGAGGCGTGCCTGGTGCGCTTCCGCCCGATCATGATGACCACGATGGTCGCAATCCTCGCCTCGCTGCCGCTGGTGGTCGGGATCGGCACCGGCGCCGAACTGCGGCGTCCGCTCGGCGTCGCGATGCTGGGCGGTCTGCTCTTCTCACAGAGCCTGACGCTGCTTTCGACGCCGGCGATCTATCTGGTGTTCGGCACTTGGGCGCGCCGCCGGCGCGAGCGCAAGGCGCAACGCAAGCTCAAGCGCAAGGCGGCCACGCAGCAAGCGTGAGCGGGGCTCGGGAAAAACCTGGAAATTCCGGCCATTTTGATGCTCGCGGATGCACAAGCGGCGCGCCCGCAGCGGCCGTTACAATCGGGCGTTCGCAAAATGCCGCTGGATGTGCGACTGATGCCTGAATCTTCCGAAGCCACGAGTCACGAGTTCCGAACCATCGCCTTCATCGGCGGCGGCAACATGGCGCGCAGCCTGATCGGTGCGCAACGCGCGCGCGGCGTGCCGCCCGCGTCGATTCGTGTCGCCGAACCGCGCGCCGAAACACGCGAAGCGCTGGCACGCGAATTCGATGTTCCGGTCTTCACCGACAATACCGAAGCCGCCGCGGGCGCGGATTGCGTGGTGCTGGCGGTGAAACCGCAGGTGATGCACGAAGTCTGCGCCGGACTCGCCGCATTGTTGCGCGCGTCGAATCCGCTGATCATTTCCATTGCCGCCGGCATCCGCATCGCGCAGATCGAGCGCCTGCTGGGCGGGCAACACGCCATCGTGCGCTGCATGCCGAACACGCCGGCGCTGGTCGGCGCGGGCGCGAGCGGTCTGTGCGCCAATCGCAATGTGGATGCCGACCAGCGCGCATTGGCGGAACGCCTGCTCGGGGCCGCCGGCATCGTGCGCTGGATCGAGGACGAAGCCCAGATGGATACCGTGACCGCAGTGTCCGGTTCCGGACCCGCGTATTTCTTCCTGCTGGTCGAAGCCATGGAAGATGCTGCGGTGCAGCTCGGGCTGCCACGCGACACCGCGCGCGCGCTGGCCGCGCAAACTTGCCTCGGCGCCGGCCACATGCTGGCGGATGGCAACGAAACCGCGGCGATCCTTCGCCAGCGCGTCACCTCGCCGCACGGCACCACCGCTGCCGCGCTGGATGCATTCGAGCACGGCGGCTTTCGCGCACTCGTCGCGCAGGCACTGGCAGCCGCGCGGCAGCGCGGTGCGGAGATGTCCGCGGAACTGGATACCGGCGCATGATCTATCTCGCCAACGCAGCTGCCCTTTTGATCCAGTTCGCGTTCGGTTGCGCGGTTGCGCTGTTCGTATTTCGCCTGCTGGCGGAAGCGGTACGTGCGGATTTCTACAACCCGATCTGCCAGTTTCTTTACCGCGCCACCAACCCGGTGCTGACGCCGCTGCGCCGCGTGATCCCGACCTGGCGGCACATCAACCTCGCCGCGCTGCTGATCGCGTGGGCGCTGGAAGTCATCAAGAATGTCCTGCTCATTTTCGTGGCGGCGGACTTCTGGACAAGCGGCGTGGGCGCGCTGGTGCTGGGCGTCGCCGACCTGCTCAATTTTTTCATGATCACTTACCTGATCATGATTTTTGCGTGGGCGCTGCTTTCCTACGTCAACGTCGATGCACGCAATCCCGTGGTGCCGTTGCTCGGCAAGATCGTCGATCCGGTGCTCAAACCCTTTCGCCGCATCCTGCCGCTGATCGGCGGATTCGATCTTTCGCCGGTGCTTGCGATTCTGGTGATCCTGCTGATCCAGACGGTGGTGGTGGCGTGGCTGATGAATGCCGGGCACACGATTTGATGCCGCAGCTCGTGCGAGCGGGGCCGGCCCGGGCTTCATCCGGGGAAGCTCAACATCTCTCGCATGCTCCGTTGGGCTTCACTGCGTTCAGCCCAACCTGCCAATGCGGTGATCGTTTCCGCTGCCGTCAGTGCCCGCCGAGCACCCAACGTGCGATCACGGCGTGCAACGCGTCGAGTCCATCGGTGAGTGCGGCGGGGCCGGGTTGCAGGATGATCGGTGACTTGATTTCGTGGAGTTCGCCGTTGCGCACGGCCGGAATCGCGCCCCAGCCCGGCCGTGCGGCGACGCTGGCGGGCTGGAACTTCTTGCCGCACCACGACGCGAGTATCACGTCAGGCTGGCGCGAAATCACTTCGGCCGGGTCGGAAAGGATGCGGTGTTTCGCCAGCGACTGTTCCGCGCGTTCGGGAAACACGTCCTCGCCGCCGGCGATGCGGATCAGTTCCGCCACCCAACGGATGCCGGTGATCGGCGGGTCATCCCATTCCTCGAAGTACACGCGCGGGTGCCTCGGAAGCGCTGCGCCTGATGCGCGCACGCGCTCGACGTGGGCCTCGAGTTCACGCGCGTATGCTTCGACCTTCTCCGCCGCACCCACCAGCGCGCCAAGTCGACGGATATAGGCGAGGATCCCGGCCACGGAACGGTGGTTGCTGATCCACACCTCGACGCCGGCCTTGATCAACTCCCGCGCAATGTCTGCCTGGATGTCGGAAAACCCGATCGCCATGTCGGGCTTCAAATCGAGGATGCGTTCGATCTTCGCGCTGGTGAACGCCGAAACCTTCGGCTTCTCCTTGCGCGCACGCGGCGGCCGCACCGTGAATCCGGAAATGCCGACGATGCGGTCCTGCTCGCCGAGCGCGTAGAGGACCTCCGTCGGTTCTTCGGTGAGACAGACTATGCGGTGTGGTCCGTACGACATACCGATTTCCACAGGGTCCCGCGCAAACCGTCCCTGGTGCTTGGCGCCAGCCGCGCCTTCCCTGGCGCGGCGCTCGTTGTCGCGAAATGCCCCCGAAATCTCGCGACAACACCAACTCGCCCTCCGCTCACGGATACAGCAGCCGCTTGCGCCATGTACCGTCGATGATTTCCCAGCGCTCGCGCTCGTTCCAGCGATGTTCGCCGGCGAACCAGAATTCGACCAGATCCGGGATCACCCGATAGCCGCCCCACTCGGCCGGGCGCGGCACGTCCCGGCCCGCGAAGCGGCGCTCGAACTCCTCCACGCGATGCTCGAGCGCCACGCGTTCGGGCAACGTCCGCGATTGCAGGGACGCCCACGCGCCGAGCTGGCTCAGCCGCTCGCGCGTCGCGAAATATGCGTCGGATTCGGCCGCCGGCACTTTCTCCGCGCGGCCCTCGACGCGCACCTGCGCGGCGGGCTGCAGCCGCTTCCACAAAAGGCACAACGCGACGCGCGAGTTCGCTTCCAGTTGCGCGCCCTTGTCGCTGTCGTAGCGGGTGAAGAATGTGAAGCCGTGTTCGTCGGCGGTTTTCAGCAACACCATGCGCGCATGCACGCGGCCGTCCGCGCCCGCGGTCGCCACGGTCATCGCGTTGGGTTCGGGATCATCGCTGGCGCGCGCCTGCGCGTGCAGCCGCCGGAACGCTTCAAGAATCGTCGGATCGAGCGACAAGGCAGTTCACCGGATGGATGGCACTGCAAAGTTTACACGCCGGTCGCGCCGATCCTAACCCTGCTCGATGCGATACCCATGCTGGTAGACGGCCGTCAGGCGCCAGCCGTTTTCACCCGACAGGCCGAGCTTTTTGCGCAGTCGGCTGATGTGCGTATCGACGGTGCGCGTGCTGACGTCGCCGGCGAGGTTCCAGACATTCTCGAGCAGCGCGTCGCGGCTGACGATGCGACCCTGGCGCCGGAACAGGTAGCAGGCCAGTTCGTATTCGCGCTGGGTGAGTTCCACCGGTTCGCCATTGATGCTGATCTGGCGGCGCTGCGGATCGATGCGGTAGGGCGGAAGTTCCAATACCTCGTTGCCATCATGTTCGCCGCCGCGGCGTCGCAGCACCGCGGCTACGCGCGCGAGCAATTCACCCTGTTTGGGCGGTTTCACCACGTAGTCGTCGGCACCGGCGGCCAGGCCTTCGACGATCGCGGATTCCTGACCGCTCGCGGTCAGGAAGATGACTGGCAGGCTCGCATTGGGCGACTGCCTGATCCACGAAAGGACTTCCAGCCCGGTGGAATCGGGCAGGCTGCGATCGAGCAGCACCAGATCCACGGCCTCGTTGCCCAGCCGGCGACGGAAATCGTTGGCGGTACGAAAAACCGCGCAACCGTAACCCGCATGTTCCAGCCACAGGCGCAACAGCGCCGTCTGGTCCGGATCATCCTCGACACAACCGATCGTCCACGTTACAGCACTCATTGTTTGCTTCGACTCCCCGTCAATCGAATATCCCCTCACACCGCGGACGGCCCATCCCCCGCCCGCGGCATGAATGCCCGGCCACCCGCGCTCAATCCACTTCGAAATTGATGCGCATGTTGACGCGCCATTCTCGCACCGCGCCACTGCTGTCGGTTGCGACCTTGATGTCATTGACCCACGCGCCCTTGATGTTCTTCACGGTCTTGCCGGCCTTTTCCAGACCATGGCGCACGGCATCCTCGATCCCCTTCGACGACGAAGCGCTCAACTCGATGACCTTGGTGACGGACATGCTGGCTCTCCTTTTTTCGTGGTAGAAATCAGACACTCTCGACGCAGGAATGGTTTCAACCGTGACAGAGTTCACGGTTTTGTCAAGTATTTGCGGCGGCAGCCGTGGATCGTGCATCCGCACCGGGCCGGCGTCGAAATCTTGCCAGAATTTCCGCGTGCAACGCCGGTGCCGCCGCCAGCACGCTGCGGCTGCCGAGCGCAAGCTCGTCGCCTTCCAGATCGGTGAACATGCCGCCGGCCTCGCGGACGATGACGGCCAGTGCGGCGATGTCCAGGACGTTGACGTCGGATTCGATCACGACGTCCAGCCCACCGCATGCCAGCAGGTGATAGTGGCAGAAGTCGCCGTAGCCACGCACGCGGTTGACCTCGCCCACCAGTTCGCCGAGCGCATTCCAGCGAGCCGCATCCTGTGCCAGCGATTTGATGTTGCCGAGCGACAAGGCGGCGTCGCGCAATGCCCGGGTAGGCGCGATCCCGATACGCCGACCGTTCAGGGACCCTTCTTCAAAAAACGCACCGCCGCCGCGGCGCGCCCACATGGTTTCGCCATAGGCCGCCGCATGCGACACACCCAGCACCAGTTCACCCGCATGCATCAGCGCGATCTGGGTGGAAAAAAACGGCGTGCCACGCACGAAGCTCTTGGTGCCGTCCAGCGGATCGACCAGCCACAGGAATTCGCCCTCGCCCTCGCGTCCGTGTTCCTCGCCCAGGATCGCTTGGTCCGGAAAGGCCTGCCGCAACGTGTCGCGGATGATGTCCTCGGCTTCGCGGTCGGCGATGGTGACGGGCGTGGCGTCAGGCTTGATCTCCACGGCCACGCCCTGCCCGAAATGGTCCATGATGCGTCGGCCGGCGTGGCGCGCGGCCGCGAGCGCGACGGCAAGGGCGTGGTCGAGGAAAGCGGCGTCGGGGGTGATGGCCATGGCTGCGAGCTTACCCGCGCTTGAGCCCGCCCGTCTTGGCCGCGATCATGGCGGGATGACTGAACCGGTTTCCCGCAATACTGACCTCGCCGCGCGCGACCTCGCGCACGTGTGGCACCCGTGCACCCAGATGCGCGAACACGCTTCGCAACTGCCGCTGGTCCCCATCGTGCGCGGCGACGGTGCATGGCTGATCGACGCCGACGGCAACCGTTACCTGGACGGCATCAGCTCATGGTGGAGCAATCTGTTCGGACACGCGAATCCGCGCATCGCTGCAGCGATCGCCACGCAGGCGGCGCGACTCAATCACGTGATGCTGGCCGGCTTCACCCACGAACCCGCGCTGCAACTGGCCGAACAACTGGTGCGCATCGCGCCGCCGGGCCTGAGTCGGGTCTCCTACGCGAGCGATGGCGCCAGCGCGGTCGAAATCGCGCTGAAGATGAGTTTCCATTACTGGCGCAACACAGGCAAGCCGCAACGCACGCGCTTCATCGCGCTGGCCAACGCTTATCACGGCGAAACCCTGGGCGCACTGGCGGTAAGCGATCTTCCGCTGTACCGAGCGGTGTACGGGCCGCTGCTGTTCGACCCCATCGTCGCACCGTCGCCCGATTGGTTGGATGCGGAGCCCGGCGAGAGCGCCGATGATGTCGCGCGCCGGCGACTGGCCGACATGCGTACGTTGCTGGAGCGCCACGCGCACGAAACCTGCGCAGTGATCATCGAACCGTTGGTGCAGTGCTCGGGCGGCATGCGCATGCACGCACCTTCTTACCTTGCCGGTCTGCGCGCACTTTGCGACGCATTCGACGTGCATCTGATCGCGGACGAAATCGCGGTCGGGTTCGGGCGCACCGGGACGATGTTTGCCTGCGAGCAAGCCTCGATCGCGCCCGATTTCCTGTGCCTGTCGAAAGGCCTCACCGGCGGCGCGCTGCCACTGTCGGCAGTGCTCACCACCGACACGGTTTACGAGGCGTTTCTCGGCGACTACGCGGCCAACAACGCGTTCCTGCACTCGCACACCTTCAGCGGCAATCCGATCGCCTGCGCGGCGGCGCTGGCATCCCTTTCGATTTTTCGCGACGAGCCGGTTCTGGAACGCAATCGTGAGCTGGCTTCACACCTCGCGCGGCGACTGGAAGCGCTGCGCGATCATCCGCACGTCGCCAACCTCCGGCAGACCGGCTGGATCGCGGCGTTCGATGTGGTCGAACGCAAGGACTCGCGCTCGCCGTACCCGAGTTCGGAACGCCGCGGCCTGCGGTTCTACCGCCACGCGCTTTCGCGTGGCGTGCTGCTGCGTCCACTGGGCGACACCGTTTATTTTCTGCCGCCGTATTGCATCGACGGGAACGACATCGATTTGATGGTCGATGCCGCGGTCGAATCCGTTGCCGCCGCTACTTCCTAGTGCCCGCCACCGCTGATTCGGACCGAAGGATCCAGCATCTGCAGCGCCTGGCCGATGTTGGTCGCGCCGGTGCGCTGAAGGTCCTGCTGGCTGTAGCTGTTGCCCGCCACCGGCAGGCATTGGCCCTTGGGCGGCGGAATATGGCTGCCGGTGTCACGGATGCACTGGCGGGAATTCAATGGCGGCACAGAACGCTTCTGTTTTGCAGGCTGGCCATTCGCGACGTTTTGCGCCGTCGTCACGGTCGGCGACTGGGCGTTATCCGCGGTTTGTGCAAACGCGGGCACGGCGAACGCGGCTGCCCCGGCCAGTGCAAAGGCGGTTGTGAGCATCAGCTTGTTCATGATCAGGACTCCTGAGAGCATCCCGAGTCCATTGTGCGCCCGCTGACGTACGAAGGCAATCGTCGGCGCGGAAGCTTGGCGACTCGTTCATACTTTCGACTCCCTGCGCACAGGAAGATTCCGTCGATGCGTTCGATCCGCCTGTACACCGACGCACCTCTGGTTCCCGGCGGTGAAGCCACGCTGCCCGCGACTGCGGCCGCCCATGCCGTGAGAGTGCTGCGCCTGAAGGTCAGGGATGCGGTTACGCTGTTCAATGGCGATGGCCACGAATATCCCGCGCGGCTGGTTGCAGTGGGGGCACGCGAGTTGCGCGCCGAAGTGGAAGCGCAGGCGTCCCCGCAACGCGAGTCGTCGTTGCGCATTACCCTGGTCCAGACCCTCGCCCGCGGCGAGAAAATGGATTGGATCATCCAGAAGACCACCGAGCTTGGCGTTGCGCGCGTGGTCCCGGTCACGACCGAACGCAGCGAAGTGAAACTGGACGCGGCGCGTGGCGAAAAACGTCTCGAACACTGGCGGGCGATCGCGATTGCCGCGTGCGAACAATGCGGGCGCAACGTGCTTCCCGTCATCGAACCGCCCGCCGAGCTTTCGGCGTGGCTGAAGACAAGCGGTGCGATGGAAGCAGGTTCGCGCTGGATGCTGCATCCCGACGGCGCCACCCGCGTGCGCGATCTGTCGACAATGCCGCCGGCAGCATTGGCCCTGGCGGTGGGACCGGAAGGCGGCTTCGGCGAAAGCGACGTGGCAGCCATGCGCGTGCACGACTTCCGGGAATTGGCGCTGGGACCGCGCATCCTGCGCACAGAAACCGCGGGCGTTGCCGCGATTGCCGCGCTGCAGGCGATTTGGGGAGACCTGTAGCCCGTCGATCACGCCAGCTCGACACGCTCACCGGTGAAAAGCACCGCCGGATCGCCGGTGAACCACACCATGTCGATGCGCATGTGGTCGATCGTCCATTGCACCCCGTGCCGCGAGAGCCGAAGCGTATAGATGTGCTTGAGCAGCAAGTGGCGCGCGTGGTCGCTCCGCGGCAAATGCTGTGCCTCCACCAATGCGTACAATCCGGCGTGCGCGCCATCGAATGCCGTGACGCGCGGATTGGTGACGGTGTGCGTCGTGTCCAGATCGTCGACGGCGGTGAACACGGATTCGGCGATCGCGCTGCGTCCTTCGAACGGCGCGATGTCGACGCCGAGCAGGCGCGCGGGCTGGGTGAAATCGAGCACCGCGTCGAGCGAAAACGCTGACTCGAACAATGCCCGATCGCGCAAATCCTGTCCGGCGCCGAAGCGATACAAGGCATCGACGATGGCGATGAAATCGGCTGCGGGAGTGAGCGGGGAAGCGTTCATGATCGTCCTTCCATACAAAGATCGGGGGATTGCCGGGCGATTGAAAGGCGACCAGCGCGCGCACGATTCGTCATGGTTCTGCCGTCGCGGAGCCTGCCGGACTCAGCCTGCCTCGCGCATGACGCGCGCGGTGCCCGAGACGCGAATCGAACTTCCGGGCGCGGGCGGAATTTCGGCCCGCAAGCGCGAGCGTATCCCCATGTCCTCGCCCTGCAAAACATCGATGACGCCCCCGTGCGGCCATGCAAGGTCGCGCAGGTAACCCGCAAACGCCGCCGTCCCGGCACCCGTGGCCGGGTCTTCGTAGATGCCCCCGGATGCGAACGGATTGCGCGTGTGGAACCGTTGCGGTGTCTCGGCCCAGGCGAGCAGGATCGTGACGAGGCCGGCCTGATTCATCAGGCTGCGACCGGCATCCAGCGCGTAGGTCATCGCAGCCAAGGTTTCACGGGATTTCAAAACCAGCGCGAGATGACGGGCGCCGCCATGGACGATCGCGGGTGGAATGCGTTCATCCAGATCCTCCGGCATGTAGCCGAACAGTTCGAGTGCGTCGGACACCAGTTGCGCGGAGGCCGGCATGCTGCGGGTAGGTGGAGACTGCAGCGCTGCGGTCACCAGGCCATCACCGGCGCGCGCTTCGACCGTGATGTTGGCCTCGTTGAGGGTGAGCGCGAAAACACCGTCGCCGTGCTTCATCGCAAGCGCTGCGCCCAGTGCGATCGTGGCATGACCGCAGAAGGGCACTTCGGATTCCGGCGAGAAATAGCGTACCCGCCAGCCCGTGCCGGCCGGCGCTGCAAACGCCGTTTCGGAGAATCCGACTTCGGCGGCGATCCGCTGCATCGCGTCGATATCGGGAAGGTGGTCTCCCAATACGACGCCGGCCGGGTTGCCGCCCGTGTTGCCGTCGGAAAACGCGGCGATTTTCAGGATGTCCATGGTTTTACCTTTCGAGTTGATGGGATGCTGTCCCGCAGTCATGAAGGCGCGCGCCGAACGGGATCTTGCGCAACACACGCAGGTTCAATGCGCACGCGCGACCGCCGAACACGTCGCGTCACCGCAAGCCTGCCAGCCACCACCCAGCGCCTTGTAGAGCGAAACCGCGCGGATATCGATCGCGGCTTCGCCCTGCGCCAGCGCGTCTTCCGCGGCCAGTTGCACGCGCTCGGCATCCAGCAGTTCCAGAAAGCCCGTCGCACCTTCCTTGTAGCGGGTGCGCGCAAGATCGGCGGCACGACGGCTTTGCCGGGCCTGCGCGATCAGTTTTTCCACCCGCGCATGTTGCTGGTTGTAGCCGACCACCGCATTGTCGATGTCTTCGATCGCTTCGAGGATGGTGCGCTGGTAATTCGCCTGTGCGGCATCGGCGTGCGCCTCGGCGGCGTGCAGTTCGCTGCGCACCCGCTGCACGTTCAACCCCTTCCACGTGATGCTGGGCATGATCGACCACGCGCGGGTGGAAGGGCTGCCGAAGTCGTTGCTGCGTCCGGCAAGAAATCCGAGGAAACCGCCCAGGGAAATGTGCGGGAAGAAGTCCGCCTTGGCGACTCCGATCCGCGCGGTGGCGGCCGCGTATTCACGCTCGGCGATGCGCACGTCGGGACGCCGCGCCAGCACGTCGCCAGCGGCGCCGATCGGCAACACCGCGTCGATGGGCTGGAACGTCTTCGGCGACACGTCGATGTCGAGCGCGCCGGGCTGCTCGCCCAGCAGCACCGCCAACCGATTTGCATCGGCATGCGCCTGCATGTCCAGCAACGGCAACTGCGCTTCCACCGCGCTCAAACGCGCTTCGGCGCTGGCCACGTCCTGTTCCGACGCAGTGCCCACCTCGGCGCGTGCGCGGATCAGCTTCAGGGTGTCCTGCTGGTTGGCGATGTCGCGCCTGGCGATGGCCTGCCGCTGCTGCACGCCGCGCAATCCGAAGTAATTGCGCGCGACCTCGGCGATCAGGCTTACCTGCACGTCCTGCAACGCGGCTTCGCTGGCACCGAGGTCCGCGTGCGCGGCTTCCACGGAACGCCGCACGCCGCCAAACAAGTCGATCTCCCAACTGGCGTCGAAACCTGCCTGGTACGCGGTCACCGTGCTGCGTTGGTCGCTGACACCCGGGGTCTGCTCACGGCTGCGGGTATACGAGATGCCGGCCTCGATGTCGGGAAGGTATTGCGATTTGGCGCCACCCAGCATCGCCCGCGATTCATCGAGCCGTGCCGCCGCGATGCGCAAGTCCAGATTGCTCGCGGCCGCGCGCTTGATCAGCGCATCCAACGTCGGATCGCCGAATTGCTTCCACCACTCGGCCTGGAAATGCGCGGCGTTCTCGCGCGCCGCGTCGAGATCCTGCAACTGCGGCACCGGCGTGGTCGGCTTGTGGTAGTCCGGCCCGACGGTGACGCAGCCGGCCAACGCGAGTGCCGCCACCAGCACCGTAGTTCGAA